>Ga0315331_10001188_pt1 | contig 19387 bp, 17 predicted proteins | sample M160m34915metaG_FD_203456 | JGI IMG/M metagenome (GOLD analysis project Ga0315331, IMG submission 203456) | Ammonia-oxidizing marine archaeal communities from Monterey Bay, California, United States - M1 60m 34915 | ecosystem: Environmental > Aquatic > Marine > Intertidal zone | place: USA...
AATACGGGCCGCCTCCGCGTCGGCGAAGACCTCCGCCTTCCAGGAGACGCTGACCCGGATATCCCGGCTCGCATAGCGTGCCAGCGATACCCCGTCGTCGACGGCGGACCAGCTCTCGCCATCCTCTGCGCAGACCAGTTCGACGTCGAGACTCGCGCCACGCAGGGGCGGCGCGCCCGCGGCGCCGATCGACGCGACCCGGTGGAACATGCGCTCGTTGTCGCCGACGACCGCGCGGTTCGACATCGGCGCTTCGATGCGACGAGGCGGGGCCTCGACCCCGTCGGGCCAATACTCGAACGCGCCGCCCTCCCCCTCGTAGAACCACGCGACGGCGGTCGCGATCGACACGCGCTGGGCTTCGAAGAGTCCGGAGCGATGCATCAAGTGAAGGAAGGTCACGGGATACTCGGTCCGGTCGACGCCGCGGAAGGCGGGCACGTCGATATGGGCCGGCCCCACCGCCATCGGCCCGTTCACGTTCACGTAGACGATCTGGGGCCGGACGACCTCGGCCTCGAAGAGCGTGTGGGCCGCCTCGGCGAAGACCGGGTTGGCGAGGATCTCCTCGGCACCTTCGACCCGAGGCTCGCCATAGGCCCAGTCGCCCCGAAACCAGGGCACGATCTCGATCTCGCGGGCGCGCCCGTCCAACGCCGAGAGCTCGCTGGCGTTCGCGACGTACCGCATCGTCGGCCAATAGGGCCCGTGGCGACGGACGAGGTCGCGGATCCGCTCCGGCGCTTCGAAGGCGCGATCCAACAGGATCGGCGGCCTCGGTCGTTCGAAGCCACTCGTCATCTCGCGCTCGCGCTCGCGCCGGCCGGCGTGTACCAGATGGGAGAGGTCCAGGCGCGCTCCTCGATCGTCGCCGGGACGTGCTCGGGAAGCGGAGCGCCGATCCGGAGCGCGTCGTGCGTGCTCCAACGACAGACCGGATTCTCCAATACGCGCACGTAATAGACGGCCCTTCGCTCCGGATCGAAGTCGGGGTCCATCCAGGTCGTCGAGAGTTCCGCGTCGCCCTTCGTCTCGTCGATGGCACACGTGCCGAGATCCACCGCCGCATTCGTCTCGGGACAGCGCCCGCTCAACGGATCCGGCGAGACCCCGTCGGCGCAGGCGACGTCGTAGACCCGCACCCGGTCGAGGCCCGCCTCGACCCAGCCCTTCACGACCTGCAGTTTCTGCAACGGCGCGCTCGCCGGATCCCGACTCGCCCAGACCAGGAAGCGCGGGGCCCGATCGGATTTCGCCGCCGGCAGGTCGCCCCCCATCGGCACGCCCTTGCGTGCCGCCCGGCGGAACGCGTCACGGCGATCGTGTGCATCCTGCGGCAGATCGAACCCCCCGTAGAGTCGAACCCGGATGCGGGTCCCGCTGGTCGAGAAGGCCTCGCGTCGAGCGAGCGCGTCCCAGATCGCCTCACGCGTGTTCTCCGGAGCCCACACCGCAGCGAGCCCACCCGGGCTGAACTTGGTGGGTCCCATGAAGCCCCAACCGCCTTCCTCCGGTGGCGTGCCGTCGGCCAGGCGCTTTGCGGGGCTCTCATCGGGACGCCCCAGCTGACCGCGGTAATCGTCCTCCTGGGTCGCCCCGGGCGTACCGAGATGGCTATCGGTGCTCCCGATGAACCCGAGCTTGAACGGGTTCACGCCCCGCTCGGCCTCGACCGACAGTCCCCGCACGATCGTGTCGCGCACCATGTCGCTCTCGGTCGCGCAGCCGATCCGCTCGTCGGGACCGCAGTTGCTCACCCATTGTTCGAAGCCGCACTCCTCGTCCGTCAGGCCGAGGCCGGGATGACACTCGGAAGAGCCCTTGCCCTGATAGATCTCGACGAGCGGCTCGAGGCGGGCGCGGCGTTCGAGGATCTCCTGCGTCCAGGGCGAACCGTCGGTGTTGCGCCCCTCCCAGAAGAGCTGACTCGCCGAGGCGTTCGAGTTATGCGGAATCGTGAGCGCTCGGCAGGGCGGGAGGCAGGCCTCCTCGAGCCAGGCGTGGAGCGCCTCCGCCGTCCCGTCGTAGGAGCTGAAGGCGTGATCGGGGACCTCCTCGCCGCGGAAGATCACGTTGCGATGCACCTTGGCGATCCGACCCCCGCCCCCGTTGGCGATCTGAGGCCCGCGCCGCAGCACGGGAGAGTATTCGTAGCCGACCAGAGCGGTGAAGACCCCGGGCCGGTTCGCCGCCCGCGCCGCGTCCTGGATCGTTTGCCAGGTGCTGCGCGCGGCCTCGATGCAGAGCGCGCCGGCCTCACCGCAGGTCTCGGGGTTATAGCGACCGCCCTCGACCGCCCAGCCTCCGATGATCCGTCCCATGTCGCGCGGATCCGTCCCCCGCATCGCCTGACAGAGCGCGGTCTCGTAGACCGGCGTCCCCGGAGTCGTACACAGCGCCAGGTCCCCAAAGGACTCGGCATGATCCGTCACGGCGACGAAGTCGAGCGGCCGCGGCAGCTGCCAGGACTGCCCGGTCGAAAGGGTGAGCGGCTCGCCCTGAGCGAAGCGATAGGCCGAGAGCGGGTGTTTGCGCGTCCCGTTCATGAAGGCGTCGGTCGAGAGCGACGTGTGCAGGTGCAGCTCTCCGAAATAAGCGTTCTCGGCAAAGGAGGGCTCTCCCGCACCACCGACCCCTGCCCAAAAAAAGACCATCAGGCCGATCCAACTCGTCAGGACGCTTCGCACACCGCTTCCTCCCGCGTTTTCGTGAATCCCCGCCGGAGGATCGCGCATTGGCCCGAGTTTTCGAGGCCCCGCACCGCTCGCTCGCCCCTGCGAGACATCGGGGCCTCGCTAGGCTCTTCAGACGCCGCCCGAGGTGCTGTCCGAAGCGCCGGCACAGGCACAGACCGGAGATCGACCATGACGACGCACCCCAGCTCGGAGAGCCCTTTCGTCTACGACCCCTACGTCCCGGAATTCCACACGCAATCCCACGCGGTCTACAAGCGGCTGCGCGACGAGCACCCCTTCTATTACAACGCAGAGCGCGATTTCTGGGCCATCTCGCGCTTCGAGGACGTCTGGCAGGCCACCCTCGAGATCGACTCGCTCGGCACCGAGGGCGTCGAAGAGGGCGCCTCGCTCCTGCCCATGCTCAACTATCTCGACCCGCCCCGGCACGACCGGCTGCGGGCCCTGGTCTCAAAGGCGTTCACCTTCCGACGGATCGGCGAGATGGAGCCCCACGTCCGAAGGATCGCGAACGAGCTGCTCGACGCGCTCGACGGAGCGTCCGACGCGGAGCTCGTCGAAGATTTCGCCACGCCGCTCCCGGGCCGCATCATCGCGGAGATGGTCGGCGTGCCCCCGGACCGACGCATGACCTTCCTGGGCCACACGCGGCAGATGCTCACGACGAACCCCGACCTCAGCATCGCTGACGCGATCCGCGAGCCGTCTGACCGGATCTACGAGGAGTTCGGCCGGCTGCTCGTCGAGCGGCGCGCGGCGCCCGAGGAGGACCTGATGTCGGCTCTGCTCGACGCGGAGATCGACGGGGAGCACCTGAGTGACGAGGAGATCCTCGGCTTCTGCTACCAGCTGATCGTCGCCGGTAACGACACGACGACCTCGCTGATCGGCAACGGGGCCGTGCTGCTCGCCGAACACCCCGAGCAGCAGGCGCTCTTGGCTGGCGAGCCCGAGCGGATTCCTGCGGCCGTCGAGGAGATGCTGCGCTTCGAGCCGCCGGCGCAAGCCCTCCCGCGACGCACGACCCGATCCCACACCCTTCATGACCACACGGCTCCACCCGACGCCCGCGTCCTGCTGGTCTGGGCCGCCGCGAACCTCGACGAGCGCGAGTTCGAGGACCCCGAACGCTTCGACGTCACCCGTTCGTTCTCCCGTCACCTCGCGCTCGGCCACGGCATCCATTTCTGCCTGGGCGCCTCGCTCGCTCGCCTCGAGGCGCGCGTCGCCTTCGAGACGCTGCTCGAGCGATACCCCCACTACGCACTCACGAGCGAGCCGGGCTGGCTCGCCTCCCGTTGGGCCCGCGCCCACGGCGAGATCCCGATCCGCTTGAAGGGCTGAGCACGAATCCGATCGACACCTACCCTTGCCTCCTACGCGGTCCGCGCACCGAGAAAGAATGAAACGATGGAGCTGGTCGAGACCCTGACCAAGACGATCCCCGCTGCGGCACGACTCGAGAGCGAGGCGCTGCGTCAGGCCGTGCTACGCACCTGGGCGAGTTCCCTCGAGCGCTCGCCCTACCCGAGCCTCGCAGCCTCTCCGCAGGCGCCCCACATGCCGGGCCGCTCACTGCTCAAGCACGTGAACGAGGTGAATCAACGCGCGCTCGACCTGATCGCGGTCGCCCGCGGCGACTACGGGCTCCAACTCGACGACGACGTGGCGCTCGCGACGGCGATCCTGCACGACGTCGACAAGCCCATCATCTACCGATACGACGGCGACACCTTCGGCTACGCCGAGGGCCGGACGCTGCGCGACCACGGCGCGATCGGCGCCGAGCTCTGTCTCGAACACGGCATCCCACTCGAGATCGCCGAGATGGTGCGGCATCACAGCGCCTTCGCTTCGGAGGGGTTGCCCGGCACCGTCGAGGGCACGATCGTGCACTATGCGGACTTCGTGTCGAACGACTTCGCCGCGATCCTCTCGGGCGTCGAGACCATCCACGCGAGCACCCGCCCCGTCCCGAAGCAGAGCTGAGACGAGCCGACCGGACCTTGCGGGCCGCCGACCTCATCTCGAGCGCGACCATACCTCGCTAGGCCTCGCTAGGCCTCGGCGAGATACCCCGGGTAGGCTTTGCGCGGATCGTCCCGGTCGGGCTGCCAGCCGTCAAAGAGCGCGCTGCCGTCGAGTGTTCGGACCGGACGCGCGAGTTCCGCCAACAGGGGCAGGCTATAGGCCACGCGACCCGTGAGCCCCTCCGCGGTCAGCAGCGCGAGCGCCGCTTCCACCATCGTCTCCATGGGTTCCCAGGCCGAAGCGGGAAGCTCTCCGACGACGGTCGCGGAGAGCGGCGTCCAGACCGGCCCCGTCGGCGCCAGCGCGTTCACCCCGATCCGGTCGGGGGAGAGCTCCTGTGCCGCGCCCGTCGTCATCCGGTCCAGGAAAGCCTTCGTTCCGCCATAGACACAGGCGCCGCCGAGTCCGGCCGGCCCGAGCCCCCCATCCTCCGGGTACGGGCGCGGGCGCGGCGCGGCCTGGACCGAAGAGATCGAGAGGATCGAGCCGCCGCCCCGAGCCCGCATCCCGGGCACGAGCTGGGTGGCGAGCGACCAGACCGACCAGACGTTGAGCTCGACGCTGCGCATGAAAAAATCACGGGACGTCTCGGCGAACGGGATCGGCGCTCTCCCCCCGCCGAACTCTCGAGGCGCCGCCGCCACGTGCACGAGCAGGTCCGGCGCGGCGCCGAAGGCCGCCGTCGCCCGGCCGACCAGGCTCCCCCCCTCGAGTTCGTCCCCGGAGAGGTCGGCCTCGAGCGGGACCGCTCGTCCGCCGACCGCGGCGATCGCCTCCAGGGTCTCGCCGAGGGAGCCCGAGAGGGCATGATTCCGCGCCGCGTCCGGCCGGCCCACGGCGACGACCGACGCGCCCTCGGCCGCCAGCCGTAGGGCGATCGCCTGGCCGATGCCTCGACTCGCTCCCGTCACCAACGCCACCCGGCCTTCACAGGATTTCGTCATCGTCATGCCTCGTCCCTCCCCTCTCCGTCCACTCTCCCACGCCCGCTCCGATGCGACCGGGGCCCGCTCCCTCTCGTCCGGACCCGATCGTCGACTTCGGACCCACCGATTGATCAGAGCTCGATCGCCGACTGCGCAGCCAGCGAGTGATCAGGGCTCGATCGTGATCGAGATCGCCTCGTGGCGCCCCGCCTCGGCGAGCGTCTCGACCGCCTCAGCGGCCTCCTCGAGGCCGAAATGATGGGTATGCATCCGCTCGACGGGCACGCGCCCGCTCTCGATCAACTGGACGGCCTGCCGGAAACTCGGAAATCCCTGGGTGCGCACCCCCTTGATCGTCTGGTAACGCATCGCCACCTCGTCGCTGGGGAAATCCGAGACCAGCGCGTGCTTCAGTCCCGCCCACACGATCGTGCCGCCGGGTCGCGCGATCCGGACCGCCTCCACGATCGGCCGCGTCGCGCCGGGCGTCGTGTCGACGACGACGTCCACGCCGCGCCCCTCGGTCTCTTCCGTGATCGTCTCGATCGCGTCCTCCCGCTCGACGTCGATCACCCGGTCTGCGCCCAGCTCGGCGCAGAGCGCCATCTTGTGCGCGTCCTTCGAACCCAGCCCGGTCACGAAGACCCGAGACGCGCCGACGGCCTTCGCCGCGATCACGCAGGCCAGCCCCCGCTGGCCCGGGCCGAGGACCGCGATCGTCTGGCCGTATTCGAGGCCGGGCGTGCTCACCGCCCACGCAAAACCCGCGGCGAGCGGGTTGTAGAGTGCCGCGATGCGCGCGGGCACTTCGCTCGAGATCTTATGCGGTACGCAGCCGGGGGCCAGATAGAGCGCTTCGGCATAGCCCCCCCAAAGCGCCGGCGCGAGCGACGTCGGCATGAAGCCGTAATTGCCCGGGTTCGCCACGCAGAGCTGTCCGTCGAGGCAGGCCTTACAGCGACCACAGCCAAAATCCGATTGGAGCACCACGCGATCCCCGACCGCGACCCCCCAGCGCTCCGCCGCCCGCACCCCGACCGCCTCGATGACCCCGACCGGCTCGTGCCCCGGGATCACGGGATAACGCAGGGACATCCCACCGCGGTAGCTCTCGATATCCGTGCCGCAGAGGCCACAGGCCTCCAGCCGCAACAGGCCGTCGTCTTCGCCGAGCGCGGGCCGGCCGAATCGTTGGATCTCGAATTGCTCGGCCCCGGTCTGGACGACCGCCCGGAACGAGTCGCTCATGGATGATCCCTCCCTCGCGGTCGTCCGCCGCTCCTGGCTTGATGCTACCCGGGGCGCCTCCCCGCTCGACCCCACTATAGTGCGGCCATGAAGACCGAACTCTCGATCGACGAACTGCTCACGACGACCCGCTCCGTCCGCAAACGGCTCGACCTGGAGAGACCCGTGGAGCGCGCAGTGATCGAGGAATGTCTGACGCTCGCGCTACAGGCCCCCAACGGGTCCAATCACCAGCAATGGCGTTTCCTCATCCTCGACGACCCGGCCCAGATCGCCCGCGCCGCCGAGATCTATCGCGCCGCGATCGACGACTACACCCGGGAGATCGATGCCGGGCAGGAACAATACCGGCGGGACACGTCCCCGGGCGCCAGCCGCATGGGCGAGTCCGTCGCCCATTTACGCGAGCATCTCCACCGCGTGCCGGCCCTGCTGATTCCCACCCTGCAGGATCGTTTCGGCGTCGTGCGCTCTCGCGAGAGCACGATCTACCACGAGGCGAGCCAGTGGGCGTCGATCGCGCCGGCGGTCTGGAGCTTCATGCTCGCGCTGCGCAGCCGCGGGCTCGGGAGCGCCTGGACGACGATCCACCTGCGTCGCGAGGCGGAGATGGCCGAGCTCCTCGGCATCCCCTACGAAAAACATGTCCAGGCGGGGCTCTTCCCGATCGCCTACACGATTGGAACCCGCTTTCGCGCCGCACCCAGGCGGCCCCTCGACGAGGTCCTCCGCTACAACGCTTGGTGAGGCGGGACCGAAATCACGCGTGAGACGACATCGTGCGGGACTCGCGTCAGGCGAGGCCGGCCGCGACACTCTCCGGCGTCGGCTCCGCCTCGGCAAAGAGCGGGCGCGACTCGAGCCCCATCTCGCCGACTGCCCCCGCGACGACCGAGAGCGTGCGCCCGGAAAAATCACAGCGTTCGTGGCAGAGGAAAGCCGTGACCGGCGCGATGAAGCGCGGGTGTAGCGGGCGCATATCGTCGATGCGCTCACGCGGCCAATGTTGCGAGGCCACCTCCAGGACCATCCGGGTCGCGGCGGCGGGCGCCAGCGCGTTCACGCGGATGCCATGGGGCTCTCCCTCGAGCGCGAGCGAGTTCGTGAAAGCCAGGACGGCCCCCTTGCTCGCCGAATAGCCACAGAGCTGCTCGACCCCGAAGCTCGCCCCCGACGTCGTATTGACCACACGCCCGTAGCCCGCCTCGATCAGATGGGGCCAGGCGGCCCGCGCGACGAGCATCGTACCCAGCGCGTTGATCTCCATCACCCGCGCCAGCTCCGCAGGCGTCACGTCGATGAAATCCTTCTGGAGCACGATCCCCGCGTTATTCACCACGATGTCGAGGCGACCAAAGGCGTCGAGCGCTGCGGCCACCATCGACTCGGCGCCCTCGGCGGTCGCGACGTTGTCGGCGTTCGCCTGCGCCTCGCCGCCCGCCAAGCGGATCTCCTCCACCACGGCCTCGGCCACATCGATCGAAGTGCCCTGCCCTTCGGTATCGACCCCGCGATCGTTCACGACCACCCGGGCCCCGCGCGCGGCGAGGAGCTGCGCCTGCTCGCGTCCAATGCCGCGTCCCGCGCCTGTGACGAGCGCGACGCGGCCGTCGAAGCGCAACGGATCCGAGTCTTCTTTCATCGTTTGGTCCTCGTATTCCCGGGAAATCCGGAACGCATCCGGGGCGTTCCGCACGGACCGGGCCCAGCGGCTGCTCGCCCCGGCCCACCTCCTGCCCCGCGACGATCGCATACCCGCCGCCCCCCCGGCAGGTCGCTGCGCAGGCGACTCGCGAACGCCTCGGGCGGTGTAGAGTCTCGACTCCGCGCCGCACGCGGAGGGAGGATTCCATGCGAGAGCACGAGGGCGTCGAAACCTTGTTCGAGGGTTTTCACTTCGTGGAGGGCCCGCGCTGGCACGACGGCCAGCTCTGGTTCTCCGACATGCACGGCCACCGCGTGATGCGGACCTCGCTCGACGGCACCCCAGAGATCGTCGCAACGATCGAGGACGACTACCCCTCCGGCCTCGGCTGGCTCCCGGATGGCCGCCTGCTCGTGGTCTCCATGCACAGCCAGCAGCTGCGCCGCGTCGAGCCCGACGGAACGGTCGTCGTCCATGCCGACCTCTCCTCGGTCGCGATCGGCGACTGCAACGACATGATCTCGCGCGCGGACGGCACGGCGTGGGTCGGCGACATGGCCTTCGACGTCCACGGAGGCGGCGGCGCCCCCGGGCCGGGCCAGACCATCCGCATCACGCCGGACGGCGGCGTGAGCAGCGCGGCCGGGGACCTCATGGCACCCAACGGACATATCTTGACCGCGGACGAGAAGACCTTGATCGTGGCGGAGTCCGGAGGCGCCTGCCTCACGGCCTTCGACGTCGCCGCGGACGGCTCGCTCTCGAATCGGCGCAACTACGCAACGCTGACCCCCGAACCGGGCTTCGAATGGGCGCCGCCCGACGGCGTCTGCCTCGATGCCGAGGGCGCAGTCTGGGTCGCGGACCCGATCGCCAAGCGCTTCTACCGTGTGCGCGAGGGCGGCGAGGTGACGGATCTGATCCGGCCGCCGGCGGGCGGCAACGCCATCGCCTGCGTGCTCGGAGGACCCGACCGGCGCACGCTCTTGATGGCCGTCTGCGACGCGCTGCCCGGCCCCGACCCCCTCGCGGCCGGCAATGCGCGGATCGACGCGCTCCGCGTCGAGGTGCCCGGCGCCGGCGGGCCCTGAGCCCGAGCGCGGCGCCGCTTTCGCTTTCCTCCACGATCCTCTCGGATCTACGACAGCAAGGAATCTCTCCATGAAGACCAGTGTCGACCAGTACTGCATCAACGTGACCGACCTCGCCAAGAGCGTTCACTTCTACGAAGAGGTCCTCGGGCTGAGCATCACCCACGAAGTCGAGACCCCCGACTTCAAGGAGGTGATCCTCGCCGGCGAGACCGGCAACCGCATCCAGCTGGCCTGGCATCGAGCCCACGAGGGGCCCATCGACCATGGCAACGCGTTCTGGAAGCTCTACCTCCAGACCGACGACTGCAAAGAGCTCTACAAGCGCTGCATCGACGCCGGCGCGGAGTCCGTCATGGAGCCCGAGCAGCTCGAGCACTGGCCCGTGATCGCCTCCTTCGTGAAAGACCCCGACGGCTACCTCGTCGAGATCCTCGAGACCCACGGCGAGACGCCCCGCGTGAGCGGTCCGGGCGCCGGCTGACGCCATGCGCCCGTTGGGGCGCGACGACGGGAGCGCTCGAAGCCCCGTGACTAAGCCCGCAAGGCTGCGAGCTGAGCCGCGACGGCACCCGAGAGCATCGCGACGTCGGCCCCAACCGCGACGCAGCTGAATCCCTCCGCGCACCATTTTCGTGCAAAATCGGAGGTCCCCGCGAAGAGGCCTGCCGGCTTGCCGGCACGCCGGCAAGCCTCGGTCACGCGCTGCATGGCCGCCTCGACGCTTGGGTGGTCGAGCTGTCCCGGAACGCCGAGGCTCGCGGAGAGATCGAAGGGACCGACCACGGCGCAGTCGACGCCCTCGACCGCGAGGATCGCGTCGATCTCGGCCACGGCATCGGCGTGCTCGATCTGCGGCAGGATCGCGACGCGCTCATGCGCCGTCGCGAGATAGTCGGCAAGACCGGGGCCGTATCCCTGGGCGCGCCCGATGCCCAGGCTGCGGGTCCCTCGCGGCGGGTAGCGACAGTGCTGCACCAGGTCCCGCGCAGCGTCGGCCGAGTTCACGTGGGGCACGATCACGCCCGCCGGCCCGAGATCGAGCACGCGCTTGAGCCAGACCGGGTCGTTGGCCGGCACGCGGACCACCGGCGCACACGTCGGCTCCGCCGCCATCAGCAACGACTGCGTCACGCCGAGGTCGAGGGGACCGTGCTCCATGTCGATCCAGAGCCAATCACAACCGGCCGCCGCGAGCGCCTCGCTCGCCTGGGGCGTCGTGAGCGTCACCACCGTCCCGAAGAGTTTCTCACCCGCCAGCAAGCGCGTCCGAAAGGTCTGCGTCATGCCCCTACGATGGCAGGCCCGGCGACCGAGCGCATTCCGCCCTTTCTACGAGCAGCCATCGGTCGAAACCGCGCTGCGCCGGCCGAATGCCCTATCCCGCACACGCGAGGAGTCCGGCCGAACGCCCTATCCCGCACACGCGAGGAGTCCGGCCGAAGAACGCGGCGAAGGGGCCGAAGCCAAGGTAATTTCTTCGAAGGGAACGAACCTTTGGGACGCGCGCGGCGCGCCCACGATCGGGAGGCGAAGATGGATGCCAGGGCGTTCCACGAGCGGGTCGAGCAGGTCCTACCCGACATCGCCCGCCGCGCCGAGGAAGCCGAACAGCTCCGGCGTGTCCCGGAGGCGTCGATCGCCGCCATTCGCGAGGCGGGGCTTCTCAAGTCACTCCAGCCCCGTCGCTATGGCGGCTTCGAACTCGATCCGATCGAGCATTATCGCGCCAGCGCTCGAATCGGGGAGGTCTGCGGCTCGACGAGTTGGGTCTTTGGCATCCTCGGCGTGCACCCCTGGCAGCTCGCGCTCTTTCCCGACGAGGCACAGGCCGAGGTCTGGAGCGAGGACGACACGACGCTCACCGCCTCGACCTACGCGCCGATCGGGACCGTGACCCGCGCAGAGGGCGGCTTCCGGCTCTCGGGACAATGGCCCTGGTCCAGCGGCAGCGACCACTGCCAATGGGTCATGCTCGGAGGCATCGACAGAAGCGACCCCGAACGGCTCGACATGCGAACCTTCCTGCTGCCCCGGAGCGACTACGAAGTCATCGACACCTGGCACGCGGCGGGCCTCAAGGGCACGGGGACCAACGACATCCGCGTCGAGGATGCCTTCGTCCCCGAGCATCGAACGCTGTCGTTCGCCGACACCTCGCTTTGCGACTGTCCTGGTAACGCGGTCAACCCGAACACCATCTACCGGCTGCCCTTCGCCTCGGTCTTTTCCACGGCGATCGCCGCCTCGGCCCTCGGTATCGCTCGCGGCGCCCTGAACGAATTCAGAGAGGTGCTCTCCAAGCGCTTCAAGATCGCCTTCGGCGAGGTCGCCCGCGACGACCCCCATAGCCAGGTCAAGCTGGCGCGCGCGACGTCGATCCTCGATGCAGGCTGGCTCCAGCTCGATCGCAACATCAGCGAGCTCACGGCCTCCGTCGCCCGGGGCGAGCCCGCCGAGAACCTGCCCCGCGCGCGGCTGCGCCACGATCAGGCCTACGCGGTCTCCCGCGCGATCGAAGCCATCGACGAGGCCTTCGATGCCAGCGGCGGCGGCAGCCTGCATTCGAGCCATCCGCTCCAGCGCTTCTGGCGCGACCTGCATGGAGCACGACACCACGCCATCAACGAATACGAGCGAGCGGCCACGATGTACGGCCAGGCACTGCTCGGAATGGACATCGGCCAACAGCCGATGCTCTGAGGAGAACCCGCCATGTCGGACCTGACCTTCGAAGAGACCAGCCGGACCGCGCGAGCGGGTGAGATCACCTTGCATTACAACGAGGCGGGCCCGCCCGACGCAGACGCCCTGGTCTTTCTCCACGGCGGCGGCCCCGGTGCCTCGAGCTGGAGCAACTTCAAGCAGAACCTGCCCTCCTTCGTGGACGAGTTCCGCTGCCTGCTGGTCGACATGCCGGGCTTCGGACGGTCCGACAAGCCCGAGCTGTCAAAACAGTTCTTCGAATACGCAGCAGACTCGATCGTCGCGCTGCTCGATACGCTCGGGATCGAAAAGGCGCACCTCGTGGGCAACTCGCTCGGCGGGGGGGCCGCCCTGCGGACCGCCCTCGACCACCCCGACCGGGTCGGCAAGCTCGTCCTGATGGGCCCGGGCGGCGCCTTCAAGCCCATGTTCACCCCCGAGCCCGCCGAGGGCATCAAGCTGCTCGGACAAGTCGTCGCACCGCCGGGCCCGACCCGCGAGAAGGTCGAGGCCTTCCTGCGCGTGATGGTCTACGACCAGGATTTCATCACCGAGGAACTGATCCAGGAGCGCCTCGATCAGGCCATGAACCCCGAGAATCAGGCGGGGCTGGTGCGTTGTATGTCGACCTTCGCGCCCCCGCGCGCTGGCGAGCTATGGCGAGAGCTCGACCGCATCCCCCACCGCACGCTGATCATCTGGGGTCGCGACGATCGCACGCTCCCACTCGACGGCGCGCTGCTGGCCCTGCAGCAGATGCCCGACGCACGTCTGCATGTCTTCCCGCGCTGTGCCCATTGGGCGCAGCTCGAGCATCAGGCCGAGTTCGACCGACTCTCCCTCGACTTCCTGAGGAACGCGTAGATGACGGCCTCCGCGGCGGAGCGTCATGCGATCGCGGTCGAGCTCGACGAAGCCGAGCGGACGGCCCACCCCATCGAGCCCCTGACCGCACGCTGGCCGGCCCTCGACGTCGAGGACGCCTACGCGATCCAGCAAATGAACGTCGAGCGGCGCACGTCCGAGGGCGCCGCGATCCGAGGCCATAAGGTCGGGCTCTCCAGCCGCGCGATGCAGGAGATGATGGGCGTCGACGAGTGTGACTTTGGCCATCTGCTCGACGACATGTTCGTCTTCGAAGGCGACACGATCCAGACGAGCGGGCTCTGTCATCCGCGGGTCGAGGTCGAGATCGCCTTCGTATTGGGAGAGCGCCTGCCGGGAAAAACCTGCCACGTCGCCGACGTGCTGCGCGCGACGGAGTTCGTCCTCCCTGCGCTCGAGATCATCGATAGCCGGATCCGGGACTGGCGCATCGGCCTCGTGGACACGATCGCCGACAACGCCTCTTCCTGTCGCGTCGTGCTCGGCGGAAATCCCGCCCGGCCCGTCGACCTGCCGGATCTGAGACAGATCGGCGCGCGACTCGAGATCGACGGCGAGGAAGTCGGGAGCGGACGGTCCGACGCGGTGCTCGGCAACCCGGCGAGCGCCGTCGCCTGGCTGGCCCGCAAGCTCGACACCTTCGGCGTCCGGCTCGAGCCCGGGCACGTCGTGCTGCCAGGCTCATGCACCCGGGCCTTCGACGTGAAGCCCGGCGGGCTTGCCCGCGCCGAGTTCGAAATACTGGGCCCGGTCGAGGTCCAGTTCGCCTGAGCACGCCACTCGGCCTCGCCGAGCGCCGTACGCAATCAAAGAGAATGGAGAAAAGGGCGATGCCCGAGACGACCGAAGCCGCGCAGATCCGGGAACGCATCGATCATCCGATCATCGACGTCGATGCCCACATGCTCGAGTTTCTGCCCGCGGTCTTCCCGTATCTGCGCGAGGCCCTCGGCGCCAAGGGCTTCGAGGCCTACCGCCGCCAAGGACCCGCCATGCGCCGCGATCACACGGCGCTGGGGGCCGACCAGGCTCTCGCCTCTCGCATGCCCCAGACCTCGTGGTGGGCGTGCACGAACGATGCCCGCGAGCGGGCCACGATCATGCTGCCCGAGCTCTTCTACGAACGCATGGGCGACATGGGCCTCGACTATTGCGTGCAGTTCACGACGAACGCCCTCTCCCAATGCTCCGTCCCCGACGACGACCTCCGCGCCGGGATCTGCCGCGGCTTCAACGACTACTATGCCGAGGTCTACCGGCCTTTCCGAGACCGCATCGCGCCCGCCGGGCTGATCCCGATGCACTCGCCGAGCGAGGCCATCGCCGAGCTCGACCATTGCGCCGAGATCGGACTCAAGGCGGTGGTCCTGCCCGAGGCGGTGTTGCGCCCGATCGAGCAGGTTCCCCCTGAGATTCCGAACGGGATCCTCTGGCCGGGACAACGACATTGGCTCGACCGCTACGGGCTCGACAGTCTCCACGATTACGATCCGGTCTGGCAGCGCGCCCGACAGCATGGCTTCGCCGTCTGCTTCCACGGGCAGCTCGCCAACGTCCCCGGCGCCTACTCGTCTCCGACCAACTACGTCTACAACCACGTCGGGCTCTTCGCTTCCCTGATGGCCCCCCTTTGTAAATCGCTCTATCTGGGCGGCGCCACCCGGCGCAACGCGGGCCAACCCTTCGCGTTTCTCGAATGCGGGGTGAGCTGGGCGGCCCAGATGCTCTACGACACGATCGAACATTGGGAGAAGCGCCGGGTGGAGGTGCTCGACCGGCTCGACCCCGCGCGCCTGGACTTCGACGCACTCGACGCCCTTGTCCAACGCTACGGCGGCCCCTTCGCCGAGATCGAGGAGTCCGAGCGTCGCGCGGCCTATGCTCGAGAGGCCATCGACTTCGAGCCGCCGGAGGAGCCGGACGAGTTCCGCGCGCTCGGCGCGACGTCGAAGCAGGACCTCTGCGACCTCTTCTCCCGGGACCTCTATTTCGGCTGCGAGGCCGACGATCGCGGAGTCGCGATGGCCTTCTCGAGGAGCAACCCGCTCGGGACGACGCTCAAGGCAATGTTCAGCTCCGACATCGGTCATTGGGACGTGGTGGACCAAGAGGCGGTCGTTCCCGACGCCCACGGCCTGATCGCGAAAGGCGTCCTCGACGAGGATCAGTTCCGGGACTTCACCTTCACCCATGCGGCGGAGATGCTGCTCAAGACGAACCCCCACTTCTTCGACGATACGGCGCTGGAAGCCGAAACCCGGGGCCTGCGCCCTCAGCCCACCTGAAACCCGGCCCGGACGCGGCGATCGCCCGAACCCGGTGTTAGTCTAGCCCTGCATGCCTCTCCCGAAGGACGATCCGATCGACCCATTCGAGGGTCTGACGCCGCATTGGCAGCGCGCCTTTCACTGGCTCGAAGACCGCCTCGGCGGCCGCATCGTACGCCTCGAGCGACAGCCGCGCTGGCGACCCGCATGGGCGATCGACCTCAAGCGCGGCGACGAGACCCTGACACTATATTGGCGTGGCGAACGAGGCGTGGCCGAGGGCATCAACGAGATCTATGACCTCGAACGCGAGGGGCGGATCCTCCGGGTCCTGGCCGAGCACGGGATCCCGGTCCCCCGTATCCACGCCACCTGCGAGGACCCGAATGCGCTCGTCCTGGAACGCTGCCCCGGCCGAGCGAACCTCGCCGATGCCGAAGGGGAGTCCGAACGAGTCCAGGTGATGGACCACTATGTGGACCTCCTCGCCGGTATCCACTCGATCGAGCCGCAGGCCTTCGAAGCCGTTGGGCTCGCTCCCCCGCCCTCCGGCCAGACCGCCCTCGGCGACTTCGACCTCTGGGAGGGGATCTACCGCAAGGCCAAGCGCCGCCCGGAGCCCATGATCGAGTTCCTGATCCGCTGGGTCCGGCGTCATGCCCCGCATCGCGATCGAACCCGCTTCGTATTGAGCGACTCGGGACAATTCCTCTTCGAGCAGGGTCGGGTCACCGCCATCCTCGACGTCGAGTTCGGGTATCTAGGGGACCCGCTCGCCGACCTGGCGGGCCTACGCGCGCGAGAGATCTTCGAGCCCCTCGGTGACCTCTCACGCGCGATCCGCCGCTACGACGCGCTGACGGGCCATGAACTGGATGGGCCACTCCTCGCCTGGCATACGGCCCGCTTTGCCCTCTACACGCCGCTTTCCACCGCCCACGTGATCGCCGAACCGCAAGCCGGCATCGATTGGGCCCAGTACCGAAGCTTCTTCCTCGGACAGGCTCGGCTCGCGCTCCAGGGCGTCGCGGAGGCAATGCAGGTCCGGCTCGACCCCTTCGATGGTCCCAAACAGATGCCCCGGCGCGCGCGGGACCCTCATGGGTCGCTCGTCGAGCAGCTCCTGGACCAGCGGGAGACGGCGCCCGGCCCCGTCGAGCATTACGAAGCCGAGCGCGCGCTGCGCATCGCCGAATATCTCCAACGGGTCGATCGGCTGGGGCCGGAGATCGACGCTGCGCAGCGGGCAGATCGACGAGCCCTGCTTCCAGGCGCCCCCGCCCGTGAGGAAGAAGCCGAATCGGCGCTCGAGTCTCTTGTGCTCGAAGCGGGACCGGATCGTGACGAGGAGCTGCTTCGCTATTTCCACCGCCAGGTTCTGCGTGAGCACGAGCTCTTCCGACCGGCGATGCGTGAGATGGAGGACAAGACGGCCCAACCCATCGAGCTCACGCCTCGAGACGAACCCACCCCCTCCGCCGCGGACTAGCGGAGCTTGGGAATCACGAGCTCGCCGGCGTCGCGGATCGTCCTCGTGATCATGGCCTGATCGAGTGCCCCCATCTGCAAGACGCACATCAACCGATCAACGCCGGCCTCCGCATAACGCGCGAGCTTGCGCAGGCAGAGCTCCGCGTCCCCAATGATCACGGAGTCGACCGGTTCGAGCGCTTCGTAGGCCTCGACCGGATCGAGGGGCTGCCCCGCCCATTGCCGGTTCATCAGCCGGACGATCGGGTGGGGATCATCCAGGTCGCCAGCGCTATGCGCCTCCCCCGGCTCGACGCGCTCCTCCATGTTTCCCCACAGCTCGGTTCGTTCGCGGATGGTCTCGACCCAAAGATGGCGCGGCACGCCGAAGACCTCGGGCTGCGCGTTCATGAACCAGAGCGTCGCCTCCGCCGCGCGGCTCTCGATCGCCTGCTGCCGGGTCTCAGCGCAATGAAAGAAGGCGAAGACCGCACGCTGGTCGTTCACGAGTGCTCCGGCGGGATCACTCTCCGCCCGACCGCGTCGATAATGCTCGAAGAGCACGCCGAGCTGATCGACCGGCTGGAGCATCACCGTCGCCAGCGCCCCGACGCCCAGACGACCCGCGCCCTCGAAGCCCTCCGGGCTCGCGGCCGTCACCCAGAGCGGAGGGTGGGGCTGCTGGAGGGGCTTGGGCACGATCTCTCTGGGCGGGATCGTGAGTGACTCGCTTTGATACTCGAAGGAACCGTCCGCCCACATCCGGGGCAGCATGCGCAGCGTCTCCGTCACCTCCGCCCGCGTCTGCTCCGGGTCGGAGCCGAAGGTCTCCCATTCGTTGGGGACCGACCGGGCGATCCCGAGTTCGAGGCGACCATTGCTCAAGTTGTCGAGAAAGGCCGCGCGCTCCGCGATCCGCATCGGATGATTGATCGCGTGGGGCCCCAGCACACCCGAGTGGCCGAGTCGAATCCGCTCCGTATGCTGCGCGATCGCCGTGAGCATCATCTCGGGTGCCGAGGAGTAGCTGAATCCGGGGTAGCCATGGTGCTCGACCGCCCACCAACACCCGAAGCCCGCCGCGTCGGCGAGCTTCGCCTGCTCGATGGTGTCGAGGTAGAGCTGGCGCTCGAAGCCATGCGAGCGCTCGCCCGCCCGCTGCAGCTCGCAAAACACGTCCAGGATCATCCTCACCCCTCCAGCACGGTCGCCGCAGAGTCCGCTCCGGCGATGCTGCGACGATAGCCGGGAACGGCGCCGCCGCTCGGGGGCACGCGGCCGAGCCAATCCCTCCCAGCACGAAGCAAACCAAGCTCACATTTTCTGGGATGAAGCGCCAAGTTCGCTAGCTTCGGCGCAATGCGACCCCTCGAAGGAAAGAACGCAATCGTGACCGGCGCCACCCGCGGCGTCGGCCGGGGCGTCGCGGTCGAGCTCGCCGCGCAGGGCGCCCACGTCTTCATCACCGGCCGCACCGAGCGCGAGGGCGAGAGCCGCTGGCCCGGTAGCCTCGAGTCGACGATCGCGGAAGCCAAGGCCCTGGGCGGAAAGATCGAGGGCCTCGTCTGTGACCACCGGGACGACGCCGCCGTCCAAGCCGTCTTTGACCGCGTCGTCGCCGAGCGCGGACGCCTCGATCTGCTCGTCAACAACGCCTTCCTGATCCCCGACGAGATGGATCCGCAGGCGCCGTTCTGGGAGACGACGCTCGACTGCTGGGACGACATGCATCAGGTGGGCGCCCGCTCAGCCTATGTCGCGACCTGGTGTGCGGCCCCGATCATGATCGGCCAGGGCGGTGGACTGATCACGTTCATCAGCTCCGAAGGGGCCCGTTTCTATACGCTCCACCCCGCCTATGGCGCGGCCAAGAGCGCGCTCGACCGCACGGCGCGCGACTGCGGACACGAACTCGCGCCACACGGCGTGACGACCGTCGCGCTCTGGCCCTCGTTCGTGACGACCGAGCGCATGTTGGCGCTGGACGCCGAGGAGTGGAACCTCGACCTCGACGGAGCCGAGAGCCCCCGCTTCGCCGGTCGGGGCGTTGCGGCCCTGCTACTCGATGCCACCCGAGCGCAGAAAACGGGGCGCGTCTTCACGACTCGACAACTCGCCGAGGAATACGGCTTCACGGACATCGACGGGACGATGCCAGACGGCGCCCCCGACCCGGGAGAGCCCGCCCCGCTCTCTCCACCGGAAGCGAACCCCTAGCGAGCCCCAACGCTTCAAGAAATGAAGCGAGCGGACCCGAGGGTCACCCGAGTCGGCCGAGGCCTTGCGGCACGGCTGGCCTTCTCCCTCCGCGAAACGGTGGGGCCAGCCTGATCTAGGGAAGCGCCGAACTCGCGGGCGCCGACGCGGGGCGCGCTTCCTCCGCCTTGAGCGATCCTGCCCGGTCGCCGCCAGCCAATCCCAC
>Ga0315331_10001189_pt1 | contig 19328 bp, 11 predicted proteins | sample M160m34915metaG_FD_203456 | JGI IMG/M metagenome (GOLD analysis project Ga0315331, IMG submission 203456) | Ammonia-oxidizing marine archaeal communities from Monterey Bay, California, United States - M1 60m 34915 | ecosystem: Environmental > Aquatic > Marine > Intertidal zone | place: USA...
CTTCAAACCACAAGCAGTTCTCGCTGTTGATGTCTTGCTCGCGATCAATGAACAGCAGCCCGCCTTTGCGTGAGAATCGCACGCGGCTACTCGCCGAGGCGATCAGGATGTCCTTCTTGCGGCGCAGTTCTTTACCAGTAAATACGGTGCTCTTGCCGGTCGGTGCAGATACGTCAGGACCGTTTGAGGTTGTTGCAGCGGGCTGTTTTTTAGGCGCCAGCGAGCAAACTTCTTCGAGCCGAGCCATAAAGCCTCGGGCAACACCGTCTTGGACCGTGCCGGCCCATAGTTCAGGGACGTCCTCGCGGGCGAAGCCTGCAAGGTGCTCGGCCGCGGCCGGGGAAGCAGCCGCTGCCCGTAAGGCGTGCCACTGGGCTATCTTCAGCTCGATCCGGCAGTCGGCCGAGCCGCTTCCGATCGGTTGGAAGTCGCCTGAGCCCCGTGACGCCCGGGCAGCACCTAGTGTGGCCAGGGTCGTCGCGAGGCGGTCTGGGTGCGACAACGGAGTGGCGTGCATCGCCCGGATCTTGGCGTGAGTCCGCCTTTCGTGCCATAGCTCATTGTTCGTTTCAGGGATGACGTCGAACTGCCGATGAGAACGAGCGATGAACGATGTCCGGATCTATGGCGACCCTTTTGCTGATAGCGCCGTTGCTAGGCAGTTGCGGGGTTTTCTGCGGTTAGCCGTCGGAAGTGGTGTGCGGTGCACACTTTCGCTATCTGGAGTGCCTGTTCGGACTCCTGCTGCTGGTGAGCGTGAGATCCCGATTACAGATGGCGTTCGCAATTGGGCTACGGCGTCGAGCTTGCCTGAGGCCGAGGTCGAGCAGCTCCTCCAACTGGCGTCCGAGTGTGTGAGCGCCACGGCACCGCTGATGGTGTTCTGCCCAGCCAATATGCACGCGGATACGTCGCGGTTAGCTGGGTTGGAGTGGCCAGATGCGGCTGCGGTAATGGTGGCCAAGTTGTCGGGGACCGCTGCAGAGTTGCTAGATCGTCTGCGGGGTGAATTGCGCTGGGCGGGTATTGAGCATCCGTCCCACTCGCTGTCGGAGCGCGAACTTGCGGGGTGGCTGCAACTGTCAGCGTCCCGAGAGCCAAAGACTCTCGTTCATGTCGCCAATGATCCGTTCGCTGACGGTACGGATTTGGTGATCGATACGTTTGCCCAACGCTATGCCGACAGCGGCCTACGCTTGCGGTTGATCTTGCCGAGAGCCGCGGACGGCATGATCTCCACATTGCGCGAGCGGGCAGGGCAGGCTGCGCCTTTGGTCGATGTGATCACGGCGGATTTTGGACCGGATCACGTTGTTGACGCGGCGGCCATCATTATGCCGTTTCGTCGCTTCACTGACGGGCGCCATTTGGTGCAGGCACTTGCGTCGGGACGTCCTGTGTGTGCCTCGCGCTTTGCAAGTAATGCCAGTGTCCTAGAAGGCCGAGGTGTCATTCATGCTGTCGGTGGTAGCAACATTGAGCAAGACGTCGACTACGGTGCGTTCTTCGCGCCGCATCCAGTTTCGTTGATTGCACAGGTGGCTGCCGCAGTCTCTGAGCCGGCGGAGTCGCCGACTGGTTTGCGTGGTCGTAATCATGTGATCGCTAATTTGACGCGCTCTCGACCAGCGAGCCCACCGCCGGCGGTGGCGCCACTTGGTGAGGATCGTCCCGTCGTTGTGCTCGAAGCACCGGTCTTTGAGACTTCGCCGAATGCGGACCGGACCATCGCGACGGCTGAGGCTCTATTGGAGCGCGGCAACGTCGATTTGCGTTTGGTTGCGACCACTCCTTTTCATCACGATCTAAAATGGTTGCGTGACCGGGCACCTGAGCTGTTGGCGCACTTGACCCGTAGACCTGGCCGAGCTGATTTGTGGCTGTCCTCGGGTTCGTCTGTGCGTTCTTCGCGTCCCGATTGCCGAAAGTGGGCTCTGAGCGCTGATTGGGAATATGGCTCCTTGCCGCACGCAATGACCCCACACGTCACGCAAGACGTTGATTTGGCTGTTGTTCACAGCGACGTTGCTCTTCGCTCGTTGACCGCGACTGGGCGGTCGAAGTCATCGATTAAGGTCGTGCCGCATGGCGTTGATCTATCCATGCACGAAGATGCTGCGCCCATGCAGCAAGTCATGCAATTTAAGGGTAGTCGACCTGCTGTGTTGTTCTGCGGTGACCTCATTTGGCAGAAGGGATTTGATGTCTTCTTACAGTCGGTCCTAGCCGCGCGCTCCGCGGGGCAAGACTTCGTTGTGGTCATCAAGAGCTCTAGTGGTAGCCAACACCATGGCCTTAGCGAGTCACTCGATCGTTTTGAGCAGACCCCGGGTGCGCCGCCAGTGCTTCACCTTGAGGGTGACATGTCGCCCGAAAAGCTCGCATCGGTTTACACCGCTTGTGATGTCATGCTGCACCCATATCGCGGTGAAGGATTCGGTATGTCAGTGCTGGAGGCTCGTTCTTGTGGCTTGCCGGTAATCGTGACGGGAGGTGGCGCTACTGATCAGCTAATGACTGGCCCGGGCGCGCATCGAATCAGTTCCAGACGACTCTCCGTAGATTCGTCCGAGCCACACATCACGACGCCGTGGTTGCTCGAGCCAGATGTTGCGCATAGTGGCAAACTGCTGGTGCAGGTGTTGCAAGACTTACCTATGGAGTCACGTCGATCGGCGCGCATGGCGTCTGCCATACGCGTAGCATTTACGTGGGATTCTACCGCACAGATTGTTGAAGGACTCACAGATGAATGCGTTCGCATTCGAGGTCAAAAGTCCACGCCGGATGAATCACCAGTGATCTTGCCGCCTGTGTCACGACACTACCTCACCCCGGTTCTCGAGCCGGTTGGTACGTGAGTGAAGCGGATCAAATTGTTGACCGGCCATTGCTTGAATGAGTAGGGATAGTCATCGCTGTGCTTGGCCTCACACCGAGCGCTTTGTTGCTACTGTTTGCGCCAAGTCCCATCGTGGTCAATCCTATGTTTGTGGCCGAGCAATCGGCTTTGCGGGTTACTTCCCTGATAGTCTAAGGGGCCCTCAAGCGGTTGTTTCGGCGACTTCCTGTGCTGTGACTGGCTTTGGCCTTGCTGGCTGGATGCGCCACGGTGATCCTGGCGCACTTCTCCTCTGATTCCTGATTGCCTGATACTGATATGTTGGACTCTGCCGAACTCGCTTCTCGATTGGAATTTGCCACCGCGATCGCGGGGGAAGCTGGTCGTAGGTTGGCATCGTTGCGCAGTAGTGGTCGGTGGCAGGAGCCTAAGATCCTCGGTGATGTTGGCGATAATGCTGCTGATGGATACTTGCAGGGTGCAATTTTTGGGCGCTATCCCGACGACGCTGTGTTGTCTGAAGAGACTAAGGACGATCTCGAGCGCACCAAGAATAGGGTCGCGTGGATTGTTGACCCGTTAGATGGAACCAAGGAATACGCCGGCGGTCGTCACGACTGGGCGGTGCACGTTGGGCTCGCAGTTGACGAGAAGCCGGTGCTTGGTGTGGTTGCCTTGCCAACGATTGGGCGCGTCATGGTTGCGACGACTCCTGCGGATGGCGATGCGAGCGTTGCGTTACTCGGTCGGGGAGGTGAATGGCCTGAGGAATTCACGCCGGATACGGGCTCTGCCAATGGTGGGCCTCTGCGCTTGGTCGCGAGCCGCAGCCACACGCCGGACTGGATGCAGCGATTTGCCGAGGGCATGGACAATGCTGAGCTGGTTCCATGTGGCAGCGTCGGCTTCAAGGTCTCGATGCTGATGTTTGGCAAGGCCGACATCTATGTGCACAAGATTGGTTTGAAGGAGTGGGATACTTGTGCGCCGGAAGCGATTGCACGCGCCGCTGGCTACGAGGTCTGTCGCTTCGACGGGAAAGACCACCGCTACAACCAAGAGAATGCGCGCAACGACGAGTTGGTCGTGTGCCGCCCGTGGTTGAAGGATCGCGTGCTTGAAGTGCTGAAGTCGGTCGGCGCGTAGTGCGCTGTCGATTCGCGTGATCTGCAGTGCGAATCGACGTTGCCGGTAGGCCCCAGCGTTTGATGGCTTGGGCCGTTAGACGATGTCGGCGTGCTTGTGTTTGTTAGCTACAAACGTTGTGTAGCCAACTACCAGGAAACCAACAGCCCAGATCGCGGCGATGCCCAGGTTGCCCCAGAGGTCGACCATGCCGTACTGGGCGTGTTCCCCGAATAGCGCGACGCGCTGCGCCATGACCAGCGGATACGCTGGGTTCACGTTCATCATGATGCTGGGCACAGCCGAGTCAGCTCCGAGCGCCGTGAACAGCATCGAAGGCACCCAGAACACTGGGGTCAAGAACATCCAGGCCATGCCGAAGATGCGCCATAGTTGCGAAACGTCGCGGACGAACACGTTGGCGTTACCTAGCAGCAAGCCCATGCCGACAATCATGACGAACTGCACGATCATCACGAGCGGTAGTGCTAGCAGTCCCCAACCTGGAGTCCAAGTGCCAGTGATGACGCTCGCTGCGATTGACACGAGTGCTCCGACGGCATAGATCACGAGCGAGACAAGGCCGACGTGAATTGGCAGTGCTTCGGATGGGAAGGCTACTTTCTTTACGAGGTTGCCATTCGCGACAATGATCCCGCAACACGTGCTCGTTGCTTCAACCAAAGCGTGGAACAGCACGATACCTGAGAATAGGTAGAGCGCGTATTCCATGGTCGCGCCAGCACCACGGTTGAACAGTTTGCCGAATACTAAGTAGTAGACGCCAAACATGAACAGCGGTTGGATCAGCATCCACCAAGCGCCCAACATTGAGCCATGGAATCGGCTCATCAGGTCGCGGCGGAAGAAGTTCTGAACCATGTAGCGGTTCTGCCAGATCTTCGCTGGATAGCCAGATAGCGTCGTGGCGTGCCCCAAGGCACTCTTCGCGCGGGTGCTGGCGTCATGCGTGCGTGCCATGCTCATTGGTCGGCACCCTGCGTGGAGTTGCTAGGCACGATTTCCCAGCGGTGGTCTTGAAGGAACAGGCCGAGGTCCTTGGTGCGGTTTTGCACGATCAGATTGTCGTTGCACGGTCGTTCTTGGTAGCGGTGGCTCCCGTTTTCATCGAACAACCAGATCGGCAATGTGAACTCGCCAGACAATAGGCTGAGGTTGGGTAGGTGTAGCGTGACGTGGCCTTCTTCAAAGTCGAAGACCATGTCGCTGAACTGGGTGGTGTGGGCAAAGCAGAGCGTGCCATCCGTTCGCATTGCGCCGACGGCAAGCGTTAAGCGTTCGCGCGGGGCGTTCTTGACGTGAACGCGAACGGCGGCGTTGTCGCCTGGCGCAAATGTACTGCGGGGCTTGAGGGTGTCGCCGTCCAGTAATTCTGAGCTTACGATGTGCGGATTGCTGTTCTCTTGCACTGCATCGTCGACCTCCTGGAAGGGCATCTCGTCGCTGCCTTCCGCGACCTTGTTCTCGTGCGTTGCGTATTCATTGGTGACTGTGATCGAGTCACCGATCATCTGCATGCGGCCATTACGCAGCCAGATGACGCGATCGCACATTTGGCGCACGTCGTAGAGGGAGTGCGAGCAGAAGAACATCGACTTGCCACGCCGCTTGTAGTCCCAGATCTTCTCGACGCACTTCCTGCGGAAGTTCATGTCGCCGACGGCCAAGATCTCATCGATGATCAGCATGTCTGGCTCGGTTGCGACGGCGACACTGAAGCCAAGGCGCGCCTGCATGCCAGATGAGTAGGTGCGTACCGGAGCATCGATGAAGTCGCCGAGTTCGCTGAACTCGACAATCTCGTCGTACTTATCTTGTGCTTCTTTTCGGGAGAAGCCCATCATCGCCGCGTTCATGAAGATGTTTTCACGACCGGAGAAGGCGACGTTGAAGCCTGCACCCAACTCGAGCAGGCTAGTGACGCGACCACGTACGGTGTAGCTGCCAGATGTCGGGAATGTCGTGCCGCTGAGCACCTTGAGCATCGTCGACTTGCCGGCACCATTGGTGCCGATCAGGCCGACGCACTCCCCAGGCATGACGTCGAACGTGACATCATTCAGTGCGTCGATTGACTTGTGGAAGATCTTCCCCTTGTTCCACGGGAAGCACTCCCAGAGTCGGCCATAGGGGTTGTTGTAGAGCTTGTAGCTCTTGCTCAGCCCGCGTGCCTCGATGACTGGAGTTTTGGGCATTAGGCGTCCAGCAATCCGTTGTCGGTCAGGTGTTCGATGATCTTCTGAACGTTAGTTTCGAGCGAATCGTTGACCGTATCGAGCACGAGTTCTGCCTTGGTCGGTTCCTCGTATGGAGCGTCGATACCGGTGACGTTGGCGATCTCGCCATCGCGTGCACGCTTGTAGAGACCGTGCGTGTCGCGGCCTTCACACGCTTCGAGCGGTGCATTGCAGAACACTTCGAGGAAGCCGTCGCCGACGATGTCGCGGGCTTGTTGGCGTTCGAAGCCGAGCGGCGAGACCAGCGCGATGACCGTGCTGATGCCCATGCTCATGTTCAGGTGGGCCAGTTCGGCTGCGCGGCGTTGGTTCTCCCAGCGGTCGGCACCGTTGAAGCCGAGGTCGCGGTTGAGGCCGAGACGAAGAATCTCTCCGTCGAGCACCTGCACAAACTTATGCTGGTCGAATAACCGCTTCTCTAACTCGTATGCGATCGACGATTTGCCGGAGCGCGGCAGGCCGGTGATCCACAGAGTGAACGGCTTTTGGCTCAGTCGCTGTTGACGCTGCTCGGTGGTGACCTTGCGCTTGTCCTCTAGGCGAACATTGCTGCCAGCGTCGTGGCTCTCGGTGCGGCGTTTGAGCGCGTCGGCGGCGATCTTGCGTTCGACGATCATGCCTGCCGCGACGGTCGCGTTGGTCATGCGGTCGATCAGGATGAACGAACCGGTGCCGTGGTTCTTGTTGTAGGCGTCTACCGCGAGTGGTCGTGCGCAATCCAAGTGGATGCGCCCCACTTCGTTCATGCCCAGTTCGGGAACCGTTTCGCGGTGCATGCTGGCGACGTTGATGCGGTAGCGTAGGTCGCTGACCGTGGCAGACGTCTGCGCCGTTGTGTGTTTGATCAGGTAGTTGGCGCCAGGCTTTAGCGGGCCTTCGTCAAACCACACGATCATTGCTTCGACGCCATTGGTCAGAGTCGGTGCGTTGTTCGGCGCGGCAATCATGTCGCCACGGCTGATGTCGATCTCGTCGTTGAGCGTCATCACGATCGCCATCGGGGCGAACGCTTCTTCTAGCTTGCCGTCGTAGGTTTCGATGGTCTTGACGGTGCTTTGCTTGCCACTCGGAAGCGCGGTGATTTTGTCGCCAACGCGAACCACACCAGACGAGAGCGTGCCGGAGTAGCCACGGAAGTCGAGGTTGGGCCGCAGCACATTTTGCACCGGGAATCGCAGGTCCATCAGGTTGCGGTCACTGCCAACATGCACCGTTTCGAGGTGGTCGAGCAGCGGCGAGCCTTGGAACCACGGCATGCTTTCGCCGCGGTGCACCACGTTCTCGCCCTTCAATGCTGACATCGGAATGAAGTGGATGTCTGGCACCTGTAGACGCGCGGCGAACTCGGTGTAGTCGGCTCGGATCTCTTCGAAGCGCTCTTGCGAGTAATCGACAAGGTCCATCTTGTTGATGGCGATGACGAAGTGTTTGATGCCGAGCAGCGAGCAGATAAACGAGTGGCGGTGGGTTTGCTCGAGCACGCCTTGGCGCGCGTCGATCAGAATGATTGCAAGGTCACATGCCGAAGCGCCGGTCGCCATGTTGCGCGTGTATTGCACGTGCCCAGGCGTGTCCGCCATGACGAACTTGCGGCGATCGGTAGCGAAGTAGCGGTAGGCGACATCGATCGTGATGCCTTGTTCGCGTTCGGCTTGCAGGCCGTCAACGAGTAGCGCCAGGTCGACTTCCTTGCCGGTCGTGCCGAACTTGTCGGATGCCTTCGTCGTCGCTTCGAGCACGTCGTCGTGCACTTGTTCCGAGTCGTAGAGCAAGCGACCGATCAGCGTTGACTTGCCGTCGTCGACACTGCCACACGTCAGCAGCTTGAGCATCTCGCGCTCGCCGTACTTATCGAGGTACTTCTCGATGCCGAGCTCGTCTAGTTGCGTAGAGTAAGTCACTAGAAGTAGCCCTCCCGCTTCTTGTCTTCCATCGAACCGCCTTCATCGAAGTCGATCACGCGGCCTTGTCGTTCGGAGTCGCGGCTGCGCAGCATCTCTTCGATGATCTTCGGCAGCGTGTCGGCTTCGGACTCGATTGCGCCGGTTAGCGGGTAGCAGCCGAGCGTGCGGAAGCGGACCATCTTCATTTCGGGTGTTTCGCCCTCTTCGAGCGGCATGCGGTCGTCGTCGACCATGATCCATGTGCCGTTGCGTTTGACCACCGGGCGCTTCTTCGCGAAGTAGAGCGGCACCATAGGCAGTTGTTCCTTGTGCACGTAGAGCCAGACGTCGAGTTCGGTCCAGTTGCTGAGCGGGAAGACGCGAATGGACTCGCCCTTTTTAACCTCACAGTTGAACAGGTCCCACAGCTCGGGGCGTTGGTTTTTTGGATCCCACTGATGGTGACGGTCGCGGAAGCTGAAGATGCGCTCCTTGGCGCGGCTCTTCTCTTCGTCACGGCGTGCGCCGCCAAAAGCAGCGTCGTATTGACCTTTGTTGAGCGCCTGCTTGAGGCCCTCAGTCTTCATGACATGCGTGTGTCGTTGGGTGCCGTGCTTGAACGGGCCGATGTCGTTTTTGATGCCGTCTGGGTTGATCCACTCCACGAAGTCGAGGTCGAGATCCTTCACGAGTTGATCGCGGAAGGTGATCATCTCCTTGAACTTCCAGCGCGTGTTCACGTGCAGGATCTTGAACGGAATCTTCGCCGGTGCGAACGCCTTCTGCGCGAGCCGAAGCATCACACCGGAGTCCTTGCCGATTGAGTAGAGCATCACGGGCCGCTCGAACTCCGAGGCGACTTCGCGAATGATGTGAATGCTCTCCTGCTCAAGTTGTTGCAGGTGGCTGAGAGCGTAGTTGGTCATGACGTGCGGCGGGTTTGGTCTAGAACAGACGCAGTCGGCGTGTGCCTAGGCGCTGGGAGGGCTAAGAAAGCCTCGTTGTGTAAGCATGTCTTGAACGGATGCAGCGCATTCGTCCAGCGAGAGTTGGCCCGTAGGCAACTGCAGGGCAGGTTGCTCGGGCTGCTCGTAAGGTGAAGAGATGCCGGTGAACTCAGGGATCTCCCCGGATCGCGCTTTTTTGTAGAGCCCTTTCGGGTCGCGTGATTCGCAGACGTTGAGCGGCGCGTCGACAAACACCTCAAGGAAGTCATTGTCTCCAACTACCTCGCGAACTTGCGCGCGGTCTGCTCGGAACGGTGAGATGAATGCGGTTAGCACAATGGCGCCAGCGTCGGCGAGAATCGCGGCGACGTGGCCGATGCGGCGGATATTTTCGGTGCGGTCATCATCGGAGAATCCGAGGTCTGAACATAGACCATGGCGGACGTTGTCTCCATCGAGCACGTAGACGAAGCGACCGCTCTTGGTTAACAGTTCTTCCGTGGCTCGGGCGACCGTTGATTTGCCAGAGCCCGAGAGTCCTGTGAACCATGCGACGCAGCCCTTTTGACCGATCAACCGTTCCCGATCCTGTCGGGAGACGACGCCGTCGTGGCGGACGATGTTGCGGGGGCTTTCAGGCATGGATGAGGCTGCGATAAGACAATTCGGCGAAGTAGCGTCCGCCCCGTGCGGCGGTCTGTCAAACGCATTCATCGGCGGGGAACTGGAACGTGCTGGATTGCGTTCTGAGTGCCCCATACGACGGCCCGTTGGTTCCGGTCAGGTTGCTTCGGTCACCGTGGATCGACCGTCTAAAATACGGTCAAGCCGTTCATATGGTCTGCGAGGCAGGATTTTGCGGTGGCGCACGCCGTGGGTTGGGTCGTGAGGCGCCTGTGCGAACTTATTGCTTCGTGATGCCGAGTTGCGTGAGTTGTTCACGTAGCCCTGGCACGATCACGTGCTGGCCTTCGGCACGCCAATGGGTATCGGTCCGGTAGTAGAGGGGTTTGCCGGTGAGGCTTGCTTTGGTCAGCGCTGGTGTTGCCGACCAGAATTGGATGCCGGAACTCTCGCAGAAGGCACGTACGGCGGCTTCGAAGGTGCCGGCGTTGGCAAGTAGGTCGGCTAGCAACTGATCGGGGTCATCAGCCATCGGAACGGCGATGAATGTCGATGCCTTTGTGTAGGCATGTAGCAGTGCGGCGTCTGGATGGATCTGCGGTAAGTAGACTTGCTCTTTGCTTGGAACGAAAACGATGAGCAGTTTGGCCCCCGCTGACTCGACAGCTGTGTGAGCCTCTTGCAGTACCTCGGTGATACCTACCCAGGTAGATTGTTCGGTTAGTAGTTTTGGTGGCAGGCTTAGAATGCGTAGCACGTCGGGTGCGAACCACATGTCTGAGTCCGCATGGTCACGCAGCGTTAGTGGCGCGAGTGGTGATACGTCGGTGCCAAGCGATTCCTGCACCTTTGGCGATATCCAGTTTGCGATCAGGCTGGGTAGCAGTAGGCGTGGGGCCCGTTGGTCTTTGTATAGATCTGCGTAGGTCTGTTTGCCTGCCGCTAGGCTCCATCGCAACCAGAAGGCGTCCATGAAGTCGTTGCCGCCAAACAAGAACCACACCACTGCGCGTGGTTTGCTCGGTAGGCCGACGTTTTTTAGGAGCCATAATTCTTGGTCGGGGCCGATGCCTGAGATGCCGACGTTGAGGCACGAAGCACCGTGTTCGGTTTCGAGTGCGTTCTGTAAGCCGCTCGGTTCCTGTTGCGCTGCGAACACGGTGAACGAGTCGCCGACGAGGACCAGGTCGGGATTTGTCGGCCGGGATACGTTGGGCAGGCCATCTGAGTCTGCGGGCAAGACCAATCGGGGCACTTCGCGTCGGTCGCGTTCGGTGTTTGCCGGTGTTGCAACGCCGAAGTCACCGATGTCGTGCGGTGGAGGTCCATCGTACGGTTGCACGCCGTATGGCAGGGGGACGGCGTTTAGTGGGGTGCGTTCGAGGACACCGCGATCGAAGAACTCGACGCCGTTTGGTGGGTAGTTCTTGCGAAAAGAAGTCGGCAGTAGGCCCGGAGCAATTTGCAGCAGACCTTCTGCGAGCAGTAGCGAGAAGGTCAGCGCAGTGCCGAGTGCGAGCGTGCGCAGTTGCCAAATGCGGCGTCGAGAGCGGGCGCGGGGTATCGGCGGGGGCGCTTGGTTATGCATTTCGGGGGCGACTGGTTTCGCTAGCCGACGGGATTCCGAGTTGCTAGCTCACGATTGCGTTCTCGTCGATTCCTCGCTGATCGATAGAGATCGTTATTCAATAACACATTACCTGCAGTTTCTCACTCGTGCCCAGCCGGTATGAACTGCTGCTATTGGCTTTAGGTCACCGTAATCACGATGCGGCACATGACGTGTCTCAGCAAATAAAGTCCGGTGAGGCCGGATTACGGTGTCGTGGAGGCATCGCGAGGGTTGGCGGATTGGCCACTGGCTGTGTGTTCCGTTGGGCCGCCGGGCGCGCTCGGGGTCTGCTTGACGATCTCGGAGGCCGACAGCGTCGGTGGGCACCGGCCCCGGGCTGGCGGATTGCGTAGGCCTTCGTCGCCGTTACTTCCGACGCGATTTGGCGAGGAACTCCCATTCGATTTGGAGTGTGGCTCGCAGTGCACCGTGACTAGGTGCGTAGTTTGCACGTGGCGGGGAGAGGGGCGTCCGTACATCGTGAGCGTCATCATCGATGCCGTGATCGACCCCGGGATTGTTGGCGGGCCGCAATTGGGTGGCGCTCGGCTTGTATTGCCGGCATGAGGTCTCGCCCTTGCCGATTAGGTGACAGTGAAATCCAGTTGCCTCGCCTTGAACGTATTGATGGAGATCCGTGTATGGGCGGCCGGAGTGGCCTTTTTGTCTGCGATCAAAGTGGGCATTCGCGGTGCATTGCAGATGCGAATGCGAGTGCGCTGACGGTATAAGAGTAGGCTCGTGGTCACACGGCATACGCCGTATGCTTGCCCGCAGATTCTCTTAATGACGCCTCGATTCGACCCTCTTGCCCGAAGGCACCAGTTCCCGATCCTTAAGGCACTGACCGAGCGCGTGCTCGTGTATGACGGTGGCATGGGGACGCAGATCCATTCTGCGAACCTGACCCTCGATGACTTCAATGGCCTTGAAGGTTGCAACGAGCTGCTTGTCGAGACGCGCCCGGACGTGATTGAGGCAATCCACGAGCGCTATTACTCGGCCGGTGCGGACGTTGTCGAAACAAACACGTTCGGTGGCATGTCGTATGTGCTCGATGAGTTCGACATCGGGCACCGTGCCTTCGAACTCAACGAAAAGGCAGCGCAGGTTGCTCGGCGTGTTGCCGACCGTCTGAGCACGGATGACAAGCCGCGCTTCGTCGCAGGGTCGATGGGCCCTGGCACGAAGTTGGTCACGATCGGCCATATCGGCGCGGATGAGCTGTTCGAGTCCTACAAGACGTATGCCAAGGGGCTGATCGCCGGGGGCGTTGATTGCCTAAACATCGAGACTTGTCAGGACATCCTGCAGGTGAAGCTGGCCGTAATTGCGTCGCGCGATGCAATGGCCGAACTCGGCAAAGAGGTGCCGATCTTCTGCACGGTTACGATCGAGACGACCGGCACGATGCTGGTCGGCAGTGACATTGCGACCGCGCTGACGACGCTCGAGTCGCTGCCGGTCGATGTCGTCGGCCTCAACTGCGCGACGGGCCCTGACCTGATGCAGGAGTCGGTTCGTCACCTCGGTCAGAACTCGACGCGCGCCATCATGGTCATGCCGAACGCCGGCTTGCCGAGGAACGTCGGCGGCAACGCGGTTTACGACTTGACGCCGAAGGAATTGGCTACGTTCCAGGCTCGCTTCGTTGAGGAGCACGGCATCGCCATTGTCGGCGGTTGCTGCGGCACGACTCCGGAACACGTCCAAGCGATGGCCGAGGCGACCAAGGAGTTGGTCCCGGAATCGCGTAAGACTTCATACACGTCGCAGCTTGCATCGCTGTTCCACTCGGTGCCGCTCGATCAAGAGACCGGCCCGCTGATCGTCGGCGAGCGCACGAATGCCAACGGCAGCAAGAAGTTCCGCGAGCTGATGCTTGAGGGTGATGTCGAGGGCATGTTGCACATGGCCAAGGAGCAGGTGCAAGAAGGCTCGCACGTGCTCGATATCTGTTCGGCCTATGTTGGTCGCGACGAAGCTGCCGACATGTTGAAGTTGCTGCAGCCGATGGTGCAGCAGGTGACTGCGCCGGTGATGATCGACAGCACGCAGATAGATGTTGTCGAGAAAGCGCTGCACGTCGTTCCTGGTCGAGCGATCATCAACTCGATCAACCTCGAGGATGGCGAAGGCAAGGCCGATGAGCTTTGTAAGTTGGCTCGCCGCTATGGCGCGATGTTCGTCGCGCTGACGATCGACGAAGACGGCATGGCGAAGACCGCTGATGACAAGCTTCGCGTCGCCAAGCGTATCTACGATATCGTGGTGAATCGCCATGGCATGAATCCGGGCGATTTGATCTTCGACCCGCTGACGTTCACGATTGGTTCAGGCGATGAGGCATCTCGTGATGCCGGTGAGCAAACGCTCAATGGTATTAAGCTGATCAAAGAGAATCTGCCGGGTGTGCGCACGATTCTCGGCCTTAGCAACATCAGTTTTGGTCTCGATCCTTACCCGCGTCAGATCCTCAACTCGGTCTACATGGCCGAGGCGATCAAGCATGGTCTCGACTCGGCGATCGTGCACGCGAGCAAGATCATCCCAACGCACAAGCTCGATGAGGAAGATAAGCAAGTCACGCTCGACCTGATCTACGACCGTCGGACCGAGGACTACGACCCGCTATTCAAGTTCATCGAGCGTTTCACCGGTGCCAAGCGCATCGAGATGGGCGGTGGTCAGGATGAGATGGAGCTGCCGGTCGAGGAGCGGTTGAAGAAGCGCATCATCGACGGCAACAAGATCAACATCGACAAGCACCTCGATGAGGCGCGGCAAAAGTATACGCCGCTTGAGATCATCAACGACATCCTGCTTGGCGGCATGAAGGTCGTTGGCGAGTTGTTCGGGGCTGGCGAGATGCAGTTGCCGTTCGTGTTGCAGAGTGCCGAGGCGATGAAGGCTGCCGTCGCTCACCTCGAGCAGTTCATGGAGAAGGTCGAGGGCCAAGAGAAGGGCGTTATGGTGCTCGCTACGGTGCGCGGTGACGTGCACGACATCGGCAAGAACCTGGTCGACATCGTCGTGAGCAACAACGGCTATAAGGTTATCAATCTTGGCATCAAGGTCGCCGCCGAACTCATTCTCGAAGCCGCGAAGGAGCACAAGGCTGACGCGATTGGCATGAGTGGCCTGCTTGTTAAGTCGACGGTGGTGATGAAGGAGAACCTCGAACTGATGAGGTCGCGTGGCATTGAGACGCCAGTTATCTGCGGTGGCGCTGCGCTCAACCGGGCGTATGTCGAGCAAGACCTCGGCACGGCCTACGGCAAGGGAACGGTCTACTACGGCAAGGATGCGTTCTCTGGTTTGAACATCATGGATGAGCTGACCGGAAGAGGCGCGCCGACGTCCGGCAAGCCGCCTGTTGCCGAGGGTGTGACCGTGACCGGCGACGGCTCCAATAAGCGCATCACCAGTCACCGGCGCATGACGCGTGCGGAGAAGGACGAAATGCTTAAGCATGCCTTCACCGAATATGCCGACAGTGGCGTCGAACCGGCTGCAGAGATCCCGGATCCGCCGTTTTGGGGGGCCGCCGTGATGACGCCGGAAGAACTCGACCTCGGCACCGTCCTGCAATACGTCAACAAGAAGGCGCTCTATCGCCTGCAGTGGCAATACAAGCAGGGCAAGCGCGAGCAGGCGGCCTACGATAAATTCATCGAGAAGACGGTCGACCCGCGCTTCCGTGAGCTGGTCAAGAAGGTGAGTGCGGATAAGACGCTCGAGCCGCGTATCGTCTATGGCTATTGGCCTTGCTACAGCGACCGCAACGCGCTGGTTGTGCTTGATCCGAAGGATCGCAAGACCGAGTTGACGCGCTTCGAGTTTCCGCGTCAGCCTGGTGGTCGCCGCATGTGTCTAGCGGACTTCTTCCGCAAGAAGGACAGTGGCGAGCTTGATGTGGTTGGCTTCTCACTGGTCACGATGGGCGCTGTCGCCACGGTGGAGAGTGAGCGGTTGTTCCGGGAGAACCGCTACGACGAATACCTGCACTTCCACGGTTTGTCGGTCGAGGGTGCGGAAGCGCTGGCCGAATACTGGCATAAGCGCATGCGTCAGCAACTAGATATCGCGGATGGTGATGCGCCGGATATCAACGACTTGTTCAAGCAGGAATACCAAGGTAGTCGCTACTCATTTGGTTATCCGGCTTGTCCGAACATCGAAGACCAAGACAAGCTGTTGCCGTTGCTCGAAGCATCGCGCATTGGTGTTTCGTTGAGCGAAGAGTTCCAGTTGGATCCGGAACAGAGCACGTCGGCGGTCATCTGCCATCATCCTGACGCGAAGTACTTCAACGTTAGCGTTACCCGCTAGGTTGTGGCCGATCGCTCTGTGCCTACGTGCGATGACTGGCGCGTATTTGGGCGTTAGTCGCCGTCGCGCTCGAGTTGGATTACTTCAACGGGGCAGTCCTCAGCGGCTTGATTGATGTCGTCGTTGAGTGGGCCAAAGTGCGCCGCTGCATCCGGCTTGATGACGCAGTCTTCGTCGTCGGGCACCTCGAATACCTGCGGCGCGATGTCTTCACATAGCTTGCAGGAGATGCAGCCTTCTTCGATCCAGACTTTCTTGATGGGGGTGTCAGTCACGGTGCGTATTTGGCGGCGCATCGTGAGCTGAATAGACTCGGCAGGCAAGGTCCATCAATGGGCTACTTTGGAAACATGGCCCAGGCAGCGCTATTTCTGGTTTGGTCAACCGCAACAATGAGCCGGGAAACTCGCCTCGCCAGTGCTGAGAGCTGCGCGTCATTATTCGGATTGCGTTGAGGTTAGGGCGTTGGTGCGCACTCAATCATCTCATCGAGCATCGGGTGCTCGGGTGCGTCCTTACGCCATGCCATCACGATTGGGAAGGTGGTGCGTGGTTTGCCCCAAGCGTATGCGGTTAGGCGACGGCCCTTGGGGCCGTCGGCGTCAAGACTCGGCACCAGCGACCATCCTAGCCCTGATTCAACGTAGCCGAAGATCGTATCGGCCGTGTCGAGGCTCATCGTTGACGTTGGTGTGATGCCATGAATCGCCAATGCCTGCAATTGCAGGGCGTGCTGTCTGCTTCCGATCGGATAGGTCAAGAAGGGCAGGTCATCGAGTGCTTCTAGTTTTGGCCGTCCTCGCTTGGGAGCGCGTTCGCGCGGCAGAATCAGGCAGGCATAGACTGTCGCAATGACTTGTGTGGCGATGTCGTTGGGGATTTCGGGGATGTGGGCAACTAGCACATCGGCTGCACCACTACGCAGGAGGTTTAGGTCGACTTGGACCAAGCCATGCAAGTGCAGTTGCGCATTTGGGCGTTTTCTCCGAAGCGCTACCAGCCAACTCGGCAGCAGTTGCCTAATCAGCAGCGACTCAGCGTGAATCGTCAACGAGCCATCGAAGTCGCCTGTCCGAACGTTGTTGATGACGCGCGGCAAATCACGAAAGAAAGGCATAATGAACTGCATCAAGTGTTCGCCAGCAGGTGTCGTTTGCATGCGATCTTTCCCAACGCGTTCGAGCAGTGTCGCGCCGATTTCCGCCTCTAGCTTGCGCACTTGTTGGTGCAGTGCCGGATGCGTGATTGGATACGGTGCGGCTCGGGCAGCCTTGGCGTAGCCGCCTGCGGTGGCGACAAGGTGAAAACCAGCCAAGCGATGCATGTCGATCATGTAGCTCAGCTTAATGATCTGGCGAGGGCAGTTCATGCGAAGCCTGGACGAAACGCGATAACTGATTCAGGGGTGCGGGTCGAATGCCTGTGGGCCGTTGCTGGCTAGCACGGTAGGGTCGTAAGCAACCGTGTGCCGACAAGTTCGTTGTCGGCCTATAGGGCGGTTTGATCGGCGAATGGATCCGTCTGCAGCTAGATACCGAGGTCAGGGGGATTGTAGAGGGGATTGTCGCGTAAGCTGGTAGCGCCTTGTTAGCGGTGGTTTGAGGCGTGAGGCCTCAGGCGTCCCTAGAGTTGTTAAGCACTGCTTAACGAATTGGTTGCTGTAAGTAATGCCACGAATGCAAAGGAAATGGCGATAGTTACCCGTGTCGAGAGCGTCACAGGAGCCTGCTATGACTACAGAATCTAAATCCAAACCTTTCCCCATGTCGTCGTTGATGACGGCCCAGTTTTTTGGCGCGTTCAACGATAACGCGTTCAAGATGATCATCATGCTGATCGGCATCGCAGCCGTGAAGGATCAGGGGGAGCTCGCTCAGCAAGAGGTCTCGCGGAACGTCATGATCGCGTTGACCTTGCCGTTGATGATCGGATCGATCCCGGCGATGGTCTTTGGCGACCGAGTTTCGAAACGCAGCCTGATCGTTTGGACCAAGTTCTCCGAAGTCTGCTTGATGGCACTCGGTGCATTGGTGTTGTACCTAGAGCCAGATGGTTGGTCGCCCTACATCGTGCTGATCGGCATGGGTTTGCAGAGCGCAATGTTTGCACCGGGCAAATACGGCTTGCTCCCGGAGGTTATGAGCCATGGCCAGTTGGCCAGCGCGAATGGTAAGCTCGAAGCGGCGAGCTTCCTGGCCATCATCCTAGGTACGGTTGCAGGTGGATTGCTTCTGGATGGGTTCAACTCGATGGGCGGCGCAGTTGCGGGGCAGGGCACGTCATCGATGGTGTGGCTGGCCGGCGCGATCCTGGCAATCTTTTCGGTGATTGGGTTCGCCGCAGCAATCAGGTTGCCCAAGGTTCCAGCAAGCGGCGGCGGTGAGTCTGCCAAGGTGGCCATCGCCAGCGCTTGGAGTTCGGTGCGCAAGGATCAAATCTTGTGGCGTGCAACGCTCGGCACAATCGCCTTCTGGAGCATCGCGAGCCTGCTTGGGCAGGACATGATGATCTACGGCAAGAACGTGCTCGGTTTCAGCGACACCTATGCAGGCCTGCCATTTGCTTTGTTTGCCATCGGTGTTGGTGCCGGTTCGTTGTTGGCTGGTCACATTTCGCGTGGTCGCATCGAGACTGGCTTAGTGCCACTCGGTGCCATTGGCTTGGCGTTGTCAACTGCGGTGATGGGCGTGTTCGCTCCGGGTGTGATGGGCACGTTTATCTTGATGATCGTGCTTGGCGTTTCTAGCGGCATGATCGTTGTGCCGCTCAACTCGCTGATCCAAGCACGTGCACCAGCATCTTGCCGAGGCGCTGTGATCGCTTTCGTCAACATGGTGTCGTTTGCCGGCATGATGGTCGGCAACTTCAGCTGCACCTGGCTCAGCGCGGCCAGTCTCGATAGCACCGGCATATTGTTCGCCGTAGCCATCGTGACGTTTATCGCGACAATCTGGGCGGTTTGGATGGTTCCGGATGCGTTGCTGCGTCTGGTCATTGTGATGGTTGCGCACACGCTCTACCGCGTTCGTATCGTGGGTGGCGCGAACATTCCGAAGACCGGTGGTGCGATGTTGGTGCCGAACCACGTCTCGTTCCTCGACTGCCTGTTCTTGTTCGCCTCGACGGATCGGCCGATCCGTTTTGTGGTTGAGCAGCACTGGCACGACCGGCGGCTGTTGAAGCCGTTCATGAAGGCGCTTGGCGTTATTCCGATCAGTGGTGCTGGCGGTGCTCGCAATGTCTTGCGCGCGCTACGTGATGCCGGCACTGCGCTTGATGATGGCGAAGTGGTCTGCCTGTTTGCCGAAGGCGAAATTAGTCGTATGGGCAGCACGCTGCCGTTTCGACGCGGCTTGAAACGCATCGTCAAGGGTCGCAATGCGCCGATCATTCCGGTGCATCTCGGTCGCGTTTACGGATCGTTCGGCAGTTCGCGCCAGGGCCGCCTGCAGTGGTTGCCAACCAAGATCCCGTGCCCGGTCACAGTGTCGTTCGGTGAACCAATGTCGAACGAGGCACGCCCCGAGGAGGTGCGCGTTGCGGTGGAGAATCTTGCGGAAGGAGCTTCGCGGCTAGGTGCCGACGAATTGAAACCCCTGCACGTCGCGTTCGTTAAGCGCGTGCGGCGTGCACCGTGGCGTCACTGCCTCGCCGATAGCCAAGGCAAGGCGTTGTCGCGTGGTGCGTCGCTTGCGGGGGCCGTTG
>Ga0315331_10001192_pt1 | contig 19297 bp, 15 predicted proteins | sample M160m34915metaG_FD_203456 | JGI IMG/M metagenome (GOLD analysis project Ga0315331, IMG submission 203456) | Ammonia-oxidizing marine archaeal communities from Monterey Bay, California, United States - M1 60m 34915 | ecosystem: Environmental > Aquatic > Marine > Intertidal zone | place: USA...
CGACGATCGGCGCGCCCGTCAGCTCTTTCAACCAGCCCGACGCCGGCGAATGATCCATGTGCGTGTGCGTGCAGACGATATGGGTCAGGGTTTCGCCTTCGAGTGCCGCTTTGATGTTCTCCACGTGCGGTTTGATCATGGGACCCGGATCGATCACGGCGACCTCTCCCGTGCCGACCACATAAGTATTGGTGCCGACATGGGTAAAAGCGCTCGGATTTTCGGCGACGATGCGCCGGACGCCGGGCGCGATCTCCTGTGCGACGCCGTAATCGAACGCCATTTCTTTTTTGAAAGGTATTTCGCCACTGCTCATATCGGAGTCTCTTTCCTGACTGATCCTATTCGAAGGAGATTTTCGGTGCGTCTGGCTGCGATGCGCCGCTTCCTACTTTATCCCATATTTTTTCGGCGATAGCGCGATAGGCCTGAGCGTAGGCGCCGTCCGGTTCGGCCGCCGCGATTGGCGTGCCGTCGTCGCCGCCGGCGCGGATCGCCATATCGAGCGGTATTTCGCCGAGGAAGTCGACACCCATCTGGGTCGCTGCCTGCGCGGCGCCGCCATGGGCAAAGATGTCGGATCGCTCGTTACAATGGGGGCACAGAAAATAGCTCATATTCTCGACGATCCCGAGCACCGGCACTTCGACCTTGCGGAACATGTTGAGCCCCTTTTTGGCATCGATCAGCGACAGATCCTGGGGGGTCGACACGATCACCGCACCGGCGATCGGCACACGCTGCGCCATTGTCAGTTGTGCATCGCCCGTTCCCGGCGGCATGTCGACGACCAGTATATCCTGCGGTCCCCACTGGACATCGCCCATCATTTGTTCGAGCGCGCCCATCACCATCGGGCCGCGCCAGATCATCGGCGTGTCCTGCGGCACCAGGAAACCGATCGACATGCAGGTGATGCCGTGGGCTTCCATCGGGATAATGGTTTTCCCGTCGGGCGATTGCGGCCGGCCCGATATTCCCATCATGGTGGGCAGGGATGGGCCGTAAATATCCGCATCCAGCATTGCGGTGCGCAGTCCCATGGCGCGGAAGGCGACCGCCAGATTGGCGGCGGTGGTCGATTTTCCGACACCGCCCTTGCCCGATGCGACCGCGACAATAGCGCCAACCTGGGGCAGCAGCTTTTTCGGTTGGGCCTGCTGCGGAGCTTGCTGGGCGGGTTGCTCGGCCGGGCGATGGGCTGTGAGCACGGCTGAAACCGATAAAACACCCGGCAGGGCGGCCACCGCCTGCTCGGCCTGTTTCCTGACAGGTTCCATAGTTTCAGCGTGCGCCGGGTCGATTTCCAGTGCGAATTGCACGTGTCCGTCCTTTACCACCAAACCGGACACCAAATCGGTATCAACTATGTTATGATCGGAATCTGGAATTTTCACAAACTTAAGGGCGGTCGAAATATCGGCTTCTGTAACCTGCGTCATCCTTGACTTCTCCGGCAGTGCCACAATATCGCTAACAGAGGGGGACACCCCAGATTTGCGCGATAGAGCTGGCTATCATATAAGGTGCCCGGTTGGGCTGAATTGGGAACGACTGATAAAAGATCCGGCGACGAGAGCAAGACCAACAGTAACTCACCAAGATAGGAATTAACGTCATGCCATGGAAACAGCAAGGCGGGGGCGGCGGCGGCCCTTGGGGCGGAGGCGGAAACGGCGGCGGACAGGGCCCTTGGGGCGGTAAGTCTACAGGCGGCGGAGGAGGAGGCGGCGGCAGTGCCGGCGGTCCCCCCGATCTCGAAGAGCTGATCCGCAAGGGTCAGGACAGATTTAAAAACCTCATGCCCGGCGGTGTCGGCGGCGTGAAGGGTATTTTCCTGGCAGTTCTGGTGATTGTCTTCGTTTGGCTGTTGAGCGGCCTGTACCGGGTCCAGCCCGGCGAGAACGGGATCGAACTTCTGTTCGGGAAATATGTAAACACGACCCAGGCGGGCCTGAACTTCTGGGCGCCGTGGCCGGTCGGATCGATCATGCGTCCTAATGTCGAGCAAACGAACCAAATCAATGTCGGGTTCCGGTCGCTTGGTCCCGGGCGCGGCGATGCGGCGCGCGACGTGCCGGAAGAAAGCCTCATGCTGACGGGCGATCAGAACATCATCGATATCGATTTCGTGGTTCAGTGGCGTATCAAAGACGCCAAGGATTTCTTGTTCAACATTCGCGATCCGAGATCCACCGTCAAACTGGCGGCGGAAAGCTCGATTCGTGAAATCGTCGGACAGACGCCGCTCGAAGAAGTGCTGGCGACGAAACGTACCGAAGTTGAAACGCGGACCCGTGATGTGCTTCAGCGGATCATGGACGATTACAAGGCCGGCGTGTTTATCGCCGAGGTGAAGATGCAGAAAGTCGATCCGCCCCAAAAAGTGATCGACGCGTTCAATGATGTGCAGCGTGCGCGTCAGGACAAAGAACGCCAGCAGAACGAGGCCGAAGCCTACCGGAACGACATCGTGCCGAAGGCAAAGGGTGAAGCGTCACGTCAGCTCGAGCAGGCTGCCGCCTATCGCGAGCGTCTGATTAAGGAAGCCGACGGTGAGGCAAAGCGCTTCGTGTCGGTCTATGAAGCCTATCTGACGGGCAAGGACGTAACGGTGCGACGGCTCTATCTCGAACGCATGCAGCGTGTTCTCAAAAAATCCGAGAAGGTCATCATCGAAAACGGACAGGGTGGGACCGGTGTTGTGCCGTATCTGCCACTGCCTGAAATCAAGAAACGTTCGCAGGGAGCACAATGATGACCAATCTCAGATTTATCATCGCGGGTATCGTCGTCATCGTTATCGGTCTCGTGCTGTTTAGCAGCGTCTATACCGTGCACCAGACGCGCCAGGCCCTGATCCTCGAATTCGGGCAACCGCGGAACGAAGAAACCAAGCCGGGACTGCACTTCAAGCTGCCCTGGCAATCCGCCGAGTTCTATGACAAGCGGGTGCTCAGCCTCGATCCGCCGGCCCAGGAAATCATCCTGTCGGACCAGAAGCGCATCAATGTCGATGCCTTCGTCCGCTATCTGATTGTGTCGCCGAAACAGTTCAAGCTGCGTGCGAATACCGAAACCAACTTCGTCGACATTTTCGGAAGGATCCTGAATTCGGCCGTTCGTGCCGAAGTCGGCCGCGTGCTGTTGGCCGATATGCTGTCGAACAAGCGCGATGACGTGATGGAACGCATCACGATCGAGCTTAAACGTCAGGCAAAGGATTTCGGGATCGTTGTTGTCGATGTGCGTATCGGTCGGACCGACCTGCCACCGACGACCAGTGAATCGGTCTATAACAGAATGCGCTCCCAGCGGGTCGCTCAGGCCGCCAAGCTTCGGGCCGAGGGTGCCGAGATCAAGGCGCGTATTCAGGCCGAGGCGGAGCGTGAAAGAACGGTGCTTCTCGCCGAAGCCCAGCGGAAAGCGCAGATCCTACGTGGCGAGGGTGAAGGTCAGCAGACCCGAATTCTCAATGCTGCATTTGGTCGCGATGCCGAATTCTTCGCGTTCTATCGGTCTATGGAAGCCTATGGCGAAGCGCTCGGAGACGGCACCACGATGGTTCTGTCGCCGGACAGCGAGTTCTTCCGGTTCTTCAACGACCTGCCGGGCGACAGCAAGCGCGGGAAGTCCAATCTCGGCAAGTCGCCGGCCAACTAGCCTGGTCGGTCGACTTTGTCGGATGAACTGATCACGGCGATCGCTCTGATCCTTGTGATCGAAGGGGGGCTGTATGCGCTCTTTCCAGACGGTATGCGGAAGATGGCGCTGCAGATAGAAAAAATATCTCCAGGGTCTCTCCGTGGTACCGGGCTGTTTGCGGCCATCATCGGGGTTGGGATTATCTGGCTCGTGCGCCGCTGACCGGCGGTTATTGCCCCTCTTCCTGCGAAACATCTTGTTCACATTCCTGTGGCAAGAACAGACGGCGGGATAGGTTGATGGTTTTCGTTTAGGGATTCGGCGATATACTATTTCGGCTGAGCCGATCCGGATCGGATACCGGATTCGCACAGTGATGACGCAGGACCGCGGTACAGGAGATTTGAAGTGACATATTTGCGACGTGTAATGCCGGCTTTGTTGATCTTGCTTGTTGGGATTGCCGTGACGCAATCCCCGGCAGTCGCGCGGGGAGCTCCCGACAGCTTTGCCGATCTTGCAGAGCGGTTGCTACCCGCTGTCGTCAATATCTCCACGACCCAGGTTCAGAAAAAGAATGAAAAAGCCGGCCCGGAAGTGCCGCGTTTTCCGGAAGGCTCGCCGTTTCAGGACTTCTTCAAGGAATTTTTCGATCGTCAGCAACGCGAAGCGCCCCAGCGCCGGGCAACGTCCCTCGGTTCCGGTTTCATTATCGATGCGAGCGGCCTAGTGGTGACAAATAACCACGTCATCGCCGAAGCTGACGAAATCACGGTCACGCTGCATGACGACACCAAGCTGAAGGCCAAACTTATCGGCCGGGACCCGAAGACCGACCTCGCGTTGCTCAAGGTGTCGCCGAAGAAAAAACTGACGGCAGTGCCGTTCGGCGATTCGGGCAATACCCGCGTCGGCGATTGGGTGGTCGCCATCGGTAATCCGTTCGGCCTCGGCGGCACCGTGACGGCCGGCATCGTTTCGGCTCGGCAGCGGGATATTAATTCCGGGCCGTATGACGATTTCATTCAGACCGATGCGTCGATCAACCGCGGTAATTCCGGCGGCCCGATGTTCAATCTCGCGGGGGAGGTCATCGGGATCAATACCGCGATCTTCTCGCCGTCAGGCGGCAGTGTGGGAATCGGTTTTGCCATTCCCGCCAATCTAGCCCGGCCGATCATCGATCAGTTGCAGGAATTCGGCAAGGCGCGCCGCGGCTGGCTCGGCGTCCGCATCCAGACGGTGACGGATGAAATTGCGCAAAGCCTTGGAATGAAAACCGCGACCGGTGCGCTGGTCGCGTCGGTGACCAAAGGCGGCCCGGCAGAGAAATACAAGATCAAGGTCGGCGACGTGATCCTGAAATTCGACAACAAGGTCGTTGGCGAAATGCGCCGGCTGCCGAGGATCGTTGCCGAAACGACGGTCGGTAAGGCCGTTGCGGTGGAAGTCTGGCGGCGGGGGAAGCCCGTTCGCCTGCCGGTCACCCTTGGTGAATTTCCCGAAGACGATTCTAAACTCGCTGCGACAGCGGCGCCGGACCAGAAGCAGGAAAAGGCACCGGTGGTGACCATCGGCGAGCTAGGAATGACATTGTCGGCGCTGACACCCGCGCTGCGTGAGAAGTACAAATTCGACGACGGGGTGAAAGGCGTTGTGATCACCGAGGTCGCACCGACCGGCCCGGCGGGGGAAAAGCGTATTCCTGCTGGCGCGATCATTCGTAAGATCGGACCGGATCAGGCCATCGTGACGTCGCCGACCCTGGTGGAGAAGAAGGTTCAGCAGGCGATCAAGGCAAAGCTGAACACGATTCTGGTTCTGATCGAAACCGGCGGCACCCAGCGTTTCGTCGCGCTCAATATCGCAAAGGGTTGAGCAGCCAACCCGTCATTGTCATCGGCGGGCCGACGGCGAGTGGTAAGTCCGCCCTTGCGATCAATATTGCCGAGCGCTTTGGCGGTGAAATCATCAATGCCGATTCTATGCAGATCTATGAAGATCTGTCTGTGCTGACCGCGCGTCCTCGCGCGGCACATATCGCGCGGGTGCCGCATCATCTGTACGGGATCCTCGGCCTCCATGAACGGTGTTCGGCCGGACAGTGGCGCACCCGCGCCCTCGACGTCATCAAGGACGTACAGCGCCGCGCGGCTCTGCCGATCGTTGTCGGGGGCACCGGGCTCTACCTGCGAGCCCTGATGACGGGGTTGCATCGCATGCCGGCCGTCCCGGCCGCAATCCGTGAAGGCCTGAACGCCCGGCTCGCGGACGAGGGCGCGGCAGCGCTTCACGCCGAGCTAGCGGCGTTGGACCCGGAGACGGCAGCCGGATTAAATCCGGCCGACAGCCAGCGGATTGTGCGGGCGCTCGAAATATTCACCCATACCGGCACGGGCCTGAAGCAGTGGCAGGCGGGAGAAACCGAGGCCGCGCCTCCAGATCTCCGGTTTTTCCGGATTGTGACCCTGCCGCCCCGAGAAGAGCTTTACGCAATCGCGAACGAACGTTTCCGGTGGATGATGGATAACGGCGCCACGGAAGAAGTCGCGCGGCTGTTTTCCCGATCGCCGCCCAATGATCTGCCGCTGCTCAAAGCGGTCGGCGTGCAGGGGATCCGGGCGTTTCTCGCCGGGGAGATCGATAAAGATCAGTTGATTGAACGCGGTCAGCGCGATACGCGGCGATACGCCAAGCGGCAAATGACTTGGTTCAGGTGGCAGATAATTCCAGAAATCGTCATCGTAACGCAATATTTGGAAATTAATAATGATGTAATCTTTTCAGATATTAGTAAATTTCTGTTGACCGATTAAGTTTCCGGCTATAGTTTCCGCCGCTCACATGATTTGTGCAGTGCGAAAAATTTCGGGGTTTCGCGCTGAATCCGGCCTTGTGGCCGGATTTATCTTCGTTGAACGACCCGAACGTGACGGGGCAGTCTAAGAGCTGCCGCGGATGTAATTGGGGAACTGGGATGGCTGTGCAGGAAATTACGGGCTCGGAAATCATTATCAAGGCGCTCGTGAATGAGGGTGTCGATACGGTATTTGGATATCCCGGCGGCGCGGTGCTGCCGATCTATGACGCCATTTTTCAGCAAAACCAGCTTCGCCATGTGCTTGTCCGCCAGGAAGGCGGTGCGGTGCATATGGCGGAAGGTTATGCCCGCTCGACGGGCAAGGTCGGCGTTGTACTCGTGACGTCAGGTCCGGGCGCGACAAACGCTGTGACCGGTCTGACCGACGCGCTGATGGACAGCATCCCCGTGGTTTGTTTGACCGGACAGGTGCCGACGCATCTGATTGGCAATGACGCATTCCAGGAAGCGGACACAACCGGCATCACGCGTCCCTGCACCAAGCACAATTATCTCGTGAAGGACATCAAGGACCTATCGCGGGTGATGCACGAGGCGTTCTACGTTGCGCGCAGCGGCCGCCCGGGGCCAGTGGTTATCGATCTGCCCAAGGATATCCTGATGGCGCTCGGCGCCTACGAGGATCTGACCAGGGTCGAGCACAAAACGTATCAGCCGCGCATCAAGGCGGCGAAGAATGAAATCGACAAGGCGGTTGCCATGATCTCGGCGGCCAAGAAGCCGATTTTCTATTGCGGCGGCGGGGTGATCAATTCCGGCATCAAGGCATCGAAGCAGCTCGACCGGTTTATCAAGCTTACCGGCGCGCCGGTGACGCTGACGCTCATGGGGCTTGGCGCCTATCCCGGATCGGACAAGCAGTTCCTGGGCATGCTCGGGATGCACGGTACATACGAAGCCAATCTGGCGATGCACGACGCCGATCTGATCGTCGCCATCGGATCGCGGTTCGACGACCGGGTGACCGGGCGCCTCGATGCGTTTGCGCCGAACGCGAAGAAAATTCATATCGATATCGATCCGTCCTCGATCAACAAAACCGTCATGGTCGATCTCCCGATTGTTGGCGATGTCGGCACGATCCTCGATCAGATGCTGCGAACCTGGAAATCCAAAGGGCTGAAGACCAACCAGAAGGCGCTGAAGGCGTGGTGGAAACAGATAGAGGAATGGCGTAGCCGCCGATGCCTCGACTACGTTCAGTCGGGCAAGATCATCAAGCCGCAGCACGCGATCGAGCGGCTCTACGAGCACACGAAAGACCGTGACTGCTACATCACGACCGAGGTCGGCCAGCATCAGATGTGGGCGGCGCAATATTACAAGTTCGATGAACCGAACCGCTGGATGACATCCGGCGGGCTCGGCACGATGGGTTACGGTCTGCCGGCGGCGATCGGTGTGCAGGTCGCGCACCCGGAATCACTGGTCGTCGATATTTCGGGCGAAGCCTCGTTCATGATGAATATGCAGGAAATGTCGACGGCGGTGCAGTACCGCGCACCGGTCAAGGTGTTCGTCACCAACAACCAGTACATGGGGATGATCCGCCAGTGGCAGGAACTGCTGCACGGCGGGCGCTATTCGGAGAGCTATACCGATGCGCTTCCCGATCTGGTGAAGCTCGCCGAGGCCTGCCAATGGGTGGGGCTGCGCGCCGAGACCGAGGATGAGCTTAATGACGTCATCCTGGAAATGATCACGATCGACCGGCCGGTTCTTGCCGATATTTGGGTCGATCAGAAGGAAAACTGTTTCCCGATGATCCCGTCGGGGGCGGCGCATAACGAAATGTTGCTGGGGCCGGAAGACGAAGCCAAACGGCCCGTCTCCGAAGAAGGTATGGTCCTAGTGTAACGGGCCGCCTGGCAACACGTCCGGCGTTACGGGCGGCAAGATCGCGGAAATTTTAGAAGACGGAGCGGAAAGTTGTTCGCAGATACGACAATAGAACGGCACACGATATCTGTGCTGGTGGATAACGAGGCCGGCGTTCTGGCACGTGTGATCGGGCTATTTTCGGGCCGTGGCTACAATATCGAAAGCCTGACCGTCGCTGAGACCGACACGGCCGACGCGATCAGCCGGATCACCCTCGTGACGTCTGGCACGCCCATGATCATCGCCCAGATCAAGGCACAGCTCGATCGGCTCGTGCCGGTGCACAGGGTGATCGACCTGACAACGGATGGTATTAGCGTCGAGCGCGAATTAGCACTGGTCAAAGTTGCCGGGAAGGGCGACAAGCGGGTAGAAGCTCTGCGGATCGCGGATATTTTTCGGGCGCGTGCGATCGACAGCACGAACGAGTCGTTCGTGTTCGAAATCTCCGGCGCCACGGAAAAACTGAACGCTTTTATCGATCTGATGATGCCGCTGGGCCTGGTCGATGTTTCAAGAACCGGTGTCGTGGCTATTGCGCGCGGCAAATCCGCGCTTTAGAAAGCGCGCCACACTTACAACAGATCAGAAAATTTGGCTTTTACGGAAAGGTAGAGCGATGCGAGTTTATTACGACCGGGATGCGGACGTTAATCTTATCAAGGACAAGAAAGTCGCGATTATCGGCTATGGCAGCCAGGGTCACGCCCATGCAAACAACCTCAACGACTCCGGCGTAAAGGAAGTCGTTGTCGGTCTGCGGGAAGGATCTTCGAGCGTCGCCAAGGCCGAGAATGCCGGTTTGAAAGTGATGACCCCGGGCGAAGCCGCCGCGTGGGCCGATGTCACGATGATCCTGACTCCTGACGAATTGCAGGCCGATCTCTATGCATCGGATCTGCGCGACAATCTCAAGAAGGGCTCGGCCCTGGCCTTCGCCCACGGGCTTGCTGTCCATTTCCAGTTGATCGAACCCCGTGACGACCTTGATGTCTTCATGGTTGCGCCGAAGGGCCCCGGTCATACGGTGCGCGGCGAATTCGTCGGCGGTGGCGGGGTTCCCTGTCTTATCGCGGTCGCGCAGGACGCATCGGGCAATGCGATGGAAATTGGCCTGTCCTATGCCTCTGCCATTGGCGGCGGCCGGTCCGGTGTGATCGAGACGACCTTCCGCGAAGAATGCGAGACTGATCTGTTCGGCGAGCAGGCCGTGCTGTGCGGCGGGCTTACTTCACTGATCACGGCGGGCTTCGAGACCCTCGTCGAAGCAGGATATGCGCCGGAAATGGCGTATTTCGAGTGCCTGCATGAAGTAAAGCTGATCGTTGATCTGATTTACGAAGGCGGCATCGCAAACATGCGCTATTCGATCTCGAATACCGCGGAATATGGCGACTTGACCCGTGGTCCGCGTCTGATCGACGATGGCGTCAAGGACGAGATGCGCAAAATTCTCAAGGAAATCCAGTCCGGACAGTTTGCCCGAGACTGGGTTCTGGAGAACAAGGCCGGCGCGCCGAGTTTCAAAGCAATGCGCCGCCACGGCGAAGAGCACCCGATCGAAGAGGTCGGCGGCAAGCTTCGCGATATGATGCCGTGGATCAAAGAGCGCGCGCTTGTGGATAAATCGAAAAACTAGGCCACGTGATTTTTGCCCGGATCCAGCCGGATTCGGGCAAAAAACCTTTCCAAAATCGCTATAAAACCGTTGCGCTGGCAATTAAAAACGGCGTAGTAATAATTCGTTAACCCAGATTGTTAACAGTTGTCATGCATTGGGGGCGCTATCCGGCGTTTCAGATGCTGAAAACTGGATTGGGATCCGCTTTTTTTGAGCGATAACGATGGTAACGGCGAAAAGCAGCGAGACACTGGCGATCGAGCCCGCAGACACGATTTGCGCGGCGGCTTCTGCACGTGTGGGGATTACACTCGCGCTACTGCTTTCCGTTGGTGATGGGGCTCTCCGACTTAGGTGCCTCTGAGTACGATTGCGCCGCGCGCAAGACTATTCAGGGGGTATTCGTCTAACGCCTGGGTCATAGAAAGAAGAGACACAAGGAACTCACCAATGAGCGTCAACACCGATTTCAACAGAGTAATAATCTTCGATACCACGCTGCGTGATGGCGAGCAGTCGCCGGGCGCGTCCATGAATCTCGACGAAAAGCTGCGGATTGCCGAAGCGCTAGAAGAAATGGGCGTCGATGTGATCGAAGCCGGTTTCCCGATCGCCTCGAACGGCGACTTCGAAGCCGTCAATGAAATCGCCAAACTGGTCAAGAATGCCACGATCTGCGGACTGGCCCGATCGGCCCGGGGCGACATCGAACGCGCCGCCGAAGCGCTGAAGCCTGCGGTACGTCCGCGGATTCACACCTTCATTGCGACCAGCCCGCTCCACATGAAGTACAAGCTCCAGATGGGGCCGGACGAGGTCTATCAGCAGGTCGTTGACAGCGTCAGCCACGCGCGCAATTTCACCGACGACGTCGATTGGTCGCCGGAAGACGGCACGCGGACGGAACATGATTTCCTGTGCCGGTGCGTCGAAGCGGCAATCAACGCGGGTGCCACCTGTATCAACCTGCCGGACACGGTGGGCTATTCGGTACCGGAAGAATTCGGCGGTCTCATACGGATGCTGATCGAACGGGTGCCGAACAGCGACAAGGCGATATTCTCGACCCACTGCCACAACGACCTTGGGCTCGCGGTTGCCAATTCACTGTCGGGTGTCGATGCGGGCGCGCGCCAGATCGAATGCACCATCAACGGTCTCGGAGAGCGTGCCGGCAATGCCGCCCTCGAAGAGGTCGTGATGGCCCTGCGGACGCGCCAGGATGTCATGCCGTATACGACCAACGTGAAGACCGAAAACATCACAAAGGCCTCGCGCCTGGTGTCAACGATTACCGGCTTCACGGTGCAGCCCAACAAGGCGATCGTGGGAGCGAACGCGTTCGCCCATGAATCCGGCATTCACCAGGACGGCATGCTTAAGAACGCCAATACCTACGAGATCATGACGCCTGAATCGGTCGGTCTGAACCAGTCTACACTGGTCCTCGGTAAACTGTCGGGGCGTGCCGCGTTTAAGGAAAAGCTGAAAGAGCTGGGCTATGAATTGGGCGATAACGCATTCCAGGATGCCTTCCGCCGGTTCAAGGCTCTGGCCGACAAAAAGCGTGAGATTTTCGACGAAGATCTCGTGGTTTTGGTCGATGACGAGATCGTCCGCGGCAATGACCGCATGCGCTTCGTCGCTCTGCAGGTCGTCTGCGGGTCCGAAGGGCCGCAGACGGCTGAATTGACGCTCGAAGTCGATGGCGAGACATGCAAGACCAAATCAACCGGCGACGGCCCGGTCGATGCGACCTTCAACGCCATCAAGGAACTGACCGGATACAACGCGTGCCTGCAGCTCTACCAGGTGCACGCGGTAACCGAGGGAACGGATGCACAAGCGGAAGTGACCGTGCGGCTCGAAGAAGGCGGCAAGACCGTGAATGGTCAGGGCGCCGACACCGATACGCTGGTTGCGTCTGCGCGCGCATATGTAAACGCGCTCAATAAATTGCTGGTCAAGCGGGAAAAGACCGCCCCCAGTGCATTGAGCGCTTAAAAAACAAGACGGGGTGCCGGGACGGGTAGGAAATCGGTTTCGGCAACCTGTCGATCACTTGAACGACGAACGATGTGAGGTTTCATGTTCTCTAAACTCCTAGGTGTTTTGTCCGCTGACATGGCAATCGATCTCGGTACCGCGAACACCCTTGTTTATGTCAAAGGCCGCGGGATCGTGCTCAACGAGCCGTCGGTGGTCGCGATCGCGAACGTGAAAGGCCGCAAGCAGGTCCTTGCCGTCGGTGACGAGGCAAAGATGATGCTCGGCCGTACGCCGGGGAATATCGAAGCCATACGGCCGCTGCGTGACGGTGTGATCGCGGATTTCGAAATCGCCGAAGAGATGATCAAGCATTTCATCCGCAAAGTGCATAACCGCCGCAGTTTCGCGAGCCCGCAGGTCATCGTCTGCGTGCCGTCGGGATCGACCGCGGTCGAGCGCCGGGCCATTCAGGAATCCGCTGAAAGCGCGGGCGCGCGCCGAGTGTTCCTGATCGAAGAGCCGATGGCTGCTGCGATCGGCGCGGGGCTGCCGGTCACCGAACCGACAGGCTCTATGGTTGTCGATATCGGCGGCGGTACAACGGAAGTCGCCGTGCTGTCGCTCGGCGGCATTGTGTATTCACGCTCCGTCCGTGTCGGCGGCGACAAGATGGACGAGGCGATCATCGCCTATATCCGCCGCAACCATAACCTGCTGGTCGGTGAAGGCAGTGCGGAGCGAATCAAGAAAGAGATCGGGTCCGCCTGTGTACCGCCGGATGGCGATGGCGGCGTGATGGAAATCAAGGGCCGCGATCTGATGAACGGCGTACCGAAGGAGCTGGTGATCAGCGAACGCCAGATTGCCGAGAGTCTCGCCGAACCGGTCAGCGCCATCATCGAAGCGGTGAAGGTCGCCCTCGAACATACGGCGCCGGAACTGGCGGCCGATATCGTCGACAAGGGAATCGTGCTTACCGGCGGCGGTGCGCTGCTTGGCAATATCGATCTTGTTCTGCGCCATGCAACCGGCCTGCCGGTCACGCTGGCGGAAGAACCGCTGTCCTGTGTGGCGCTGGGGACCGGGCGTTGCCTCGAAGAAATGAAAACACTGCGCAACGTACTGACAACAATGTATTGATACGAATCCCTGAAATTAGCTATTTGTTAAGGATGTTTGACCGATCTTGGTAGGCGGAATCTAGAGGAAATGGAGTGAGACACCGCGCAGAATCATTTGCGAAGGTTGCAGTGCCTGTAAAGGCGCTACTGAACCGCTTTGCGCTTTTGTTCCTCATCCTTGCCGCTTTTGCCATCATGCTGCTCGGAAAAGCAGATACGCTCGTTGTCGAGCGTGCGCGTTCCGGTGTGATCGATGTCGTCGCACCCGTAATGGATGCGCTGTCGCGACCCATCGCGACCGTCTCCGAGGGTGTCGACCGGGTGAACCGGTTTTTCAGCGTCTATGAAGAAAACGCGCAGCTTCGCGAACAGAACGCCAGGCTGCTCGAATGGCAGAGTGCTGCTCTCGCCCTCGCGGCCGAGAATTCAACCTTCCGCAAGATGCTTAACTTCGTTCCGGAACGCGGAGCGTCCTTTGCCGCTGCCCGCGTTATCGGTGATTCCGGTGGCGTATTTGTCCGCTCGGTCCTGATTAATGCCGGTACGATCGAGGGGATCGAAAAAGGCGATGCGGTGGTCAATGGCGACGGTCTTATCGGCCGCGTTGCAGAAGCGGGGCGCCGTTCCGGGCGCGTGTTGCTGGTCTCCGACCTGAACTCTCGGATCCCGGTTGTTGCCGAAAAAAGCCGTGTCCGTGCGATCCTCGCCGGCGATAACAGCCCAGCGCCGAAGCTTGCCTTCCTGCCGCCGAACGCACGTCTTGAAGTTGGCGACCGGATCGTGACCTCGGGCCATGGCGGTGTGTTCCCCGCCGGTTTGCCGGTCGGGCAGATTTCCAGCGTTGCCGACAGTCTGATCCGTGTGCAGCCCTTTGCCGATTTCTACCGGCTTGAATACGTGCGGATCATTACAGAGTTTCCTGGCGAGGTTGCGGGCCAAATCGTTCCGTCCTCCGCCAGACCATCCCGGCAACGATGATCACCGCCGCCGTCCAGCGCATCGATCGTTCCGCTCGGCAGCTGGCTCCCTTTCTTTCGAGCGTTATTCTGGTGATGTTCTCGGCCTTGCCGGTGTATCTGCCGGGCTATGGCCAGGTTGTCGTCGATGTCGGCCTGATGACGGTGTTTTACTGGGCCATCTACCGGCCTGATCTGTTCCCCGTTATCGCCGCATTCGTTCTAGGCCTGTGGCAGGATATCCTTGTCGGCTCTCCGATAGGTCTTCACGCGTTGATCCTGTTGCTCGCCAACTGGGCGATTGTTTCCCAGCGGACGTTTTTTCAGGGTAAATCGTTTGCCGTCATCTGGTGGTGTTTTTCGCTTGTCGCGCTGACGTCCGCGCTGGTTTCCTGGATTCTGGTCTGCGCGTTGAATACGACATTGGTCAGCTCCATGGCGGTCATTTTTCAGGCCGCCCTGACCGTCGGTGTCTTCCCGTTCATGGCGTGGTTCCTGGCGCGCGCACAGCATGCGATTGTGCGGCCCCTGGATGAATAAAGACCCGAGCCGCTTCAAATCCTTCTCGCGCCGGGTGGCCATTCTGGGCGGTGGCAAGGTCATCCTGCTGAGCATTCTGGCCGGCCGGATGTATCAGCTTCAGGTCATCGAATCCGACAAGTACAAAACCCTCGCGGACGAGAACCGGATCAATCTCCGTCTTCTGCCGCCGCCGCGCGGGCGCATCATCGATCGCTACGGTCGTCCGCTTGCCATCAATCAAGAAAACTACCGCGTCACGCTGGTGGCGGAGCAGGTGCGCGATATCGACACCATGCTCGACACGTTGTCCGGCATCATCTCGCTTGAAGATTATGAACGGACGCGGATCCTGCGCGAAGTGCGCCGCCGCCGCGGGTTTGTGCCGGTCACCGTGCGTGAAAACCTTAATTGGCGGGATGTCTCGCGTATCGAGGTGAATGCGCCGGATCTGCCGGGTTTGTCCATTGAAGTCGGCCAGAGCCGCCAATATCCATTTTCCGAAGATTTTGCGCATGTTCTCGGCTATGTGGCGGCAGTGTCCGAGAAAGAAGTCACCGGCGATCCGCTCCTCGAACTGCCGGGTTTCAAGATCGGCAAGAACGGCATTGAACGGATATTCGACCTAAACCTGCGTGGCAAGGCGGGCAACAGCCAGGTCGAAGTGAATGCCGTCGGCCGCGTGATCCGGGAATTGTCCCGTCAGGAAGGCCAACCGGGTGACGACTTGAAGCTCACGATAGACCGCGATCTGCAGAAACTGACCGCCGATCGCCTGCGCCAGGAAAAAAGCGCTACCGCCGTCGTGATGGATATCCATAACGGCGATGTTCTGGCGCTGTCCTCGGTGCCGGGGTTCGATCCGAACGAATTCGTGACCGGCCTGTCGTCCCGAACATGGCGGCGGTTGATCAATGACCCGTGCACGCCGCTGATCAACAAGGCGATTTCCGGTCAATATACGCCGGGATCGACCTTCAAGATGGTCGTCGCCCTGGCGGCGCTTGAAGCGAAGATCGTCGGGCCGGATCACAAGGTGTTCTGCCGCGGCCATACCCAGATCGGGAACGCGCGTTTCCATTGCTGGAAGAAACACGGACATGGTTGGCAGGACATGACGGATGCGCACAAAAATTCCTGCGACGTCTATTTCTATGACATTGCCAAGCGGATCGGCATCGACCGGATTGCGCAGATGGCAAACCGGCTGGGGTTCGGGACCAAAACGGGGATCGACCTGCCGTCGGAGAAAAGCGGTGTTATTCCCACGCGCGCCTGGAAAAAAGCGTTGATCGGCACGCCGTGGCAACAGGGCGAAACGCTGATTTCGGGCATTGGCCAGGGATTCATTCTGTCGACGCCGTTGCAACTGGCCGTCATGACCGCGCGGATCGCGAATGGCGGCAAGGCCGTCGTGCCTCGCCTGGTGCGGCCCTCCGGCCCCGATCAGAAGGACAAGGAGCCTGACTTCAAGCCGTTGGGCATTTCGAAGTGGGCGCTCGGTATCGTCCGCGACGGGATGAACCGCGTGACGAACGAGCAGCGCGGTACGGCCTATGCCGCCCGGATCAAGGAAGAGGGCATGGAAATGTCCGGCAAGACCGGTACCGCGCAGGTACGCCGTATCAGCAAGGCCGAACGCGATACACGGGTTCTGAAGAACCACGAACGGCCGTGGCGGCAGCGCGATCATGCGTTGTTTGTCGGCTACGCCCCGTCGGACAATCCGAGATACGCTGTGGCGGTCGTCGTCGAACATGGTGGAGGCGGCTCGAAAGTGGCAGCACCCATTGCTCGTGACGTGTTACTCGCGACCCAGAAGCGCGATCCCGCCAATCGTAAGGAAGCGCCTGAAAACAAGGCGGCATCCGTAAAGAGCGAGGATATCTGAGCGTGTCGATGCATGGCTTCGCCCCCAAACAACGTCTCAGCCTCGGCCGCAAGGTGCTCCAGATAAATTGGGGGCTGATTTTGTTGATTACCGCAACTGCGGCGGTCGGTATCGCGATGCTGTATTCGGCGGCCAACGGCTCATGGAACCCGTGGGCGACCCGCCAGATCGCGCGGTATGGCGTCGGTCTTGTCATCCTCATCACCATTGCCCTGATCGATATCCGATTCTGGTGGCGGCATGCCTATCTGATCTATGGCATATTGCTGATCATGCTGGTTGTCGTGGAAGTTTTTGGCTCCATCGGCATGGGTGCACAACGCTGGATCAACCTAGGCGTCATCACGCTACAGCCGTCCGAGCTGATGAAGGTCGGCCTCGCGCTGGCGCTGGCGCGGTATTTCCACGGCGTCTCGGCCGAGGAAGTGCGGCGTATTCCCTATCTCATCGTGCCGCTCATATTAATCGGCGTGCCGTCGGCACTGGTTCTCAAACAGCCTGATCTAGGCACGGCGCTTTTCCTGATCATGACCGGCGGTGCCGTCTTCTTCGTCGCCGGGGTCCGGTTATGGAAATTCGGTCTCGTCGCCGCCATTGCCGCGGCCGCGGTGCCCATCGTGTGGAGCACGCTGCGCCCCTATCAGCAGAACCGGGTGCTGACGTTTATGGACCCCGAAAGCGATCCCCTGGGGGCGGGCTACCACATCCTGCAGTCCAAGATCGCGCTCGGCTCCGGCGGTTTGTTCGGCAAGGGCTTCATGCAGGGCTCGCAGAGCCATCTGAATTTCCTGCCCGAAAAGCAGACCGATTTTATCTTCACGATGCTGGCTGAGGAATTCGGGATGGTCGGCGGGTTGGTCCTTCTCGGTCTTTACATACTGATCATGATTTACGGTTTCGCAATCAGCCTGCGGTCGCGCACCCATTTCGGCCGCTTGCTGGCCATGGGGATCACCAGCATGCTGTTCCTCTATGTGTTCATCAATATTGCCATGGTGATGGGCCTGATACCGGTCGTCGGCGTGCCGCTGCCGCTGATTTCCTATGGCGGCACGGCCATGCTGACCCTGATGATCGGGATGGGCTTTCTGATCTGTACGTATATACACCGCGACGTTACGATATCACGCCATGGCGCCGGCGAGAGCTGAGGCAAAATACGCGCCTCGCAGCGCCACGGACCTATCGACAAGTCCCGGACGCTCTGGTATCTGTCTCGCCGCTTGAGGGCGATTAGCTCAGTTGGTAGAGCAGCTGACTCTTAATCAGCGGGTCGTAGGTTCGAGCCCTACATCGCCCACCAATGTTTTCAATGGCTTAGCCGGATACGGCTGAGCCATTTTTCTTATTAATAAGGCTATAATAAGGTTAATTGAGTAAAGTCTACCTAATTGGCGCGGGTTTCTTGCTCATCATGGAGTCTCGCGGGGGGGTACGACATTTAAAATCCGCTAAGCTCGACAACAGGCCGTAGATGCTTTTGCGAGGCAGGGGGCTGGGATGGGTCCCTTTTGGCTATATCTTGGTCAGTCGATAATGCCGGAAACGTCTATTCTCGCTCGAAGTGCCCCGGGCTCAGCCAAAGAACGGCCTAGGCCGGAGTTTCACACAAACGGCACCAGTAGTGCTGCCTTTGGCGGTGTACCACGGCCCGCGTTCCCCTCACCGCTACACGCGTCTCGAGCCTCACGGACCATGGATCACGGACCGCGGCTCTGGGGACTTGGGGCTTGGGCCGTGTTTGCCGGAAAGACCCCCACAGATATTGATATCGTCATAGAATTCTGAATATGAGAAACCTGACCGCTGCCGTCTGCGTGACGATTGCCGTGCTCCTTGGAAGTGTGGGGGTGAGTTGGGCGCAGGAAAATCCGATTTTAGATAAGCAAAGCGCAACTCAAATGTTTGCGCTTTCTTCTGCTGAATGGGTCGAAAACGTCAGTCAAATCAAAACCGCGGGGTTAGGTCGAGCGTTCCGTAACCCAAATGGGAGTTGGACGCTGATATATAGACCCGATCCTCAGCGAGGACTTCTATCGGTTACACCAAGTTACAAACCTAATCAGAAGGAAAAACCCTTTAAAATTGATGTGGGGGTTATTTTTGACCGTCCACTTGATAGGCGTATTTACGAGCAAGTTTCATTCGAAGAAACGAAACGTCTTCTTGCAGAGACTGCAGAATTTATGAGACCAGAATTCTCGGTGATGGGTTATCTTTTGCGGGATAAAAAAAATCCCCCTAGTCTTATCTTCACGATCTTTGAGACTGGGAACTTTCCCCCAATTGATACCCTTGTTAGTCAGGGGCGTGTATGCCCGCCCCGAAACGGAATGCAAATCTGTATCACAGAGGAACTAGTTGGGGCACCGCGCGATGATAGTGGCGTTTTAGCGGCGTGTGTTTCGAAACTTAGTAACTCCCCCATTTCGATAGGTCGAACCAAGGCGCAAATCAGTGATGTTTGTATTTGTTTATCGAGACAAGGCAAATCGGGCAGGGGTCTGGATGAGGCAATAAAGAAGTGTATTACGGTCCCGTAATCCGTCATTCGCAGTCTAAGAGTGAAATAGTTCGCGACTGACCGCTACACTCTGACTGACGGTTGCCGTGCTTCTTGGAAGTGTGGGGATGGGTTGGGGAAATATCCTTGGAAAAGTAGAATGGCAAAAATTATCTATAATTGTGAAAATGCCAGCAATGTTCGAATTGTGTTCTAACGCCAAGTGTTAAACCAGCCACAAATTGTTATCGTGGCAGAGCAATAAAAGTTCCATTGTTCCTTCTTGTTAC
>Ga0315331_10001194_pt1 | contig 19286 bp, 18 predicted proteins | sample M160m34915metaG_FD_203456 | JGI IMG/M metagenome (GOLD analysis project Ga0315331, IMG submission 203456) | Ammonia-oxidizing marine archaeal communities from Monterey Bay, California, United States - M1 60m 34915 | ecosystem: Environmental > Aquatic > Marine > Intertidal zone | place: USA...
GATCCGCCAGTTCGAACTGGTTGAGAAAGTACGAGAGTACGATCCCAACGTCGATGAAGAGCGGATCAACCGGGCTTACGTATTCGCCATGCAACGCCATGGCTCACAGACCCGCGCGTCAGGCGATCCCTATTTCTCACATCCACTTGAAGTCGCTTCTCTTCTGGCAGATATGCGGCTTGATTCCGGTTCCATCGTTACGGCACTTCTGCACGACACAGTGGAAGACACCGACGCGACGCTTGAGGATATATCCAGGCTTTTTGGCGATGATATCGCCAGGCTCGTAGACGGCGTCACCAAGCTTACCAAGCTTGAACTGCAATCGGACCGGACCAAGCAGGCGGAGAACTTTCGCAAGCTGGTCGTCGCGATGTCCGAAGACATTCGTGTACTTTTGGTCAAGCTGGCAGACCGGCTGCATAACCTTCGCACGTTGAAATATGTGAAATCCGAAAAAAGCCGGCGACGCACCGCGTCCGAAACCTTGGAAATCTATGCCCCACTGGCAGAACGCATCGGCGTGCAGACTTGGCGTGATGAGTTGGTGGACCTGGCCTTCGCTGAAATTCATCCGGAAGCCCGCGACGGCATCAATACCCGGCTTGAATATCTGCGCAACAACGGCAAGGAATTAGTTTCACAGGTCATTACAGAGCTAAAGCGCATTCTAAACGATTACGGGGTGGACGCTGAGGTAACAGGTCGTGAGAAAGCAGCACATTCCATATGGCTGAAGATGCAACGCAAAGACGCGCCCTTCGAAGCGCTGACGGACATTATGGCCTTCCGTGTTTCCCTACCTGAAATCGCGGACTGCTATCAGGCCTTAGGCGCAATCCACGCGTCATTCCCGGTGCTGCCAGGACGGTTCAAGGATTTCATCTCCACACCCAAACCCAATGGCTATCAATCAATCCACACTGCTGTAATCGGGCCGGAGCGGCTGCGGATTGAGTTGCAGATTCGCACCACAGAGATGCATCAGGTTGCGGAATATGGCGTGGCCGCCCACTGGCGCTACAAGCAGGGTGGCGAAGGGCGTGACGGCAGGCAATATGGCTGGATCCGCGGCCTCCTGGACATTCTGGACCAAGCGGGCGGGCCAGAAGAATTCTTAGAACACACCAAGCTTGAGATGTATCAGGATCAGGTATTCTGCTTCACGCCAAAGGGGGATTTGATCAGCCTGCCGAACGGGGCCACGATTATCGATTTCGCCTATGCCGTCCATTCTGAGGTCGGTGATAAATGCGTTGGCGCTAAGGTAAACGGGCGGATGGCACCAGTGCGGACTCGCCTCAAAAACGGCGATCAGGTGGATATTCTGACGGCACGCAACCACACGCCCTCCCCGGAATGGGAGCGGTTTGTGGTGACCGGTCGCGCCCGCGCCAGCATTCGCCGCATGATCCGGCTAGAGCAACGCGACCAATTCATCGCCCTTGGCCGTGAGGTCGTACGCCGTGTGCTGACCAGCGCCGGACGCGCTTTCTCAGAGCGCGAACTCCAACCAGCCTTAGAGCGCTTCAATTTGGATGATGTTGAAGACCTCTACTCTAACTTGGGCGAAGGCCTTCATACAGAAGGCGAACTCGCTGCGGTATTCCAGCCGGTGAAGCCAGAATTTGACGTCGATGAAACGGCACCGGCCCGTGCGACCCTTGTTAACGAATCAGCACCTGGCAGTGATAACCGTCCAAAAGCGCTGACGCTTAAGGGCCTAATTCCAGGCATGGCGGTGCATTACGCCCGCTGCTGCCACCCTCTGCCAGGGGACCGCATCGTTGGCATTGTGACGACGGGCAAGGGTGTTGCTATCCATATGTCAGAGTGCTCAACGCTGGAAGCATTCGGTCATACGCCTGAGCGTTGGTTGGACGTTGACTGGAACGATGGGTCGGAGCTGGAAAACCATACCGGCCGAGTGCGTATCATTCTGGCAAATGAGCCTGGGTCACTTGGTGCCATGTCAAATACCATTGGGAAGCACAAAGGTAACATTTCCCATTTAAGGTTCGCCAATCGTGCCGCAGACTTTTTTGAGCTGTTAGTCGATATTGAGGTTGAGAGTTTGGACCACCTAGCCAACATCATAGCTGCATTGCGTACGGATAGCCTGATCACGTCGATAGAACGGGAAGGCGCTTAGCGGACTATGTTTGGCAGACGAAAGCCACAAGGAACAGCGGATCGCGTGTGTGCTTGGCTATGGCCGCGCGGCGGATTCAAACGCGTCTCGCGATTTCTTTGGCGGCGCGTTGCCCGTATTCGCGCCACGCCGCATGGGATCGCAGCTGGTTTTGCTGCTGGGGCGGCTGTCAGCTTTCTTCCGCTGCTTGGATTGCACTTTGTCCTCGGTGCGGCATTAGCGCTGATTACCCGGGGCAGCGTTATTGCAGCGCTCCTCGGCACGGCAGTCGGTAATCCGTGGACCTTCCCTTTCATCTGGCTTAGTTCTTACAAACTTGGCCATGCCATTGGCATCGGCAAAAATGGAATTGCCGATAGAAGCATTGGCCAAAGCTTGAAGACTGCGGCTGATGACCTTTTGAGCGGGCAATTCCGTGAGGCCGCAATTGAAAGCTGGCCGGTCCTAGCACCGGCGCTGGTTGGCGGAGCGATCATGGCGAGCCTCGTATGGGCGCTGCTATATTTCACGATTCGCCCCATTGTTTATCGGCATCAGACGCGGCGTAGCCTGAATATGGCTGCGGGCCGCGCTCGCTGGCGGCGCCCTAAACCGCCGACCAAAGAAGCTTAAGGGGAGCTACCAGGATGACCGGAACGGCCTTACGCCTCGGCGTGAATATTGACCACGTCGCAACCGTCAGGAATGCGCGCGGCAGCGCCTACCCATCCCCGCTTCGCGCCGCACAACTGGCAGCAGAGGCAGGCGCAGACGGGATTACAGCACATTTGCGTGAGGATCGCCGCCATATCAAGGACGCGGATATTCCTTTGCTGCGCAATGAGGTGCCAATACCGCTAAACTTTGAAATGGCCGCGACAGCGGAAATGGTCGCCATAGCAGCAGAACACACACCACATGCCGCCTGCATCGTGCCCGAAAAGCGCGAAGAAGTGACAACGGAAGGCGGCCTCAACGCTGCCGGCCAGCACAAGCGGCTTGCACCCATCATCAAAGAGCTGGCCGCCGCTGGTTGCCGCGTCTCCCTATTTATCGAAGCAGATTCCGCGCACCTCCAGGCAGCGGCAAGCCTGGGCGCGCCCGTCGTCGAGCTGCACACAGGTCGCTTTTGCGAACTAGAGGGCGTGGCCCAACAGGCAGAGCTAGAGCGCATCGCTGCCGCTGCCCGCGAAGGCCATGCACTTGGCCTTGAGATTCATGCAGGTCACGGGCTGACGTTCGAGACCGTGAAACCGATCGCCGCAATCCCAGAAGTCAAAGAGCTGAACATCGGCCATTTCCTGATTGCTGAAGCGATTTTCCTTGGGCTTGGGCCCGCTGTGCGGGAAATGCGACGGCTAATCAACGAAGCTCGCGGGATCAGCTGGTGATCATTGGGCTTGGCAGCGACCTGATTGATATACGCCGGATTGAGAAAACTCTTAAACGCTTCGGCGACCGTTTCCTAGATCGCATATTCACGGAGGTGGAACGCACGAAATCAGACGGGCGCGCGGGACGGGTCGAATCCTACGCCAAACGCTTCGCCGCTAAGGAAGCCTGCTCCAAAGCGCTTGGAACCGGATTGCGGAAAGGCGTTTTCTGGCGAGATATGGGCGTGATCAATCTGCCCAGCGGTAAGCCAACGATGAAGCTCACCGGTGGCGCTGCTGAACGCCTGGCATTCCTAACGCCGCCCGGTATGAAGCCCATCATAGACATCACGATCACCGATGAGCCGCCACTGGCCCAGGCGATGGTCATTATTTCGGCGGTGCCAACAGATATGGCGGCGCAAATTGGCCGGTAACGCGGTCTTCAGTTCCCAAGCGCCTAATTGCGCCATATTCTGCTGTAAGATGATTAATTGTAACCGACCATGGAGACCGCCGTGCGCAATACCCTGCCGCCGAAAGTCAAGCTGCTCCGCTTTGCGGCGCGCGGCCTGATCGCGGCAGAACGGCTTTGGCGTGGGCTATGGCCTGCTCAAGGCTTTGTCGCCGGGTATGCTGCTCTGGCGTTTTCTGGTGCGCTTGGTGATGCCCACTGGCTTATCCGATTTGCTATAGCATTGGCTGCCATTAGCGGCGTCAGCTGGGGCATTTGGAACCTTTCACGTCGCTATCAGCTGCCAACAAAACAAGAGGCCGAACAACGGCTTGAGCAGGACGCCAACCTACCCCACCGCCCATTCCAAACCCTTGCGGACTCGCCGTCGACCGAAACACCGGAAGCTGAAGCGGCTTGGGCAGCCCATATTGCCCGAATGGGACAGGCGATCTGCCGGGTGCGCTTGGGTGCCCCTCAGATTGGTCTTGGCGATCGTGATCCCTGGGCGCTCCGTCACGCAAGCCTTTTGCTCCTCATTGGCGGCTTGGCGCTCGGCTGGGGTGAACTTGGACCAAGGGCCGCACGCGCTATGCAGTTTTGGCCCGTTACAGCACCCATTACGAGCAATTTCGAGGCTTGGATTAACCCGCCCGCGTATACCGGCGCAGCGCCAATCCGCGTCTCCATGGGCTTAGACGAAATAGTGGCACCCGCAGGCAGTATCCTTAAAGCTGTTGCGGAAACTACAAAGGGCGCGCCGGTCCTGAGCGTGGATGGAGAAACCATCCCGTTTCACGCATTGGAAACCGTCAACGCCTATGAAGTCGAAACAGAATTAACCGTTGGTGAAGCCGTCACCTTAACGGAAACAGACGGTGTAATTCTGGCTGAGTGGCCGCTGGTTGTCCTGCCCGATGCACCGCCAACTGCAAGCTTTGTAGAGCCGCCCACCATTTCCGGCGCTGGCGTCAGTCGCTTAAACTATAAGCTGGGCGATGATTACGGCGTCGCCCATAGCAAACTAACCTTCACTCCGAGTGATGGCGAACCGCCCGGTGGATATGGCGAGACTGACGCCGTCCCCCTACCCGTGCCGCCCAACGTGAAGACAGCAGCAGGTGCGCTATTTCGGGATTTGACAGCCCATCGGTGGGCAGGGCGCACCGTCAAGCTCCAATTGGAAGTGACGGATGGCATTGGCCAAACCGGGCAAAGCAAAAGCTTGAACTTCCCCCTGCCCCAACGACTGTTTGAGCATCCTATTGCCCGCGCCATTATCGCCGCCCGCAAACAACTCGACGCTGAACCGGGCAAACGGGAGTCAATTGCGTCCACGGTTGGCAAGCTGATGCGCGCTTCAGATTCATACGATGGCAGTGCTACGGTTATGACTGCTCTTGGCATTGCCCGCGCCCGACTTTTAGTTGATCGCACGGAACGCTCCTACGATCTCGCACGGGAGCTGATGTGGGAGATCGCACTTTGTCTGGAAGATGGTGATCTTTCCGCTGCTGAACGAGCGCTTCGCAAAGCACGTGAGCGACTGGCGGAGGCCTTAGCGCGTGGCGCGCCGACTGAAGAAATTGCGCGGCTCGTCGAAGAATTAAAACGCACCGTTGACCGGATGATGCAATCGCTTGCCCGCGCCCAACAAAATAACCAAGCCCAACCGCAGCAAATGGACCGCTATGCCCAGATCATGCGCGGCCAAGACTTGATGCGCATGCTCGACCGGATACGTGAACTGAATGAGGCAGGTGCGCGCGACGCCGCTCAAGAAGCACTGGCCCAAGTTGATCGTATGCTGGAGCAGCTTTCAAACGCCCAAGCGATGAACCAGAACGGACAGCGCCTTCAGCAAATGATGGAGGGCCTGCAGGAAGCCCAAAACCTTGCCCGTCAGCAGCAACAGCTGATGGACGAAACCATGCGCAGCCAACAAGAGCAGCAAGACCAAATGGGCCAAGGACAACAAGGTCAAAACCCACAGGGGCGCGGCGGGCAAGGCCAAAATGATGAAGATGGCCAGGCGTTAGCGGGCCGGCAAGATTCACTACGCCGGGCGCTCGGCGAAGTTATGCGGCAATTGGGTGAGAATGGCGATATTCCGGACGGCCTTGGCGCTGCCGAACGCGCCATGCGAGACGCAATCAACAGCCTGAACCAGGGCGATCAGCAAGGCGCACTCGGCGCGCAGAGGGAAGTCGTTCAGCAATTGCAGGAAGCCGCCCGCAGCATGGCGGAACAATTAGCGGGGCAGCTTGGTCATCAACCCGGCAAAAACGGCCAGGGGCAAGGGCAAGGCGGCACAGACCCACTTGGCCGCGCGAACAGGGGCCGATCAAGCGGCGGCGTGCAGATCCCAGACATTGGTGACTTGCAACGCGCCCGCACAATCCAGGACGAACTTCGCCGCCGTGCGGGCGACCGCGACCGCCCACCAGTCGAGCGAGACTATTTGGAACGGCTACTAGAGCGGTTCTAACGACCCGGGCTTAGTTCAAGCCTCGCCGGGTTCTGGGCTGAAGTGTTCTTTCAGCTTGTTGGGGACTTTTTCCCACTTTTCAGCATCTTCTGGGCTGTCGCCTTTGCGGATGATGTTTGGCCATGCCTCGGAATAGTCCCGGTTGAATTCTACCCATTCTTCCGCACCGGGTTCCGTATCCGGCTTAATTGCCTCAATCGGGCATTCTGGTTCGCAGACACCGCAGTCAATGCACTCATCCGGATGGATCACGAGCATATTTTCGCCGACATAAAAGCAATCGACCGGGCATACCTCCACGCAATCCATATACTTACATTTGATGCAAACTTCAGTGACGACGTAGGTCATCGGCAGGAATCCCGGCAATTGGCGTAACGCTGGAACACTCCATATCGCGCCCTGCCCCGCCAATCAATGCGGCGCCTGGGCGCGCGCAACACTATCGCTTGAGGCGGAGTGTGAGCAACATCAGCGTGATAATCACGCCGGACAACGCATAGAGCGACAGCGTGAACCCACCAGTCGCTTCCGATATGGCACCAAGCGCCAAAGGCCCAGTGACGCCGCCTATCTCTGCTGCGGAGAAAAACAGACCAGATGCAGCGCCCGCCCGCCTTGGCCCAATTTCTGGCATTTCCACCAGGATCAAGATCGCAACCGTCATGAGCGAAGATCTGGCAATCCCTTGCATCGCTAGCCCAAGCGCCAGCATAGGACCAGGGTCTGAATGCAATAGAACCGTCGCCGCCAATGCCGCCACGAGCAGGCCGATCAACACACGGAACCGTCGTTCCGGTGTGGCAAACCGTGGGATCAGCAGCGATCCGGCAACGCCGATCAGCGTCGGGATCATCGCCCACAGGTCCGCCTCTTTGGATTCTAAGCCGCTACTGCGCAGCAATGTCGGAAGCCAATTGTTGAGGCCATGATTGAAAAAAAATACGCCAACGCTTAACAGCAACATCAAGCGTACGGTCGGCAGACGCAGCAATTCCTTGTACACCAGCATTTGCGGCTGGCGTGGCTCTGACGCCAATCGCCGTTCAATCGCGCGCGCTTCTGGATGGGCCGAAAGTGCGAGCCAAACGAACGCCGCGAGTGCTGTAACGCCTGCATATACGCTCAAAACCATGCGCCAGTCCTGGTCAAACAGCGGCATCAGCACGGGATTGGTGAACGCCAACCCCGAAATCATACCGAGCGATGGACCGGTTATATAGACGCCCATAGCAAATGCCCGATCCTTGCCCTCGAACCAGAGCGCAATCACCTTCGGCGCGCCGACTGAAATCAGCGGCCCGCCAAGGCCAAAGATCGCGACGGCGAATAACAGAAAGCCGTAGCTTTCTGCATAGGCGCGCAGCAAACCGCTTACAACAATCACCATTGTTGCAATGAACAACGTGCGGCGCGGCCCGAACCGATCCATCGCAGCTCCACCGGGTGCCGCCGCAACAATATAAACGAGCTGCCAAGCGCCAAATACCGCGCCCATAGCGGCATAACCAATGTCCAGGTCCCGCGTAATTGGCCCTACCAGTGGTGCCAGTGACCCGGCCGTGAGCCCAAAACACGCATAAAGCAACCACACGCCCGCCAGCATCGCCCACCGGTAAGGGTGATATGCCGCTAAAGCCTGGATGGAGGATGTGGAGCCACGAGCCATGATCTCTCCGCCTTACCATTGCGCGCGCCCCGCCGCTAAGGGCAGGATGCCACAGGGCCATTGGAGAGGAAGGCACAAGATGGAACGGCTATCCTGCAAAGGCGCTGTTGTTACCGGCGGCGCAGGCGGCATCGGCAAGGCAATTGCGGCTGCCTGCGCAAAAAAAGGAGCTGCAGTTGCGATCGTTGATCTTGATCAGGCGACGGCTAACGCAGCCATGGCCGATACTGGTGCGGTAATCACCATTGCGGCTGACGTCACGAACCTGGCCGCCGCCGAAGCAATGTCAGCAACCGCGATAAACGTGCTTGGCCAAGTGAATATCGCTGTCGCTAATGCCGGCGTATCGGGGCGCGGCCGGTTGGCCGATATTGACGAGGCGATGATCGACAGGGTGATAGGCGTCAACGTCAAAGGCGTTATTTTGACCGCCAAGGCCTTCGCCCAACACTTGACCGGGATTGGCAAAGCAGGCAGTGACGCAAATATTATCAACATGTCTAGCCAAGCCGGACGCAAGGGCTGGTCTGCACTTACGGTCTATTCCGCATCAAAAGCAGCCGTTATGGGCTTCAGCCGGGGTTTAGCTGTGGAGCTTGCGCCCTATGTCCCGACAAACACTATCTGCCCCGGCTATATTCGGGGTGCTGGCATGTTGTGGCGGAACTAGGCGGCTGAAAGCGATGCCGCACGCGAAGCGCGCGGGGAATCACGGGCCAGGCGATCAATGTGTCCGGCGGCGTGTTAATGGATTGAACGAATATGGGGGAAGCGGGCGATGACAACGACATTTAATTTAGGCGACTGGCGGATTGACCGGATCATTGAACAGGAACTGCCTGGCTTTGACCCGTTCGAGTTTTTTCCGAATCTGAAACCTGAAGAGCTCGAAAAGTATCGCGCGATGCTGGAGCCAGTCGCACTTGATTCCGCTAGCGGCCTGATGACGTTCGCCATGCAGTCCTATGTCGTGCGTACAGGCAAATTCAACGTGCTGATCGATACTTGCATCGGCAATCACAAAGACCGTCCGACGCGCCCGCTTTGGCACATGAAAACTGACTCTACATACATGGACGCCCTCAACCGCGCTGGCCTAACGGTCGAAGATATTGATTTCGTCATGTGCACCCATCTGCACCCGGACCATGTGGGTTGGAACACCCAGCTTGAAGATGGTCGCTGGGTCCCGACATTTCCGAACGCCAAATATGTCTTCTCAGAGAAGGAGCTGGCGCATTGGACGGAATTCCAGAAGCACTCACCAACTCTGCATTTCGCGGATTCAGTTCTGCCGATTGTCGAAGCTGGCAAGACGCATCTGGTCAAAAGCGACACGGAGCTCGTCAGCGGCATCCAGCTACTTCCAACGCCCGGCCATACGCCAGACCACTTCGCGGTGCGGCTGGCGCAGGGCGGCAAGGAATGTGTGGTTACGGGCGATCTCATCCACTCACCGCTGCAATGCGCCTGCACACACCTGGACGCGCGCCCAGACACGAACCCCGCACAGGGCCGCGCAACCCGCAACGCGTTCATGGATAAGTATGCAGAGACCGACACGCTAATTGCGACTATGCATTTCCCCAGCCCATCGCTCGGCCATTTCGTCCGGCATGGTGACGCCTTCCGTTTCCGTTACGCCGCAAAGGTTTAACCAAAGCGTATGATTGAATATTCGATACTGGACCAGTCCGTCGCCGTTGCCGGTCGGCCGCAGGCGCAAGCGATCAACGAAACGATTGAACTAGCGGGGCATTGCGAGAAGCTTGGCTTTAAGCGGTTCTGGGTGTCGGAGCATCATAATCACCCCTCCATCCTGGGCACCGCGCCTGAGATATTGATGGCGGCTATCGCAATGCGCACGAACCGCATTCGCATTGGTAGCGCTGGCGTGATGCTGCCGCATTACTCGCCGTTCAAGGTGGCGGAACAATTCCGGGTTCTGGATGCACTGGCACCCGGGCGGATTGATCTTGGCCTTGGCCGCGCCCCCGGTTCTGATGGACGAACGGCCTTTGCCCTGAACCCACAAGCCAATGAACGCCCAGCGGCATTCCCATCGGACGTACGCGACCTGATGGCTTGGGTAGCTGGCGAACCACTAGTGGAGGGGCACCCCTTCCGCGACGTCCACGCCTTTCCGAAAGGTGAGACAGTGCCGGAAACCTGGATGCTGGGCAGCAGTGATTATGGCGCGCAGGTCGCTGCAATCTTTGGCCTGCCCTATGCCTTTGCCTGGTTCTTTACGGATGGCAAGGGCGCTGACCGCGCAATCAAGCTGTATCGGGACACATACCGCCCCTCCGAGCGCTGGCCAGAACCGCACGTTGCAATCTGTGTATGGGCAATGGCGGGAGACGATAAAGCTGAAACGGAGCGCAATTTCCTGCCCCGCGCGAAGTGCCGCTTATATCGGGACCGGGGCATGTTCATTCCGCTGGAGACGCCAGAATCGGTTGAGGCGACGGAAATGAACGCCGCGGAAGAAAACCGCATGCAGGCAATGTTGCGCGATAGCTTCGTTGGTGAAGGGCCGGAGACTGCCGCCCGGATCGAAGCGCTTGGCAAGGAATTGGATGTCGATGAAATTGCCATCGTTACCTGGGCGCACGAGAAAGCGATCCGCCATCGCTCCTATGAAATTTTGGCCGATGCACTTGGAGTTGCTGCGTGAGTAAGGCTGAGACGGGCGTATTCGACTTCACAGAGCCTGCGTCTGAGACGGGGCGTATGTCCGTCTATTTCCACTGCCCGGCAGATTGGCGGAATAACAGCCCAATCTTGATCGCGCTGCACGGTTATAAGCGCAATGCGGAGGACTACAGAAACGACTGGAAGGCTGTTGCAGAGGAATGCAATGCGCTGCTTTTGGCACCTGCGTTCGATGAAATTGGCTTTCCCGGACCTCGTGCTTATGAAGTTGGCGGGATGCGGACACCGGACCGGAAATCCTACCTGCCTCGCGATATGTGGAGCTACCAGGCCGTCGAACGCGCGTTTGACGCTGGCCGAAAAAGCTTTGGTGCCACGCGGAATGACTACTGGCTCTATGGCCATTCGGCGGGCGGTCAATTTGTTCACCGCCTGGCGTTGTTCTTGCCTGAGGCCCGCTTCAGCCATGCCATCGCGGCCAATGCGGGTGCCTATACCGCCCCCGGCGACGCACGCTTTCCCTATGGGCTTGGCCACGGCGCGCCTGAAATCGACATAGACCGGTTTCTCGCCAGCCCCCTAACAATGCTACTTGGCCAGAAGGACCGGAACACCACCGCCAAGGTTCTGCTAAAATCGCCAGAAGCAACGCTTCAAGGGCCGCACCGCTTGGCCCGTGGTCGGTTCTTCTATCAGTCCGGCAAGGGTAAAGCTGATGCCGCTGGCCTACCTTTCGGCTGGCGTATAGTTGAAGCACCACATGCCGGACATTCCAACCGTTTGCTGGCACCCATCGCCTGCCAGTTATTTCTAGCCGGCGCGGACTAGAGAGTGCTGGGATTAGGGCAGATGAGTTCGTCCAACCGCAGCCCTCCCCACTCTCCCTGATCCCTATCCACCCTATGAGTGGCGAGGGGACCGTCACATAGATCGCGTTTGTCGTTCGAGTGCAAACCTCCTCACCTCCGATATGGGGAGAGGATTAAGGAGAGTGGGACGCTTGCGGGAACGACTGGGTTTTGCGTCCAGACGCAGTCGCCACTTGTTAGGCAAACGGATTGAACGGCGTTGGGAAATTGCCGTTCGGTTTGATGTAATCATAGGGTGCCCGCGCCATGAAACGGCCACGGCCAGCTTTTGCGTCGAACTTACCGTCCTGCCAAAGCACTTCCCCGCGGGACATCGTGATCACAGGATAGCCTGTCACTTGCATTCCTTCATAAGGTGTGTAGTTGATGCCGTGATGCAGGTCTTCTTGGCGGATGGTAACTTTCTTGTTTGGGTCCCAGATTGCGATATCGGCATCGGCACCCGGCGCTATATGGCCCTTCTTTGGTGCCAGCCCAAATAGCTTGGCAGGATTGGTTGAACTGATTTCGACGAACTTCTCCAAGCTGATCCGCCCGTCGGTGACGCCTTTTGAGAACAAGATTGGCAGCCGGGTTTCAAGGCCAGGCACACCGTTCGGAACTTTAGTAAACGGCGTATTCGCGCCTTCCGGCAGCTTGTTACCCTGGCCTTCTGCGAAGTTGGTCGGCGCATGGTCGGATGAAACAATACCCAACGTGCCGGAATTAATATGCTTCCACATTGCGGCCTGTTCCGCTTTGGTCCGAGGCGCGGGCGAGCAAATCCATTTGGCACCCTCGCCGTTCGGCTTATCCATATCGTCCTCGGTCAGGACCAGATACTGCGCACAGGTCTCACCGAAGATTTTGAGGCCACGGTGCTGCGCACGGCGGATTTCCTCTGCAGCCTCATCACACGTCACGTGGAAAATCTGCAGCGGCAGGTCCAGCAATTCCGCCATAGCGATCACACGATGCACGGCCTCGCGTTCCACCAATGGCGGTTTGGACCAGCTGTGGTGTTTGGCTTCCGTCAGGCCAGCATTGGTGAGCTGCTCCATCATCCATATAATCATTTCGTGATGCTCAGCGTGGATAACCATAAAGGCTTCATTGCGGCGGGAAAGCGCCATCAACTTCAAAAGGCCTTCATCGTCCACCCGGTTGGACGGGTAGGTCATGAAAACTTTGATGGTGCGATGGCCCTCTGCGATGAGGCCCGGCAGTGCTTCCAGCGTTTCTTCGTCAACACGGTTGACGATCAAGTGGAAAGAATAATCACAGGTGGCGCTGCCTTCAGCCCGTTTGTGATAATCCGCCGTGGAGTCTTTGATATGCACGCCAGGGAATTGCGGCGCAAAGCTGATGACCGATGTCGTGCCGCCACATACGGCCGCGCGGGTGCCGGATTCAAAGGTTTCGGCATTCTCGCCACCAGTCGAACTAATTTGGTCGATATGACAGTGGCTGTCGATACCGCCTGGCACGACGATTTTACCCGCAGCATCAATTTCGTTGGTGCCAGGACCAAGGTCTTTGCCAACAGCGGCAATGCTTTCGCCGATAATCCCAATATCGCCTTCGAACACGCTGCTCGCGGTCGCGATTTTGCCGCCTCGGATTACGGTATCAAAGTTCGTCATTACCTGATGTCTCCACCTTCGAATTGAAGCCGCGAGCTTAGGCGTTCAGCAGGAGGGTGCCAAGCACAACACCGCTCCTTTTGCGCACATCAATAGAATATTTTGCTTTGATCCATATTGGCATACATGCCAGCAACTTCTTCAGCATAGCCATTGTAAAGCAAGGTCGGCACGCGTCCGCTCAAGCCAAGTGGGCGTTCGGTTGCCTGGCTCCATCGGGGGTGATCAACCTCAGGATTCACGTTGGCGTAGAACCCATACTCCCGGCGGGCCAATTGCTCCCAGAAGCTTTTCGGCTGCTTGTCCGTAAATGTGAATTTCACGATGGATTTGGTTGATTTAAAGCCATACTTCCATGGAACCGCAAGCCGAAGTGGTGCCCCCATCTGTTTGACAATCGGCTTGCCGTACACTCCCGTCGCGATGAACGCCAGATCATTCGACGCCTCGTCCAGGCGGAGACCCTCAACATAGGGCCATGGATACCAGCGCTGGCGCTGCCCACGCGCAACATCCGGGTTCATGAAGGTTTCCATGCGAAGGTATTTGGCGCCCGACTTCGGACTGGCCATTTTCACCAGTTCTTTCAGCGCAAATCCGCTCCAAGGCACCGCCATGGACCAAGCCTCGACGCAGCGGTGGCGATAAAGGCGTTCCTCTATCGGCATTTTACGGATGATATCTTCGGCATCCAGTGTCATCGGATTATCAACCATGCCGTCAATCGTGACGGCCCATGGCTTAACTTCCAAATCCTGGGCGCGCTTGGAAATCTCTTTGTGTGACCCGAACTCGTAGAAATTGTTGTAGGTCAGCGCGATCTTCTTTTCAGTCACATCACGGTCCAGCTTGTACAGCTCATTGCGTTTGGCTGGATACAGCTCCGGTGCCACATCGGGTGCCGCCATCACGTCAGGCCGTGCAGGAAGCGATACACCAGCAGCCAGCAGGCCAGCACCACCGCCGACCAATAACAGGCGGCGGTTCATAAACAGGGCTTCGGGGGTGGCCTCCCGCTCGGGTATTGCCCAACGGCGCACGGACTTAATCAGCATTTGGAGTCGCTCCTGTTTTCGCAATCATGGGACTAAACTAAGGTTCACTGGCAAAAACACCAATCACTGCTGCGTCATAATCACGGGAGTACAATCAAAATGACTGGCTCAGAAGATAAGGTTAAGGTCGATTTTGATAGCGATGGCATCGCCTGGGTGACGCTGAACGAGCCCGAAGTTCGCAATGCCTTGTCGCCGGAACTGCGCGCCCAATTCGTTGAACGCATTCCGCCGCTCGAGTTCGATGAAAGTGTGCGCTGCGTGGTTATTCGGGGTGCGGGCGCGCATTTCATGGCGGGTGGAGACATCCGCATCATGCGCCAACGTCTGCAAATGGAGCCGGCAGAGCGGTCCCAGACAATTGTAAGCGGACTGCACGATATTCATCACGCCATCTTCGCGCTCCGCCGGATGCCCAAGCCTGTGATCGCCAGCGTTCAGGGGGCAGCTGCGGGGTTCGGGTTAAGTCTCGTAGCTGCGACCGATTTGGCAATTGCAGCCGATGATGCTGTGTTCACATTGGCCTATTGCCATATCGGTGCCAGCCCCGATGGCGGCTCCTCATACTTCCTTGGCCGCACACTCGGCATGAAGCAGCAAATGGAATTGGCGTTCCTGGGCGACCGGTTCGGCGCAGAGAAGGCTAAGGAATTGGGTATCGTTAATTTCGTAACGCCGGTGGCGGATTTAGCAGCAGAAACAGACAAGCTCGCCCGGCGTCTCGCTGCGGGCCCAACCAAAGCATATGCCAATGCCAAGGCACTATTTAATGCTAGCGGCCATCTCACCATGGAGACCCAATTGCAGATGGAAGCGTCGATGATCGCAGACAGTATGGCCACGGAGGATCATCGCGAGGGCGTTAATGCGTTCTTAGATAAACGAAAACCTAATTTCAGCGGGCGTTGAGCTGCGCAAGCGTTTCTAAGCATTTCTACTAGAAAAAAGCCAGCTTCAGACTCGTCCTGGTGCCAGACTTGCTCCATAGTGCCTGTGGCCAGACTCTGTGGGGTTTGCGTCGGATTTTGGGATGCAAAACGTCGTTCATCGAAGCAAGTTTGGCCCGAACAGCTTCGAGGAAATTCTGAATGGGTGGGAGAATTGAAAATGAAGCGTTCGAATTGCTGGATCAAGGGCGGAAAGATATGGTCGTCGTAATTGGCCTAACCGTTTTGTATGAGCTCTACGACGAACGCCTGACAGACTTCAAAGCCAACCCGCCAGGCGAAGATTGGGATGGCGTCTTCATCGCGACCAGTAAATAACATGTTTGAACCCGACGCTTTTATGGCCCGCCTCGGCGGGCCGCCTTTACTTATGGGCATTTTGAATGTCACGCCGGACTCATTCTCCGACGGCGGGCAATTCGATGCCTCAGGCCCTGCAATTGCGCATGCCATAGAGATGGCGAACGCAGGTGCAGACATCATTGATATTGGCGGCGAGTCAACCCGGCCAGGGCATACACCCGTTGATGCTGAGGCCGAGCAGCGACGGATCATGCCTGTCATTCGCGCCGTGGCGGCCGCCGTAGAAACGCCTATTTCCGTGGATACTTATAAGGCCGCCACGGCTCAAGCTGCATTGGATGCGGGCGCTCATATCGTCAATGACATTTGGGGCCTGCAACGTGATCCTTTGATGGCGCGCGTGGTGGCCGACGCAGGATGTCCCATCATCTGCATGCATAATCTTGACGTGATCGATCCTAACATCGATATGATCGCTGACATCAAGGCTTTCTTAGAAAGATCGCTTGAGATCGCACATGCAGCGGGCATCCAGACTAATCGCATCATCCTTGATCCCGGTTTTGGTTTTGGAAAGTCCTTCGAACAGAGCCTAGAAGTTCTGGCCCGGGTTGGAGAGTTACAAACAATGGGTTTGCCATTGCTGATCGGCCTCTCGCGCAAAGGCTTCGTTGGTCATTATTCTGGCAACGAAGCCGTGGTCGACCGGCTCGCTGGCACTCTCAGCGCCAACATGGCTGCTATTAGCCAGGATGCGGCACAGATCATTCGCGTCCATTCTGTAAAGCCACACAGAGAGATGCTGGATTTCGCAAAAGCGCTCGCAGCCGTTCAGGAGTAGACCGCGTAACGTTACCGCATTTCCGCTGGCTATTTTCAGCGCTACAATGCGCGTCAAATAAGCATTCACTCTTGAACACAGGAACAGATTGATGGCGTCAAATAAGAAAGTATTGGTGCTGCCGGGCGATGGCATCGGCCCTGAGGTCGTTGGCGAAGTCCGCCGGATTGTAGACTGGATGGACAAGCGTCGGCATGTCTCCTTTGACCTATCCGAAGGCCTTGTCGGGGGTGCAGCAATTGATAAGCACGGCATTCCACTGACCGATGAAACCATGGCTGACGCTATGCATGTAGACGCGGTGCTGTTCGGCTCCGTTGGTGGGCCACAATGGGAGAAGCTGGACTTCGGTGTTCAGCCAGAGCGCGGCCTGCTGCGTCTCCGCAAAGAAATGCAACTATATGCAAACCTTCGCCCTGCCATGGTGTTTGACGCGCTGGCTGATGCATCCTCTCTAAAGAAAGAGCTGGTCGCGGGCCTCGATATTATGATCCTGCGCGAGCTTACGGGCGGCATCTATTTCGGCGAGCCGCGCGGCATTGAAACCATGCCTTCCGGCGAGCGCCGCGGCTTCAACACCCAAAGCTATACTGAAAGCGAGATTGAGCGTATCGCACGGGTTGGCTTTGAGCTTGCGCGCAAGCGCAGCAACCGGGTGATGTCGGTCGAAAAAGCCAACGTGATGGAATCTGGCGTGCTCTGGCGCGAAGTCACCCAGCGCATCCATGATGATGAATTCCCGGATGTCCAGCTCGACCATATGTACGCCGATAACTGCGCCATGCAGTTGGTTCGCCAACCGAAACAGTTTGATGTGATCGTTACTGACAACCTGTTTGGCGACATCCTAAGCGATTGCGCAGCAATGCTGACTGGCTCGCTTGGCATGCTGCCATCGGCATCCCTTGGAGCTGAAGACCCGACGACGCGGGCACGCAAGGCCCTCTATGAGCCCGTGCATGGTTCTGCGCCCGATATCGCAGGACAAGGCAAAGCCAACCCAATTGCCGAAGTGCTAAGCTTTGCAATGCTGCTGCGCTACTCGTTCGACATGGGCGAAGACGCGGATATGGTTGAAAACGCAGTTGGCAGCGTCCTGGAGACAGGTATCCGAACCGGCGATATCGCTGGCCCCAATGACAAAGTCGTATCCACCAGCCAGATGGGCGATGCGCTTCTGGCGGAACTAGATAAGCAGTCCGCCTAAGCAGGAATTGGAAGGGCTTTGGCGGGAATAGCGGCGATGGACATCATCACCCGCTTCGCGCCAAGCCCGACCGGCCCGCTTCATCTTGGCAACGCATACGCCGCATGGTTCGCATGGAATGCAGCGCAGGAAGCTGGCGGCCAGTTTCTGCTGCGGATCGAAGATTTAGACCAAGGCCGCGCCCGGCCAGAATTCGAAGCCGCTATTCTGGACGACCTACGCTGGCTAGGCCTTAACTGGCACGGCCCGATCATCCGACAATCGAACCGAAGTGCTGCATACCAGTCCGCGTTAGATGACCTCAGCGCATGCGGCCTAACGTATCCCTGCTTCTGCACGCGCCGCGCCATAGCAGATGAAATCGCCAATGCTGGTGCAGCGCCCCATGGCCCCGATGGGCCGATTTATCCCGGTACATGCAGAACTATTCCCCAAACTGAGGCTGATGCCCGCATCCAGGATGGCGAGTCTTATGCAGTCCGACTGAATATAGCAGCCGCAATCACACAAACCGGCACCATCCAATGGCGTGAAGACGGTGCTACAATTTCGGCCAACCCAGAACAATTTGGCGATATCGTGCTGAGCCGAAAGGATGCGCCAGCCGCATATCATCTAGCCGTTGTCATTGATGACGCCGCATCTGGCGTGACACTAGTGACACGGGGTAGCGACCTTAAAGCGGCAACAGACATCCAGGTCCTCCTCCAACACCTTCTCCACCTTCCAGTGCTGGCATATCGCCACCACCGCCTCGTCCTTGGCGCTGATGGGGCAAGATTGGCGAAACGCGGGAAATCCGCCAGCATCGCCGAACGCCGTAAATCGGGGGAAAGCCCCGAAGCAGTTTTAGAAGCGGCTAAACAGCTGCTGGGCCCTAACTAGTGGATAGACTCTAACGTTTGGAAACCGCGTTTTCGTGTATCGATGATTTGATCGGGGTCAGCGCGCCAGATAAAGGATTTTGCTTCGGTTCGGTTGTGCTCGTCGATAAATCTGTTGATTGCGGCTTAGAGGTCAACAAGGGAATGGAAGACGCTGCGTTTCAGGCATCTCTTGGCCAGCTTGGCGAAGAAGCCTTCAAGGGCGTTGGTCCAGGAGCTTGAGGTGGAGGTGAAGTGCCAGGTCTAGCGCGGGTGGCACTCCAGCCAGTGGCGCACTTCCGGTGCCTTGTGTGCTGCGTAGTTATCCAGGATCGCATGGACGACCTTGCCGGCGGGGATATCACGCTCCAGGGCATTCAGGAAGCGAATGAACTCCTGATGTCTGTGGCGCTGAATATTGCGGGCGAAGACCGCGCCGGTGAGGATGTTGAGAGCGGCGAACAGCGTCGTCGTTCCGTTGCGCTTGTAGTAATGGGTCATCGTGCCGGCGCGGCCCTTTTTCATGGGCATACCCGGCTGGGTCCGGTTGAACGCCTGCATCTGGCTCTTCTCATCGATGGACAGGACGACGGCGTGGGCCGGCGGGCTGACATAAAGGCAGACGACACCGACAAGCTTTCCGCAAACGCGCGATCGTTCGAAAGCTTGAACGCCCGCCAGCGATGTGGGGCAAGGCCATGCGCCTTCCATATTTTCTGCACGGTCGAGACGGCGAGGCCCATCTGCTTCGACATTGCCTGCGCCGTCTAATGGGTCGCCTCATGGGGCGGCGGCACCTGGGTGAGGCG
>Ga0315331_10001195_pt1 | contig 19277 bp, 12 predicted proteins | sample M160m34915metaG_FD_203456 | JGI IMG/M metagenome (GOLD analysis project Ga0315331, IMG submission 203456) | Ammonia-oxidizing marine archaeal communities from Monterey Bay, California, United States - M1 60m 34915 | ecosystem: Environmental > Aquatic > Marine > Intertidal zone | place: USA...
GAAATTCAGTTTCAATGGCAATTCCACAGTTGAGCTGTGGGCTTTCACCACTGACTTAAATTTCCACCTACGCACCCTTTAAACCCAATAATTCCGGATAACGCTTGCACCCTCCGTATTACCGCGGCTGCTGGCACGGAGTTAGCCGGTGCTTATTCGTATAGTACCGTCAGCCCTCTACACGTAGAGGGGTTTCTTCCTATACAAAAGAAGTTTACAACCCGTAGGGCCGTCATCCTTCACGCGGCATGGCTGGTTCAGACTTTCGTCCATTGACCAATATTCCTCACTGCTGCCTCCCGTAGGAGTCTGGTCCGTGTCTCAGTACCAGTGTGGGGGATCATCCTCTCAGAACCCCTAAACATCGTAGTCTTGGTGAGCCATTACCTCACCAACAAACTAATGTTACGCATGCCCATCTTTAACCGCAAAACTTTAAATATCAAAACATGCGAATTGATATTATTATGAGGTATTAATCCAAATTTCTCTGGGCTATTCCTCAGTTAAAGGTAGGTTGCATACGCGTTACGCACCCGTTCGCCACTCGTCAGCAAAAAGCAAGCTTTTTCTGTTACCGTTCGACTTGCATGTGTTAAGCCTGCCGCTAGCGTTCATCCTGAGCCAGGATCAAACTCTCCATTGTAATTATAACTTTAAGTTTTGTTGAAAACAAATTTTTCAAGATGCTAGTCTTTTTTTCTTCCTTCAATAAGTCAAAGAACTGTATGTTCTAATATTGTAATTCTAATTAATTTCTTTCCTAAAAAAACCTCTTTTGGTTTTCATTGGGCGGGCAAAGGTAATTACTTTTGTTAATCCCGCAAGTTTTTTTTAAAAAAATTCAAAATAAATTTAACCGTTGTCAAATCTCTGTTTTTTTGAATGGGTTGCAAATTTAATATGTTTTTTAAACATACAAATAAAAACTACGATTTTTTTTAAAAAAATATTTAAAGAACCTTCGCTAATTGTCTTAAGCGGTTGCAAATGTAATAGCGTTTATTTAAGTACCAAACTTTTACAAAGAAAAAAAAGTAACTTTTTTTAACAAAATCCATAACCGCTTATAAATCAGCTATTATGGATTTGTTTTTTTTACAGGAATAATCAAACCATTAGATAGTTTTGAAGAACTATTAATGAAATTAACAATATAACCAGCCATTTCTAAAGCAGTAATTTCAGCTTTAAAGCCAGGAAAAGCTTTATTCAACATATCAGTTTGAACAGCACCAAGCGCCAAACAATTAATTTTAATGCCGTATTCAGCTAATTCAACTGCTAAACATTCAGTTAAAATACTTAAAGCCCCTTTACTTGAACTATATATTGACAACCCTGGAAACTTTGAACTTCCTTGAATTCCACCAATACTACCAATATTTACAACTTGTCCTTTAGCATTTGAAAGTTTTTCAATAGCTAGCTGAATCATATTAATAACTCCGTAAAAATTCACATCCATCATGTCTCTGTAATCCTCTTTAGAGAATTCAATAAAAGGTTTATTAGCAAGAAAACCAGCATTATTAATAAGAACATCAATACCTAAAGAATCAATTAAGGAATCAAAAAATTGTTGGTTAATTTGAGTAATATCTGCAGAAATAGGAATTAAGTTTTCAGCAAACTGATTTTGTTGTTTCATTTCGTTTAGCACAGAAATATCTCTAGAAATAGCAAAAACCTTATGATTAACTGCTAGTAGCTTTACCAATTCAAGACCAATACCTTTAGAACAACCTGTTACAATTATATTCATTATTCAACAACAATCTTTTTAAAAGATGAGAAGTTATCAGCTGTTAATTTCAAGGAATAAATTCCTTTAGATAAATTTGACACATCTAAAACAAACGAGTTGGAAGAAAATATATTAGTCCGACTAAGAATTTTCTTTCCCCTAAGATCATATAAATCAAGATTTACATTTTCAGAGCTTCTGGCATTCAACAGTATAAAATTTATAAAATCTTTTGAAGGATTAGGAAAAACATTTACCTGAATATAATTGTATAAACCTACTGCTGTATTCTCAATACAAAAGCTATGAGACGTTCCATCTCCAAAATCGGGATCTCCCATTTGAACATAAGTTTGAGTAGCCCATTGATCAGTAATATTATAATCACCATCTACATCGCAGTTACTCCATTGTGACCCACTCATACCATCACCATAATCATCACTAATATTAAAATCATAACAACCATTTGAAAGGCAAATTTTTTCAGTAATTGCATATCCAGTTGGAGCATTATCTGAATAATTTCCTGCAGGAACAGAACTAATGACAGCTAAATTCGATTGATCAACTATCTCCCAAGACACCTCACTTCCCCAACAATCAAAAGTTAAATTTAGGTTAACTTGAGCTGTACCCGGATAAGATTCAAAATTACTTGAAGCTTGATTATTATTAGAATTCCCATCTAATTGCCCTGAAGGGTTAGAAATCGAAACATTAAAAACATGAGCACCTGAAGACCAAACTGACATGGAATTAAGGCTTATGTTTTGTGAAGAACCTGTACTTAAATTACCAGACCAATTGTAAGTTATATCTGAACCTCCATCTACATTATAAGTAATTGTAGCTGATGTTAAATCTACTGATCCATTGTTTTTGATTGTTATAGACGGATTAATATAGTTAGAGCAATAAGAACCAGATGGTTCAGAAACAGAAGAAACAGAAGCATCGTAAGCTATAGCAGGTTGATTAGGATCATACCCATCTAATGAAGAAACACCTGTATTTTGTGGGTCTAACCAATTTTGAAGTCTTTGAGAAGGTGAAGAAGAGCCATTGCCATCCCAAGACATTGAAAATTTACCATAATAATCATTAACACTATTCCCACAAGATGCCTGACCACCATGAAGTTGGCCTACTAGATGAAAATTTTCATTCCAAAGTCCAGACCCTGAAGATCCCCCCTCAGTAGTTGTTAACCGTTCCCAAAGCTCTATTCTCCATTCAGAATTTGACACAGATGAAAGACCATTTGAGGACTGTAATACATCGTCATCGAAAGATATTTTTTTAACATCGCCAGATGGATGATGAATTCCAACTGCTGATTGAGGAGTGTTTCCTGAATTATCCCAACCAGCATAAAAAACAGAATAAGAAGCTGGAGGTGTAGTATTTAATTCAACTAAACCAAAGTCTGAATCAGCTTTTGAGGCTCTAAAAGTTGACCCATTAATGGAATTTCCAGAACTTGATTGACTGTTTGCAGAAGTTTGAGAACCACAAACAGGACTGTCGTAATTAAATTTAAAAACAGCACTACCCATTCCACTTGGCCCACAATGATTAGCCGTTAAAAAATAAGGCGTGCCATCCTGCTGGGTATTATTAACAAGTGTTCCTGTACACAAGCCCCCACCTGCTAAAATTCTAGCAACTGATCTTATTTCATTAGACCATGGCTGACCATCAGGACAAATAACATCCATGTTACAAGCTCCTGATTCATTAACCTTTACAGGATACCACCCATTAATATCTCTATAACCATGAACGACCATACCAATTAACAATCTAGAAGATTGATTAATTGACTTTGGTTCAAAGTATTCTACAATAATTTCATCACCCTTTACTAAATCTGTTCCAAGAAGATTATTTTCATTGTTGTTTAAATGATTATATGACCCTAAAACCATGGAATAATCTGTATTATATAAATGTAAATGACCACCATATGGAATATAAAAATCGTTAAAAACTAAATTAATAGATAAGGCACCTGTAGAAATTAATTTTATTCTCCAAATTCTATCTCCATTAGGCAATTCATCCCAAATTCCTGAGTTTTGAAGACTATAATTAACAATAAACTCATGTCCAAATCTATAAGGGCCTATTTTATTTGCATGATTGTATTGATCTTCAGAAAGCTGAGTTGTTAAGTCAAAAGAGGGCATTGAATGGGAATCAAAATTATCTTTTAATTCATTTTTAAGCTTAAAAGATACTGGACCACCAACGTTATAAATTTGAGCATTTAAATTGGCAGTTATAAACACAAATGCAATAAGATGTAAAAGGTAAGATTTATTCATATAATTTATATTATCAATTCTAAGATAATAAAATATAGAAACGGTTGCCTTGTTGTATAATAATTTAAGAGAAGTTAATCAAAGTTTAAAATAACTTTAGCACTTGCTGGATGAGCTTGACAAGCTAAAACAAATCCATCTTCTACTTCTTTGTCACTTAATGCATAGTTCGCATCCATGTTTACTTTTCCTGACTCTACTTTTGCTTTACATGTACAACAAACTGCTCCCTTACAAGAAAAGGGAACATCTACATCATTTTCCATTGCAGCATCTAAAATAGAATCACCATCTGAAGAAAGTTCAAAATCTACTTCTTCATCATCACAAATAACAGTTACCATAGACTTACCATCGAAATCTTCATCTAGTTCAGCTTGATTTGTTTCTGAGTTCATCAAGACAGGCGTTGTGAATAATTCAAAATGAATTTTTTCTTCTTTGATGTCAAATTCTTTTAATGAGTTGCTAACATCAAGAATCATTTTTTCAGGTCCACATAAATAGAACGCATCAGCTTTTAAACAATCTAAATTTTCTCTCATTAAAGTATTAACTTTTTCTGCATCTATCCGACCACTAAACAAAGAAGATGCATTTTCGTCTCTACTAAATATATAGGTAAGCTTAAATTGTGGAGATTCTACTGAATCTAACTTAGATTTAAAAATAGTATGCTCTGAATTTTTATTTCCATAAAAAAGAACAAATTTACTTGAAGGCTCAAAACTTAAAACTGAACTTATCATAGACATAACAGGAGTAATACCTGAACCTGCAGCAAATGCCACATATGTTTTAGAATTATCTTTGCTAATATTTAAAGTGAAATTACCTTGAGGAGGCATTACGTTTACAATATCACCTGAACTTAAATTTTCATTTACATAGGTGGATACCAAACCATTTTCAACTCTTTTAACAGCAACACGAATGTCTTCGTTTGAAAAAGGGGATGAACAAATAGAATAGGATCGCCTTTCTTCATTACCATTTATAACAAAGCTCAATGTTAAGTATTGACCAGGCAAGTATTTAAAGTCAGCTTTTTGTTCTTCATTTAGTTTAAAAGCAACAGAAACAGTATCTGGTGTTTCTTTTTTAATATCTGATATTGTTAATTTATGAAACTGACTCATGTTTTTTTTATTAGGTTTGAATTGTAAAAATCAATTTTATTTAAATTCAATCATTAATTGTTGAATTTATTTTTTTGCAAATATTCTAAAAAAATAGCCATGAATAAAGAATTTAAAAACATTATTTTTTCAATTGAAAATGAAGTAGCTAAAATTAGCCTCAATAGACCTGACGTATTAAATAGTTTTAATTACCATATGGCCGATGATGTAATAAAGGCTTTTATGCATTGTGAACAAAACAACAACATAAGAGCCATTATTTTAACAGGTGAAGGCAGAGCATTTTGTGCAGGTCAAGATTTGGAAGAAGCTACGGGTGATAACGCACCGAGTATTGACAAAATCATAGCCCATACATATAACCCCATTTTAAAAGCTATAAGAACCATTGAAAAACCAGTTATTTGTGCTGTTAATGGAGTAGCCGCTGGAGCTGGAGCTAATCTCGCTATTGCTTGTGATATCACAATAGCAAATGAATCTTCAAAATTTATTCAATCATTTACAACAATTGGCTTAATTCCTGATAGTGGTGGCACTTTTTTTCTCCCAAGATTAATTGGCCATCAAAAAGCATCAATGCTAATGTTTTCTGGTGATAAAATTTCCGCAAAAGAAGCTGAAGATATGGGTTTAATTTATAAATCTGTTTCTGATAATGAGCTTCAAATCGTAGCTAGTGAAATAGCAAAAAAACTAGCTAAAAGGCCTACCAAAAGTATTGGCTTAACTAAAAAACTATTAAACAGTTCTTTTTCGAATAATTTAAATTCTCAGCTTGAAATGGAGAAAGATTATCAGGCAATTTCTGCTCAGACTAATGACCACATTGAAGGAATTAAAGCTTTTTTTGAAAAAAGAAAACCAAACTATAAAGGCAATTAATTATTTTGACAATCGCTCGTTATATAAAAGATACCCAAAATTTAACATAAAACTCCAGGGAGATTCTCTTGATTTAATATAGTTTGTAGTTGCTGATACAGGGCCAATAGGAGTTTCGAAAACAAAAGTAGCTGTAGTAATAAAATTTCTATTTTTAAAAGGCTTAGTTATGTCATAATAAGGTAAATTATAGCTACTTGAATTAATTTTCGTGTAATGCTGGAGCACATATCCTTCAAGTCTCAAACTAATGTTTTCTTTAAATTGAAAAATATTTTTTATCCCAACAGATGACATATCGTGTCCATTATGAGCAGGAAGATACAATGCTCTGGTTTCAAGAATTGGTTGAAAAGAAGGGGCTGAAATAATTGTTGCCGTATAATTATCTAGAAAACCAGATACCCACATCCATTGAAATTCTGCATGTAAACCCAAAGTGTAATTCTTAAATAATTTCAAATACTTTTCAAATTTACTGTGTAACATATACCATTGATGATATTGATTTTCAGTTTCAGTAGTTAAAGGTGATGTGCTACCAGGAATTGTGTTTTCATATAAATTAGCATGTTTTGCTTTTAGAATAAAATACATTCCTTCATCAGCAAATTGTTTTTTATTTAAAGAGCTCTCTTCGTAGTAAATAGAACTAACGTTCATAAACAATTGAGTAGCATCGGCAGTATCGGAAGGTGAGAAATTCTCTGTTTGATAATATTGCATATCATAATTTCCAATTTTATGCTTAACACCAAATTTTCCTCTGTTAAAAACAGGGAATTCTAATAATACACCACCGAAATTTTCATACTCAACAATGAATGAAGGCCTGACATCTTCAAAAAAAGTTGAAAAGCTCCTGAAATAGTCCCATCTATTAAGAACTCCAAATAATTTCATTCTAAACCGAATGGGCAAATAGGTATCTGCTTCAATTGCTCCGTAAAGAGAGCCATAAAATTTTCCAAAATAAGAATTTGCTTCTAATCCTAAAGCAACCTCCCCTAACCTTAAATATTTTAAACTAATAAAGCCCGTATTAATTGGCTTTGAAGAAAAAACACCACCAAACTGCGCTGAAAATGGTTTTTGTGGATTAATTCTTAAAGACATGTTGTAATTACCAGAAATTGTGTCCTTATTGAGTAAAGGGTATAAAAATGATACACGCTCATCTTCCATCAATCTGAAATACCTAAACTTTAATTTTTCCAAATTAATTTGTTCTCCTTTTTTCAAAATAGCTTTTCTTGCAAAAAGTTCCTTTTTTCCATTTAATCCCTTAATTTCTACTTTTTGAATAATTACATCATCTAAATCTTTTTTAAAATGAGCTCTTTTTATTTCTAACTCATTTTTTTGAACTCTTCTTTTAATCAGATTAGAAATTGAATCCATTAATAATTGTGTAGCCTCATAACCCTTTTGAATGGCCATTTCAGAATTGGCAAAATCAAACAAGCCAATTTGAAACTGAGGTGTTATGATAATACCGTTATCGCATGGAATTGACAAATCATCTCTATTTATAACCATTGCCTTAATCTGACTTATTACATCATCTTGATCTGGCACTTGAATAGTATCTGAAAAATTAACACCTATAATCACATCTGGCATGAATTCACTGTACATGACCTCTGATGGAAAATTATTGTACAAACCTCCATCAAACATTAATTTTCCATCTACAAAAATTGGCTTTAGATACCCTGGATATGTTACAGAAGCTCTTACAGCTTGACTCAAATGTCCACTTTTAAAAATATGATCCTTTTTGAGAACAATATCCGATGCTACGCACCTAAAAGGAACAAATAAGTTGTCGAAATTATAATTGATTTTTGATGAAATTGCTGAGTAGTTTTCGAAAAAACTAAAATCTAGCATTGAAGAGTTAGTGAAGTTTGTGGGCAAACTTTTATTAAGATCAAATTCTTTAGAAAAATGCAATTGAATCCAAGATGAATTTTCAATGGGTTTTTTAAAAAAGTATTTATATTTTCTTTCAACTATTCCAGAAGACATTCTTGCAAAAGATTCATTTTGAACAACTGCCTCCATCTGTTCTGGGGAATAACCTGAGCAGTACATACTTCCGATTATAGCTCCAGAGCTTGTTCCAGTAATGTAATCTATGGGAATACCCTGCTCTTCAAGTGCTTTTATTACACCTATATGAGCCATTCCATATGCACCACCACCGCTAAGGACTAAACCTACCTTTTGTGCCCTTAAAATAAATGGGGAAAAAAGAATGAAAAGAGATAGTATTTTAAGCTTTTTATTCAAAAAAATATGATTTATCCATCTAAAGATAGAATTCTTTTCAAACTTTAAATTTGACAAAAATTTCAATAGGGAAAGTTTGTCAGGAACTATTCTTGTAAACCATTTGAAGGCTTAGGTGCAACTTTCTTTTCTATTAATGTCATCTCATCAACTAAATATCCAGCACCAGCATATTTATCCATTACCCAAAGTACATATCGAATATCTACCATTATATTTCTACATATTTCAGCATCAAACATAATGTCACTCATAGTAGACTCCCAGCTTCTATCAAAGTTAATACCTACTAAATGTCCATTTGCATTAATTGCTGGACTCCCTGAGTTCCCCCCAGTTGTATGATTAGAACCTAAAAAACAAATATTAAGTTGATTGTCACTACCATATTTACCGTAGTCTTTCTTTCCCCATAATTCTCTTAATCTTGGCGTGATTTCAAAATCGGGATTGCCAGTATTGTTCTTAGCAATAATACCATCTAATGTAGTAAACCAATCATAATTCATTCCATCTCTTGGTGATGACCCCTCAACTTTACCATAGGTAAGTCTTAACGTAGAATTTGCATCTGCCCAAAACGTTCTCTTTGGAAAGTATTTCATCTGAGCTTGAACATATTTCTTCATCTCATCCTGCATTAAAAAATAGTTAGAATAAAAAACTGGTTTAACATCCTTATCGTATTTCGACAAAATACTTTTTGAAAGCAAATATGCTGGATCACCTTCTAATTTTTTCTTAAATTTTTTAGGACTATAACTTAATAATTTTTCAACTTTTTCTAGAGATGAAAAGTGGCTCTTTTTAAAAACACATTCTGCATATTCACTAAAATCATTGTTGTATTTAGAAGCTATTATATCTTTAATTTCTGGTTCTAAATCATCATCTAACATTTCAAAATAAACAGGTAATAATTTACTTAAAATTGCAGCATCAATATTGGCATTGTATTTATTAAAAAAGACTGTTGCTCTTTTTAATTTTTCAGCATTTTTTTCAGTTGAATTTTCTCCAATAAGCTTACTGAAAGATTCCGAAAACCTGATTATTTCGGGGCCATAATACCAAAGTTCTCTATGAAGACTATTTGCCTGCTCGTATTTAGTGAGTCTGACCTGAAGATTTCTCATGTTTTGTAATAAGTTTTTATACTTTCCGTCTCTCGGAACACTTTTCAAATATTCAGCCTCTTGAGCTCTTTTTTTAGCCAATGCTGCTTTTTCATTTAACCCTAAATTTTGACCAATCCATTTTTTATATGCATTACTAATTCTTGACTGTTTTGAAGCATATTGAATAAATGTTTTTTCAGAAGAAGCCATGGCAACATCAATAACTGACAAGCTTAATTCTCTCATTTTAATTCTTGAAGGATTTATAACTTCCATGTAATCTTTAACGGCATATGAAGTTAAATACTGTTGTGTATATCCAGGGAAGCCAAAAACCATAGTGAAATCATCTTTTTTTATCCCTTCTAAAGAAACTGGGAGGTGATGAGATGGAGAATAAGGAACGTTATTGTCAGAAATAGCTGAAGGGTTATTTTCTTTATCTGCATAGATTCTAAAAACTGAAAAGTCGCAGGTGTGTCTAGGCCAAACCCAATTATCAGTATCACCACCAAATTTACCTAATGCACTTGGTGGAGCACCAACTAATCTTACATCTTTGTAAGTTTTAGAAACAATCATGTAATATTCATTTCCATAATAAAATGGCTTTACAACAGCCTTGTACTGAGTTCCTTCAATTGCTTTAGAGGTGATTTTTTTTATTGCATCTGCCCTTAATCTGCTAGCTTCTTCTGAATCTAAATCTTCAGAAAGATTACCATTTACTAAAGCAGTAACATTTTCAATTCTTACAATAAAAGTTGCTGTTAAACCAGGATTTCTTAATTCTTCAGAAGAAGACATTGCCCAAAAACCATTTTTTAAATAATTATTCTCTAATGTACTGTGTTGATTAATTTGACTATATCCGCAATGATGATTAGTTAAAATAAGTCCTTTCTCACTAACAACCTCTGCAGTACAACCTCCACCAAAATGTACAATTGCATCCTTTAAACTAGATTTATTTATTGAATAAATATCTTCGGCTGACAATTTCAAGCCTTTTGATTGCATATCCCCCTCTAAAGCCTTAAGCAAAGAAGGTATCCACATGCCTTCATGAGCAAGAAAATTAAAACTTATTAGTAATGCTGATAGTAATAAAGTTGCCTTTTTCATTTTTAATTTTTATAAATTATTGAATGCGAATATAATAGAAAAGTCTACTCTTTGTTTAGAGATTTAATTTAAAATTATGATGTATATGAGCTAGGTCTATAGAAAATATATCTTTGTCGAATGGAGATATTAAATTTCATATTCTACCTAGGAATAAATTATATCATATTTGCGGTATTATGGTTTTTAATAGTTTCCTTTCCTAAAGTTATTCTGAAAGTATCTATCAGCTCAACGATAAGTAATTACATTTTAAAAAGTATCCAATATTATTTAATAGGAGCTATAACATCATTATCGACAATAAAATTTTATGAAAAAAATCCTGAATTTGTTTCCGCCTATGTTTTTTTAGGAGGATTTATTCTGTTTTTATATCTAGCTGGAAAAATGGAGAAAAATAAATTGTTATTTATGATAAAGGCAGTAATCAATAAAAATTTATCTCCTAGAAGCTTGAAATACGAACCTCATTTAATTGGTTTTATTGTTGTACTATATGCATTTTCGTTTAGTCTGCCAATACTATTCGACAACCCTTTAAACACATGGTTTATGAATAGCATTGAAAACATATACAAAACCCCATTATTAGGGTCTATAATTAGTTTTGCTGGCTTTATTTTTTTAATCATTATGCTCGTAAAAGGCACGCAAACAGTAAAGAAATATTGGAACATTTTAATTGCATACCTAACGGGAAAACCAATTCCTAATAAATCAGCCAACAATGACTTCATGAATCAATTTAAAAAAATGCAAAACACCAACATTAAAGAAGAAAATATTGAGCTTGATGATGTTTATGTAGATTTTGAAGAAATTGATGAGGATGAAGATTAGTAAAATTTTTATATGAAAATAATTGTAAGAACATATGCAGGAGTTGAAGAACTTCTTAAAAAGGAAGTTGAAAAACTTACTAAAAAACCTGTTTTAGTTGAAAGAAGAGCTGTTTCACTAGATGGAAATACTGAGGATTTATATAAAATAAACTTATGGTCTAGACTTGCTATTGATGTGCTGGTACACCTGTATGCTTTTCGAGTAACGGATGAGGACGATTTATATAATAAAGTAACCAATTTTAAATGGGAAGAACATTTATTTGCCGATGAAACATTTTCATTTTCTAGTATTGTTAATTCAAACAATTTTAGACACTCACAATATGTTGCTTTAAAAGCTAAAGATGCACTAGTGGATAGGTTTAAAAAAAGAACAGGAAACAGACCGAATGTTGAAAGGAAAAATCCAGACAAACATTTTATTATTCGAATATCTGAAAAAAATGGTTCAATTCTTTGGAACAGCACTGGCGACCCTTTATTTAAACGAGGCTATAGAACCCATACAGTAGAAGCTCCAGTAAATGAAGTTTTGGCCGCTGCAATTTTAGATTTGATTGAATGGGATGGTAAAACTCCTTTAATTGACCCGATGTGTGGATCTGGAACATTCTTAGCTGAAGCATTAATTAAAAGCTGTAATTACGCTCCAGGATTAAATAGAAAACAATTTGCTTTTGAAAAAACAAGTGATTTTAAACATGAACTGTGGGACAACTTAATTGAAGAAGCTAAATCATTAAAAACAGAATGTAAAGCTCCAATTTTTGGATATGACATTGACAATGAAGCAATTCATTTTTCAACTCTTAATATAGAAAACATCTTTCCCAATAATTCTGTGAAATTAGAAACTAAAGACTTTTTTGAATTGGAACAACCTATAGAAGAGGGGCTTTTAATAATGAATCCCCCTTATGATGTTAGACTTAAAAACATAAACATAGAAGAGTTTTATAACAACATTGGAAGCAGGTTAAAACATTTTTGGGAAAACTATGATGCTTGGGTTTTTTCCGGAAACTTTAGTGCTTTGAAGAAATTAGGTTTAAAGCCAAATAAAAAAATTATTTTATTTAACGGTCCTTTGGAATGCAAATTGATACATCTACCAATATACAGAGGAAGTAAAAAAAGAGTTTCTTCATAATTTAACTAAATTAGTATTCATAAAATGGGGAATTTATTACAACAAATATTTAGCAACTCGTCTACTAGAATAATGCTTGTAATATACATGTGTCTTATTTTTGTTTCTTCTTTTTTTATTATCAATGGTTATTTTCAAGAAGTTAAACTATATGAAAAATTAGAGCTTAGAAAATTAAAAGCCATTACCTCTTCAGTTGCTCTTCAAGTTAATGGAAATCAGCTCGAACAATTACTAAATGATCATCCATGGCAAGATGACATTACTTCATCTAATGAAGATTCTAATTATTTGGAAATTCAATCCATATTATTTGAAGCTAAAAATGTAAACCTTCTTAATTCAACATTATATACGTTGAGTTTTGATACTGATGAGGAAGTATTTAGATATGGTGTACGATCAGATTCTATATACTTTAGGCATAAATACGAGCTTTTCCCTGAAATTTTAAAAGAAAGCTATGAAACTGGAAATGTCATTAGTAAATATGAAACTGAAAATGGAAAGTGGATTTCTGCATTTCATCCTATAAAAAACTCAAAAAACGAAACAGTATCTGTTCTTCAAGCAGATATTCAATTAGATGAATTTAATCAAGCAACTTGGGAGAGCTATTCTGACAGAGCTCTAATCTCTTTGATAATTATCATAATAATAGCGCTAATACTTATTCCTTATGCTAAAAAAATATTAAAAGAAGATGAAAAAATCACTTTAGAACTTATACATAAAAAAAGAGAAATTGAATCTAAAAATCGTGACCTTACAGACTCTATAAATTACGCTCAAAAAATTCAGTCTGCGTTTCTTCCAGAAATAAATTACATCAAAAAACTGCTACCCAATAGCTTTATCTTGTACAAACCCAAAGACATTGTAAGTGGTGATTTTTACTGGAGTAAAAAATTTGGCAATAAAATATATTTAGCCTGTGTTGATTGCACAGGTCATGGGATACCAGGAGCATTTATGAGTTTAATAGGTTTTTCAATGCTAAATGAGATTGTAAATTCTGAAAACAATATTAAGGGTAGTGGTGAAATATTAGATGAACTAGAATTTAAAGTAAATGAAGCATTATCGTCTAAACAATACCACACTCAAAGCAAAGATGGAATGGATGTAGGTTTATGCTGTTTTGATTTAGACAAAATGGAACTTACCTATGCGGGAGCATTTAGACCTCTAATAATTATAAACAATGGAAACATAAAAGAAATAAAAGGAGATAGATTTCCGATTGGAGGAGGAACATCATATGTTAAATCACCTTTCAAATCGCACTCGATAAATATTAAAAAAGGAGATAGTTTCTTCATGTACTCCGATGGATTCCCTGACCAATTTGGTGGACCAAAAGACAAAAAATACATGAATAAAAATTTCAAAAACTATCTTGCAAATAATTGTAAACTTTCTCCTGATGAACAAATTAATGGTTTAGATAAAGAGCTTACACTATGGCAAGGTAACAATGAACAAGTTGATGACATTTTAATTATGGGTGTATTCTTCTAATAATTATTTCATTGTTAATTTTAAATACAACATGAATTCAACACAAAAAAATAAAATACGATCTAAAATTCATGAAAACATTAGTGCAACTAAACTCGAAATCGAAGATTTAACATTGCTAACCCAACCTATTTCACCAGAAAATGCTATTGGTAGAGTTAGTCGAATGGACGCCATTAACAACAAAACGATTAATGATCGTGCTCTTTTAAAAGCAAAAGAGAAACTAAGAAAATTAATCATTGCAATATCTAGAGTAGAAGAAGAAGATTTTGGAATTTGTAGGTCTTGTAATGGTGAAATTCAAGTAGGAAGACTACTTTTAATGCCTGAAAGTAATACTTGTATAAAATGTGCATCAAAAAAATAACCTCTTTTTTATTCTTTAATCTGATAATCCTATTAGGATTCTCAGGAACCTCACACAAAATAAATATTGGAAATAATACTGTTGTTGAATTTACAGAAGTCATCAAAGTCACCAATATAAATAAAGAAAACACTCAATTAATCACTAAAGAAAATAATGGTGCCAAATATTTTCTTGATGAAAAATCTGATTTTTTAATTTCTCTTAATCAGGAATTTTATTTTAAAAAAGAAATAAACCAACTTAAAGTAGAATACAATGGAAACGAGATTGTTTTTAATGGAACTCCACAAATTATTGTAACAGGATTGCCTAAAGGAGAACAAGAAATTATAGTTACCGGTTTAGACATTAATGGCGATTTAGCAAATACAACTAAGCTAAAATTTAGCACAATAGAAATCACACCTTTATTTAAAAATGATGCCATTGCTATTGGATTTTTATTACTATTACTTGCCATCATATTTTACACATCTAACCATAAAAGTTTTTCTGGATTTTATAAATTTGTTCCTGCTCTTTTGCTTTGCTATTTTCTTCCTGCAATTTTAAATTCGCTGCATATTATTAGCGGTGAATACAGTAGGTTGTACTTTATTTCATCGAGGTACTTGCTTCCTGCAAGTTTAGTATTACTCTGCTTAAGTATAGATTTAAAAGAAATAATTAAACTTGGACCAAAAGCATTGATAATGTTTTTTGCTGGAACTGTTGGTATTGTTATTGGAGGACCTATAGCTTTAATGATTGTTGGAGCTTTATTTCCAGAATGGCTTGGAGCAGATGCTTCTGAAGTTTGGAGAGGATTAGCAACTGTTGCAGGAAGCTGGATAGGTGGAGGAGCTAATCAAACGGCAATGAAAGAGATATTTGAAACACCTAATGCTCTTTTTTCAAAAATGATTGTAGTAGATGTTCTTGTTGCTAATGTTTGGATGGCCTTTTTATTGTATGGAGCAGGCATAAATAAGTCAATTAATAAAAAATTAAAGGCAGATGATTCCTCTATTGAGGGGTTAAAAGAAAAAATGAAAAATTTTGTTGCTTCTATTGCTAGAATCCCAACAACATCTGATTTAATTATTATTGCTGGTATAGGAGTTGGTGGAGCTGGCCTTTCTCATGTTTTATCTGAGTTAGTTGCTCCATTTTTTAGCGACATGAAAGCTTCCTTAGCGAATTATGGGTTAACTTCTTTGGCAAGCGGTTTTTTCTGGCTTATTGTTTTTTCAACCATTATAGGTGTTGTTTTATCATTTACAAAATTAAAAGCATATGAAGGAGCTGGTGCATCAAAGATGGGAAGTCTATTTTTATATGTTTTGGTTGCTGCAATTGGAACTCATATGGACCTAGCTGCAGTTGCAGAAAGCCCTATTTTATTTGCAATTGGAGGGATATGGATGTTAATACACGCTTTATTCTTAATTCTAATAGCTTTTATTATTAAAGCACCTTTCTTTTTTGTAGCCGTAGGAAGTCAAGCAAATGTAGGTGGAGCAGCTTCAGCTCCAGTAGTAGCAAGTGCTTTTCATCCTTCTTTAGCTCCTGTTGGAGTTTTATTAGCTGTACTGGGATATGCAGTAGGTACTGGTGCTGCTTGGTTGTGCGCAGTATTAATGCAAAATATTATTTAGATTACTTTCTAATTATTCTTTTTGCTTTTATATAATCTTTAGTTTGATGAAACTGAATGAAATAAACACCTTTCATTAGAACACTTAAGTCTAAAGTATTCTCATTATAGCCTTTATTAAGCTTAATGTAATCTGAAAGAACAATTTTTCCTGTTGCATCTACAATTGAATAATAAGCATCGTTACCTTGGTAATTCTCTAAATCTAATTCATATGTTACTAATCCTTTTGTTGGATTTGGATAAATATTGAGTACTACACCCTCACTATTAACATTGCAATTTACACTTACTGGGCTGTAAGTTTTAAAATTACCGTCAAAATCTGTTTGCCTTAATCTATAGTAGCTTAAATTTGAATATGAATTTTCGTCTATAATTGAATAATCTTTTTGGGTATTGACATTTCCTGCACCAGCTATTTCTGTAACAGACTCCCAATGAATGGCATCTAAACTTCTCTCAATTGTAAAATAGTCGTTACTTTCTTGAGAAAGAACACTAAAGTTTACTTCTACTTTACTATTATTACAGATAGCTGTAAATGAAAGTAAATCGACTGGAAGCGAATTGTTACCAGTTGTAGAGCCAAGATTAAATGGACTAAAATCTCCTATAAACAAATCACTCTTAACTCTACCAGCTGTGGCAGTTGCACTACCAGTACCATCAGAACCAGTTAAAGTAGCACCTATTTTATCCCAGCTTGTCCCATTCCAGTGAGTTAGCACTATATCTGAAGGGGAATCAACCCCAGAATTATTGTCCCAATTTAATGCTACAAAACAATCTGACCCAATAGCCGAACGCTCAATGTCCCACCAACAGCCCATTGCTACATGATCAATGTTATCTCCAGATGTAGTAGGTGTATTATTATAACCATTTGCATCATATGAAATACTAGAATGTGCTGTGTTTTTATACTCAGCAGTGTAAGTTGTTTGAGTTGTTGAATTTGGTGTAATGAAAACAGGTCTGTAATTGACAGCATCTCCTACAGGAAAAATATAATCAGCTGTAGCGTTAGTATTTCTGTCGATTGGACCAACAACATATGAAGAACTACTTCCTCCCAAAATAGCAGTTGTGGAATTATTTTCAACAATTAATTTATTAGTTGAAGTACTTATAATGTTTCCATTATTTAGGGTTAAAACACCATTTACTTTTGTGGGAGAGGACAATGAAAGGTCTCCACCACCATTAATTTTCAAATTATTAAAAGAAGCTTCATAAAAAACTGGGGGTTGAGTTGTTTTTTTAAACCTCATGTTAACAAGGTATCTCCCTCTAGTACCGCCTGAAAAATTATTATTGTTTTGATAAGACCATATCATTCTGTTTTCTGTTAGCCCATCGTTAAGATCGTAGAGCGAAATTTCTGGTCCTGTGCCTGTTGAGTTGGTATGGTTTTCAAAAATAATTTCCAATCCACCTGTACCAGAATAGTCATAATCATCAATGGGTATTTCTACCCAACCTGTAGCATTAAACACAACAGACTGTTCATCCAATACTTTTTCATAAGTTGATAAATCTGGATAATCATCATCATCGGTTGTATTGTATTCAGTTTTAGTAGCGCTAATGCTACCAATATAGATAGATCCTGTAAAATTAAAAGAACTTGGATTGTTAACATAGATATAAAGACTATTTATTGTCTTAATGCCCAATCCTACTTCCGCCTCTGAATAAATACACCTAACATAACCGTACTTTTTAGCTGCATTAAATGGCGAATCATCCCAATTAGCAACTCCATTATAAACTACGGTTTCTTCAACAGTTTCTGATGTAGTGCCTGAAAAATCAGTAATATTTGCAACTTTAGATGCTGATCCACGAAAAACTACTCTGCAGTTAGCATCTGTTGCATCTAGATAACCCTGAGAACCAACAATCAAATCTCCTTTGATTCTTAATCTTTTAGTATCTAGGTCTAAAACGCAATTTAAATCATCTTCAATTGTTAATGTTCCGTTTAGGTCTATATTACCTGAAACAGTTTTTGTACTTGAATTTTCAATTGATAGGTTAAAATAGGTATCATTTAAAACAGTTTGATCAATAAAACCATCATATAAAACTGTACCAATGTTTGAATTTAAATTACCTAGACTAATTACAGATGCACTACTTAATGTTAAAAATCCAGCATTGGTAAAATTAATCGTACCGTCTGTAGCATCAAAAGAACCATCAGCATCGAAAGTTCCTAAATCAATGTTAAGAGATCCGTTGATAATAGAGTTACCCGCAACATTAAAAGTATTGGAACTAATTGTTATTGAAGCACCTGTTTCTATACTAATAGAGTTAACATCAACATTAGAAACAACTACTGGCTGATTAGTAACATTTGGAATTACAACATCATCTGAGGATGATGGAATACCTAAGCTCCAATTAGATCCATTAGACCAGGATGAGCTTATGCTTCCATTCCAAGAGTTAGTAGCTTGACCAACAATGTATATATTGAACAAAAGCAATCCTGCTAATAGTAAAAGAGACTTACAATGGAGTAGGTAATTAAGAAATGCTATTTTATTTATTTGTCTAAACATAAAACTATGGGGTAGCCTTAATTTAATCAAACACATACTAAAATTCTATTATTATATTATTTTGCCTTTTTTTATTTAACAACACCGCTATTAGCAGTTAATTATTTTATGTTTTATCATCTATTTAAAACATATACAACTCTAATATATAACATTATTTTCTACCAATCTACATTTTTCATAGACAAATAGTTGTTTTTTAGTGATTAAAACTTAAACACAAATACATTTACAGATAAAAACACATTTAAAATAAATAGTATAATTAGCTCAATAGAATTAAGAAACATACAATAAAAACCAGCTTTGAAAGAAAGAAAGAAAGAAAGAAAGAAAGAAAGAAAGAAAGAAAGAAACTCTAGAGAGATTAAATTTTACCATTATATAGACATAAAAAAAGGAGCCCTAAGGCTCCTTTAATTCGAATAGTCTATCTGTCGCTTATTATCTTTTAACGATTCTAGTTTCTGTAATGTGATCTTTTGTTTGATTGAAACGTAAGATGTAAACTCCTCTAGGTAATTTATTAATGTC
>Ga0315331_10001196_pt1 | contig 19253 bp, 15 predicted proteins | sample M160m34915metaG_FD_203456 | JGI IMG/M metagenome (GOLD analysis project Ga0315331, IMG submission 203456) | Ammonia-oxidizing marine archaeal communities from Monterey Bay, California, United States - M1 60m 34915 | ecosystem: Environmental > Aquatic > Marine > Intertidal zone | place: USA...
GCCGGAAATGACGGTTTTCTGCCCTGCCTCAACGGCAACTGTGCCATGACAGTCCGCGCAAACGGACGTCGACAGAAGCTCCGCCTGCTTGATCCCGAGCGCGTCGGCGTACTTTTTCGTGTTCCCGGTGAACTTATACAACCGTTGTTCGGCCGAACGAAAGTGAACCGTCTTCATAGCTGCAGCGACTTCAGACACATGGCATTTTTTGCAGTCCGCCTTTGCTGTCCCCATCACCCGAGTGTGGTCGGAAAACTTCGTGCCGGCAGAAGCCACCGCCCCGGTAGCGGGCTCGGCTGCTGTCGCCGTCAGAGCAGAGCAGTTCGAAAATGCTGTGCCTGCTATGACGATGCCGACAAACCGCCACATGCGAACCCGGCTGAAGCGGTGTTTTATCATCGATGACTCCATTGTTTATTTTCCGACACAGACCGGCACGTCGTCCGCATAACTCCGGGAAGCACCGGAGTCTCCTGCGGCTAAAATGGCACTTGCAATACTTTTCTCAGAGCGAAATTGCCAGCGAGAAACACAAAACTTTTAACAGTGAAACGATGTTACTGCTGAACAGTCCGCAAAATCCAGATACGAAACGTGGTTAAACTTTAACCACATCAGGCGTCAAGGTCCAGTTGACCGTCAGGGATCGCAACGCACGGAAGACAGGTGTTGTCATCACACGAATACCCGGGAGTTTCCAGATACTTCACGCATCCCGAACGAATGGCAGTCACACAACTGCCACAACTTCCCGCCCGGCATCCCGCGTCGATGTTTATGTCGAGTGACTCCGCAAACAACAGCAGGTTGGGTGTCGCATCGTTCCATGTCCCGGTTTTGCACGACTTCAAAAAATTCACCGAATGCCCGGCAGTCACATCCCCGCTGTTCCGGGATTCACCCTCTGTTTCTGATTTCATGGCAGCGCTGAGCACCTGCACGGAACTGGCGCCGAAAGCTTCGGTGTGGATAGATGTCGGCGGCACGCCCCATTCACGCAGATCGGCCACCAACGACTTCATCATCGGTGGCGGGCCACAGATATAGAAGTCATAGTTATTCGAAGCCAGTGTACGATTCAGGTAGTCAACCGAAATACGTCCCTGAAAGTCGGTTGCTGCACAGGCGTCCCCAGAGCTGGACGTTCCCAGTCGAAGATGAAGGTGCGGATTATCTTCAGTCAGGGCCCGCAGTTCGTCTCGCAGCAGAAAGTCTGCGGCCGTCTTAACGCTGTAGATCAACCATGTTTCCGCGACCGCACCGGCACTTGTCATCGAGTAGGCCATACTCAACAGCGGTGTGATGCCCACGCCGCCGGCCAGCAGCACTGTCGGTCTGTTGTGAGAAGGTTCAATGCAAAAATCACCCCGGGGAGCCATGACGTCCAGTAAATCACCAACCTCGACGCTTTCATGCAGAAACTGTGACGCCACGCCGCCTGCGACCTTCTTGACGGTGATGCGATACGTCTCTGTATCCGGCACACTTGAAAGCGAATAACAACGAACGACCGGACGCGACTCACCAGGAACATGCAGCCTAAACGTAAGAAACTGTCCGGCATGAAACAATGGCAGAGGTTTGCTGTCGTGCGGTTTCAGATAAAACGAAGTTGTGTCGCGCGATTCGGCAACCTTTCGATCGACAAGAAACTTACGCAGACCGTTCCAGTGAAGATGTACCTGCTCCCGGTCTGACTGTTCCGCCAGCGCGGTTCGCAGGCGGGCTTTCAGCAGATCTTCCGACAGGCGATCGATTTGTCTTCGAGACAGCACACGGCTGATTACACCACAGCCAGCGACCAGCAGATAGACACTGGCCATGATTCCTAACATTACTCCTGCAGCCAATCCGGTCTCTCCTGGTTTGTTGTTTGGTGATCCCCGGACCAGCTACAGTTCACGAGTGTTTGAGCCTATGCTAAACTCGTAATGCCCTCAAGACAACCGAAACAGACATTCCTGCAGCACACTGCAGGTGACCAGAAAACAACATGTTGATTCTGACAGCGGAAGGTGAAAGTCCCGATCACAACGATACCTGGCAGGTCGTTGTCGAGACGCCGATGGTCCTCGGACGCAGCGCAGACAACGATTACGCCGTTCCATGGGATCATCTGGTGTCGCGCAAACATGCCGAAGTGACATTGAATGGACAGTCACTGTCTTTGCGGTGTCTGCCGGGAACACGCAACCCGATCTGGTATTGTGGACGATCACACCAGGAAGCCACGATTGCCGCTGGCGAATCGTTTCAGATTGGTCGCACTCGATTCACCCTGTCGACCAGTGTCCGTCCACTGGCAGCATTGCAGCTTGTTGATGCGGGAGAGGGACAGGAAGGGCACAAAACCAGCACTCTGATGAGTCCTTCCGACATCAGGATGGCTGTTGTTTCACAAAACGCGACGGCGCTCTGGATGGCGACCGACGAAAAGGAACTCGCTCAGCAGGCGCTGCTTGTCCTGCAGCAGGTGTTAACCGGCGCAGATCTGCTGGTCACGCTAAACTGTGAGGACGTTCAGTCGGCGAACCGCCCCCGGATCATTCACTGGCAGAAAACGGAAAGTGGTCTGCAGGCATCGATCAGTCGAGATCTGATTTACCGAGCCATGAAAAACGATGAGACTGCAATTCAGGTGGAATCGGATGCAAATGGCGAACCCGTGAAAACCGGCTGGTGGTCGTTCTGCGTGCCCGTCCGCAGTGAAGCCTCCACACCGTGGTGCATATATGTCGGCGGAACATTTGGAGGGCCAGTCGAATACCCCGCCTTTCTGAAGCCTCAGCAGCTCAAACCAGATGCCGGCGTTACGGAATTGGTGGCCCACCTGATGGGTGCAGTTCGCTCAGTCCGTGCGCTGGAAAACCGCTTTGAGGGGATGCGCCGTTTCTTCTCCCCCCGGCTGCTGGACGCTATTGCCTCAGACGGCCCCGATGGCGCTGACCTGGCCCCTCGGGAAACAGATATTGTTGCCATCTATTGCGATCTGCGCGGTTTTTCCCGCATGGTGGCAAAGTCGACGGACGATCTTCATGGCCTGCTGCGACGTATCAGTGCCGCACTGGGCATCATGACTCAAAGTATTATCGAGCAACAGGGTGTGATTGCGGACTTTCAGGGGGATTCTGCACTGGGGTTCTGGGGCTGGCCGATTGCACTCATGGATGGCCCGGTTGCGGCATGTCGAGCGGCATTGCAGATTCGTCAGTTTTTTGAACTGGCAGCAGACGACGGCGACGCTGAACTTGACGGGTTTGAAGTGGGCATCGGGATCGCAACCGGTCGAGCCATTGCCGGACGCATCGGCACACGTGATCAGGCCAAGATCGGAATCTTTGGACCGGTCGTCAATATTGCCTCCCGCCTCGAAGGCATTACCAAGAAGGTCGGCGTCGCAATTTTGATGGACGAATCGACCGCTTCGGCGGCACGCAGATCGCTGCCCCAAAATGAGGGGCGCTGCCGCCCCATCGGAGTCCTGCAGCCAGCCGGGTTCGATCAACCGGTCGCGGTCAGTGAACTGCTTCCACCTGTTTCTCAGAGCATCATTTCGGACATCGACGTGGAAAACTTTCGAAACGCCGTGCAGGCCTTTCGGAAAGGACACTGGAAGCGATGTCGTAAGCTGCTCAGCGAACTGCCGGCAGAGGATAAAGCCCGCGATTTCCTGCTGGTCGCAATTGCTTCGCACAACTATCAGCCGCCTGCCGGCTGGTCCGGCATCATTACCATGGACTCCAAGTAACGGCCGGCGCCGAGGGGCGGCATTTGCCGAACGGCGGGCGAGTCGGCATTTTACGCTGAATCAGTATGGGGCGTTCACAAAGGTACGGGGGGTGACGCAATTTCGGTGGCGTGATACCAGGTGGACCGACGTTTTTGCGAACATGCGACCATTAATATCCGCCGCAATCCCTGGGCTGTCGATAGATCCAACATATTCGTATCCGTCGGCACTTCGTGAACGAATCACACAATGGACGATCGAAAACAAACGAGGCACGGAAGCCATCAGACGCGAACATCCATGAAGTTCGCCATTTCCTTCGCAGTCGTAATGTCGGGTATGTTCTGCACCAATGCCGGGCGATCACTGGCAGACGAACTTGTGGTGACGGCACCGCCGTCCGACGCTGCCCCTGACAGAACGTCAAAAACAACGGCGGTATCGCACAATCCCGCCCATGTGCTGACTGCAGCCGTAGACCAGGCTCACTCAGAGTGTTTTCGCAGTACCCCGTTTCCGTCAGCCGAGGCCTGCGGAAAATGTCACCCGCAACACTACCGCGAGTGGTCAACAAGCCCGCACGCTTATGCCCAGATGTCGCCGGTGTTCAACGCAATGTCCAATACACTCATTAAGCTGACAAACGGTACGCTGGGAGACTTTTGTATCCGCTGTCACACGCCGGTGGGGATGGCAACCGGCGAAGCCATCAACATGAGCAATCTCGACCGCGCACCGGCAGCTCGAGAGGGCGTCACCTGCATTGTCTGTCATCGCGTCAATCAGGCCTGGGGCAAAGGAGCCGGCCGAATGGCGCTGGTGGCCGGAGATCTAAACCAGGCTGTCTATGGCCCAATTGGCAGTCGCGTCCTGAACGAAGTCATGTCCCACCCGGACGAGTACGGTGCGCTCAGGACCGTTCTTAACTCTGAGGAACGATCAAGCCCCGTTCATGCACGTTCATATAGATTTTTCCAGCAGACCACTTCCGGTTTTTGCGGAACGTGCCACGACGTCTTTGCCCCCAATGGTTTTCGCCTTGAGGATGCGTTCAGCGAATACAAACAATCCCATTCAGCCCTGGACTGTGGCGAGAACTGCCAGGACTGTCACATGGGTAAAGTTCCAGGCAAAGCGCTGGGATATGACTTCGCTCCGGCTGCAGTCATGGGGAATCGCTCAACTCCTCCGCGCAAACACACCAACCACATGATGGCGGGACCGGATTACCCCATCATTCATCGCGGTCTGTTTCCTCACAATCCAAAGGCGATTCTGGAGGAACACCAGCCGGATGATACGGGGCTGGCAACCATGCGACAATGGCTGTACTTCGATGACGCCGCCGGCTGGGGGCGGATCGATTTCGAAAACTCAGTGGCGGAAGATACTGAGTTTCCGTCTCCGTGGGACGATCAGGTAATGAGAATCAAGGCACGCCGAATTCTGGATGAACAGTACTCCCTGCTGGCGGAACTGCACACGCAGAGACGCCAGGTCCTGAGAGCCGGATTTCATCTGGGGGACATCTGTATCGAAGAGGCGTCCTGCGACGGGATTCGTTTTTCCGCACCGGTTTCCAACATTACTGCCGGACATGGCGTTCCCACGGGCTTTGACGCAGAACGTGTCGTTTTTCTGCGAACGTCCGTCTGGGACGCCCACGGGCGACAGGTGTTTCAGTCGGGCGATCTTGACCCGAATGGTGATATTCGCGACGCACACTCTGTCTACGTTCACAACGGAAAGGTCCCGCTGGACCGACAGTTGTTTTCACTGCAGTCGCTGTTTATCACTCGTAACCTGCGTGGTGGTGAACGCGAACAGGTTCTGAATGTGCCGTATTCAATCGACCCGTTGCCCTATATTCGGCCCGCCACACGACCGTTCACCGTTCTCGGTCGGCCCATTGGTGCCCGCAAGCACAAGAAGGTGCTGGAAGTCGGTGGCGTTCGACAGGCGTGCTACGAAGTAACGCCCAATCAGCTGCGGGGAGCGGGAACGTATACTATTCGGATACAGCTGATCGCCGGTATGGTGCCCGTTAATCTGATTCACGAAATTTCAAATGTCGGTTTCGACTACGGCATGAGTGCCAAAGCGGTCGCTGACGGAGTGGTCGATGGCCATATGATTCTGTACGACCGTACAAAGATCATACGGGTACGCTCGGGCCGATGAGCATAGATGCGGAAAATATAGTGAAGCCGAACAGACCTTAGTAAAAAGTAATCTGGCAGATGTTCACTACGGTCGAACAGAACTCAGTTGACACGTTCAAACGTCATTCAACGCAGCGGACCGGGCGCTCGGTTGTATCCCCACAATCGAAGCTGCGACTGCTGGGTCTGGCATTCCTGCTGTTGCCACCCTCAGTGACGGCGGAAGACGAGGCTGAGAATCAAGCCGGCGTGTCTCGATTGAACGACACTCTGATCCTGGCTGACGGATCATCGCAGCCCCCTCTTCCACCATCACCTGTCGTTATTCCTGACGAAGGAGTCATCCTGCCGATGGTGCCGGTGGTTGCTGAAGACTCAAGCCACATGGTGGCAGAGGACATGGCTGACTTTGTACAGCTGTCTGCTGTCCCGACGGTCATCAACCCCTACGCTGATCGGACGACGTACAATCCCGAAATCGCAGAACCACAGACCCAGTCTATCGGAGCCGCGGTTGCCGAACATATCCTTGAAATACTTCAAGGCCCAGCAGATCCACTGGCACAGTTCGTCTCCGACCTGCTGAGAATCAGTCATGATGAAGTCACTGTCGACCTGCACCACAACCCAATACCACTGCAGCCGATTCCCCGGCGACCTCAACTGCTGATTGAAACGGATAATGACCCGTTCCTGGCACCGGGCTGGCTGAAGCAGGGAATCGAGACACCGACAGGTGCCATCTGGCGGCCGGCTCTGTGGGTGTTCGGGACATACCGCACGGGGATCAACTATTTCGACAATCGTTCCACGACAAATGTCACAGAATGGGCCAACCGTCTGGACCTGTTTGGTCAGCTCAACCTGACAGGAACCGAACGGGTGGTCGTTGGTGTCCGTCCGGTTGACCAGGAACAGGCAAATCGCAGAACATTCTCAGGATACGATCTGCGCAACGACAGGGTTGACGACGCGTGGAATATTGATGTGCAGACCCTGTTCTTCGAAGGAGATTTTGGCGAGATCTTTCCACGTCTCGACCCATACGATGGTCTCGCACTGGACTACGGTTTTTCTGTGGGTCGACAGCCGATGTCTTTTCAGCAGGGACTGCTTCTGAACGAAGACATCATTGACGCAGTGACAGTGACACGAAATACATTGAGCGGTAACGGAATTCTCAACCTGCGGACCACAGGTGTCTATGCCTGGAACAGTATCCACCGTAACAACAATATGCCCGATCCCGATGCGCAACTCGTCGGACTGTTTACCGAAACAGACATCGCGATGAGCACGATCAATGCGGACATCGCTTACGTTGATTCGCAGAGCATCAACGGCAGTCTGCTGACAGTTGCTCTGAGCGGGATTCAGCGCATCCATGGTATTCACAACACCTACAACAGCTCGTTGCACGCACTGACTTCCATTCCCACAGGAGCGGAAAGCGCCGCGTCCGGTCAGGGTGAGTTACTGTTCAGTCAATTTTCGTGGACGCCCCATCATACGAATGATGTGATCTACCTGAACACCTTCTGGGCCATCGACCGTTTTACCTCAGCCGCGCGAGGGCCCCTTGCGGGCGGGCCGCTGGGACAGACGGGCGTTCTATTTTCCGCCGCAGGGCTGGGAAACTACGGCGCTCCGTTGAGCAATCAAGCGACGGAAGCGATTGGGGCCAGCCTGGGGTATCAGATGTTTTTCTGCGGAACACGTCGACAGATCGTCTTCGAACTTGCCGGACGGCAGGACACGAACCACGTCGATCAGGCTGCAATAGCCGGCGGAGTCCGTTACCAGCAGGCCTTCGATCAGCACTGGCTGATGGTACTTGATGGATTTCTCGCCAAGCGGGAAGCAACGGGCCTGTCGCCCGGTATCAGAATGGAACTTCAAATGAAGTTCTAGAACGACGAGTACCCCGTGCGTTGAAGAACCGAATTCCGGGAAGCTGCTCCCCAAGGGGCGCGTGAATCATCGGCAGATTTTCAGAGTTGCTCTGAAGTGAGAGCCGTGACTGCCTCGTCACGAGTCCGGAAGTGTTTCAGGTATCCGGCTGAGTCAGAATTTTTCTCCAGCAGCATCAGCTTCTTCATCAGTTCGCTGAGCTGTTCGGAAAGGCCACACAGGGCAAATTTTCCATTCTGACGGCCAATGGTGACACTCAGTTTCAGAATCATGCCGACAAACAAAGACCCGAAGAAAGTCGTTTCAGTCAGGTCAATAATCAGAGACTGACCGTCTGCCTGACTCAGTCGTCGACAGATTTCGTTGTAATCGTCGCGAAAAACTGAATAGAAGTGTGTCGAAATCTCTCCGGTAAATGCGGCCACAAGACACCCGCCCTCGTCTGCGAGTTCGAAATGATACTGATCCACTCTGCGTCTCCAGGAGTCGATGTGTATTGTTTACGACGACACATTCAGACGTTGCTGAAACCACTGCGCCGTCTGCTGGAGACCATCGTTAATGCTCACCAGCGGTCCTCGTAATTCGATCAGGCGATCCCCATCCAGTAACGAACGCTCGATGTCGCCCGCTCTCCTGTCGTGAGGTTTCATTTCGACTGTCTTACCAGTCTCTCGCTGCAGTATCTCCGCGAGTTGCTGTGTCGTGGTTTCCTGTCCCGTTCCGACATTCAGGATCGGATCCGGAATCAAACCTTCCAAAGCGGCGATGTTTGCTCGTGCAACATCTTCAATGAAGACATAATCGCGAATACAACCAGCGTCTCCGACATCGCGTTTGGCATTAATCAGAATACTCTCGCCGGCAAGGATGCGATTGCAAAAAATGGCCACGACACCCGCCTCTCCGTGCGGATCCTGTCGAGGCCCGTAAACGTTGGCGTATCGCAGCACTGTGTACTTGAGTCCGTATTCAATGCAAAAACATTCAAGGTATTTTTCGACGGAAAACTTGCTGCATGCATAGGGGCTGATCGGTACCGGAGCAAAATCGACGCCAGCACGAATTCCCGCGGGAACTTCGCCGTAGATGGCCCCGCCTGTACTGGCAAAGACCAGCGTTTCAACGCTGTGTGCAACGCAGGCAGACAGAATATTCAACGAGCCGATGATATTGACTTCCGCATCCATTTGCGGCTCACGGACGCTGACCGCAACACTGGCCTGGGCGGCCTGATGGCTGACCGCCGTGGGTTTGAAGGCAGCAAATGCTTGCTCCACCGCCGACGAATCCCGAATGTCGCATTCGAAAAACTCAGCAGCGGACGGCACATTCTCACGACGGCCGGATACCAGATTGTCCAGTACTGCAACGTCCCAGTCTTTGGCGATCGCTTTATCGGCAATGTGACTGCCAATAAAACCTGCACCTCCTGTAATCAGTAACCGCATCAATTGACTCTCTGGTTTGCTCAAAATCGGCCTATAGCGAGGAACTTACGGACGTGAGCAACTGTAAAGCCCTTGCCCCCGCTGCCTCCCTGAATTTGCGACCGGAATCATAATCAATTATTCCTGAACGCGGAATAACGGAATTCAGGGATCGTCGACGGTCATTCGCGACAGGTCACACTGTATCGGTCACAGGCATTGTCCGGTCAGCAGTTTGGACCTCCTGCAGCATCGGTAGACGGACTCAGGTCAGCCGTCTGAGTTCTGTCGAGCGGTGGAAGGGCGTCTTCCAGCACGCCCTTCACCCTCGGCAACAGCATCAGACATTCGGCAACCATCCACGCCTGCAGTCCCAGGATCGTGACGCCGAATCCCGTCAGCAGATAGTTCGGCTGTTCGCTGTTCAGCCAGCCCCCCTGGCGAAACATATTCCAGCCAAGCGCGTATGCGGGAATGACAGTCATCATCAATACCGGAATGACAGCAAACTTGACACTGCGACCTCTGCGGGCAAGAAAGAAGATAAGTACCATGAAGGCCAGCCCGGCCAGCAGTTGATTTGTGGCACCAAACAGCGGCCATAAGATAAGGCCCCCTTTTCCGTACTCACCGCTCGCGTTGGGAATCATGGCCACCAGAGTTCCCAGCACGACCGCCAGTAGCGTTGCACCGTATTTATTGGTCAGCGGTTTGATGTGAAACGACGCCCCCAGTTCCTGAACCACGTAACGCTGCAGTCGAGTGGCAGTGTCCAGTGTCGTGGCGGCAAAACAGGCTACCAGGACGGCAATGATGCCAATGGACAATTCCAGGGGAATGCCCAGTGAACCAACGAAGTTGGCCCCTCCTTCAACGAAGGCCCCGACCGTTTGGGGAAGCTTGAAGTTTCCCCATCCGCCCTCTACCGAATAGCGAGACCTCCACGCCGCTTCGCCGATCAGCCTTGCACCGGAAGCATCGACGATGGGCACGAGTGTTCCGGCAGCATCCTTTTCAAATCGCCCCATGCCCACACCGGCACAACAGGCCAGTATGACCAGCACTGCCAGAGCCCCTTCCATCAACATCGATCCATAGCCGATGAACTGAGCATCTGCTTCTCCAGCAATCTGCTTGCTGGTTGTGCCGCTGCTGACGACACAGTGGAAGCCACTGCAGGCACCGCATGCAATTGTGATGAACAAAAACGGCATAATGGGGGGCGCGTCAGCGGGAATGTCGGCCTGGGCCACGATCGCCGGAGTGCTCTGCGAAAGGTCCGCTTTGCCGGTCAGTCCTGCCACGGCAAGTCCTGCCACCAGCAGAGTCAGAGCCACCACCAGTTGATGACTGTTAATGTAGTCACGTGGCTGCAGCAGTAGCCAGACAGGCAGCACTGAGGCAATGAAACAATAAATCATCAACACGATAGTCCAGGTGACGATCGGCGATCCGGCAATGTGTAACGATGCAGGCAATGTGATCGGACAGTAATAAACCCCCAGATATACGGAAGCATAGAGAACGCCCAGTGCCACCAGCGATGGCAGCAGCAGTGACGCAGTCTGGTTTCGATAAACATAGATCCCAATGGTGACGGCCAAAGGCATCGCAACCCACACAGACAGCACAGACTCCGGATACAGAGAGAAAATAATCGCAATCACAAGTCCAAAAATGGCCAGAACGACCGTTAGCGCGAAGAACAGAATCAACAGAAACAGCAGTCGTGCCCGCGGATTGATCAGTCGGCCGGCGACTTCTCCGATCGTCTGCCCTCGATTTCGAAGTGACACCATCAGTGCACCAAAGTCGTGTACGGCTCCCACAAAAATTGATCCCAGAACAACCCACAATAATGCCGGCAGCCAGCCCCAGAATACGGCAATGGCCGGACCGACAATCGGCCCGGTGCCCGCAATGCTGGTAAAATGATGGCCAAACAGCACCTGTCGCTGCGTGGGGATGAAATCGACGTTGTCACGAAGTTCGTGTGACGGCACCGTCGCCGTGTCATCGATGCGGAAAATCTTCACTGAAAGCCAGCGCCCATAAGTGTGATACGCCAGAATAAAGGCGACAAATGAGCCAAGGGCGATACTCAGGGTCAGCATTTCGGTCCTCCGGAACGGAGTTATTCCCGTTCATGGTCGTATTAGTAATAGCGTGAAGACTAGTTGCCTTATTCACGCCAGGCAATCGTCATCTCTGAAAGTGTCCGTCCATCATCGATGGCGATATAACCGGTGTGATCGCGTATCTCCACGTTAAGTCGCCGCAACGCCGTGAGATTCTCCTGTTCGCCTGATCGGAATCGCCTGCCAGGACGATCCTGAACTGCACAAAGGCACGGTACGCCACACAATGATAAGCAGTAACGACGCGGCAACTGAATGCGGTCGCTCCTGTTTTCCGGCTATATCCGGGAGATATACAGGAGTCCCGATCAGGAACCGAAGGAATACACACACGGAGGAACAATCGGATGCTGGTACTTTCGCGTCAACGCGACGAAACGATAGTTATTGGAGATTCAATTCGCATCACAATCGTCGAAGTACGCGGCGATAAGGTGAGAATCGGGATCGATGCACCGAAGGACATCACTGTCCATCGGCAGGAAATCTACGACGCCATCAAACGGGAGATGGAGGGAGCAGGTCCACCGGAAAAATGACCTGCCCCACGCCCGACACAATAGTCAATAAAGGCCAGCTGATTCAGCTGGCCTTTATTGTTTTGCGGCATCTCGAGCGGCTGACTCTTCGGCTCTGATTCTTCGCGCCGAAATGCTGCGAAACTCCCACGGCAGTGATGCGTTGCCTGGCAGCCCGGACAATACACCTGACAGCCGGACGAAACTTTCTTCAACCTGTCGCCGCTTATTGCTGAGGCTGTGTTGTTCCAGCGGATCTTCGGAAAGATCATAGAACTCGCCGGATGAATAGAGTTTAAACCTCTGATCGCGTACGGCCCGGGTCTTGTAGTACTGCGTCAGACACCAGCCCCTGGGAGAGACGTCGGACTCCTGTCCCAGAATTTCCGCCGCGAATGACTGACCGTCAATCCGAACTCCCGCCGGCAACTCTCCGCCGCCCAACTCCGCCAGTGTCGGCAGAAAGTCAGTGGCATCGACCAGTGTGTCGCTTTCACGGCCACCGGGCACCAGCTTCGGGCAGTTCACAATGAGCGGCATGTTGATTCCACGTTCCGTCAGGGAATAGATTCCTTCACCTGAGATCCGCCCGCCGATTCTGCCGCCCAGACTCTGGAAAGCGTTCTGATCCGTTCCATTATCCGTGCCGTTGTCGACCACGATGAAAACGAGTGTATTGTCTCGCACACCGGATTCGACGAGGCCCTGCTGCAGCCGTGCGATCAGGTGATCGGCGTAATTGAGCATCCCGGCAAACAATTCACGAGACGACAATTGCTGTCCACGATTATGAGGTGTATGCACAACGGGGATGTGTGTGAGAATCGTTGAGTAATAGGCGAAGAAAGGTTTGCTCCGCGGCCGCCGAAAGAAATCCATCAGGTGATCAGCGAAGATGTCCGGACCGAATTTCCCCGCGGTATCCAGCAACTCGCCGTTGCGAATCACGTAAGGATCCCAGTAACGCTGTTTATGAGCCGGGTGTCCTTTTCGGCCTTCCGGAAAAATACAATAGTCGTCGAAGCCGTGCCTGTTCAGTGCGTCCTTCTGCTCCGGGTCGAACAGATCGTTGATCTGCCACTTGCCGGAGATACATGTGTCATATCCGGCGTCACGCATTACGCGGGCCATGCACACTTCGCGTTTCCAGTCAAAGTAGCCCCCTCCGTAGATGGCCGGATCGTGGTGAGTATGCCATCCGGTGGTGAACGGGTAGCGTCCCGTAAGCAGCATCGTTCGCGTCGTGCTGCAGACAGGTGTGACATAACAGTTCCGGACCTTCAGCCCGGTCCGTGCCAGTTCGTCGATGTGCGGCGTCTGATTTTCCTGGCTTCCGTAGCAGCGAAACCAGTCCTTGCCGACGTTATCCAGCAGGATGAACAGTACGTTGGGACGAGCGTCAGCGTAGGCGAAGGACGGTGTCAGCTCACCTGCCCCGCAGAACGCGACAATACAGCCAATGATCAGACAGCGGGCCACCCCACGTAAGTTTCTGTTCGATCGCATCACATGGCTCCTGTATCCGGCTGTCATGAGCGCGGTGTGCAAGACAAAGGCACAACCGTTCCGTGACTGTCACGGCTACCACCACCGACCGTATAGCCTAGCTGTGCGGTTCTCATGATGCCACTGCGCCACGGGATATTCGGAAGGGACTCAGGCCTGACCACCTGCGGTTCATGGATCGTCCGACACGCAACCATCGACAGCCCCCTGAAGCAATTCATCGATCACTTCAGGCTTCAACTGCAGTGGCACTACGTTATCTGACACACAGATACGTACGCGTTTGACGCAGTCGTCGAACGCAGTGTTGGACATGGAAGCGACAATTGGAGAGACGTCCCTGAGTGGTCGATAGGTCTGTTCCGCCGGGAAATAGATATCAACTTTGAATTCGACTTCTCGATGCAGCGGCGGCGCATCGATCAACACGTCCACCGGACTTAACGAAACATTGTGCTCTGAACTGATCGATGCGGCCAGGCGATTCGAACACCTGACCAGTTCATGGTAAGGCAGCCCGCGCAGCGTGCGGTACATCTCTGGTTTTTGAAAAAGACTGTATTCCACCAGACGCTTATGCAATCGCCGCGTGCCCCCGAACAGACCGTCCGTGAGCTGTGCTGCCGGCTTGTTTCCGGAAGCATCGCACAACGCACGAATCATCTGCGGCTCCGTCATCCGAAACAGGTCTGCCAGATTAAGAGAGTCGTGAACGTCATAAAATGCCCTGGCAAACATCGTGGTGGCCGATCGAACCGCATGGTGCCAGTAAACTTCACTAAACATCACGTACCGCGCAAACACCATCATTTCCGCGGCTGTTTTCCCCTTTGACGTAATCGCCAGTCCGTCGCCCGCCCCGTTCAGCACCAATGAACTAATCAGCCGCTGCCGATCAAAGTTACGACCATAAGGAACTCCGCAGTGCTGGCTGTCGCGGCCAAGGTAGTCCATCTTATCAATGTCGATGGGTCCGGACAGAATTGACTGTCGCAGTTGCAGACTCGAATCGTCTGACTGACCGGTCAACACCTGCAGAACTTCATCCGCGTCCACATTCCACTGGTCCCGCAGGACTCTGGTCAATTCATTGTTCGGCCCCAAAAACTCCGATGCAAACGCCTCATGGGGAGGCATCTGTTCCAATGCCAGATCTTCCACAGGGTGGCAGAACGGCCAGTGACCGATGTCATGAACAAGAGCCGCCACGATCAACACTTCCGCCTCGTGCGGCGAAACGACTGCAGCGAACCTGGGATCGTGGCCCAACTGCCAAAGATATTTCAGAGCATTGTGATAAACGCCCAAAGCGTGCTCAAAACGGCTGTGAATTGCACCGGGATAGACTCGCGACGCAAGTGCCAGCTGGGTAATCTGCCTGAGTCGCTGAAATTCACACGTATCGACAATCGCACGCACTCGGTCGGTGAACGGGACGTCCTGTTCGACCGGAATACGAACGACGCCGCCCGCAGAACGATGGCCGGACAGTTCCGGGATTTCCGTATAGGGATGAATCATCTTCGATTTCACTAACCTGGCGGCGATCCGCTCCGGGTAACGATCAGAACTGAAATACGCGCACGAACGGTAAGATTTGTCTCCGGAAGACGCTAAATCATGTCGATTGGAACCTCGAAACTGAAATTCCCTGTGCCAAGCGGAACGGACGGTCTTCCGATTGCCCGGAAATTAGTGCCGCACCCGCGATGTAAGCCGAATTCCCACTTGAGTTTCTGTTGCAGGAGTGTAACGATTCACCCTTCAGCTGACAGTTGGCACGTCCGATTCATCGGAAGTGCCTGTTGATCCGGGTTTCCACTGGTAACCAGAGTGTGGTTTTACCAACATTCAGTGGTCTCTCACCTGACTCCGCCGTGTGGGGCAGGCTACTGTTTTGGGCTTGAGCATTGAGTGGGCCCATTCATCGTTCCTATTTCTAAACCCAAACACAGGTCTGTTTCGCGACAGGGAAAAGCAATCTCAGAATGGCGAAAGAAGAAGCAATTCAGGTGGAAGGTAACGTTGTCGAAGCACTTGCAAACACACAGTTTCGCGTGGAGCTCGAAAACGGTCACTTGGTGATGGCGCACGTTGCTGGGAAGATGCGCAAACACTTCATCCGTATCGTTCCGGGCGATCGCGTTGTTGTCGAGGTGTCTCCGTATGACCTGAATCGCGGCCGAATTGTCTATCGCGAACGATAGAGGCATCTGTTCTCACGCGTCAGACGCAGCTGACTCAACGTCGGTGCAGTCGGCGGACTGGACTTACAGTTTCCTATCTACAGCTCCTCTTGGGTTGCGGCCAGGCCGCGAAACGGTTGGCATTGAGTTCTGTTGACCCACCACTTCCATTCGTTCGAATCTTCACTGACGGTGCGTGTCGTGGAAATCCCGGTCCCGGCGGCTGGGCCTGTATCCTTCGCCATCCCGCCAGTGGAAAAGAAAAGGAGTTTAGTGGGGGCCATCCGGAAACCACCAACAACAGGATGGAATTACAGGCGGTGATCGAGGGCCTCCGGCAGCTGAGTCGCCGTACGAAAGTGGAGGTCATCACGGATAGTACATACGTCGCTCAAGGTTGTCAGTCGTGGATGCCCGGCTGGAAACGCAATGGCTGGCAGAGAAAAGCGGGAAAACAGCTGAAGCCCGTATTGAACGTGGAATACTGGAAAATACTTGACCAATTGCTGCCCCGGCACGATGTAAAATTCACGGTCGTAAAAGGACATTCCGGCCACCCTGAAAATGAGCGCTGCGACGAATTGGCGGTGGCGGCCGCAGAAGCGGCCCGTTGAAACCACACGGTGACAGCGGCGCCGTCAGTGCGCTGGCCCACCAATCCCGCCAAACTTCTCAGTCCCCGCAATCCGTCTTGGCAGATTACGCAAATCCGATAGACTTCTGACATGTCAAACAGTTTTCGAGCAGGACACCGCACTCGGCATCCCGCATATCTGTGTCTTTTGCCTCAAGTCTGCTCGTCGAATTAACGTCAAGGCGGTTTTCGCTTCGGCCTGTTGGCAAGCTGATCTGTCGGTGTTCGATGGTTCGGCGGGTTGCTCATGTCCTTCAACAACAAGCGCTCATCAAGGATTGATCGTGATGAAGTTTTCGTGGCTCTCTTTTGTTCTTCTGCTCTGCGGAAGTCTGTTCGTCGGATGCGGTGAAGCTGACACAGGGACCTCTGGTACCGGCACAGCGGGGGCAGATGCCTCCACCACCGAATCACTCGGCACACCCACTCAGGCACCACCGGCTACGGCTGCGCCCGTTGAGAATGATCCGGTGATCGCCGGCCTGACTGAAGAATTTGAAGACCTCTCCAGCGAGTTCGCTGCGGTGAAAACAGCGTATGAAACCAGTCCAACCGATTCAGAGGCGTTAGGTAACTATATCGGCGCCCTGCACATGATCGGACAGACTCAGCAACAAAAGAAGAATCAAGATGCCGCTGACCTCTGTTACGTGCGTGCGGGTGACCTTCTGGCCAAAGCATTGGCGGACAGCGTGAGTGACCCACTGGCCGGAGGTGCTCCCGATGTGTTTTACAATCACGCCTGTGCCCTTGAAAGACAGGGTAAAGCGAAAGAAGCATTGGCTGCCGTGACTCAGGCAGTGGAGGCGGGTTTCCGGGGCCCTCGCCAGGTCGATTTGGAAAAACTGCCGAATGATACGGCACTGAAATCAACCGTTGGGTTGCCGGAATTTTCAAGCAAGCTGGCAGAATGGAAGATTCAGGACGCCGAACTGAAGAAGAAACATGCAGAGATGCTCGTACAACACGCCAAAGAAGAACTCGCCGCCGGGACCGGCTTCCCCTTTGCATTCGACCTGACGGATGTCAGTGGCAAGCCATTGAGCCTGGCGGCGATGAAAGGCCGTGTTTGCGTCGTCGATATCTGGGGCACCTGGTGTCCGCCCTGTCGGCAGGAAATCCCCACGTTCGTCAAGTTGCAGGACAAATACGGCGACTACGGATTTCAGATGATCGGCTTGAATCAGGAAAACGGGCCAAGCGAAGAAGCGAATATAAAGACAGTGACCGAGTTCATGGCCAACAACAGCATGAACTATCCGTGTGCCATGGTCCCGGAAGAAGTACTGGCTCAGGTGCCCGAATTTAATGCGTTCCCAACAACACTGTTCGTTGATCACCATGGAAAGGTTCGTCTGAAGTCCGTCGGATTTCACGAATATGACTACATGGCGGCCATTGTGGAGACTCTGCTCCAGGAACAGGCAGCAGAAGCCAAGGCTGCCACCACAAACTAAAGCACTTTCCCAACGGACATGCAGGCTCTCCATTAAGTCTCGTCCAGTGGCCGACTTCAAGAGTCATGCCGTGCCTGCAGGTCCGAGCAGGGTCGCTCTCACAGAGTGATGCGTTGCTATGGCAATCAAAACCTGCCTGTTCGATATGGGCAACGTTCTCGTGCATTTTTCGCACGACAAAATGTGTCGAAATGTGGCCACGGTGGCCGGTGCACCTGAGGCTCAGGTTCGTGATCTGCTGCTCCATTCCGGCCTGCAATGGAAACTGGAACGGGGCGATATTTCAGAACGGGAGTTTCATGATCGTTGCCAGCAACAACTTAGGGTTGCTGTTGATTTTGATTCCCTGAAACACGCTGTGGCAGACATTTTTCGGCTGAATCATTCAATTGTTCCATTGCTTGCTGAACTGAAGCAACTGGGCCTCAGGCTGGTCCTGCTGTCAAATACCAGCATTACGCACCTGGAATTCATTCAGGAAAAATTCGGCGTTCTGAAGTCGTTTGATGCGATCACAACCTCGTACCAGGCTCGAGTTCTAAAACCCCATGCACGCATTTACGAAGATGCCTTAAGCAAAGCTGATTGTGAGCCTCAGGAATGTTTCTACACAGACGATATTGAAGAATACGTAGTTGCTGCACGAAACTTTGGCATCCATGCCGCCGTCTATTACGAAACGACCAAAACACGGGGCGCACTGCAGAATTTGGGAATCCCTGTTTCTTCGTAGCAGTGGTTTCATAACCACAGGATACAAGCGCGAGTAAGTGAACGAAAACCAGAGTGTAACTCACTGACCGGGACTGCGTGCTGGTATTAAACCACAGGTAGTGTTTCGGTTTTACACATTGGCGAATCACTGACCTGTGGAACGCACAATGAGTTTCTCGACGGGTGGTCGCGCGCCAGTATGCGTTCTCCCGATTCACACTGGCCTTCTGCCAGCATAGTGCTCGCAGATGTCACGTTTTATGCATGCAGCGTCTGCTGATATCTGCTCCGCCGACAGAGAGATTCAGTTATGCAGAGTGGCAGCATTCCTTAGACCTTTCGAGTGAACTGCCGGCGGGCCGCCCGCAGTAATGGACTGTGGGTAAAAGACTCACGTGTACATTTTCCAACAAGGGAATTCCCCCACTAGCCAATGAGGGAATGCCCGCGTTAGCCAGTGAGGGGATGCCCGCAATGGCCAATAAGGGGATGCCCGCAATGCAGTGCAGGCTGATCACGATACGCGTGTTTGGGGGGACTGCCCTTCGAGCAATATTCTTGTGTTCATCGAAATCTCTGAATCCGACGCAGGTCCACTCCCATTTCCTTCGATCCCATTAACACGTAGGCAGAGAGTATCGTGACTCCCGTGACGATGGAGATTTCCGCAGCAATGACCAACACCACGCAGACAGAACCAACGTACCAACTCAGCCACGAAGACGTGATGAGAACGGTAAACGCGATCCCTCCACTGCCACCATCAGTTGTACAGCTCAACAAGATTTTTTCTGATCCGAACTACGAGTTTGCGGACCTAGTTCGCGCCGTTGAGCTTGATGCGTCTCTGAGCGGCAAACTTCTGCG
>Ga0315331_10001199_pt1 | contig 19224 bp, 19 predicted proteins | sample M160m34915metaG_FD_203456 | JGI IMG/M metagenome (GOLD analysis project Ga0315331, IMG submission 203456) | Ammonia-oxidizing marine archaeal communities from Monterey Bay, California, United States - M1 60m 34915 | ecosystem: Environmental > Aquatic > Marine > Intertidal zone | place: USA...
ATATGGAGAGTTGTATTGTAAATACTGTACACGATTCTATCGTCATTGATGTTCATCCTAATGAGAAGGGAAAGGTTCTCGACATAATAAGTAGTACTAATAAAGAGTTAAATAATTTAATTGAAACCCGATGGAATCTAGAGTTTAATGTACCGCTATTACTGGAATCAAAAATAGGTAATAACTGGCTTGACACTAAAGATGTGGCATGATATAACTAAGATTCAATCATTTTAAAAGGAGATAAGCATGACAGATTTAGTCACAATTAATGTTAATAACTACGATGCAATGGCGAAAGCTATGGGCATTGGTAACGAGAGATCCGAAAGTACAAAAGAGAAAGCTAGTACGCTTGCTCGTTTAAGGATTAGCCATGTACCTATCATGGGTACGGCTGAAGTAAAAGGTAAGCAGGTCAACGTAGAGGTTGTCGAAGGTGGTATGTATAAGCTTGAGATACCTGACGGACCTACTTACTTTTCAAAGAGCGTAAAGGTAAGACCTTTTATGCAGAGGTTCATGTTCAAAAGATTTATCATGGGTAAGGGTACAACCAAGAATAGGTTTATCAAGACCATCATGGCTGACAATCTTAACATAGACCTCAAGGATAGTGATGGTGGATTCAACTGTGGTAAACCTTCAGGTTGGGTTAAGGATTTCAAAGCACTACCACAAGCACAACAGGACTTGATTAGATCCTGTAAGCGTGTTCGGGTTGTGTTCGGAAACGTCACTATGGTAGATCCTGTTGATGCAACAGGTGCTAGTGTATCCCTAGATCCTACTCCTTTCATATGGGAAGTAGAGAATAGAGATGCGTTCAAGAGTATAGGCAAATGTTTCAGCGACTTAGCACGTGCTAAGAGATTGCCTGTACAACATGAGATCACTTTGTCTACTGAAGCAAACTCGTTAGCGAATGGTAATACGTTCTTCTTACCTAGTCCGACACTTGACCTAACTAGTACTATCGAAGTTGGTGATGATGATCAGGCTATGTTTGCTAATCTTGTGTTGTGGATTCAAAACTACAACGACTATATCCTGTCACAGTGGGATGAAAACGTACACAAGAATGAGCAAGTAGATGAGAGTGTTCTTGATGACTTCATTGAGATAGATACAGACGAAGTGGTATCCTAATGAAACACCCTGCGGAAATGGTAGTACACCAGTATCTCGACAAGGCATCTAAGGGAGAGACAGAGATCTCTACTAGTACAGTCAATCAGATCTGTAAGGATGTTAGAGAAGCTGTTGTTAAGCAGTTCGGTGGGGGCAACAAGCGTGGGGAGTTTGCCTACAGAATGTCTAATGTAGGCAGACCCTCATGCCAACTGTGGTTTGAAAAGAACAGACCACAGGAAGCGTTGCCTAAACCGACTACATTTATAATGAACATGATGTTGGGTGATATAGTTGAAGCTGTATTCAAAGGCATCCTAAAGGAAGCAGGAGTTAAGTATGAAGATCCTAAACGTGTTACACTGGACATGGGAGAAGACTCACCACAACGTGTTGTTACTGGAGAGTATGATCTTGTTATTGATGGTGCAGTCGATGACGTTAAGTCGGCATCAGATTGGTCATATAGAAACAAGTTTGATTCGTTTGATACCCTAAAAAATGGTGATGCTTTCGGATATGTTAGTCAACTAGCAGGGTATGCTAGTGCTTCAGGAAAGAAAGCAGGTGGTTGGTGGGTAGTTAATAAAGCCAATGGTGATATTAAATACGTACCTTCACAGATAAACGTAGAGCAAGAGGTCACTAAGTTTAAAGCTAACATGAAGAAAGCTAGTAGTGATACCTTTGAGAGATGCTACGAACCTGTTGAAGAAACCTTTAGGGGAAAGCCTACTGGGAATAAGATCCTACCAATCACGTGTAGGTTTTGTTCCTATCGTAGGTCTTGCCATCCAACACTACAAGAACTACCACAGAAAATGTCTAAGGCAAAAGATCCTAAGATTGTGGCTTATGTATAATGGATAGTAAGCAGTTCAAAGCGGCACGTAAGTATGGGTATAGGTCAGGGTTGGAGCAAAAGCTTGCAACCTACCTAACCCAACTTAAAATCAAGTACCAATATGAAGCCGTTAAAATTGAATGGGAAGACTTAGCATACAGGACTTACACTCCTGACTTTATTCTTACGAATGGTATTATCGTAGAGACTAAGGGTATGTTCACAGCAATGGATAGACGTAAGCATCTTGCAATCAAGAAGCAACATCCCAAGCTAGACATACGTTTTATCTTTGAGAATAGCAGACGTAGGTTACGTAAGGGTGCTAAGTCTACATATGCTCAATGGTGTGATCGCTATGGGTTTCAGTATGACAACCGAGTTATACCTGAATCTTGGTTAAAAGAAAAGGGTAAGGTTGTTCATCCTAAATTTATAACCTTCACTCGCAAAAAGATTGTGAGGAAATAATGGCAAAACAAATACCACTAGACATAGAGGAAGAAGACTTTGTGATTAGGATACATCCACATAGAGACACAAATAATAAATGGACAGGTGACGTTACGTTAGGTATTATAACATCTGATGAAAACCCCTTGTCAGACCATGACTTTTACTATATGATGGAGTTCACTAATCTAATCTGTGCATCTGTTCCTTTGATGTCAGAAGACCCAAGCTTTAGAGAAGCCTTGGAATTGTTTATTGAAGACGAGAAAAAGATGACAGTAGAAAAGACTAAACCTAAAACAAAAACCAAGGGCAATGTTATTGAGTTAATATTTCCTGATAAAATAGATGGGAGTGCATAACATGAGTGATACAGATTTTAATGGAGCATACGATCCTGCCAAGGCAGACATGGTTAATCATCCACCACACTATAATCAGTATGGTGTAGAGTGTATTGATGCATTACGAGCAGCCTGTGGAGAGGGGTTTGAGTACTACTTGCAAGGTAACATTATGAAGTACCTATGGAGATACCGATACAAGAATGGCATAGAAGATTTAAAGAAAGCCAATTGGTATCTAGAACTACTGATGGAGACTGTTGACAATGGCAATAAGAAAAACTAAAATCTATATTACATTGGAAGTGGATACGGAAGAGTATCCAACTCCTGTAGATGAACAGCTACAAGACGATGTGCAAGATCAGTTTGAGTCATTTATATATGATATAGATGGCTTACATTTAAACCAGATTAAAATATTAGTAGGAGATTAACATGGGATTACCAACAGACTATCAAAACTTCATAGCTACCTCTCGCTATGCAAGATGGAAAGAAGACGAGGGGAGAAGAGAAACTTGGGAAGAAACAGTAACACGATACGTGGACTTCATCTGGTCTAGAGCCAATGTTGACAACATCATGCACCAGAGAACTAAGAAAAAGATATGGAATGCTATACATAACCTAGAAGTTATGCCATCCATGAGAGCATTGATGACTGCAGGTAAAGCACTTGATCGTGACAACACTGCAGGATACAACTGTAGTTATCTGCCTGTTGATGATGTGAAATCTTTTGATGAAGCTATGTACATCTTACTGTGTGGTACAGGCGTAGGCTTTAGCGTTGAACGTAATTACATCAACAAGCTACCTGAAGTACCTGATCAGCTATTTAATAGCGACACCTGTATATCAGTAAGCGATAGCAAAGAAGGGTGGGCAAAGTCTTTTCGTATGCTACTAGCCCTACTGTATGCAGGAGAGATACCCACGTACGATGTCAGCAAAGTTAGACCTGCAGGTGCTAGGCTAAAGATCTTTGGTGGTAGGGCATCAGGTCCTGCACCCCTTGAAGATCTGTTTAAGTTTACTATCAACATGTTTAAAGGTGCTGTAGGCAGAAAACTTACAAGCTACGAGTGTCATAGTATTATGTGTAAGATAGGTGAAATCGTAGTAGTGGGCGGCGTAAGGCGTTCAGCTATGATAAGCCTGTCCAACTTGTCTGACATACGTATGCGTCATGCTAAGACAGGACAGTGGTGGGAGACTGCACCACACATGGCACTCTCTAATAACTCTGTCGTGTACACAGATAAGCCCGACTCCGAAACTTTCTTACGAGAGTGGACTTCACTAGTAGAATCTAAGTCAGGCGAGAGAGGTATCTTCAATAGGATATCTGCACAGTACCAAGCTAAGAAGAATGGTAGAAGAGATCCTGACTATGACTTTGGTACTAACCCATGCAGTGAGATTATCCTACGACCATACCAGTTCTGTAATCTTACTGAAGTTGTAGTAAGACAATCGGACACAAGAAAAGAGCTAAAGAAGAAGGTAGCCATAGCTACTATCTTAGGAACGCTTCAGTCTAGGCTCACCAACTTTCCTTATCTACGTAAGGTATGGCAAAACAACACTGAAGAAGAAAGACTTCTTGGCGTTAGTCTAACAGGTATCATGGATAACTCATTGACTAATGGAAAAGAGATGTTACTGCGTGAGAGATTAGAGGAACTAAAGAAGGTAGCGATAGAGACTAACAAGAAGTATGCCGACTTACTTAACATCCCCCAGTCTACTGCAATAACTTGCGTTAAACCAAGCGGAACTGTATCACAGCTATGTGACAGTGCGAGTGGCATCCATGCTAGGCACAGTGAGTACTACATTAGGACAGTACGTGGTGACAACAAAGATCCACTCACAAAGTTTATGATAGATCAGGGTGTACCTAGTGAGCCTGAAGTTAACAAGCCCAGTGAAGTGACCGTGTTTAGCTTCCCTGTCAAATCACCTGAAGGTTCTGTGACTAGGGATCAGTTGAGTGCAATAGAACAGCTAGAGATGTGGAGAATCTACCAAGAGCATTGGTGCGAACACAAGCCCTCTATCACAGTAACAGTACGTGAAGGTGAGTGGCTTGAGGTTGGTGCTTTTGTATTTAAATACTTCCATGAAATGTCGGGTGTATCATTCCTGCCACACTCCGACCATGTGTATCAACAAGCACCCTATCAGGAGTGTTCAAAGAAAGATTATAATGATATGCTAGATAAGATGCCTACCAAAATAGATTGGGCATCTCTAAATGAAATAGAGGATACTACTGCAGGTAGTCAATCACTTGCTTGTAGTGGGGATTCTTGTGAACTTGTAGATATAGGAGCGTAACATGGGTAATAGACAAAAGAGAAACTTGGGTAAGTATGATGCCCCTTTAGTAATACAATTCAGAAAGGGAGTAGATGACTTCCTCAAGGGAAGGTTAGCCAACCCCTTCCATCAGGACACGATGCAACATCGTGAATGGAATAGGGGTTTTAACAGAGCCTATTTCGATAGACTAAAGAAGGTACTTAAATATGAATCTAGAGAAAGAAGCCGACAGTTGGCTCAAGCGGAAGTATAGTAGCATGCAGATAGATGATTACCAAAACAACGCAAAAGCTACAGCTATCTATCCCAAAGAGCATAAGATAATGTACCCTGCACTAGGACTAGCAGGAGAAGCAGGTGAGGTTGCCAATAAAGTTAAAAAGATTATAAGGGATGGGGTACATAACATGCCTAATGATTGGAAACAACAGCTTGCTTCTGAAATAGGGGATGTTCTATGGTACTGTGCAGTACTAGCCGATGATCTAAACGTATCATTGGGTACTGTCGCTGCTCAAAACATTGAGAAGCTTGAAAGACGAAAGCTTAAAGGTACATTAAAAGGTAGTGGAGACAAGCGTTAGGGCTTCATATCAGCCCATGCGTTTAATATCATTAAGTCTTCTGCATTAGTATAGTCAGGCATTCTATCTTCCTCTGACTTGAACCACAGTAAAGCACGTTTACGTTGCCTAGAATTAAGTTTCTTAAATGCAGCAAACTCTTGCAACAGTAGAGGGGCATCTTGTAGAAGTGTTCCCTCTTCTTTTGCTTGTGTTCTAAACTCTGACAACCTAGACCTCACGTAATCTATTTCTTCGTTACGCATAAATGAAGCTTGGTCTTCCGCATCTCCATCGTATTCTCTTTCAAACATTTCCCTTACTATAGATGCTTCCTCTTTGAGTTGAGGTAGCATATCACGCATGATCTTATTCTCTATGTTTCGTACAGAAGGTATGCCTGATTTACTTTGGACTTTCCACTCTTTGATGCCGAGTTCATGTAGCCATTCTCCAACTTCGCTATTTCTTTCCACAACATTTAAACCAAACAAGGCACGTAACGCAGGAGCTTTACGATCCTTCGTATCACCTTCTTGGTATAGATACTGCTTGTCAGGTAAGTCTTCTTCCTCTGATGGGGATAGAAGATTAAACACACCTCTTCTCTCTAGTGGTAGTGTTGCTTGTTCTTTAAATGTTTCCCAACCACCAACAGGCATTTCATCACCCTGACCTGCATACTCTTTCATAACTGACTGTCGTATTCCTACAGCACGTTCAAAGTCAGCAACCTGTGCTATTGGTATTGCCCACGATGACAGGTAGTTACCAATAAGATTACCTAAACTTTTCCCCATACGCTCACTAGCTACAAGATCATCAGTAAAGTTAGCATCTCCAACGTATGATGCTATGTCTTCTAGTATAACCTGTCCTGTACCTGCACGTACGTTTGTACCGCCAAAGGTTTCAGCAACATCTTTCAGATCAAACCAATCTCCAAATGTACCTTCGCCTAGTCGCTTCATTGCTTCGCCTACCCACAGGTATTGTCGCATTGGAAACTGCGGAGTAACATCTACACCTGCACCCTCTGCAATCATGTCAGCATCTATAACTTTATAGTCCTCACTTTCGGCAGTCATTCGGTACATGTATGCGGCCATTGCAGCTGATACACCTACGAGATTACGAGAGATCCTTTGTCGATCCATGTCTGTTAGGGCAGATTTAAGTGCATCTTTATCCCCACTAATAACATTACCTATCTTTCTAGTCAGTGGCATAGATGCCCCACCTGCATAGTTGCCCATTAATTCTAGTGCGTTGAACATAAAGCGAGGGAAAGGCATAATCAAAGTACCACCATACTTTGTAATAAAGGTAGTAGCTTCTCTAAACATCGGAGTGTTGGCTTGCTTTGCGTAGGTAACATCAAGAGCCTTAGTAGTAGCTGACTCCATTAGCTGTTCAAATGTCTTACTGTCTGTGCCTGTACGTAGAGATGTGTCGTTGTTCATAATGGATTTGATCTTACCTTTATCAAGTAAGTCCATGAAGTCTTGATCCCACTCACGTTTCATTAGGCGTTGCATCTCACCAAAGAATACAGATCTTCTAATAAGAAACTCTTGCATTCTGTTAGGTGTGTTCACTAAGTCAACAACCTTCTCCATTCCTTGTAGTACTCTCTCGCCTGTGCCTATGCTCTCACCTTCCTGCTTGCCTGTGATCCTACGAATCTCGTTCATCTGACCATACATCTTATCGTTCCATTTCTCCATGTCCTTACCATATTTGAAGAACCAATCATCCAAACCTTTTAAATCTCTAGCCGTTAAGTAGCTCATACTTTTAAAAGAGTTCTTCCAATTCTCTCCTGAGAATAGATTAGATGCCGCCTTGCTGACCCCACCTTTCTGCAGATCAAAGATAGCCTGATCCATGACGTTACCCAATCCTTCCATAGGCATACGTATCATTGCAGATGTAAGGTTACGTGACGCAGTAGCTATAGAAGAAACCATAGCACCTCTACGTATGTTCTCTATACGTAGCCAGTACTTTGCCATAGCACTCTGCTTCTCCATCATATCTTTGTGCTTGTTCTCCCCTACAAGGCTCTTTAATCCTTTACCATACTTACCAATCTGTGCTGCTTTCTGCAGACCTCTACCAAATTGAGAGAACGATCCAACCGTTGCTAAGATAAACTGGTTATATGACATGCCGTTTTTATTTAGGATATCAAGTAGTTGTTTCGGGTCCATCTCCTGCGTCACCGCCATATCGAATAAGTTATCTATACTCTTCTTCTTTTTATCCCACTTAAACTTACTGCCTTTCTCCATTGACAATCTGTTAAAGTCGGCAGCTATACCTGTCATCTTATCCAATGCATCTAAGTTTAATAGTGGGTTAATAGTATCATCAGCAGTTAAGCCAAGCTTATCTATAGGAAGATCTTCTCCTTCTTTTATTGTACCTGCTTTAATTTCATCAGCCTTTAACCCTGCAACAGCTTCGGTGTGTTGCGAAAGTCTTTCAGGATTTCTTAGAACTCGTAGCCCTAATGCTCTGTACGCTTGCATGTCTACGTACTCTTCCATCTTGCCTGTGTCTTTGTTCTTTCTTTTCTTTACAATTCTTCCTTCGGCTGATTCATAGACTACCTTTCCATTCTTATCTGTAACAAACTCAAAGTTTTCAATCTCGCCCTTGTCATTCTTAATAGTCTTTTTAACCTTGGGTACTTGAAGATCTTTTTCAAATTCTTTTACGAGTGTTATCTTTTGGTTTTTGTTTTTAGTAGCTTTAGCTTTCTGACTAGTCTCTGCTTTCTTTGCTTCAGCTTCAGTATTATACTTAATGTTATCTAAGTCAATCTGTCGCTGACCACCTATCAAGTTCTTCTTGTCGGACAACTTAGGTCCTTTAGGTTTCTTACCCTTCTGACCATCAAGAGCATTAGCAATAGCAATTTCCTGATCAGCAATCTTACCTACTGTTTCATCGCTAACCTTACCATTCTCATTTAGCTCTGTCCTGCCAACACGACCTAGCTTTACTTTCTTAACACCTCGGAATAGCAGTTCGATAGGTCCACCAAGGATAGCACCCTCTGCCATGTTGCGTAGTCTATTTTTAAATCTGTTATCTTCTCCTTCAGTCATGTCAGTCGAAAGGTAATCAGCAACAGCACCTTCTGCCCATCCAAACTCTTTTAACATGGCGGCTAGGTTTTCTTCATCAGGATCAAACACAACAGCATCAGCAATACCTGCGTTAATCATTGTATTACGAAAGCCTTTTAATCCTTTTGCTCCACTCTTTAGCATCGTAAACTTACCTGCACCAATCATACCTGCAGCAAACTGTGTAATGCCTGAAGCTATCGATCCTGTTATTGTGTCGTACTCGTCACTTATAATATCAATGTTCTTAACGCCACCTGTAATAGAATCCTGTACAGTTAACTTGCCATCAGCAAATCCTTGCTTGACATCTTCACGACTCCAATAAGAGGGCATCCAACTGTTTTCATTATCCCATACAAGTCTACCAATACCAAGCGTATCTTCTACCCAATTACCAACGTCACCCATAAATGCTGCAGTTTGGTTGATCGCCCCTTCTATACCACCAAAAATAGCTTGAGGTGTTTCTAGTAGACCACCACCCATGTCCTTTAAAACAGCTACTGCGGTGCTATTATTCCTACCATAGTAATCATCTCTTGCCATATCGATAAGCACAGAAGCATCTGTATCTCTGTATTCTTCCGACTCCTGCATGCTTTTAACTAATTCACCTATATTAGTAGCATCATCTTCATTCTCGGATACTGCAAGTATACTTTTTTTAAAATTAGTTCTGTCGTTTTCTTCATTCTGCCAATGGTCTATATCTTCTTGGGTATAGTTATTAGCGTCTATAATAGGTGGAGATTCTTGGTCATCTTCATCTTCATTCAGATTGAGATTAATATTTGAATTAGGTGGTGTACCTAATACTTCATTAGTTATATCTTCTAAAGTTACTAGTGTTGACATTACATACCTGTGTATTTATAAAGTTCTCCATTGGCTACATCGCCAATTACTATTGTTATTTTTGGAGTTAATTCTCTTTGTCCTTGTACCATTATTTGTTCCATAAATTGTACAACTGATTTATTGTTTTCTGCCATTATTCGTTGCATATTAGCTTGAGTTGCATCATTATCACCTGCAACAATGTACTGATTAGGTTGCACTTGCACAATCTTATTGTCATCTCTAGCTTTACTTACAACTCTACCTACATGCTCTTGTATAACACGCTCTCCTGATTCTATCCAACCCTGAACATTTGTCTGACCTGCATAAGCATCAACAGAATTATAGTAACTTGATTCTCCTTGCATAGCTGCAGAAAGATCTCTTAAATGATTAAACTCTTTTGTTCCATCCATCTCCATCATCTTTAACTGTATCTGTCCATTGATGTTTTCTGTCATGTTGTATTGATTTAAAAAACCATTTCTATGAGAACGTAAATCAGATTCACTTAACTCCGTTCCCTTCTTAGGTGGATTAATTAAATGACTTCTTTTTATTAAAGTCATAGCACGTGCATGATCTTCTTCGCTATTAGACAGCAATAAAGATTCTATTTCTCCTGATAAAGTATCTTGCTGTTGTCTATATTGCTTATTAAATTGTTCCATATCAAGTGACATACTTGGAGTTTCTGTACCATCTTTACCTGTTATCTGTTGTGTTTTAATAAGTGTTCCTAAATCTACAGCATTAGGGCCTTGCATCTTTCCAAGTAACGAGTTTTGTATTTCTGTAGGTAGTCCTGTAACATAGTTAAGAGTAGCTTGATCTATACTACCACCACCCAAGGCTTGAAACATGGCAATAGATTCCTCTTTCTGCTTAGATCGTGCCGCATTACGTGCCGCAGATTCTTTACGTGCTTGTGCTTTCAGTCTCATGTCTGTAAGTTTTGTTTCAAGTTCTATCCTATTATCTATTTCTCTACGTTCATCGTTTCTCTGCATGCCACGCTTTGCCATGCCTCCTAAAAATGATAGTGCTAAACTCATTACATTACTCCTCTTGACATTAATCCCTTTGATCCTTCAGGACTAGGTGCTTCTTCAGCTTCCCCTGTATCCTCTTGTTCCAAGCTTTCACCTTCGGGAATTTCTCTTCCTGTCTCTTGCTCAAATCTTTCAAAGGCTTTCTTGGCGGCCAAACTATCAACAACACTGTTGTCTTCTTCTTCCTCTAATCCTAACTCGTACTTAACTCCTGCTTCATCGGCTAAGTATTCTAACATTTCAACAATAAAAGGTATGACAAGAATACCCACATCTATAGTGTGTACACCCTCCATAACATTTGCTGTCATTAAGGTTTCAGAGAGCATGGTTAAAGGTACGCCACTCTCCATAATAGATACAGCATTACCTGATAGTTTAGGATCTGACATCTTATCAACGTAGTAGTTCATAACATCTTCAACTTTAGAAAATTGAGGTGGCTTTTGCCAAGGTCTTCCTCCCGGCTCGGCAGTTAAAGATTCCCCCGGAATAGGAGCATTAAATTTCTCTATTGAATCTGGATTAACTGTTGGCATTAGATAACTCCTTGCGTTGCTTTCTTACTAGCTTTACAAAGTGAGCAACTGTACTAGTAGGATCATCTCCTTGTGCCTCGGATTTCTTGTTTCCCATGAAACCTTTTACTGTAGGTGTTGTCACATCATCCTCAAGCAACCCCGATTTGTTAAGATTGTTAATAGCTGTTCTTGCCATCTTACTCATGTCTCTCTCCTTAAAATATAAAGTCTAATAACCACCCACCTATAGATGAAACACTATCTGCATTACGCTGATCCTCTGCAATCTGTGCATTGCCCTCAATCTGCATTTTAGTTGTGGCTATAGATGTCATTCTGTCTAGTTCGCTTTCACTAGATCTCCACGCACGTTCCATAGAATCACCATACTGTTGCCAGATATTTTGGTAAGCCATCTGTGACATTTGTACTAGGTTCTGTGCGTTAAGTTCGTTAGCCCTATTAATAGCGGCAGTATCTCCTGTAGCTATAGCTCTACGCCATTGTACATTACTCTGTGCAATAACCATAGCATTCTGTGCGTTAAATTGATCACGTTGGTTTTTTATCTGCGTATTAAACTGGCTTGTGGCATTCTTTTGACCCGAATTAAATTGACTCATAGCATTTGTTTGAGCAGTATTAAACTGCTTTACCTGTGTACTAAGGTTGTCATAGAATTGGGTCATCTGATTTTCACTAGATGCGTTAAATTGTTTTGCAGCATTGGTCGCAGCTGTGTCACTTAGAATAGAATTAACAGATGCTTGTGCCTTAAACATTGAGGTCTGTTGTGCATTATTTAAATTAGCCATGTCAACAGCCAAGAAGTTCTGTGCATTTTGCACCGCCGCTTGTTGTCTATTGTTAAGATTAGCCATATCTAAATTAGCAAGTGATGCAGCTTCAGCCATCACTAGTGCCTGTTTGTTGTTCAAGTTTTGCAAGTTCATTGTGTTAGCAATACGGCTGTTCTCTAATGCAACTTGTTGTTCAGCAGTAAAATTCATGTTCGCTATGTCGGATACCTTTGAAGCGTTGATAACCTTAGACTGAAACTCCTGATCAAACTTCTGACCCATAAACTTTGCACGTGTTTCGGCAGCTAACATAACACGCTGTTGTCTGTTAGATAAATTCTGCCCCTCAAATTTTGCATACGTTTGAGCATCTATGTTAGCCATATTAATCTGTTGTTCTAACATACCCTGCAACATAGCCTGTCCTAAGTCAGAACCTTGGATACCTTGAGCAGCCAACTTATCTCGCAGGGTTCGCATCATGTTTTTAGCTAATGGATTATTTTCATCACCTATTAACTTATCATATTTTTCTAGTTGCCCTGCTAGGGTAGCGTCTTTAGAGGGATCAGCTTGGGCTGCTTTTAATTCTTCAGCATACTCAGATGCTCCCTTTGCGTCTACGGCACTTTCTACAAGTTCACCATCTTGAAGTACACGCTTCTTAGGATCATCCATCATAATCCCTTTGCCCTGTTCCGCTTCAAGATCAGATACAGAACTTTTGGTTTGCTGTTCGGCCTCTATCTTTTTAATCTTATCCTTATCTAACTGTTCAGGATCTAAAGCATCAGTAACTTTTTCTACTTCATCTTGGCTTTTATCTGCAGTGTATTGTTCTGCATCTTTTGTAGTAGGTGCAACCACATCATCAGCTTTAGTTGCTGTGTCTACAGTAGCTTGTGGATCATTTTCGTCTAACTTACCTGTACCTTCCTTTATATCTTGTGTGTCGGAATCGTAGTCTATCTTTTTAGGTGTAACAGTTTGTCCACCTGTTAGCTGTGGATTAGTTGCCTGATTCTGCATCTGCTGTTCTATGGGATTGACTGTAGGTTTAGCTATAGTCTCAGGTTTCTTTTCTATAGGGTCAGCAATCCCCTTGCTTCCATCCCATTGAAAACTACCTGCATCTGAATCGTGCTTAGTGTTAAGATGCCCTGCTATTTCATTTTTATCACCTGCCCCTGCAGCTTCAATGGTAGCTTTTAAATCTTCGTACTGCCAGTCAGGATTGGTAAATTTATAATTCTTAAAACTTTCAGCGTTAGAGTAATCACCACCTGAACCTTTAGTTGTACCACCCATCTGTTGTAGTTTATCGATAGCTGCTTGTTGACTATCACTTACTTCAGGCTGTCCTGTTCCTTTAGCGTAACCTATAACACCACCTTGATACATCTTATATTTTTTCTTAGCTTTATTATAGTATCTATTTACTAAATGTTGTTTAGCAGGATCAGCCGCTAAAAACTTAGTGAATAATTTAGGATCACCTGTGTAATCAAAATGTTTCATCATCTTCTTTTTACCTTCAGAAGATACTTTTAATGTTGTTTTATTTCCCATCTATTTATCCTTATTTAAAGCTCTATCTAGTTTATCTTCTACCCTATGTAAAGCATCCATAACATTTGTCATGCCATCACGCATTTCATTTCTGGTTACGTAATCTTCTCTCGTTCTATTTAGAAGTATATCTACTCGTTTAACTTCCTGTATTAATCCTCTAAACGCCCACACTGCAGGAGCTATTACTAATGTTAATATAATGTTCCAAAACATCCACATACTAATTTCCATATACTACTCCTGTATTGACTTTAGATACCATACAAGCCACCCAAGCCCCACTACAGTACACACTAAAAATAAAATGAATGCCCCTTCAATTAGTCTATCTTTTATTTCCTGTTGTTTATAGAGTTGTTCCTGTCTAACTTTTCTTATCTTACCTTCCATGCCAAGTAGCTCTTCCCAAGCGGCATGTCCGTGACTAAATTTTATAAATTGTTCAAGCTCATATCTTTGTTCAGCTAGTTTCTTCTTAGCGGCAAATGCCTCAAGTGCTTCTTGCTCTACTGATCCAAATACCTTACGAAAGATAGGTGGATTTTTTGTTTGCTTTTCCTTTTGTTCTACGTCTGACACTGCACCCATCCACCTTGAGAGATCTCCTGTCATAGATTCTATGTCACGACCTGCCGCAAATGCTTTCTTCAACCCACTAAAGGCTGTGCTTGCGGTGGTCAAACAAGCACCGATTGTGATTGGATCAAACATTACGAGGGTTTAGTAGGCCATGTTACATCGTATATATCAGAAGCTTTTGTAATATCTCGTAGCTGTTGTCGGTATGCTCTCCAATCTGTAGTACTTGAACCTGCATCTTCCAATATATTAATCTTCCAATCGGCTTCCACAAGTAATGGCTCTCTAGTATGTCTTAATGTATTCTTTTGCTGATTATCTAAGTCTTGTTGCATAGTAGCTTCCTGTTCAGACTTAGTTTTTCCACCTTCGATATCAGCAAACATGTCCTCTTCTTTCCACTTCTCGTACCACTTACCATCCTTCTGTTCTTCTCCGTCACGTACTCTTATCTTAAAGGTAGAGGATAAAGCAGGGGGAGTCACTGGATGAAGTTCATCGTAACCAAAACCAGATAACGTATCTGCTGTTATTGTTGCAGGAAAAGAAGTATGAGCATTCGCTTGCTTTATCTCCTGTACGGTATGTATTTTTTCTGATGTTCTATGTCTATATAATGTCATTCTATTCTCCTATGCATAAGCTAGATATATGTACTTGCTTGAACTGTCTTCATCATTTGTATCATCAATCGCACCACTACCACTATTTATAGTAAAGCCACTGTTAGCACCATTAGAGTAAGTATCAATGTAATCTGTGTCCGAGGGATTACCAGATATGTTTGGGCTATCAAGCCATTCTGCCCCTGCAATTATAGCATTACGATGATATACCCAGTTACCTGTTCCTGTTATTTTTTTAACAAGGACAAATCTAGCAGGTGAGCTAAAGCCACAGTCTACATTAATTGCACTTCCACTCCCTACATAAGATCCTACCTTAGTAATGCCGGGATACGTAGCCCACCCCATCCATATATGTACTTTTCCTGCAGAGTTAGTAGAGGTTGCGGCATTGGTCACATTAAATGTGGTATTTGTCGGTGCAGTATTATTAAAATAATTATTGTTACTCTCCCCACCATCTGTATTTAACTGTATATTATATAGGTGTGGCGTACCTGTTCCAAGATCTTTATGATATACTGCCCAACTAGTATTCGCATCCTCAGTACATTTAACCATCATCATTTCTGGCACAGCCTGTAAGTTATGTTTAAAAACCCAAGGCTGTGCTGTTCCTATGTAGGTACGAACATCAAATATTTTAGGAACTCGTTTAAGGGCAAAGAAATTAATATCAGCATTAGCTGTGGCATCTCTTTGGAATCCCCCACCCATCCCTTCAAAATCAGAGCCTAGTGTAGGATTGTGTACACCATTACTGGCAACCTGCGTTTCTGCCCTAGTATACCACAGTAAATTCTTACCACTATGTGTACTTGAAGCACCACTAGTATGCGTTGGTATGTGGCTAGTAGGTAATTTTCTAATAGCAAATCCTTTATACAAACCATCGTGACTATTTTTCCAATAGACTACATCAGGTTGAAATGCTGTCTGAAGATGGGGTTTATCTGTAGAATTACCCCAATCAGCACCAGTACCCCTATCAAAAACTCTTTTTGTTCCTGCCTTTACTTCGTTATAGTATTCTTCATTATACATATCGGATCTACGTATTGCCATATACCAATACTTTTTACCACTTGTTGCTGTTCTAAAGTGTTGATTACTTGCATCTTCTGATAATTTAAATCCTTCAGGCTCAAACACATGTCCTTTCCCTGCGTACTGATACATAGACCCATAGTCTTTATTTATTGTAAAACAAGGAACAGTAAAATTTTGAGTACCGCTTGCAGAATGAGGGCATTGTTCCCCTCTTGTTGAGTCCTGAATAATCCAATCTCCTGCTAAGTGTTGCGACTTTGTGAGTAAAAACTGCGGCTCCCACTGCCCTATTAAAGGTACATAGTCTCCATTAGAATTATCATACATAGGTATAAGACCAGTATTAGGACTTGAACTTTGCCTATCCATGTTACCATTATAAGATCCACACTCTACATACTCAGTATTATCTGCAAATAAATACGCAATGTATTCTTCGCCACTATAGTTTACAGCACCAGTTGGCCCGACACTAAACTCTGTTGCTGTGGGGTTAGTAGTCCACATACTAGTATCATAATCAAATCCACCATAACCATTAGATGTATAGTGATCCACGCCATTTGCTTCATTCAGTCGTAGCCATTGGTAATAAGAACTACTACCACCAGTATATCCACCAACATGATATACATACGTATCACCAGTGTTACCTAATCGTCTAACCCACATCATTCCGGGTGTTACACCCAGATTATGAGATACAGTACGCCCACTAGAGCCATTACCTGTATAGGTAACAACATCAAAGAATCGTCTTGCTCTTCTAAATGTATAAGCAGTATACAGCCAAGGAGTAGTAGTATAGTTCCATTCAGATTTTTGACTACCAACTGTGTATCCTTTTCCTGTGCCTGAATTAAAGACAACACCATTGTCTGCATATGAAGAAGTAATAGCTTGAGGAATCGCTTGAGAATCACCTAATTCTAAGTACCTACTTTCCCCCAATCCTGTTCCAAATACTACTGGCACACCTAAAGATGTATCTGTGTTCATGGCCTTAATCATAACCATACCACCATGTTTTGCTAAATCGATTCCATTCTTTACGTAGATTTTAGTTGATCCTGAATTGTAGGAAGTTGTTGCAGAAGAGTAATGATCAATACTAAATAGTTCATCTATAGTAGGATCACTACCACTGTCTGCCATTGCTAATTTTTTAGAACCACTCATGCTAATGCTTGTCCTGCTGTAAATCCATAGATTGTTGTACCTGAGTCAACAGTATAAAAGGCAAAAACATCTGTACCACTTGTTGAAAGTGTGGGTGCAGATCCCCCATTCCATTTAACACTTGACCCCCAAGTAATTGAATGAGATCCACCATACGAAACTTTAAGGGTAAAGAAGAAAGCTGTACCACTTGCAGGTAGATTCGACACTACAAAACTTGTAATGTTAGCTGCCGTAGTCACCGAAAAGTTATTGCCATTATGACAGTCTAGGGTTAGTGTCTGGTTACTATTAGATAATGCTCCATTGTTATGATCTTCATTAATACCACCGCTAGCATTTAATTCACCAGTTATAGTAACTGCCCCACTTGCAGCCGCAGTCACTACCTTACTTGCTTCAGATGTACCTAATGTAGTTATATCATTGTAGTTTAATTCTGCACCTGTAGCAGTTACAGTAGTTCCTGCATACGTAAGATTTGCTGTTGGTATCCAAACAGTTCCTGTGCCACTACATTGTAACTCTAAATTAGCATTGCTGCCATCATCAGCACTAGAAGTAACAATAACACCACTACCATTAGTAGATTGAATTTTTAAATAGTGTGTTGCTGTACCTGTTTTAACAAACGCAAGTCTTTTATTGCCATCATCATCTGCGATATACCCATTCTCTAATATCTTAGGAGTAGTTAATGTTTTAGTTGTAAGTGTTTGCGAACCTGTTAATGTAGCCACTGTGCTATCTATTGCAACAGTAACTGTCTGCCCTGACCCTGAAGTATCAATTCCAGTACCACCTGCAATATCTAGTGTATGAGCATCTAGATCAATAGATAATGCTCCACCACTATCACCTTGGATGTCTAAGTCTTGTGCTGTATTTTGAGCATCCACATAAGTCTTAATAGCCTTTGCAGAAGCAAGTGTATCATCACTACCTGACACACTTGCAAGATCGGTATCAAGAACACCAGAAGCAAGGTCAGCTACTTCAAGATTAGTAACGCTATTACCTGTACCATTAGCGTCTATAGTTTTATTAGTAAAAGTCGCAGTACCACTATCAACATACGCTTTAATAGCCTTTGCCGATGCTAGTGTTGTATCACCTACCGAGGTACTAGATAAATCTGTATCCAAAACACCCGATGCAAGATCCGCAACCTCAATATTAGTAATACTATTTCCTGTGCCGTTTGCGTCAATAGTTTTATTTGTCAATGTTTGTGTAGATGATGCTGTGTAAACACTAAAGTCAGATACAAGTGCCTGTTTCATTACATCCCCATCGGATATAACTACGCCATCTCCTGCGGCAAGTGTAACTGTAGCCTGTGTTGTGGCACTACCATCCATAATGTTAAGCTCTGCACCTGTTGCAGTTATTGGGGTTGAACCAAACTGTAAATCTCCATCGGCAACTGTAACTAAACCATCACCGTTTGGAGTCAGTACTATATTGCCATTGGTATTTTCTGAGGTTATTGTATTTCCATCGATCTTAATATTATCTACAAATAAATCTTTCCATACATTTCCTGCTTTTCCTAATCCAACAACTGCATTACTAGTAGTAAACACAGTTGTACTATCAGTAGATACTTGTCCCGAACTTCCAATTACGGTAATTCTTGCACCCTCACCTCCAGTACCGTCATGCTTATGACCACTAGAATTGCTAAATGCTCCTTCTATTGCGTTATACTCATTATCAAAATCACTTGCATTAATAACTTTACCTGTCGCAATATTATCATTTGAATCTTGTCTAGTATATCCTGCCATTTTTTTATTTCCTTATTGTCTATCGTTATTTGAATACTCTAGTAACGCTGTATCCAATCTATAATTTGCACCTGTTGCACTGTCCTCTATACGTAGCTTAACCGTTTTCCCCGACCCTACAACATTACTATTATAAATAACATCTAAGGGTGTACCATACGTTCCTGAACCAAAAGTACTACCACCGTATAATACTACAGCCTGACCGCTTGAAGATATAGTAATGGGAGAAGGCTGTACAACTGTTGTGCTACCATCATCATATTTTAAACTAACTATACTACTAAAAGACCCCGATGCGTCAATGTATAATGCCAGTTTATAAAAAGTTTTTCTAACCAAAGGATCACTAATAGGCATAGGTGGAGATTCAAATATAGAGGGTATTAATGTGCCATTAAAAGAATCA
>Ga0315331_10001201_pt1 | contig 19206 bp, 19 predicted proteins | sample M160m34915metaG_FD_203456 | JGI IMG/M metagenome (GOLD analysis project Ga0315331, IMG submission 203456) | Ammonia-oxidizing marine archaeal communities from Monterey Bay, California, United States - M1 60m 34915 | ecosystem: Environmental > Aquatic > Marine > Intertidal zone | place: USA...
TTCCTCTTGAGGAGTCAACACTCTTGGATAAACATAAATTTTATGTTCTTTCAAAATATTTTCATAATTGCGCCATTTATGAAAATTACGCAGATTGTCCTCTCCCATTATTAATGAAAAACCATACTCAGGGTATTTATCAATGATATGAGCAAGGGTATTTGATGTATAATTAGGTATACTTAAGCCAAATTCTATATCTGACGCTTTTAAATTAGTACTGTCATATACTGCCTCTCTTACCAAAGCCAAACGATGGCTATCCTTTAATAATGAATTTTTACTTTTAAGTGGGTTTTGAGGGGTAACAACAAACCAAACTTCATCAAGATCAGTGTGTTCTGACATATAGCTAGCAATAACCATATGACCAACATGAATGGGGTTAAATGTTCCAAAATATAATCCTATGTTCATTTTGCAATGAATTTAAGAATAATGGATTCTGCCTCATCAATAGCGTGTTCCAGAATGTCATTGTTGAGCACAAGATCAAAATGTTTCGAATCTTCTAATTCAACCGTGGCTTTGGTAATTCTTTGCTGAATCTTTTCTTCTGTCTCAGTTTTTCTTCGTCGCAATCTATTTTCAAGTTCATTAATACTTGGTGGCATTACAAAAATGGAAAGCGCAACATCTCCTAGTTGTTTTTTGATACTTATACCGCCTTTTACATCCACATCAAAAATAACGACCTTAGAGTCGGCCCAAATTCGATTCAGTTCTGACTTTAAGGTGCCATAAAAGTGGTTTTCATATACCTCTTCCCATTCCAAAAAATGCTCCTGTTTAATGTTTTCCTTGAACTCTTCAGCTTTCATAAAGAAGTAATCCTTGCCGTTAACCTCATTGGTCCTCGGGGCTCTACTACAAGCAGAAATTGAAAATTCCAGAGCATTAATTCGCTCAAGCAGGGAGCGAACAATAGAGGTCTTTCCTGCACCAGATGGCGCTGAAAATATAATTACCTTTCCTTGCTTAGCTGTTTTCTGATTCAATTTATAAGGTGTTAAGTACCTGCTCTTTTATTTTCTCAAGGCTGTCTTTCATTAAAACAACACTTCGTTGCATTTCTGAATGATTGCATTTACTTCCAATGGTGTTTATCTCTCGACCCATCTCTTGCGCAATAAACCCTAATTTTTTACCCGAATTTGGAAGCTCTAGTGTTTCTTCGAAATAACTCAAGTGATTTGATAAACGCATTTTTTCCTCAGCAATATCAAGCTTCTCAATATAAAAAATCATTTCCTGCTCGAATCTATTACTGTCTACCTTTTCACTATTGATCTCGTTTAACCCTTTTAAAAGACGTTCTCTTGTTGCATCAATTCGCTCCTTTTCATAAGGAACAATTTCATCCAAAAGATTTCTGATTTCACTTACTCTTTGACGAAATTCCTTTTGCAAATCAAGTCCTTCCTTTTTTCTAAAGGATTCCACCATTTCACATGCCTCAATGGTCAGCTCTTTCAATCGTTCGATTTCTGACTCTTCAATATCTGTTATTTCATTATTTAAAACATCCGGAAGTCTTAAAACCAAACTCAAATAATCAATGGGTTTTTCTCCCCAGCTCTCATTAAGTATTTTGATCTCGTTATAGTATGCAGTCGCCAGTTCTCTGTTGACTAGGCCCGACTCTCCAGTTTTCTCACTCTCTATAAATAATGAAAATTCTATTTTGCCACGATTCAGCTTATTGGAAATTAATTTCCTTAAAAATGGTTCCGCCTCCTTATAAAGAGGTGGGACTTTCATATTCAAATCCAGTCCTTTACTGTTCAGCGTTCTTATTTCTATAGAAACCTTTCTAGAGTCAAAAAGAGCATTGCTCTTTCCAAATCCAGTCATTGATTGCAACATGTCTTAAATTATTTTAACAAAAGTATGAAAATTGCTGAAGCTACTCTAATAGTAGATCTGCATCAACTCCCTCGTTTTGATCCTTAATGAACATGGCGATGTCAGAAATGATTTCATTTTTCTGTTCACTCTCATTTATTCTGTTCGAATGATATTCTTTTAGATACAGCTGTGCTTCCAATAATTGATGTTCTTCAAATGGGCCTAACATATTCTCAATTGCAGTCAAACACTCAACCGACTGCATCAAGTCTCCTTCTACGGCTAGAAATACAAAATCAGCAATATATTTACTGTAATCTAGCTTGCTGTTCCATATGGAGTTTAAAATATCGGTTCGAATTGTCAAGTACTTATCGTCTTTTACAAGGTTCATTATAATATCAATTGCCTCCTCATCCTGTATATCTGAGAGTAGCTGCTCTATTTTTTTATTTAGGACCACATCCTTTGATTTCATTAGCAATTCCATCAATTCTTTTATAATCCCAGGATGTCCTTTTTCTGAAATGATTTTTAATCCACTTTCCATTTTCTTTTGGTCTCCTGAACCTATATCAACGATTGCTTTTTGAAGTGCTTTACTGATTTTTTTTTCTGCCATTTTAATCAATTAGGTTGCAAATTTATAAATCTCCTTACAATTATCGCATTAAAGTATTAATTAGGGACTTTATGAAATATCCCATGTTCAAAAATATTGATGACAAATCCCGTAGCATTACTATAAAATCAGAAATTTGTTAAAAGCCCATTTATTATGAATTATTTTAAGCTTGGAATCATTGGTTTGGTATCACTAATTATAAGCACATCATGCGTGCCTTCTAAGAAATACAATGAATTGTTAGAAAGAGAGAAAACCTGTTCAGAGGAGCTCGCCAAATACAAAAAGATGAGTCTTGATTATGAAAGCCTCGCTAAAGAGCTAGAAATGAAATTTGACTTAGCCAATAAAGACCTCATCAAGCTTAGAAAAGACACCTCAATGCTCGGTGAAAAATTTAGACTCCTCAACAGGGAATATAAAATCGCCAAAAGACAGGCTGAAGAGCTAGAAAGTTCATTTAATAATTTGCAGAATTTGAGTGCAAAAGAAACGGCTAAGCTACAAGCCGAGCTTAAAGTAAAAAACTTGTCATTACAAGAAAAAGAAGATGCTCTTTTGGGCCTAGAAGAAGAATTAAAAGAGAAAGAACGCCTGCTTTCTGAACGAGAAAAAAGGGTTAATGAGCTCGAAGAAATGCTTAGAAAAAAAGAGGATGGTATTCGATTATTAAAAGAAAGAGTAGCAAAGGCTTTGAAAGGGTTTGAGGGCCAAGGACTAACGGTTGAGCAAAAAAACGGACGCATTTATGTAAGTCTCGAAGAAAAGCTATTGTTTAGCTCAGGTAGCACAACTGTTGAGTCTGAAGGTGTAAATGCACTGATTCAGCTAGGGCAGGTTTTGGAAACTGAAAAAGATTTGGAAATTGTTGTCGAAGGTCACACAGACTCCGACAAGCTCACTCGGTCTACTTCTCCAAAAAACAATTGGGAGCTATCCGTACTGAGATCGACATCTGTAGTAGAGATTATTCTTGCCAATTCTCAAGTAGATCCCTCGCAATTGATGGCAGCGGGAAGGGGGGAGTTTTACCCTATATCTGATACTGATAAGGCAAAGAACAGAAGAATAGAAGTGATTATTTCACCGAACCTAAATGAGCTTTACGAGATCATTTCCAATGATTAATTTAGTTTATAAAAAAATCAAATCTGTAATTAGTAATATCCCATTCCTAGAAAATACTCCAAAGGTCAGTAAAAAAGCAATGTTGGTTATTGCTCTTTCTGCTCTTTGTTTAGTGTTTATTAGGTACCTCACAAGATTTAATGACCTTATTTTATTTTTAGAATTAATACGTCTCGATTCATTAGGAGAATATTTAGCTGAGCTTAGAATCGAAGCTCACGACAAACAGCTATTCGACCTCATTTACTGGACTATTTGTAGAGTGTTCTTTTATCTTGTTATTCCCATACTTGCCATAAAATTATTGCTCAAAAAAAAGATTTCAGATTTTGGCTGGAGAATGTCAGACAACCTAAATAAAGACCTAAAAATATTTTTAGGTTTTTTTTGTTTTATGCTTCCTTTGGTTTTTTTGGTATCTACTCAGGACTCCTTTCTCCTCAAATACCCCTTTTATCGCCCCATTTCAGCCGACCAAATCTATCCTAATTTATTGATCTGGGAGCTTTTCTATTTTTTACAATTTATTTCGCTTGAATTTTTCTTTAGAGGATTTCTTGTTCATGGTTTGAAGGAGGAAATCGGTGATTATTCGGTACTTGTGATGGTCATACCATATTGTATGATTCATTTTCAAAAACCTTTCCTAGAAACAATAGGGGCGATTTTTGCTGGATTAATTTTAGGTTATTTAAGCCTTAGAAAAAAATCGATAGTCACAGGAATTGCTCTTCATTTTAGTGTCGCGATAACAATGGATCTTTTTGCCTTGTATCATTTAGGATACATCTAAGAGTTTATTCAAGAACTGTAACATGGCCTGTAAATAATTCCCGATCATGTCTATCTTCGGGAAGATACGTTAATTTCCATACATATGTACCATTCTGCACCCTTCTTCCTTTGTAGGTACCATCCCATTCAAAATTTAGATCCGTTGAGCTAAATAGCATTTGACCCCATCGATTGTAGATTTCAATTTGTATTTCTTTTACTCCGATAAAGCTCCCTGAGAAAACCTCATTAAATCGATCTCCATCCGGGATAAAAGCATTGGGTATGTATATATAAAACTCCTTAAAGATTTGAATGGGCATCGTAATACTGTCAATGCATCCTTTTGAATCGGTTGCAATGAGTGTGACTTCGTATATACCAGGCTCATCATAAACGTGATTTGGGTGCACATCTTCAGAATACCCTCCATCTCCAAAATGCCATTCATAGACGTATCCATTTGTTGTAAGGTTTTGAAAGGATACAGGTAGATTCTCTACAACAGGATCACTTATAATCGTAAAATTCGCGTCTGGCTTTACCACAACAACCTGAATTGAAGCTGAACTATTAAAAGTTTGACAATCATCAGAAACCTGAACCTGATAATTGGATGTTGAAAATGGTGTTACCCACACTTGATTAGTTGTGTCTCCGCTATGAGGCCAATAGTAATAATAAGATCCAAAGCCACCTGATACTTCTACAGAAATTAAAGTTGAATCACCTGGGCATAAATAAACCGTTGGACTAACAGAAAGTTCCAAAGGAGGACTTTGGACGGTATAATTAATCGTATCTGTCGCAAAAGTTCCGCATTCATCACTAACGTTCACAATAAAAAAAGTAGATGTAACAGGGGAAATTAAAGCTGAATCTATGGTTGATATGACTTGATTTGAAGCATCTGTCCAAACGTATTCGTAATTTCCTGTGCCTCCTGATGCTATTACTCCTATGTATTGACTAACATTCGGACATAATTCAACAATATCAGGTGTGGTTGATAATGTTATCGGGTCGTATTCGGGTACCGTCACAAGTACTGTATCATAAGCCGATTGATTCAAACAGTCATCTACGACTTCAACGAAATATTCACCCGTTGCAGTTGGAGAAATACTGATGCTGTTCTGCGTTGAATTGTCATTCCATAGATAAGAATAGGGAGGAACTCCCCCTGAAACTTCAGTTGTCAATACTATATTTTCACCTGGACAGCCAATTTCAGGATTGTTTATCTCCACTATAACTTCTTCTATATCCTGTATAAAAAGCTCTATTGTAACTGGCGTTATGTTTCCACAGGGGTCCGATAAAGGGAAGTCCAAAATTATATTCTCTTGACCCTCTATTATCCCATCTAAAACAACATCAATAGTGAATGAAACCTGAGTTTCACCTGGGTTAAATGTGATTGAAGGCGGGACGCCTGTATAATCCAAAATATCAGTAGCCGAACCTGAAACATTAATCGGTACAGTTAATGAATTACTTAAATTTGTTTGTCTTTCAAGTGTAACGGTTGCGGTAACACATCCTTCAGCAATCCAATCGGGGTCTGAATAAACCTGATTTGAAAGCTCATATGAAATATCTACTGGTGTTAAAGATGACAAACTGTTTGCTTCAAGAAAAATTCCTGAATCCCATTGACCATCACCTACATCTGCAATGGCAATGACTAAGTGGTATGTCTGTCCGCACTCTACCTGAGAAACAGCTTCTAGTACATCGGTAAAACCATCGTATTGAATATACATTGGGTTTGAATCATAAGGTGACGTGCCGCCGTCTCCATTGTAATTGTAATACTGAGAATTGGTTGAGGCATTCACGTTGTTGATGGATACAACTCCCCCTCCATTTGGGAGCTGTGCGATGTTTTGTATCCCACTAATTCCAGGACCAGAAATGAAAAATCCAAACACATCATTAAAGCCAGAACTATTCGGCGGAGCAAACTCTGGGTATTCATCTGACCCAAAAACATATTTAAATCGAACTGTATCTGAATAAGGGATGAAATCAAACTCTAATATTCCCGCATTATAGGTTTGGGTGCCCCCTATGAGACCCGAAAGCAATGCGGAACCGCCAATATTATTGTCCATTCCTGCTCCTGCTTGATTGTTTGGGCCCTGAGGCCCCTCTCCGTTGTCAATTACAGTTCCGGTCGTCAGAACAATTCCTTCATCAATGCCTAGTACAGTGTTTGTCGCCTGAAATGAACCTAATGCAGCAGGGCTTCCATTGTATAAAATGTTTGACACCGTAACTCCTGGGCCTAATAATACATTCTGTACAAGAGCAAGAGGAGACATTGATGTTCCTGTTACCAATTGAGAATGGGCGTTCCCAAATGCACTTAAAAATATGATTATTATATATTTCCTCAACGCGTTTTTTATATACTATGTATATAATAACGAGAAAAGAACAATTTCGTTGTATCTAAACGCGTATTATTTTTGTTCAGGGAAGAATATAGCTTTAAATGTCACCCAGCTGAGAAATGGAAAAAAGTGCATGGGCATTGCATAACCGTAAACGGTATACATAATTTCTTCGTGAAGATCATAAACCGTGAATATTCCAAAACTTGTGAGAATAGAAACTGCCGAGAAGGCAAAATAAAATAGGAAAGGTCCTATTTTTGGCAGGTATTTTCGAGCCAATACATAACCTGCCGTCGCAACAATGCATCCTAAGAAAGGGGCCATTATTAAATTCACCATTGGAAGAGCCCCTCGCAATGATTCCAATTGCTCACCTTCAATAGCGGTAGCATTTTCATAGGCCAAGGAATAAACCACTGTGACTAAACTAGCGAAAGCTCCAGCACTCAAGGCAAAATATGCGTATTTCTTGATCATTATTTTATTTTTTCACAGACACTCCTGCGATAATTTTGATGTTTCGAGAGACCTTGTTTTTCGGACCAAGAGCATAATCCATTCTATTCACTGAAAACTGAGCCTTATAGATTGTTTTAGATTCAGTAGACTTGATCTCTATGGGGATAACAACATTTTTGGTTTTTCCATGAAGAGTGAGTTTTCCTTTAGCTAAAACGCCTTTTTCTGTTCGATAAACACTTGAAGAAACAAAATCAATTGTAGGGTATTTTTCTGCATGAAACCATTCTGAACTCTTTGCGTGCTTGTTTTGCACACCATTACCGGTATTGATCGAAGCTACTTTTATTTTTAAATCAAACTGAAGACCCAAAATTGAGTCAGCCTTCGCCACTTCAACACTAGTAACTTTTCCTTTCATTTCTTTAAAAACCCCTGTAGCATCTTTGCTGTAAAAGGCTACTTTATAAGTATCTATATTCTTCGTTTCTTGGGCGTTCAATGCAAAACCTGCAAAGAACATCAACGCTATAATTCCTGTCTTTTTCATTTTATTATTCTTTAATTATTTCAATGTCAGCATGTAATTCAACCTCTTCAGCCACAGAAGAAAGGTCTACACCTACTCCAAAATCCATTCTGTTGACTTTTGTCGTAAAATATAAACCAGCCAATTCCCTACCTCTTGATTGTATTGTACCGTTATGTTTCATTTGCACTTCTATTTCCTTGGAAACACCGTGCATAGTGAAATCACCTGTTAAGATATACATATTTTCTCCTTTTGACGTAATTTTTTTACTCTTAAAGGTTATGTTGGGAAACGTTTCGGTATCAAAAAAATCAGCGGAACGCAGGTGCCCATCTCGAGAATCATTCGCCGTATTTATTGATGCAGCATCAATAGTTAATTCAATTTCTGAATTCAAAAATCCATCACCATTTGTTGATATATTCAAGTCAAATGATCTAAATTCGCCTACCGCATAAGATATTCCGTTATGTTTTGCTTTAAAGCCAAAGTTTGAATGTGTATTGTCTGCAGTCCACTTGGCTTCAGCTTGTGCCATATAGTTTATTCCGAATGGAATTAAGAAAAGAAAGAGAAGTGTCGTTTTATTCATTTTGTCAATTTTAATGTTTTAATTTTTTCAATTTATTTCCGTAAATATAGAAGTCTCGAAATTAATTAATCTTAATCTAAATTAAGAATAGGACTATTTTTTTTAAAACCCCTTCTCTTAAATTCAAGAATCTACTGACTGTCATTTCATTTATCGTGCCAACATATGTTAAAAAACTGTTAACGTATGTAATGAATTTAATTATGCTGCGTTAGCTTAATAACAAGTCGATAAATGACGAGTTGTTTTCATATTTAGTAGTTTAGGTTAGAAAAGGGGGCGAAGGCCCTCTTTTTTTTATGCATTAACCTCAATTTTCTTAAGGTTTTTCTACATTTGTTATAACATCAAATATCAAGATGACTAGCTCTAATAAAAAGCAACTTCTTATATTCAATAGTCTTTCAGGAAAGAAAGAGGTCTTTAATCCTATTCATAAAGATATGGTCGGAATGTATGTCTGTGGCCCAACTCTTTATAGTGAACCGCATATGGGAAACATGAGAACATTCATCAATTTTGATCTTATTTATCGCTATTTACTCCACTCCGGATACCAAGTTAAATATGTGCGAAACATTACGGATGCGGGACACATCACAAATAGTGCGGGAGAGCAAGAAGATAGTATTGGAAAAGCCGCAAGAATGGAGCAAGTTCAACCTTTAGAAATTGTTTATAAATACAACCTGAGGTTTCAAGAACTGAACCGTATATACAATTTATTGCCTCCATCTATTGAACCCACAGCAACAGGTCATATTCAAGAACAAATTGAAATTATTGAGAAAATCATCGACAATGGTTATGCTTATGTCAAAAATGGTTCTGTTTATTTTGACGTTAAAAGCTATATGGAAACATATAGATATGGAGAACTTAGTGGAAGAAAGGTAGATGAATTAGAGAATGAAACAAGAGCACTTAATGCCCAAGATGAGAAAAGATTTTTTGCAGATTTTGCCTTATGGAAAAAAGCCCAAGCAAATGACATGCAGATTTGGAGGTCACCATGGGGTAATGGGAACCCTGGATGGCACATTGAGTGCACGGCGATGAGCACTAAGTATTTAGGGGAAACCTTTGATATACACGGCGGAGGGTTAGACCTTAAGTTTCCTCATCATGAGGATGAAATAGCACAAAGCTGTGGGTCCTCAGGAAAATCACCAGCCAATATATGGATGCATGCGAACATGCTCAATGTCAACGGAAAAAAAATGAGCAAATCTTTAGGTAACTTTTTTCTACCACAAGAAATTGTTGAAGGGTCTAGCAAGCTTTTTTCAAAACCATACACCCCTCAAGTGATTCGGTTTTTTATGATGCAGTCTCATTATCGCAGCACTTTGGATTTGACAGAAGAAGCGTTAAATGCTTCTGAAAAAGGATTTGAAAGGTTACAATTGGCTGTACAGCTTCTAGAAAACGCGCCAGTATCTGAATCGTCTTCCTATAGTGTTCCGCTTCTTATTCAAGGATTTTATGATGCCATGAATGATGATTTTAATGCCCCTATTCTCATAGCGAACCTATTTGATGCTGTGAAAAAAATAAACCTAATTATAGACGAAAAAGAAACCATTAATGCTGGTGATAAAGCTTTTCTTTTGAGTGAAATGAAATGCTTCATTCATGATGTTCTAGGTTTAAGCTTCGAAGACTCCCAAAGTGATGATCGCTTGAGTCCAATAATGGACCTTGTGCTTGAGCTGAGACAAAAAGCAAGAACCAATAAAGATTGGGATACATCAGATTTGATTAGGGACGGCCTGAAAAATGCAGGTGTAGAGGTTAAGGACGGGAAAGAGTCAACAGGTTGGAAGTAAATATTTTTTACATTAAATTCTGTATATTTGAGTAAAGACTATTACTTATGAACGTAACTTATTATGGCCACAATTCCTTTCTTGTAGAGTTTGGAGGCAAAAAATTACTATTTGACCCTTTTATTTCGGGAAATGGACTTGCATCAGATATTGATGTCAATACTATTGAAGCAGATTATATTCTATTATCACATGGGCATCAGGACCATATTCTTGATGCTGAATCGATTGCCAAACGCTGTGATGCAACAATCATTTCAAACTTTGAAATTATATCCTGGTATGAACCAAAAGGAGTTAAGGGTCATCCTATGAATCATGGGGGTAAATACACCTTTGATTTCGGAACAGTAAAATATGTAACTGCAATACACTCCTCAGTGCTTCCTGACGGAACCTATGGAGGGAACCCTGGTGGCTTTGTGATTTGGAATGAAACAAACTGTTTCTATATGGCTTGTGACACCGCCCTTACCTATGATATGAAACTTATTCCATTAATGTGTCCAAAGCTTGATTGGGCTGCGCTTCCCATGGGAGATAACTTTACGATGGGTATTGAAGAAGCCGTAATGTCGACCTCTTTTATTGAGTGTAAAAACATAATTGGATGTCATTACGATACCTTTCCAATCATAGAAATGGATAGAGAAAAAGCTAGGGCAGCATTTGAATCAAAAGGAATCGATATTCACCTTCCAAACATTGGTGAAACCATAGATCTCTAATTTTCGCATTTTTCACTAAAAAAGGGCCATAATTCTATAAAAACAAGGTTTTTTTGGCCAATAACCATACTTTTTGGGACAAAATGGACAAAATGGGATTGTTAAATAATATTATATAATAATTATCTCATTTATTAAAAAAAACCCTTGTTTTGTCCTAAAAATGGCTAAAAAAGAACAAAAATCATCTAATATTAGTCGTTTTTACTCTTTTTTTCAGATTATTGATTGATCCACTTTATTGAATCCAAAACGTGTTCGTCTAGAATCACTTCTACGGTGTATACACCTGCTGGCAAATCAGATTTTACCTCGATATTCCCTAGGCTGGTATTTTCTATGTTAACTGTTTGAAGTAATCTTCCCATGGCATCATAAATTTTGACACCATCGTATATGACACCTATACTTTTGAGATGAAACCGGTTTCTTGATGGATTTGGATAAAGCTTAAACGTCTTATTATCCTCGTCCTCAATGAGTCCATTTGTTCCGCTCACATTAACAGGAATATACTGGGTGTTTTCAGTGACTAGACTATTCATGTTGATGTAAGAAATTGTAATAGAATCAATTAAATCAACGTTGGGTTCAACTAAAACACCATAACGCTCCCCAGGGCTGAGCCAAAGCGTATCAGAAATTTCAGGAGACTCAATTGGACGGCCATCTGTACTTATAATTTTAGCATTTAGTTCTGTCGGAAAAGCGACCCTATTAGCTAAATATCCTATGTTAGCCATTCTCAATAATGAGACCTGTTCTTTAGCAGATTGGAACGCGATGTCTGGATTTAATAGTTCTTGTTCACTCATCCCATTCACCAAAAAGTAGCTAGGATGGTATTCGGGAACAAAAACCTCATGAACCGATTGAGTCGTGTCATGAGGGTGCTCCATCACTGAATCTTCATGCCAAAGGGGATCCATCTCTGACATGGTATATAGTTTATCTTGTTCATATTCAAAACCTCCTTCCCAGGTAGTATTGCTTCCATCCGAAGGCTTCACTATAAAAACACCATACATTCCAGCTTGAACATGAATTGTAGAAACAACATGACAATGATAAAAATAAGTTCCAGGATGAGGTGCAACGAAAAAATAATAACCATGCTCCATATGATGCACCTCAAAAGACAAGTGCGGAACACCATCATTTTCTTGATTTACGTCAAGCCCATGCAAGTGTATCGTATGCGGGGCACCTTGAGATACATTAAATAAATCCAATGTCACACTATCTCCTTCATTTGCATATAGTGTAGGTCCAGGAATAGGGGGTTGCTCACTAAAACTTTGTGCAAATCCAAAAGTTCTCAAAATCACTCCATCATGCATTGTCTTTTCACCTAAATTACGCGCAATTAATTGATGATTGACCGTTTGCTGCCCATGCCCAATGAATGAGATTAATAACATTAAGGAAGCGATTATCTTCTTCATATTTAAGGTGAAATCAGCATGGTTAAAAACATGCCATTTGGATATATATTTGCTCCAGTAACGGCAATTAAATTATGATCGTGAACTGGGTATTCTCCCGGCTGATGAGGAACCATTTCTAGGGTCATCACCTCCATTGGATTAATGGGAAAAGTATCTTTAATTCTGCCTTCGTAATTAGGGTGCTCAGAAGACTGCGTCATTTTCAAATGATAACCATGAAAATGAATCGAATGAATGGAATTACCAGTATTGGCTACATGGATGATTATAGTGTCTCCTACGTTTCCTGTGACCCGAGCCAATGAGTCTTCATTGATGTTTGGATTGTGATTGCCATTTATTAAAAAAAACTTTGGATTATAGCTAGTGCTCACTATATTGTTTTGTGAAATGTCATTTACCCAAACTGTATCAATCTCTTTTAGATTCCAATAAAATGAGCTATAATCCTCATTTCTAAATACAAGCATCCCTGCAAGGCCTATAATTTTATGATTCGGGAAATTCTCAGAGTCATGATAAATAAATGTTCCTAATGATGTGGAATGAATTAATACCGTTTCTTGGCCACCAGGAATTAAAAGCTGGGATGAAATTCCAAGCCCATCCAGTGTAAACTGATGTGGCACTTGATCATTGTTGATTATCGTTAGTGATACCGTATCTGAAACAAAATAAGACAATACCTTATTGCTTTTTTCAAAAACATCAGAATCATTAAAACAAGAGTAATTTATACTGCTTCCGTTATAGGTTTGAAGCAGTCCGGAATTTATGTAAAGAGTATCCGGGAGCTGAGTGGAATAAGAATATAAGCTGCAGGACAACCATAAAAATAAAATTGAAAATGATTTCAAATTCATTGAAAATAAATTTTAGCGCCCGTAGATAGGGAATTAATGGCCTTTTACAAACCTCTTGCTCACATAGTCTCCATGTTCGTCAATGATTTTAGCCAAATAAATTCCTTCTGAGATTTTCGAAACATCAATTTTTTCTGATATGTTTTGCGGTGATAAATCGATTAGAATTTCGCCAGTCAAGCTCATAATCTGAATTTTATCAACTTCGCTTAGATTTGTAAAATTTAAACTTTTAAGAACTGGGTTAGGATATAAATTAACGTTATTCAAACCATTCTCAGTAATCCCACTTGACGGATTGGTCCATGAAATATGCATGGAAACCGTATCTCCAAATGAGGGGTTCCCAGATTCAAAAACATAAAATGAGATATCGCCTTCTCCATAAAAAGTTGATGCCGTAATATTAAGCTTTAAAAAACCGGTTACACCAGCAAGAGCTTCTTCTTCAGTGATGTCATCCATAACTCCACCATTAGGGACCCCAACATAGCATCCCCCTAAGTCACATAAAGAATATGACCATCCTTCAGGCAGGGTGTTCTCAATTAAAGACCATTCAAAATGAATCGGACTTAAATCGGTAGTCATTAGCGAAATTCCATGAGCAGAATAATTATCTTCTTGAATCTCCTCATCAATATGTTGAGAAGGATTAAATGTAAAGTTTTGAGCATTCAGTGAGAAAGTCAAAAGCCCAATTAACGTAGGTAAAATAAAGGTTTTCATTATAATAAAGGATTATAATGTAAATGTAAGGTAATTTATCCAAATACCTTTTTTAATATATCTGAGACTCTTGCCACAGGATTTTTTCGGATCTCTAATTCTTGTTTAGCTACTTGAATAAACAAGCCATCAATTGCTTTTTTCGTTGTATAATCAACCAAATCAGGGTTCACTTTTTGAACCATCGGCAATTTATTATAGGCAGTAAATAGGGTTTCCCAGTGCTGAGTTGCTCCAACCTTATCTAATGAGGCTTTAATTATGGGCTTAAACTTTTGTACTAGATCATTTCGAGTTTGTACGCTCAAATATACAGTAGCTGCATCATCATCTCCCTTCAGAATATTCATAGCATCAGATATTGTGAGGTTTTTTATGGCCTTAACAAACAATTCTTTTGAGCTATTAGCCGCATCTTCAGCGGCCCTGTTCATTGACTCAATCGCAGCATCCACTTTTTTTCCTTGACCTAATTTACGTAGCTTAGACTCTACCTGTCTGGCTTCCTCGGGAAGAAAAAGTTTTATCTGATCATCCCTAAAATAACCATCTGGCTTTGAAAGTTTACCTACTCCTTTTTCTATTCCTTGATTCAGAGCTTCTTTTAGACCCTGACCAATTTCGTCTTGTGTTAAGCTAGATTCACCTGGCATTGAAATTCCGGTCTTTTCTAATCCCTTTTTAAGGTTAGGAAACTGTGCCATACAAGGTGAAATTGAAATAATGATAATTCCAAATAATAAATAAACTGATTTTTTCATGTGCTTTTAAATTTTTTATCAAAGACAAGCCCAACAAATATTAATTGTCTGTATTTGTGAATTGTAAATATCAGAAAACATATAGCATAAAACGTACCAAAATAAAGTGGCTTGATTTTCTCTGTTATCTTGAAAACTAGAGCGTCTCTTCATCGGCAATACTTTTTCTTGAAAAAAAAGAAATTATTACAAATAATGGACTAAAAATGGTGAAAAATGACCGTTTTTATTAAAAAAAAGGTCAAAATCAAGAATTATTGAAAATAAATTATTGCACATATGAAAACTAATTCCGAATTTTCATTTTCACACCAAAATTATCAAAAAATGATGATAAAATGAGTAAAAACGAGCTAAAAAGCATAAATATCATCATATATCATGAGTTTTTTGAAAATTTCAAAAATGACAAATAATTAAATTAATCGGTAAAAAATATTAGAAACTAGGTATAATATTTGCTTCCTGATTTTTCTTTTGAGAAACGAAATCATCACTATTTGTTTTAGTCTTGGGGGCTTGTTTTTTTGAAGAAATTATGATGGAGTCTTTCGAATGATTTGATTGTGCCTTTTGTGCAATTTTCTTTTCTGACTCTCCATCAACATAAACCATCATAAACAAGGCTAGTGGAATTAACACAAAAACATTGAGAACAACTTTTTTCATATGGACTAAACTACTACTGTAAACTACTATTGAGGTTCAAATATAATTGAAGACCTAAGCAATAAGTCACACAATGACTGTAGCCTACAATTCACTTAATATCGAATGATATTGATTTAATTTTAATCTTGATGAAATCTAATATTGACGACGAGAGATATAAAATAAATCCCTATAAAATTTTCATAGAATAAACAAAAGACCCTCTCGAGTCTTTTGTTTGTGTTAAAGTAAATCAAATTGTTAGAAATAAGATTAGACTAGCTTATTTGTTTAAGTAACTAGTTTTGTAGAAATATTGTATGCAGGGAAATATCTTTATTATTTGCCGCATGTATGGCCTGAGACTGTGTTTTTAAATTTTCCGATGGTGAAATTAATTCATCCGTAATCGTAATAATCATTCGTTTTTTGTTGATCCAGGTGCTTGACGATACTGTATTCACAATAGCATCTAAATGAGACTCACTACTCATGTATTTTCTTTTTCTTCCGATGAAGTCCATTGCGTTCCAGTGGTCTTCACTAAGATCAGAATGTTTAAACCATAAAGGTGAATTTGACAACCTAAATGAAGCTGCACCAATACGACTGCCCTGAGGAACAGAAACAATAATGGCATCACTTTCACTGGAAATAGCTTTTACATTATTTCCCATGCTCCCTGAAATGTCAATGAGAATAACAATATCTGTTGAATCTCCTGCATGTGTTTCAATCTGATCAATTAAGGTTCTTACCAAATCAAGAGAGCCTGTTGAAACGACTTCTCCACCGGTACTTGTACATATATTTGTAAACCCTACCAATCTATTTGGACGGTATCCGTTTGAAGAGTTGTAATTATTGATCGAGTTATCATTAGTGTTATTGTTGTTGTAATAGCCCGAAGAGCTAGAGTTATTCCCCCTTGATGAATTTGAAGAAGAAGAAGAAGAAGAAGAAGAAGAAGAATTAAATGTAGGTCTCGTCCTGTTTGGGCTCATTACAGATGATGAATTAGATGAAGGTTTTGGTATTCTCACCGCTGGTCTGTGTGTCGTGGCGGGCGCATTTTTAAAACCTCCTCCTTTTGGACTCGCTCTTTTGATCTGGCCAAAAGCTGAAAGAGAAATAGATAAGGGTAGAATTAAGAGTAGTAATGTTTTCATAAGAGTGGTTTTAAATTGGTTAATAAATAGATCACCGCTTTAATTGTATGTCTATCGATGAATTCATCCCACATATAACTATAATCGTGCCAAACCCGCTTTTCAATACGTATTTATGGTCTTTTTACATACTGTCACAGAGTTAAATACGTTGAAATATAACTTTATCATTTTCAACACCAACCATGTATATTCCAAATGACTTATCCGGATTCTCGCTACTTTCATTACAGTATTTTCTTCGAGAAATTTTTGAAACAAACAGCTCCATTTTATTTGGCGCCAGCCATTGGTAAGTACCACTAACCGAAGTGAAACAATCTACTCCACATGGTGCGCGATAAGAAGTTTGAAAAGTGTTTTCGGTAAAAGAGATGTAGTAACCCCATCTACTCGCAATATCACCTGCCGATTCCGAATAAGAGCAGAGAACAAATCCATCTTCATTTTCTGTTTCCAAACATTTTCCATCAATCTTCCATGAGCTGTTTTGTAATTCAATACTCGAAATGGTTTGACTTAAGGGAAGCATCCAAGAGGAAGTCAAAAAATAAATCCCAAAAAGTAAATTTAAATTTTTCATAATTATTTTTTTATGCATACAAGAAAAGGACTTATTGGTTCATTTATATTGAACACCTTTCATCCTAAAAATAATATCTTGTATAATTTAGCATAATCTACTTTTGGTATTATATTTGGATAAACTGTACAAAAAGCGATATGAAAAGTCTTATTATTTTTATTGGAATATGTGTTTTGTTTGCATGTAAAACAAAACAAAATAGCGAAGAAGAATCATCAGTTAATACGACTCCCGTGAGCGAATCAGAAATTACAAATAGAGAGTATCCTAGCCTTAATATCAATGCCGTTATAGGGGATTTATCTGTTGAATCCAAAAATGTACAGATTCTTAAATCGAAAATAGAGGGCAATAATCTTATTCTTAAAATTGGGTATTCTGGTGGGTGCTCAACACATGAATTCGAATTTATTGGTTCGTCTATGATCTCTAAATCTTTACCCCCTATAAGGAGTGTGAGGCTCATACATCGCACAGATGATACTTGCCGAGAGTATATTGAAAGAGAGCTTATTGTTGATTTAAAAGAGCTGGCATATAAAAAAGAAGCTGGTAGCCAAATCAAGCTTAATGTCGGGACAAATGAAGGACAACTATTATATACATATCAATAGGGTTTTCTCCGTCATTTATACACAAATATTTCATATAAATGTATATCCTTAGTGAAAAGGAATGCATCGCTTTTTTTCGAGTGAGTCTGTAGTTGGTAATTTATTAAAGATGTGGTATTTTTAGGCAAATATAAATTATATACCTAAACATGAAATCTTTAAACAAATCCTTATTTATTCTTTTCATCTCCCTCACAAGTCTCGTTTTTTCACAAAAAAATGAATCCGAACCGCAACAAAATGCTTATGTTTTGGGAGACCTTATTGTTCAACTAACAGACCAGGGCAATGTCCGTGACCTTGTTAATCGAGCACCTTCTCATAGTGGTCTCGTTATTTTTAAAGAGCTTTCGCCAACCTCAGACATTTGGCAGCTCCAATTTAACCATAACAGTATATCCCACGAAGAAATTTTAAACTGGCTATACAATCAGCCGAGTGTTGAATTGGCACAAAATAATTATTATTTAAAGCTACGTTCAACCATTCCAAATGATGCAACATTCACTAGTCAATGGCATCACAATAATACGGGCCAAACAGGTGGTACTGCTGATGCTGATATCGATTCAGATTTAGCTTGGGATATTACCACAGGTGGAACAACAGCATCAGGACATGATATTGTTGTATGTTTAATTGAAAGTGGAAACTTAGACCATCAAGATTTATCTCCAAACCGATGGGTGAACAACAATGAAATTGAAAACAACGGTATCGATGACGATGGTAATGGATATGTAGACGATTATAATGGCTGGAACCCGCTTGCAAACGATGACGACTATGGAATTGGACCTCATGGGACAAACTGCTTAGGAATGATGGGAGCGAAAGGAAACAATGGTCTAAATGTCGTAGGTGCAAATTGGGATGTTAAGCTTATGGTTGTTGGTGGATACAATATAAATACAGATGCGAATGCCATTCAAGCTTATCAATATCCTTATGATATGAGAGTGCTTTGGAATAGTTCTGGAGGCGCACAAGGCGCTTTTGTAGTGGCAACGAGTTCTTCTTGGGGTATTGATGGAGAAGATCCAAACAATCACCCTGTTTGGTGTAGTTTTTACACTACGATGGGAGAAGCTGGAATATTAAATGTCGGTGCAACTACAAATCAAAATTTAAATGTAGATACTGCAGGAGACATGCCAACAGCATGTGACACACCATACATGATAGGTGTTGGACGCACAGATCACAATGACAATACTGCAGGAGGATACGGGGCGACAACAATTGAATTCGGTGCGCCTGGAATCAATGTAGTAACAACATCTGGAACAAATTCAACAACAACAACAACAGGGACTTCCTTTTCTTGTCCTTTAACCGCTGGAGTGATTGGGCTGGCATATTCTATACCTTGTTCAGACTTCATGAATACTGTGATTTCAAACCCTCAAGCCGGAGCTGATTTGGTTCTTCAGGCACTCATGGATGGTACCGATCCTAAAAGCCAACT
>Ga0315331_10001204_pt1 | contig 19193 bp, 15 predicted proteins | sample M160m34915metaG_FD_203456 | JGI IMG/M metagenome (GOLD analysis project Ga0315331, IMG submission 203456) | Ammonia-oxidizing marine archaeal communities from Monterey Bay, California, United States - M1 60m 34915 | ecosystem: Environmental > Aquatic > Marine > Intertidal zone | place: USA...
CGTCGGCGGCTGCCGAATGACCGTCAACTACGGGATCGAGAAGATGCGCCTCCAGGAGCCCGTGCCGGCCGGCGCCCGGATCCGCCTGACCGCAGAGATCCGGTCGGTCCGAATGTTGCCGAGCGGCGCCGCGCGAACGACCGTGCACTTCGTCTTCGAGGTCGCAGGCGGCCGAAAACCCGCCTGCGTATGCGACGCGGTCCTCGTCTACTTCCCCTGACCGGCCCAGGCCTCAGCTCAGAAACGCGTTGGCCGCCGCGATGAATGCCTCGAAGTTGTCGTGGTGGACCCAATGAGCGGCGTCGGGGATGGTCACCTGCCGGCCCGCAGGGAGCACGCCGAGCCGCCCCTGAGCCTCCGGGTCCATCGCCCAACTGTTCGCACCGCGCACCAGCAGCACGGGGCAAGTGATGCGGCGCCATTGGTTGACCATGTCGTCCGGGTCCCAGACGCGGGGCGGAAACGAGCGGAAGTAGTTGTCGAACTTCCAGCTGTAGGTCCCGTCTTCATTGCGAGCGACGCCATGCACCGTCAGGTGGTTCGCTTGCTCCTCCGAGAGCGACGGGTTCTCCTGCTGCATGCGCTGGGCCGCGTCGCGAATCGTCGGGTAGCGGCGCGGCATACGCGCCGCGATCCCCCGCAGCTGCTCGACCCAGTTGCGCGTCTGCTCCTGGATCGGGGTCGTGCTCCAGCGCTCGACCAGCTCGGGTGGCGGACCAAACCCCTCGATGTTGACCACCCGCTCGAGACGATCGGGGAAAGCAGAAGCGTACTGCGAGGTGATCGAGCCCCCGAAGGAGTGCCCAATCATCGTGACCTGACCGGTCTCGCCCGCGACGACATCGACGAGCTGCGCGAGGTCGTAGAGGAACTCATAGTTGTGGTAGTTGCTTCCGATCGCCCAGGCGCTGTCGCCATGCCCGCGCAGGTCTGGCGCGATCACGTGGTATCGACTCCGCAGATCGCGAGCGACCCAGTCCCAGCTTCGGGCGTGGTCCCGCCCCCCGTGCAGCAGCAACAGGGGCGGCGCGTCCGGATTTCCCCAGTCGACGTAGTGCATTCGGAGCCGCTGCGAGACGTAGTAGCAGGACGAGGGGCCGATGATCTCCATGGGCGAGCGAGAGTAGCGCGCGGGACGCGCTGTAGACGGTATCCTCTGCCTCCATGCGTATCGCGATCGCACAGCTCAACCCCATCGTCGGAGATCTCGCGGGCAACCGAGCCCAGGTGGTCGAGGCCGCCGCGCGGGCAGCAGAAGAAGGCGCAGATCTCCTCGTCGCTCCCGAACTCGTCCTCACCGGTTACCCGCCCATGGACCTGCTTGGCCGGACAGGCTTCGTCGACGCTCAGCTACGCGAACTGGACGCGCTCGCCGAGGCATCGAAACAGGTCCCCATCGTCCTCGGCGCCGTCATCCGTGCTCCCGGCGGAGCGGGCAAACGGCTCTGGAATGCAGGCGTCGTCCTGGCCGGGGGAGAGCGGGTCGCGGTTCGTCCCAAGTCACTCCTGCCGACCTACGACGTCTTCGACGAGAAGCGGTATTTCAGCCGAGCGACGGAGCGCGAACCGGTCGCGCTCGGGGCGGACACCGCGCCGTTCGGAATCGCCGTTTGCGAAGACACGTGGGTGGACCGCGTCGACTACGACGTCGACCCGGTGCGCGAGCTCCGCGACCAGGGAGTCTCCCTGGTCCTCAACCCCTCCGCCTCCCCGTGGCACGCCGGCAAGGCCGCGGAGCGGCGACAGATGTTCCAGCAGCTCGCCAAGAAGAACGGCGTCGCGCTCGTGTTCGTCAACCAAGTGGGCGGCAACGATGAGCTGATCTTCGATGGGGGCTCGTGCGCGATCGATGCGCGCGGCGAGGTCCTGGCGTCCCTGCCGCTTTTCGAGCCCGACTTCCAGGTCGTCGACATCCCCGACTCGGACGACGAGAAGGCGAGCACGACAGGCCTGCGCGTGACGGACCCCTCGCCCGTCGAACAGCTCGAGACGGGCCTCGTCGTCGGGATTCGGGACTATTTCGAGAAACAAAACCTCCCGCCCGGGGCGGTCATTGGTCTCTCCGGCGGGATCGACTCGGCGGTCACCGCGTACCTCGCGGTCCGCGCCCTGGGGGCCGACCGCGTCCTCGGCGTCGCCATGCCGGGGCCCTACTCCTCGGGACACAGCGTGGACGACGCGCTCGAGCTCGGCCGCCTGCTCGACATCGAGGTCCGCACGGCCAACATCCGCGGGGTCTACGAGAGCTACCGCAGCCTGTTCGGCGAACTCTTCGGCGAACGCGACGACTACGGCCTCACCCAACAGAACATCCAGTCGCGGATTCGCGGCGCGGTGCTGATGGCGGTCTCGAACCAGGAGAACCGGCTGGTCCTCGCGACAGGGAACAAGAGCGAGCTTTCGGTGGGGTACTGCACCCTGTACGGAGACACCGTGGGCGGGCTCGCGGTCCTCGGCGACGTGTACAAGCGGGACGTCTACGCCCTCGCCGTCCACGCGAACCGAGTGCGTCCGCAGATCCCGAAGAACACGATCGAGAAGCCCCCCTCAGCGGAGCTCGCGCCCGATCAACTCGATACCGATGACCTCCCCAGCTACGACATCCTCGACGCCGTGCTGGAACAGGCGATCGAAGGGGCTCAGGGGCGAGAGGCGGTTCGGCCGCCCGCAGGAGCCAGCCAGGAGTCTGCGCGAGCCATCGTGGGTCGCCTCGACCGGAACGAATACAAGCGGAGACAGACCCCGCTCGTGCTCCGCACCTCGCCGAAGGCGTTCGGGAGCGGACGGCGACTGCCGATCGTCCATCGGTTCGAAGGCTGAGGCGCGCCGCTCGGGAGGAACGACGCGCCGGGGAGAGCCACTAGGCCGAAGCGGCCGCTTCGGTCGCCGGGCGGACGTTCTCGGCGCGAGCCCCCCGGGGTCCTTCCTGGACCACGTACTCCACCGCGTCCCCCTCATTGAGGTTGTCGTACTCCGCGGCGTTCAGGCCCGAGCGATGGAAGAAGACTTCCTTCCCGTCGTCTCCTCGGATGAAGCCGAAGCCACGGTCGCGCACCATCTTCTTGATCTTGCCCTTGCACTTGGGCCCGGTCGGCGCCGCCGGTTGGCTCCCGCCCGCTCCACCACGCCTGCCGCGCCCACGGCCACGCCCACCCGAAGACCGCGGCGTGCGGTAACGCTCGGTAGAGACGAACTCATCGCGGAAGAGCGGGAGCGGAACCTCAAGGTCTTGCAGCGAGTCCTGCTCCGGAGAGAGCAGCACTTCATCCTCACCGACATCGACGACGCTATAGCGCAGGCCGGTGTTGCGGTGAGTCACGAGCAGGCCGGATTCGATCTCATCCATCTGGAGCATGGCGCCACCTCGTGCTGAGCCGTGTAATTGCCGAACTGAGCTGGATTCCGCCGTAGGGGTGCGGCGGGCGCGCGAGCATACGCAAAGCGCCGGGCCGAATCAATCACCATCGCGCGACCAGCCACTTTGGACCTTGGGAGATAGGATGACGTGGATGGTGATTTGGTTCCCACGAGAGCGAGCAAAGCGTTGGGCCGCGACCGCGGTCGCCCTCCTGGCTGGGCTCCTCGCCGTGGCGGCGCAGGCCGATCCCCTCAGGGTGGGTACCAGCGGCGATTACTCGCCCTTCAGCAGCGGCGCCGGGAGCCCCGGTGACGCCGAAGCCTTCGGACGGGAGCTACACGGCTTCGACATCGACCTCATCCGCACGTTCGCACGCGAAACCGGACGACGGGTCGAATTCGTCCGCTTTCGGTGGCCACAGCTCTCGGCGGACCTGGCCGATGACCGCTTCGATCTCGCGGTGAGCGGCGTGACGGTCCGCGCAGACCGGTCACTCGTGGGACGTTTCAGCGTGCCCGTGGCCCGAAGCGGCGCGGTCCTGCTGGTGCGGGCAGGCGACGGCGAGCGGGCGATCGAAACCTTTGACGCTCCCGGCGTCACCCTCGCGGTCAATCAGGGTGGGCACCTCGAGCGCGTCACGCGTGCGCACTTCCCGCGGGCGTCCATTCGACCCATCGAACGCAACCGCGACGTCCTGAACGAGCTCGTCTCGGGGCGTGCCCAGGCCGTGGTCACCGACACGCTCGAAGCGCCGCATTGGTTGGGCGCGGCCGAGGGGCTCAAGGCGCTGGGGCCCTTCACCCGAGACGACAAAGCCGCCCTCATCCGCGCTGACCTGCCAACCCTGGCGCACGAGCTCGACGCCTGGCTACTCGCACGAGAACGCGACGGAACCCTCGCTCAGCTGCGGGCGAGGCACTTCGACGCCAGCAGCCAGGCCCCCACTGCCACACCCGACGCCGCGCTCGTGGCCGCCAGCAACGAGCGGCTCGCGTTGATGCCGCTGGTCGCAGAGGCCAAGCGACGCAGCGGCGCGCCCGTGGAGGACCGCGTCCGCGAGGCGCGCGTCCTCGCGAGCGCGCGAGCCAGCGTGGGGCGAGCGGCGAAGGAGCGCGGCGTCCCTCCCCCCGACGCGGCAGAGGTGACCGTGTTCTTCCAGTCCCGTATCGAGGAGGCCAAGCGCGTGCAGCGCGAGGTGTTGGCGCAGCCCGCCGACCCCAACCGACCGAACGCCGACCTCGCCGAGGCGATCCGCCCGGCGTTGATCCGGATCGGAGACCGGATCGCGATGCTCCTCGTCGCGCGCGAGGTCGAGCGCCGCGAAGACCCCGTGGACCGGCCGCAGCGCAGCGGGGATCAGTAGAAGACCGAGCGAGCGCGGTGGCGGGGTGCGGCCTTGATCTCCGGGGCCTGCCCCCGGCGCCAGAGCTGGGAATCGAGCCACTGCGCGCTGACCTCGCCTCGGCCCGCCGCGCGCAGGGCCTCGACCAGGCGCTCGACTGCGTGGAGCCCAACCGCGCGAATCTCGATCTCCTCGCGACTTCCCCCCTGCAGGTGCTCGCCACCATCAATGCGAGCAGCGAGCGTCGCGTCGTACACCAGCACCCCCGAACAGCGCAGGACATGAGGGACGAGATTGTCCGCAAACATCGTCAGCTCCTGGAGGTCCTCGAAGCGACCCGGCCCCACTCCGCCGAAGGCGCTCGCGAGGTCTGCCGCTGTCAACTGAGCGCGCTTGTAGAGCGGGACATCGAGGTCGCCGTAGCGCGAGACATCGCGGTAGTAGGGCATCACTTGCAGCGCCTCGACGAGCCGGGCAGCACTGCCCTGGGCGCTCTCCAGCAACGCCTCGAAGCGCCCCGCGTGGCGTTGCTCGAGGAACGTTCCCAGGTGGCGGAGAGCCCGCGCAAAGTGCTCCATCAAGGCGTGCACCTCGGGTCCCCCGTCACGCTGCCCGAGGATGGCGGCGACGGCGTCCGCGTCAAGGGCGCGCAGCGCAGCAGACGAGAACGGCCCTTCGCGCTCGAAGTGTTCCTTCAGGGACGTCGCGACGGTAAAATAGCCCGAGAGCCCGGACCGCTTCCGCAGGAACGGAAACCAGCCGGACCCGAAGTTGATCGCGTCCAACGTGACGATGTACGCGAGCGTCTCCTGCTCCGTCGCGAGGTGGTGGTGGGCCGGGTCCGGCGGCGCGGCGTCGACCGGCACATCAGCGTACTCCCGGGCACAGCGCTCGACGGCAGCCGGGTCGACCCGCACGAACTCAGCCCGATCGGCGACCTCCGCGGCCGCCGCGCGAATCGCGGCGAAGACCGTCATCGACACCCCTCTGGCGCCCAGACCCGCAAGGCACCGGGTACAAGCGTGACCTCCAGGGGCAACGTCCCGAGCCACTCGCCATCAGCTTCGACCGGCGCCGGCTCCGCGTCCCCCAGCGGCTCGATCTCGACACGCGATGCGCGGTGACAGTCGATCCGCGGGTGGGAGAGGTGCCGCCCCGAGTACAAGCGCGGCAACAGGTTTCCCACCAGCGCCCAGCGCGGGAAGGCCGGGCCGACGACGACATCGAATTGGCCATCGTCGACCTCCGCGAGTGGCGCGATCTTCATCCCACCTCCGAAGCAACGACCGTTCGCGATCGCCACCAGCGTCGTCTCCCCCTCATGCACCCGCTTCCCATCGGCGACGACCCGCACCCGAGACGGACGCAAACGCGCGATCGAGCGGACCGCCCCAGCCGCGAAGGCCACCTCACCGCCGAGCCGCTTCGGCATGTGGTCGACCTGCTGCGCGACATCGGCGGAGAGGCCCATGCTCGCCTCGTTCACGAACCAACCCTCAGAGCGTTGGCCGGTCCGGTCGACATAACGAACGCGGCCGGCATCGACCTGACGCACCCGGCCTTGCGTGATCACATCGCAAGCCGCAGCAAGGCCCCCGGGAACGCCAACCGTGCGGAGCAAGTCTCCCCCGCTACCGAGCGGGAGCAGCCCGATCGATACCTCTTCGGGGGCACTCGAGGAGAGCACACCGGAGACAACCTCAGAGATCGTCCCGTCTCCCCCGCCGACCACGATGGTCTTCACGCCGCGTTCAGACGCCTCTCGCGCGAGGACCGTCGCGTGCCGAGGCCGCTCGGTGAACACGACCTCGAGATCACCCAGAGAATCCCGCAGCTGGCGCTCAATCTCCGGCCAACTCCGCCCGGTACGCCCGCTTCGGCTCCGGGGATTCGCGATGACGAGGAGGGGACCCGACACGTTGTCGCCGCCAGGCGCCCTGGCGGACGCTAGGACGCACTTCCCTGGCGAAGTAGGTTCAGGGCCGATCCCGCCTTGAACCACGCGATCTGTTCCTCGTTCAGGGTATGCGTAACCGTGATCTCATCCTCGCTGCCATCCGCGTGGTGCAGGGTGACCTGGAGAGGTCGGTCCTCCGCCAGTTCGGCTAGCCCTTGCACGGTCAACCGGTCCTGCTCGGTCACCTTGTCGTAATCGGCGGGGTCAGCAAAGGTCAGCGGCAAGACGCCCTGCTTCTTCAGGTTGCTCTGATGAATACGCGCAAAGCTCCGCACCAGGATGGCGCAGGCGCCGAGGAAGCGGGGCGCCATCGCCGCATGCTCACGCGAGCTCCCCTCCCCGTAGTTCTCGTCGCCCACCGCGATCCAGCGCAACCCCTCCCCACGATACGAACGCGCGATCGCCGGGAAGGCCTGACCCGTCTCGCCCGTGAGCAAGTTCTGGCCGTGACCGACCTCGTCGGTGAACGCGTTGACCGCGCCGGTGAACGAGTTGTCGCTGATGTGATCGAGGTGACCCCGAAACCGGAGCCAGGGGCCGGCCGGCGAGATGTGGTCCGTCGTGCACTTGCCCTTCGCCTTCAACAGCAAGGGAACGCGCTCGAAGTCAGCGCCATCCCAGGCCGCAAACGGCTCGAGCAGTTGGAGTCGCTCGCTCCCAGGTGCCACCCCTACCGTGAGGTCTGAACCGTCCTCCGGGGGTGCGACATAACCCACGCTCGAGAACTCGAACCCGGCGCTCGGCAGGTCCGGCGCGGGGGCCGGCGGCTGCAGCCGGAAGGGTCCGTTCGGTCCCTGGAGCTCATCCACCTGGGGGTCGAAAGCGAGCGTGCCCGCGAGCGCGTAGGCCGTGACGATCTCGGGCGACCCGATGAACGAGAGCGTGTCGGGGCTGCCGTCGTTGCGCTTCCGAAAGTTCCGGTTGTAGGAACTGATGATCGAGTTTTCTTCCCCCTCCGTCAGATCATCGCGCCTCCACTGGCCGATACACGGACCGCACGCGTTCGCGAGCACCACGCCCCCGATCGACTGGAGGTCTTCCATCTGACCGTCACGCCGAATGGTCTGGTGGATCTGCTCCGAGCCGGGCGTCACCCAGAAAGTGCTCTTCGACGTCGCGCCCTGGGCGGCAGCCTGCCGTGCGACATCCGCTGCACGAGACATATCTTCGTAGGAAGAATTCGTGCAGCTTCCAATCAAGCCATGCGTGAGTTTCGTGGGGTAACCGTTCGCCTCACAGTCTGCCCGCATCTCAGAGATGGGGCGCGCGAGGTCAGGAGTGTGTGGCCCGACGACGTACGGCTCGAGCGTCGACAAGTCGATCTCAACCACCTCGTCGTAGAAGCGTCCGGGGTCGGCTTCGACCTCTGGGTCGGAACGCAGCAGCTCCGCGTTCGCTCGAGCGAGCGCCGCGAGGTCCCCTCGCCGGGTGGCCTCGAGGTACGCCCCCATCGAGTCATCGAACGGGAAGATCGAGGTCGTCGCGCCCAGCTCGGCGCCCATGTTGGTGATCGTGCCCTTTCCCGTACAACTAATGGAGGCAGCGCCGGGCCCAAAGTATTCGACCACCCGGTTGGTCCCGCCCTTGACGGTCAACACCTTGCAGACGTGAAGGATCACGTCCTTCGGCGAGGCCCAGCCCGCGAGGGTGCCCGTCAACCGGATCCCGACGAGCTTGGGATAGAGCACCTCCCAAGGGAAGTTCGCCATCACATCGACGGCGTCCGCCCCACCGACGCCACACGCGAACATGCCGAGGCCGCCCGCGTTAGGCGTATGGGAATCGGTGCCGATCATCATGCCGCCCGGGAACGCATAGTTTTCCAGCACCACCTGGTGGATGATGCCAGCGCCGGGGCCCCAGAAACCGATGCCATAACGACCCGAGCAACTACGGAGGAAGTCATAGACCTCGCCGTTGGTCGTCTTCGCGGCTTCCATGTCGTCGGCCGCGCCCTTGTACGCTTGAATCAGGTGATCGCAGTGCACGGTGGTGGGCACCGCCGTCCCATCGCGCCCGGCCTGCATGAACTGCAACAGGGCCATCTGAGCCGTCGCGTCCTGCATCGCGATCCGGTCTGGCCGCAGCAGGAGATAGCTCTCCCCCGGGCCGAGCTCCTGCGCGCGGGCGTCGGAGAGGTGACCGAGCAACACCTTCTCGGCGTAGGTGAGCGGGCGACCCAGTCGCTCGCGGACGATGTCGAGGTTCTCTGCAATTCGCCCGTAGCTGCTCGCGACGAGCGCCGCCGTCGTTTCAATGGGCAACGTTGGCCTCCTGTCGCCGCGCACCCTAGCGCTTCCAGCCGCCGCCCTGAAAGTCCCGCGATGGGTTCATGCCACGAGGATCGGCCAGGTGACGGTCAACCGCCGGTTCGGGGAAAGCCCCGCAGCTCGTCGAACAAGTGCGCGGCGGAAGCCATCGCCTTGCGAAAGTCGCCCAGGTGGAGGCTCTCGTTTTCTCCGTGGGCGTTGCAGATGGGGTCCTCGAGACCGAGCAGCAGGGCCGGAGCGCCGTCGAGGACCTCGGCGAACGGTCCGACGAAGGGGATGCTCCCACCACAGCCGATGAACACGGGCGAGCGGCCATAGCCTCGCGCGAGGGCGCGCACCGCCGCCTCGAATGCGGGCCCGGATGGGTCGGTGTGCCACCCCCCCGCGAGCGACTCGACCTCCACGGACACCTCGCACCCAAAGGGCGGGTCCTCCTGGAGGAAATGACACAAGCGCTCGGCCGCGCGGGCGGGGTCCTGCCCCGGTGCGAGCCGCAGCCCCACGCGCGCGCTCGCCTCGGCGAGGAGTTGGTTCGCTGCACCTGCGAGCGGCGCCGCCTCGAGCGCGACCACCGCGATCGCCGGCCGGCGCCAGAGCCGCTCCAAGGCCGAGCGCGCGGGGTCTCCGCCGAGCACCCCGCCGGAGACGACACCCGCGTCCGCACGGAACTGAGCCTCTTCGAACGGCAGCGCCTGGAGCGCGGCCCGTTCGGCGTCGGAGAGCGCCGGAACGTCCTCCCCGAGCCCGGGGACCGCGACCTCCCCGCGATCGTCCACCAACCGCGCGAGTAGGCGCGAGAGCGCGGTCGCGGCATCGAGCACCGGCCCGCCCCACATCCCGCTGTGGAGGGGATGGTCGAGCGCGCGCAGATGAACGTCGACGTTCACGAGCCCGCGAAGGCTCGTTGTGATCGATGGCAAGCCTGCTTCGAGATTCGCGGTGTCGGAGAGCACGATGACGTCCGCCGCGAGACGCTCCCGATAATCGCGCAGGAAGGCGGCCAGGTGGTCCGACCCGATCTCCTCTTCGCCCTCGACGACGAGCTTGATGTTGACGGGCAGGCTCCCGGTCGCGTCGAGCCAGGCGCGAATGGCCGCCGCGAACACGACAACGCCAGCCTTGTCGTCGACGACCCCCCGCCCGTAGAGGCGCTCTCCCTCGCCCAACGTGGGCTCGAAGGGAGGAGACCGCCACCGGTCCTCTCGCCCAGGCGGCTGGACATCGTGGTGCGCGTACAAGAGCAGCGTCGGGCGGTCGGACCCCGCGACCCATTCGCCGAGCACATACGGGTGACAGCCCGCCGGCGCGACGATCTCGGTGCTCTGGGCTCCCGCGCTTCGAAGCAACGCCGCGACCGCCTCGGCGGATGCCTGCAAGGCCGCGATCGGATAGCCAGGCGCCGACACGCTCGGGATTCGCGCGAGGGTACAAAGCGCATCTACGGAGGCTTCGAACGAGGCGTTGAGCGCCTGGATCACGGAGTCGGGTGCCGGCACGATGGGTCAGGCTAGCCCGGCCCGAGCGCGAACGCGGGCAGGGGACGAAAGATTCTCGACGACTGGGGATGATAGGATCGACGAATGCCGAACCCGACCACACACCGAGTCCCGGCCGCGGATGGCCTCTCCCTCAACCTCCTTCAGTGGAGCGACGAGGGAGTCCCCTTCCTCTTCGTCCACGGCTTCAGCAACGAGGCGCACATCTGGGACGAGTTCGTCCCCGCGCTAGCGCCCCACTACGCGGTCTACGCGCTCGACTGGCGGGGCCACGGCGAATCGGACTGGCACCCGGATGGTGCCTACGACTGGGATGATCACCTCCGCGACCTCGAGGCAGTCGTCGACCACCTGGGCTTCGAGCGTTTCGTCCTATGCGGCCACTCGCTGGGCGGGCGGGTCTCGCTCCTCTTCGCGGGCCAACACCCGGAACGCCTGGCAGGCCTGGTCGTGGTGGACACTGGCCCGGAACATGACCCGCGAGGACAAGTCCGGATCCGGATGGAGACGGAGACGCACCCCAACCCCACGTTCTCGAGCGTCGCGGAGTATCAGACCCAGCTATCGCACCAGTACGTCGCGGCGACGCCCGCCGCGATCCACAAGATGGCTGAGCACGGCGTCCGAAAGCGGGACGACGGCCGATACGAACTAAAGATGGACATCGCGCTGCGCGACTTCGGCCGGGCCCAACTCTCGCCGGAAGAGGCCGCACGCCGCGAGCAGGAGATGACCGACCGACTGTGGAAGGCGTGCGAGACCGTCCCGTGCCCGACGTTGGTCGTGCGCGGTGCCGCGTCCGACATCCTCTCGGCGGACATTGCCGATAAGATGGCGGATGAGGTCCTACCCACAGGGTCCCTCGCGGTCATCGGTCGGGCGAGCCATTCGGTCATGACCGACAACCCGACCGATTTTGGTCAGGCGCTGAACGCCTTCGCGCTGGGCGAGGGCTGACGCGGGGCAGGGGGAAAAAGCAACATATCGGCCGATCAGCGCTGCCTCTCCCCGCGCGTAAACCTCTATTTTCCTTCGCCCTGGCAAGGACTTAGCAAGAAATCCCGGAGTGCTGGCCGGGCCGGTCCGCTTCGCTACCCTTCCGCCGGGTAGAAAACGTGGGTTCTGCCCCAAATCGCCCCCCGAAATAGTGAACACCGCCTGCCCTTCGAACGTCGAACGGCACACTTCGCCCGATCACGCGGACGAGGAGACATCGTCTTGACCATCCGATTGCTTCTGCTGCTCATCGCAGCTGCCACGCTCGGTGCGGCCGGACCGGCGCTCGCGCAGGCCGAGCCCCCCGACGGGGGCGCAGCGACGACGATCGACAGCCTGCACGAGCAGTTCCTCGACGTGATGCAACACGCCGATGAAATCGGCTTCGACGGTCGATACGAGCAACTCCACGGGATCGTCGGCAACTCATTCGACCTCGCGTTCATGGCGGAGAAGTCCGTTGGGCGGCATTGGAAGAAGCTCACCCCCGAGGAACAGGAGCGGTGGCTGGCCTCGTTTCAAGACATGACGGCCGCGACCTATGCCGGTCGTTTCGAGGGCTTCTCGGGGCAGCGCTTCGAGGTGATCGGCGAAGAGCCGGCGACCCACGGGACGGTCCTGGTGCGCGCGCAACTGATCGATCCCGGCGGGGAAGACGTGCAACTCCACTACCGAATGAACGAGCAGGACGGGCAGTGGCGGGTCATCGACGTCTATCTCAACGGGACGGTGAGCGAGTTGGCGCTACGGCGATCCGAGTTCGCGAGCGTCCTGAAGCGCGACGGTTTCGAGAAGCTGATCGCGATGGTCGAGGGCAAGACGCAGGAGCTGGCGCAAGCCTCGATCAACTAGGAGCCCGCCTCCCCATCGCCACGGCGGTCCTCACGGCGCGACCAGATCTCCGCCTGCCGGTTCTGGTAGAAAGCGCTCCTTAGGGCTGCATAGAAGTCGAGCGACTCCTTCTCGAGCAGCTGGAGGTCCCGTTGTGCCTCCGCGCGCACGGCCAACCCCTGCCCTGATTGCCGATAGATCTCGAACGAGAACGGGCCGAGGATGTAGAGCAGTGGGCTCATCGCGAGATCGGCGAGGATCCCAACCCCGTCTCGTGCGGTCGTAGGCCCGAGGATCGGCACGATCAGATACGGCCCGCTCGGGACTCCGGCGCGGGTGAGCGTCTGCCCGAAGTCAGAATGGTGAGGCGCGAGGCCCAACCGCGCGGCGGGGTCGAAGAGCCCGCCGAGACCGATCGTAGAGTTCACGATGAACCGCTCGAGCGTGACCGCGCCATCACGCCATTGGAGCTGCAACCCGTCGTTGACCAGGATCGAGGGCGCGTCGAGGTTCTGGACGACCCGCAGCAGCGCGCTGCGCAGCGGCGAGGGCAACAGCGTCTGATAGACCAGCGTCAGCGGGTCCAGCACGAAACGATCGAATCCGCGATTGAACTCGAGGATGCTCCGGTTGGCGTCTTCCCAGGGGTCCGGAAAGTGCGCCGTCGACTCCTCACGGTCCTCGCAGCCTTCCTCGAAAAGCGGGTCACACACGTGGCCAACCCGGCCATCGGGCGCGTCGTCGGCAGCCGCCGACAGACCCGTGCACAGGAGCAACAGCGTCAGAACGCGAGCACAAGAACGGAGCATCGCGCCATTTCTCCCATCGAGGCTGCAGGCTCAGCCCGACCTCAAATTTCCCAGGCGACGCCGGATCCCCCCGGGGGTGCGCCTCGGTGACACGGTACCGGAGTCTCTGATAGTCTCACAGGTCCGCAAATCCCCCAGCGGAGTCTCTGGACGCGATCACCGAGCACACTGGCTCCTCGTTTTCGGCACCCGGCGCGCAAGCCTCGGGAAAACCGGCAAAGAAGTGAGCACGCAGGCCCGATGACATCAGGGCAACGACCCCAACCGCGCCCGGACGGTGGAGGAAGCTGAGTGGACATCTTCAACAAGTGCGAGCGATACACCCTCTCTCGTGAGGTGCAGGCGGCCGGAGTCTACACCTACTACCGCCCGATCTCGTCGGCTCAGGAGCCCGTCGTCCAAATGGACGGCGACGACGTGATCATGCTCGGCTCGAACAACTACCTCGGCTTGACGAGCCACCCGGAGGTCAAACAAGCGTCGATCGAGGCGTCCGAGCGCTATGGCACCGGCTGCGCCGGGTCGCGCTTGCTCAACGGTACGCTCGACATCCACGTGGAGCTCGAGGAGCGACTCGCCGAGTTCATGCGGCGCGACGCGGTCCTGACGTTCGCCACCGGCTACCAGGTCAACGCCGGGGTGCTCTCCTGCCTGCTCGACCGCCACGACATCGCCTTCCTCGACGCGCTCGACCACGCGTCGATCCTCGACGGCGTGCGGCTCTCCTTCGGCCGATCTCACAAGTTCAAGCACAACGATATGGACGACCTCAGAGCCCGTCTGGCTCAGGCGCCCAAAGACCGCGGGAAACTGATCGCGGTCGACGGGGTGTTCTCGATGGAAGGCGACGTCGCCAATCTGCCGGAGATCGTCGAGCTCAAACGCGAGTTCGACACCCGACTGATGGTGGACGATGCGCACGGCATCGGGGTCCTCGGCGCGCACGGCCGCGGCACGGGCGAGCACTTCGGACTCGAGCACGAGATCGACCTCGTCATGGGGACGTTCTCGAAGTCGCTCGCCGCCATCGGCGGTTTCGTCGCCGGGAGCGAACCCGTGATCGAGTTCATCCGGCACCACGCCCGCTCCGCGATCTTCTCCGCTGCGCCGCCGCCCTCCTCCTGCGGGGCCGTCCTGAAGGCCATCGAGATCATCGAGCGAGAGCCTGAGCGGCAAAAGCAGCTCTGGGAGAACACCGAATACATGAAACGCGAGATCGAGTCGCTCGGCTTCAATACGGGCGCATCCGCTTCGCCGGTGATCCCCATGGTGGTCGGAGACGACCTGACCGCCTTCACGATGTGCTCGCGCCTCCAGGATGAGGGCGTGTTCGTGAACCCGATCATCACGCCCGCCGTCCCGCCCGGTCAGGCGATGATCCGCACGTCCTATATGGCCACGCATCGCCGCGAGCACCTCGATCAAGCCCTCGAGGCGCTCGCGCGTGTCGGCAAGGAGCTCGGCGTCATCTGACGCCGAAGCCTCCGCGGCGCGGCGCCGCCGGGACCCCCCGCCGCCTCTCCGGCCGGGGCATCGACAGCTTGGACCGCGATCCTGCGGAAGCCGCGGGATCCTGTTCGATCTCGCGCTCACCCACGGTATGCTGCAGGCCCCATCATTGAGGTAACCAGCCGTGTCCGAGGTCAGTTCGCTCGCATCCGTTTCTCCCGCCATCTCGATTCAACTGATGAATTTTGCCGCGGAGGACCCCGGACCCGGCGGCTTCCAGCCCATGCTCGACCAGGCGCGCGCCGCCGACGCGGCGGGGATCGACCGGCTCGTCGTCTCGGACCACGTGATCCTGGGCGAGCACCTCGAGAACTACGCGCGGCCCGAGCTCGGCGGGACCGAGGGCGGGCAGCAGCCCACGGGACCCGACGGCTTGTGGCTCGAACCGCTGACCCTGCTCTCCGTGGTCGCAGGACAGACCTCACACAGCCGCCTGCTAACCGGCATCCTGATCGCCGCGCTCCGGCGCCCCGTGGTGCTCGCGAAGACCGCCGCAACGCTCGACGTGTTGTCCTGTGGCCGGCTCGACCTCGGCGTCGGGGTCGGGTGGCAGCGTGAGGAATACCAGGCCGCGGGGATGCCCTTCGAAGGACGCGGCCGGCTCCTCGATCACTCGATGGAGGTCTGCCAGACCCTTTGGCGCGACGAGAGCGCCTCCTTCGACTCGGACCTGCTCCAGTTCGAGAACATCCACTGCAACCCGAAGCCGCTCCAGGAGGGGGGCGTCCCGTTCTGGATCAGCGGGACGTTGAACAAGCGTGTGCTGAAGCGCATCGGCCAGTTCGGCAGCGGCTGGATCCCGTGGGGCCCGGACGCGATCGACCCCACGGTCGGGATGGCAAAGGTCCGCGAGGCGCTCGACGCCGCCGGGCGCAGCGCAGAGGGTTTCCAGTGCACCGCGTCGCTTCCGACCGTCAACGGAGACGCCGGAATCGACATCGGCCGCACGATGGAAGGGGTCCCCGCGCTGGTCGCGGCCGGTGTCACCGACTTTCGCGCCTATCTCCCGATCCCCGCAGAGGCCAACGCCGCCGAGGATTACCTGTCGGAGATCGTCGTGGCCTTCCGCAAGACCGTCGGCCGGTAGACAAAAGCGCAGCGGTCACGACCTCGCACGCGGGGCGTGGCCGCTAGGTCGCGTCGAGCCCGGCGCGCCCCGCGAGGTCGACGACGAAGTGGTACGCCGTCCGGCCGGACCGGCTGGCGCGCTCGAGTGCCCAGCGGAGCGCGCCTACGCGCGCGGCGTCCCACTCGCCCGCCGGCAAGCCAGCCTGGTCATAATAGTGACGGACGATCGCCAGGTAGGTCTCCTGGTCGAACGGGTAGAAGCCCAGCTCGAGACCGAAGCGGTCCGCGAGCGCCAGCTTTTCGTCGAGCGCTTCCCCGATGTGGAGCTCGCCCTGCTCGTCCACATGAGCGCCCCGATTATCGAGCATGCTCTCCGGCAGCAGATGACGGCGGTTACTCGTCGCGACGATGCGCACGTTCTCCGGCGGCCCGTCGAGGCTCCCCTCGAGCGCCGCCTTGAGCTCCCGGTAACCCGGCTCCCCCGGGCCAAACGACAGATCGTCCGCGAAGATCAAGAAGCGGTGATGCCCCGCGTCCCGGGCGATCGCGCGCAGGACGAGCGGAAGCTGAATGAGCTCATCGCGGTGTACCTCGATGAGGCGCAATCCGTCGCTCCCGAACGTGGACAGCAAGCTCTTCACGGCAGACGACTTCCCCGTACCCCGCTCGCCAAAAAGGAGCACGTGGTTCGACGGCAACCCGCGAACGTGCTGGCGGGTGTTGCGCGTGAGGCGGTCCAAGTTGCGCGCGACGCCGATCAGATCGCCGGGATCGCACAGCAACGGTGCCTCGATCGGGACCAGACGCCCCGCCGCGTCTCCGCGCGCCGAGGCTTCCCAGCGGAACGCGAGGTGACCTTCGAAGAAGTCCGGCGCGTAGGTCGGCGTGCTCCGTTCGATCAAGTGCCGCTCGGCCAAGCCGAGGACCCGCTCTATACGATCGAGAATCTGCGCGAAACGCCCCATTCGCTGCAGTGTAGACTGTGGACATGGCGCGCCCCACCTCCGCTTCGAATGCGAGCCGGAGCGGGCAAGGGTCTCCCGGCCCTGGCCGCTGCGAGCGCTGTCGCTACAGCCAGGTGCAGCGCAGCGCGACCGGCACCCCCTTCTGGCGCTGCCGGTTGTCGGACAGCGACCCGCGGTTCCCCAAATACCCGCCGATCCCTGTTCTGCAGTGCGCAGGCTTCGCACAAGCCCCCGACACCCCTTCACGAGTGAACGACCCCAAACGCTCAAACTCTGTTTGACGCGGGGGGTGCAACCGAGCGCAGATAGACCTTGACGCCTACGCCGGCCCACCTCTTTAATCGAACGCTTGGCTCGTACAGCCAAACCGATCTCGGACCGCCATGGAGAGGGGCGTTGAGGCGCGATGCCGCACCCGATCGTCGAAGACGAACTCGAACAGCTAGAGGGCGTGCGCGAAAAGCTGTCCTCACTTTCATCGAGCGACACCGCGTCAGAGCGGCCCATCGTTCGCGAGCTTGAAACGCTGCGCGATGCGCTCGTCTCCGGGTCCGAGAACAAGGACCGGATGGCGCTGATGCAGGAGTTCCAGCGGCAGCAGGCCTTGCTGAACCAGATCCGCGCTGGCAAACCCACGGGCGAGATCGACCGGAGCTCTCCCTACTTTGCGCACCTGCGCCTGCGCGAGGAGCGCGGAGAACGAAACCTGTTCGTCGGGCGCACGACCTGCATCGAGAACGGCCTCCGAATCGTCGATTGGCGCAACGCGCCCATCACCCGAATCTTCTACCGCTATCAGCAGGGAGAGGAGTACGAGGAGGAGTTTGCCGGACGCACTCGTGAGGGCGAGGTCGTCGCGCGACGGATGGTTCGAATCCGGGACGGTCAACTCGACCGCATCGACGCTCCCGAAGGCATCTTCCAGAACCGAAGCGAAGGCGGCTGGCAAGAGAGCGGGCATGACGTCCCTCGCCTCGCCGGCGGAGAGGCCGCGGCGGCGCGCGCGTACGAGGGGCCGCAGGCCGGTGAGCGCCTACTCGGGACCGACGTCGACGGGCGCGTCCAGCGCGTCGACAAGCGCCTGCCGGAGATCACCGGGCTCATCGACCCTTCGCAGTTCAGCCTCATCACACGCAGTGACAGCGGCTTCCTCGTGATCCGCGGAACCGCGGGCTCGGGCAAGACAACGGTCGCGCTCCACCGGATCGCCTACCTCGCCTATGACGACCCCGAAGTGGACAGCGAGAGGACGCTATTCGTCGTGTTCTCGCGCGCGCTTCGAAACTACGTCTCGGCGGTCCTGCCCTCGCTTGGCGTCCAGAACGTCCGGGTGATCACCTACGGGGAATGGGCGAGCGACCAGCGGCGACGCCACTTCCCGCGCCTGCCCAGCCATCAACGTGAGGACGCGCCCGCCTACGTGACGCGCCTCAAACTCCACCCCATCATCGGCAAGGCGCTCGAAATCCAGGTGAGGTCAACCCCGGGCGGACGCGATGTACGCCAGGTCGTCGACGACTGGGCGAGCCTCCTGACCCACCAACGCCTCCTGCGCGAGGTGACCGAGCGAGAGGCCCCCGGGCAGTTCAGCGACGACGACATCCGGCGCTTCGTAGACTGGCACCGCAAACGCAACGAGGAAGTGTTCGCGTTCATGGCGGGCGAGCGAGATGTCCAGGCCGAGCTCGACCCGGAGGATGACACCCTGCTCCTGCGCGCGTGGCAGCTCCGCGTCGGGCCGCTGCAGCGCAGTGGCAAGCGGCATGTCCGCTACCGGCACGTCGCGATCGATGAGGTTCAGGACTTCGCGCCGGTCGAGGTCCAGGTGCTGCTGGGCTGTCTCGACCAGCGGAAGAGCATCACCCTCGCAGGCGACACACAACAACACGTCATGCAGAACAGCGGCTTCTCATCCTGGAGCAACTTCTTCGAACACCTCAACGTGCCGGGGACAGCCGTCGAGACCCTGCGGACCAGCTACCGCTCATCCCACGAGATCGCGTCCTTCGCGCTCGAGATCCTCGGTGACCTTCGCGAGGACGACGAACCGCCGCGCACGACACGCCGCGGCCCGCCCGTCGAGCTCTTCCGGTTTACGGATCGCGGCGCCTGCGTCGCCTTCCTCGCGGACGCCCTGCGACAGCTCTCCCAGGCCGAGCCGCTCGCGTCGATCGCGCTCCTCACGCCCACCGAGCAGATCTCTCGCGTCTACTACGAGGCCCTCGAACGATGCGACCTCCCGCGGCTCCAATGGGTCACGGACCAGGACTTCAGCTTTGAGCCGGGCATCGACATCACCGAGGTCGAACAGGTGAAGGGGCTCGAGTTCGACTATGTCGTGTTGCTCGAGGCGAGCGCCAGCCAATACCCCGACACGCCAGCGGCGCGTCGGCGCCTCCATGTCGGCGCGACACGCGCCGTGCACCAGCTGTGGCTCACCACGCTCGGCACCCCCGCGCCGATGATCTCCACCGCGGAGCAGTAGTCCATCCGACGGCGGCTGATGGGGGCGCTGCAGCGTCAGCTGCCCCGCTCGACGGGTTCGGGCGAGATCTCTTCGAGCTCACGGCCCGCCGTCTCTGGCAGGAAGAA
>Ga0315331_10001208_pt1 | contig 19190 bp, 11 predicted proteins | sample M160m34915metaG_FD_203456 | JGI IMG/M metagenome (GOLD analysis project Ga0315331, IMG submission 203456) | Ammonia-oxidizing marine archaeal communities from Monterey Bay, California, United States - M1 60m 34915 | ecosystem: Environmental > Aquatic > Marine > Intertidal zone | place: USA...
TCATACCCTTAAAGACATCCGAGTTTTGATATTCTTCAACAATTGTAAAATTCAATCCATGTTCTATAAGGTTATTAATTACTAATTTCTGTTTAACATTTTTAAAATATTCAATTAAACTAACCGCAATCTTTTCACCAATTTCATCAACTTGCACAAGTTCTTCCAAAGTAGCTACCATCAATCGATTAATAGTTTTGAAATGTTTAGCTAGCTTTTTAGCAACAGTTTCTCCCACATGACGAATACCTAAGGAAAACAAAACTCTTTCAAAAGGAACAGCTTTAGAAGCTTCTATACCTTTAATTAAATTACTAGCTGATTTTTTTGCTATTCTTTCTAACGGAATTAAATCGTTAAAAGTAAGATCGTAAATATCTGAAAAGTTGTTAATCAATTTATTTTCATACAACAAATCAACAGTTTCTGAGCCAAAACCATCGATATCCATTCTTTTTCTTCCGACAAAATGTTCTATAGCTCCCTTTATTTGCGGAGGGCAATTAATTTCATTTTTACAATAATGCTGGGCTTCTCCTTCATTTCTTACCAACTGTGAATTACATTTCGGACACATACTAATAAATTTAGCAGGTATAGATTCTGCTGATCTTTTACTAAAATCTACTTCAATTATTTTAGGAATTATCTCCCCTCCTTTTTCTACAAAAACAGTGTCTCCTAAATGCAAATTAAGTTTAGACATTTGATCGGCATTATGAATACTCGCTCTTTTAACAATAGTTCCACCAAGCTGTACGGGTTTTAAAAATGCGACAGGTGTTATTGCTCCAGTTCTACCAACTTGATAGCTAATTTCTTCAAGGGTTGTACTTACGCGTTCTGCTTTAAATTTATAAGCAATAGCCCATCTGGGAGATTTTGCAGTTGAACCCAATTCATTTTGAAAATCTAATCGATCAACTTTAATAACTACACCATCTATATCAAAAGGCAGATTACTTCGCTCTTTGTCCCAATAATTGATGAAATTCATAACCCCATCAATAGAATTTACTTTTTCGACATATCTATTTTTAGAAGATGGAGATTTAAAACCCCACTTAGCTAGTTCATCAAACACCTCGAAACTTGAATCAAAAAGTAATTTATCGGAAAACAAACCATATAAATAACAATCTAAATTTCGTTTTGCAACAACAGAAGAATCATGCATTTTCATTGTTCCTGAGGCTGTATTTCTAGGATTGGAAAACAATTGCTCGTTATTTTGCTTTCGCTTTTCATTTAGAAGATTAAAAGCTTCATGCGGGAAAACAACTTCGCCTCTAATTTCGAATCTTTTTGGATAATCACCTCTAAGTTGAAGTGGTATTGAATTTATTGTTCTTGCATTTGCAGTTACATCCTCTCCCCTTTCACCATCACCTCTAGTAACAGCTCTTAATAATTTTCCATCCAAATAGGTTAAGCTAATTGCGACACCATCATATTTTAATTCGCAAGTAAATGCTACATCTTGATCTATTAACTTTTTAATTCTCTTTTCAAAATCGATTATTTCATCTTTAGAATAACTATTACTAAGCGAAAGCATTGGATATTGGTGCTTCACACTTGGGAAATTTTTAGTAATATCTCCACCAACTCGTTTAGTTGGCGAATTTTCATCTGAAAATTCTGGATAATTACTCTCTAGTTCTTCTAGCTCCTTTAATAAAAGATCAAAATCATAATCTGAGATTAAAGATTGATTCTGAATATAATATTGATAATTATACTCAGAAAGCTCTTTTCTAAGTTGAATTATTCTATTCTTAGCTTTGTTTGTCATTAAATTAATTTTCAATAAACTTTGCTTTAATCATCCGATTTTTCCCTTGCAAATCTTTTTTAAGTTCAATTTCTTTGAAACCTAAAGATGCTAATAATTCTAAAGTTTCATCACTCTTTTTTTCATGAATTTCAAAAAAAATTAAAGCCCCATTATTTAAATGATTTAAAGCAAATTTTGCCACAGCGTTATAAAATAGTAAGGGATTATTATCAGAAACAAAAAGTGCATTAGCAGGTTCAAAATTCAACACATTTTCATGCATGCTTTTTTTATCTGAAAATGGAATATATGGTGGGTTACTAATAATAATATCCCAAGGTTTTTCATGTGATTTTGGTGCTAAAATATTCTCGTTAACAAATGAAACATCTAAATTTAGATTTCTTGAATTTTCTTTTGCTATTGAGATAGCATTGGAACAATTGTCAAAACCTGTTACGCTAATAGAATCATTAAAAGATTTTATAGCTAAAGCTATGCACCCCGAACCAGTACCCACATCTAAAACACGGTCATTATCTTTAACGAAATCTAAAACCCAGTGAACAAGCTCTTCAGTTTCTGGTCTTGGTATTAAAACACCCTCTTTTACAGTAATTACTAAATTATAAAAAATAGTTTCTTGAAGAATGTACTGAATTGGTTCATATTTAGATAAGCGATTAATAATATTTTCATGTGCAAAAACTTCGTCTTTATTAATGTCAGTGCTTCTATTAAGCGAAATATCAATTCGATTCCAATCACTTAATTTAAAAAACGCCATTCTAATAAACTCATCAATCTCCTTTAATGGGTAAAGATGTTTTAGATCATTTTTATATTGCCAACAGATGTTTTCACAAGTTTTCATAGCTTATTTCTAAACAAAGAAAGGCATTAATTATTTTAAATTTTTAACTCATTTAAAAACATATAAACAGAACAATATCAAAAACAAACAGAATATTTTTCAATGCATGCATTGATTAATCTATTTTTAATTACTTTTGAACAAAATTTAGATATGTCATTACAAGGGGGAGCATTTTTAATCGAACAGACAAAACCAAACACCATTTTTATAGCTGAAGAATGGAATGAAGAACAACTAATGCTAAAAAAAATGGTTCACGACTTTCTAAAAGCCGAATTACACCACTTGCCTAATGAACCAGACGCAGCTAAAGATATTGACTTCATTAGTGATCTATTGAAAAAATCAGCAGATTTAGGATTATGCGGATTAGCTATAAAAGAAGAATATGGAGGGTTAAATCTTGATTTCAATACCGGTTTGCTCTTTAGTGAAGCCATTGCACCTGGCTTCTCATTTGCCACAACTATTGGAGCTCATACATCCATAGGTTCATTACCCATAGTTTATTACGGAACAGACGATCAGAAAGCAAAATACCTGCCCAAAATAGCAACTGCAGAATTTAAGACTTCTTACGCTCTTACCGAGCCAGAATCTGGATCAGATGCAAATTCAGGAAAAACAAAAGCCATTCTATCTAAAGATGAAAAAAAATTCATTATAAATGGTCAAAAAATGTGGATAACAAATGGTGGTTTTGCAGATGTATTTATTGTTTTTGCTAAAATTGAAGATGATGAGAATTTATCTGCATTTATAGTAGAAAAAGCTTTTGGAGGAATAACAATTGGGGAGGAAGAAAAAAAACTAGGAATTAAAGGATCATCTACTGTTCAAGTTTTTTTTAATGACTGTCATGTTCCTTCAGAAAACTTACTAGGCGCTAGAGGAGGTGGATTTAAAATAGCGTTAAACATACTAAATTCGGGAAGAATAAAACTAGCCGCCAGTACAAATGGAGGCTCAAAATTTGCGTTAACAAAAGGAATCGAATATGCCATAGAAAGAAAACAATTTAACAAGAGTATTGCAGAATTTACGGCTATGCAATATAAAATTGGAGAAATGGCACGAATGATATACTCAACAGAATCTGCTCTTTACCGAACAGGAAGAAATATTGATTTAAAAGAAGAAGCATTAATTAAAGAAGGAACTCCAGAAAACGAAGTTAAAGTAAAAGCTTTAAGAGAGTATGCTATAGAATGTGCCATCTTAAAAGTATATAGCTCAGAAGTGTTGGACTACTGTGTTGACGAAACATTACAAATTTATGGTGGAATGGGGTATAGTGTAGAAGCAGGTGTAGAAATGGGTTACAGAGATGCTAGGATAACAAGAATATATGAGGGAACTAATGAAATAAATAGAATGCTTTCTTTTGCAGAATTAATGAAAAGAGCATTTAAATCAAAAGAATTAGATTTAATAAAAGCAGGTAAAAAAATTCCAATTCATGTACTTAAAAAGCTTCTTCCTTTTCAAAACAAATCAAACTCAGCATTAATTGAAGACTTTAAAGCTTTATTCCTAATTCTATCAAACCACACAGGAAAATTACTTGGACTTAAGCTAGCAGACGAACAAGAAATTGTCATGGATTTAGCTGATATTTTATCTGAAATATATATTATAGAATCTCTCTACCTCAGAGTTCAAAAAGTAGCAGCTAACAAGAACACTAATCAAGAAACATTAGCCATTAAAGAATCTATACTTGAACTCCAACTCTACCTGTGTAGAAAAAAAATAAATGACAAAGCAGTTACAATTTTAGACAGTTTATCATCAACAAAAAACAAGAAAATACTAAGTTTTATAACAAAACTACTAACCAAGAAACGAGCTATAAACCCTACAATTTTAAGAAGAAAAATAGCAAAACATTTTATTCAACAAGGTGGATATAATTGGTAAAGCCTTATTTACTCTTTTTATCTCTAAACTCACTAACTATCTCAGGAATAGCATTCAGAACCTCAAAAAAGATTTTTATTTTATCAGCAGGTATTTTTTCATGAATAGAATTTTCAAAGTCAAAAAGTCTTTTAAAAGCTATTTCTCTTAGTTCCATACCAAAATCGGAAAGACATACATAAACTTTTCTTTTGTCATCTGGATCTTTTCTTTTGTAAATAGCCCCTTTATCTTCTAATGATTTCAAAATTCTTGACAAACTGTTTGGCTCCATCCCCATCCTTGGAGCAATCTTAGTAACTGGAGTTCCATACCTTTCATTAATTGTGAGTAAAACAAAAGCCATTGACATGGTACCACCAATAGAAACAGCCATTTCATTATACATTTTTGAAATTTCTAGCCAACTCACACGAATTTTGTTCACAATTACACCATCAGCTATTTCATCATATCTATTCATAGATTACAAATATTATAAATTTAATTCACAATGCATTGAATATTTAAAAAAACTAATAGGAAATAGAATAAATATCAAATTTATATGAGCATATATAAAACATGTAAAATAATTTTCAATGCATGCATATATTATGTAGCTTTGATTCATAAATATTTTTATAGATGAAAGATAAAATTGTTCTAATTGAAGGCTGTAGAACTCCCTTTTTAAAATCCGGAACAGACTACATGGACCTAATGTCTTATGAACTTGGTCAATTAGCAATTTCAGGTTTACTCGCTAAAACAGGCATTGACAAGAAAAAAATCGACAGTGTAATTTTAGGCACAGTAATATCAAACATTAAAACTAGTAATGTTGCTAGAGAAGCATCCCTTACGGCTGGAATTCCACACACCACACCTTGTCACACTGTAACTCAAGCCTGTATTTCTGCAAATAGAGCTATTGTATCGGCTATAGGAGAAATCAACATGGGTATTTCCGAAATAGTAATTGCTGGTGGTGTTGATAGCACATCCGACACTCCAATCGGCTTTAGAAAAGTAATGCGAAAAAAACTTTTCAATGCTCAAAAAATAAGAACTTTTAAAGACCAATTAAAATTCATTGGGTCACTAAGGCCAAAAGATTTTCTTCCAGAAAAACCTTCCATTTCAGAATTCACAACTGGAAAAACAATGGGACAAGATTGCGACACATTAGCCGCAAAATATTACGTATCTAGAGAAGAGCAAGATGCTTATGCAATAAACTCACACAATCTAGCAGAAAGAGCATGGCAAGACGGTCACCTTCCAAAAGAGGTTGTCCCTGTTCAAACTGATAAAAAATTTAAATATATACACAAAGACAATGGAATTAGAGCTGGTTCAAAACTAGAAAAACTATCAAAGCTAAGGCCAGCTTTTGACAAAAAGCACGGCACATTAACTGCTGCAAATTCTTCTTTCTTAACAGATGGTGCTGCTGTAGTTCTTTTAATGAAAGAATCTAAGGCTTTAGAATTAGGCCTAAATCCTAAAGCAGAAATTATTGACTTTTGTTTTACTGGTCAAGAATTAAAAGAAGAACTATTACTAGGCCCTGCGTTTGCAATGTCAGAAGCGTTAAAAAGGGCAGACTTAAAACTTTCAGACATGGATGTTATTGAGATTCATGAAGCATTTGCCGGACAAGTTTTGGCAAATATTAAATGCTTGGAATCTGATAAATTTGGGAGAAGTAAATTAAAACAACCACAAAAAACTGGTGAAATTAATAGGGAGAAATTAAATTGCTGGGGTGGCTCTTTAGCAATTGGTCACCCTTTCGGAGCAACCGGAGCAAGATTACTTAACACCACAGCGAACAGACTTATTCATGAAGATGGTAAATATGGAATACTTTCAGCTTGTGCAGCTGGGGCTCATGGACACGCTATGATTATCAAAAAATACAAATTATAATGGAAAACGATTTTTTTAAAATTGAAAAAAGCAATGGGATTTCTACCATATGGTTAGATTTCAAAAATGAAAAAATGAACATTGTATCTCCTACATTAGTAGATCAATTTGAAACCATTTTCAATTCAATAAATAAAGACGATTCTATAAAAGGTGCAATTATTATAAGTGCAAAACCAGATTTCATAGCTGGAGCAGATATTAAAGCTTTTAAAGCAGAAAAAGTTGGAGATTTTCAGCCAATCAGTAAAAAAGGTCACGAACTTCTATTCATGATTGAAAACAGCAAAAAACCAATTGTTTCTGCAATTAATGGAACATGCTATGGATTAGGTGTTGAAATGTCATTAGCTTGCCAAGCAAGAATATGTTCTGATGACCCAAGAACAAAATTAGCACTACCAGAAGTAAAACTTGGCCTTCTTCCAGGTGGTGGTGGTACACAAAGATTACCCAAACTAGTTGGCCTCCAAAAGTCTTTAGACATAATGCTTACTGGTAAAAATATTTATCCTAGACAGGCAAAAAAAATGGGTTTAGTAGATGAGATAGTTAACAAAAACAAGCTTCATTCAGCATCAATAAAATTAGTTCAGAAGCTTATTAAGAATGGAGAAATAAAAAGAAAAATTAAAAAAAGTGCTATAAATAAATTTCTTGACCACACACTTCTAGGAAGGAAAATAGTTTTCAATGCGGCTAGGAAAAAAGTAAGTAAACTCACACAAGGCAACTACCCTGCTCCTATTGAAATATTAAATTGTGTTGAAATTGGAATAAACAAAGGTCCTGACAATGGCTACAATGCTGAAGTAGTTAAGTTTGAAGAGCTTATTCTATCTGATGTATCTAAAGCACTAAGAGGCATCTTCTTTAACATGACTGACAAGAAAAAAAATCCCTACTTAACGACTCCAAAAGAAATTAAAAGACTTGGAATTTTAGGCGCTGGTTTTATGGGGGCAGGAATAACAGAAATTTCTATCAACAACAATGTAGATGTAATTTTAAAAGATTTAGATGAAAAAACCATCTCCAATGCAAAAGCTTCAATCTGGAAAACATTAAATAAAAAAATCAAAAGGAAACAAATACAAGCTGTAGATGGGAAAAAGATTATTCAGAAAGCTATTGGACAAACAAGCTTTTCTGGCTTCAACAAACTAGAAATGGTCATCGAAGCAGTCGTGGAGAATATGGATGTTAAAAAGAAAGTTATAAAAGAGCTTGAAGAAAATTGTAATGAAAATTTCATTTTCGCATCTAACACCTCATCATTGCCATTATCAGAAATGGCTAAAGCAGCTAAGCACCCTGAAAATGTAGTTGGGATGCACTACTTTTCTCCTGTTCCAAAAATGCCATTATTAGAAATAATTAAAACAAATGAAACTTCTGAGCTAACTTTAGCTACTTGTTACGAACTAGGAGTTAAACAAGGTAAAACATGTATCGTAGTTAATGACTCACCAGGTTTTTATGTTAATAGAATTCTAGCACCTTATTTAAATGAAGTTCTTTTAATGCTTGAAGAAGGAGCGTCTATTTCAGCAATAGATAAATCAATTAAAAAATTAGGAATGCCAGTAGGACCTATAGCACTTATGGATGAAGTTGGTATAGACATTGGTGCTCATGTAATGGCTGGAGAAATGTCTCAATTGGTAGCTCAAAGAGAAGGAGTTAAAATAAGCAAAGCTCTTCCTAAAATGTTTGAGGCAGGTTATTTAGGCAAAAAAAACAAGAAAGGATTTTACAAGTATGACAATAAAAAAGGAAAGAAATCGGGTGAAAACAAGAATGCATATTCCTTTTTCGGATCTCCAAAAAAAATTAATTTCTCAAACGAACAGATAAATGAAAGAACTATTCTACTGCTACTTAACGAAGCTGTAATGTGTCTTGAAGAAGGCATAATAGATACTGCTAAAGATGGTGATATAGGTGGTGTATTTGGAATAGGTTTTCTCCCATGGTCTGGTGGCCCTTTTAGCTACATGAATCAATTCGGAATTGAAAACATTGTCTCTAGAATGAATACTCAAATGAACTCTTATGGACCCAAATTTAAACCTCGACCGTTACTTTTAAAAATGAAAGAACAATCCAGTCAATTTAATGTTTAACAAATTTTCATAATTTTTTATCTTTGAAGCAACAACTAAAGTACCCTTAGTTAGTCTTTATGCTGTAATGAAAGAAAAGGTTCTAATAATATTACTAAATTTTATAACGCTGATTGTTTTCCCTCAAAACATCAATTATCAGCTAAGAATTTCTGAATTAATGGCTACTGCTGACGCTAACGATGGTGGAGGTTTTGGTGGAGCGCAAGATCCAACTTGGTTCATTTGGACTATGGATAATGGAACAAATGGTGCTGCCATTTCGACTTGGCAAGCAACTGGTTGCATTAGCACTACCAATACCTATAATGTTTGGTGGACAGGTAATCCATCAAATGGACCAAATATTCCTTTCAACTGGTTCACTGTTAACAATTCAAATGCATCAACAGTAATGACTGAAATGGAAGGTTTTGAAGATGACTGTGGTCAAAGATGCAATTACGAATCTAGCTGTGGAACTTTTAATTTATTTGATGATGACAATTTTGACAATAGAGCTTCATCTGGAAATATAAATTTCCTTTTAGACCAACCATGTAATTGGAATCAATACACCATTCAAAATGGTGACTACTACGCAAAAGTAGATATATATTGGGAGTATGTATCGTTGGATGCAGGACTTATTTCTGGAGACCAAAACATTTGTCCTAATGGAGACCCCACAACATTAGGATCAATACAACCAGGATCCCCCGCTACACTTAATTGGACTTCTTACCAATGGCAAGAATCTGTTGGATGCACAGGAACTTATGTTGATATTTTTGGAGCAAATTCTGCTACATATGACCCACCATTAGGAACAACTCAAAACACATGTTTTAGAAGACTTGTTAGCTCAAATTGTTCTTCAGTCACATCAAACATTATTACAGTTACTATTAATACACTCTCTTCTAATCCATCTTCAATTGTAGCAATTCCTAATTCAATTTGTGGAAGTGGCTTAGTAGATCTTTCAGTTAATGGCGGAACCTTAGGAACTGGCGCACAGTGGAGCTGGTATAGTGGAGATCCTAATGCTGGAGGAACACCAATTGGAAATGGGAATCCGCTTTCAAATATTCCTATTTCTAACACTACAGATTATTATGTTAGAGCAGAAGGAAGCTGCGACTCTTCTAACACTGTAAACCAAGTAGTTTTAGTTGAAACTAATTCAATTGCACCGAGTGCTATTAATTCCTCACAAACCACAATTTGTGAAGGATCTTCAATTGATTTAACAGCATTAGGTACTACATTAGGCACCAATGCAAACTATGCATGGTATGATGTCAACCCTTTAACCAACAATAACTCTCCAATATTTCTAACATCAACCAATGTAATTACAGGCATTTCACCATTAACATCAACAACTTACTATGTTAGAGCAGAGGGTTGCGACACTACTGTATGTGCCTCAATCTCTATTATAGTGGAAACATTATCAGTCGTTCCCAGCGGAATTAACGCATCCAATTTAACTGTGTGTTCAGGAGATCCAGTAACATTAACTATTCAAGGAGGATTTCTAGGAACAAATTCCGATTGGATATGGTATGAGGGCGGTTGTGGTGCAGGAACTGCAATTTCTAGTGGAACACAGGTTGTTGTAAATCCAACAAATCAAACGACTTATTATGCAAGGGCTGAAGGAACTTGTAATACAACTAACTGCATTAGTGTCACTGTAAACACTTTAGACCTATCTACAGCACCTACAGCTATAGTTCCATCCGCTAACAACATCTGCCCCGGGGACATCTCTTTACTAAGTGTGTCAGGAGGAAGTTTAGGTAACAACGCTTCTTGGGAATGGTATTCTAATTCCTGTGGAGGAACATATTTAGGCTCTGGAAGCACAATAACTGTGAGCCCTACAACTTCCACAGATTACTATGTTAGAGCAGAAGGGTCTTGTAATTCAACCATATGTTCTACAGTTTCTTTGATTGTAAATGATATTTCGACTGATCCTACAACTATTACTCCAAGTTCCAGCACAATTTGTTCAGGTGATGTTGTTAATCTAAACGTATCTGGTGGGGGTTTAGGAACAAATGCTTCTTATGAATGGTACAGTAACTCTTGTGGAGGAACATATGTTGGTTCTGGAAACTCGATAAATCTAACACCATCGTTGTCAACAACTTATTTTGTGCGAATTGAGGGAACCTGCAACACAACAAATTGCATTAGTCAAACTATAAATGTCGAACCGGTAAGTACTGCTCCTTTATTAATTAATTCTTCCAACACCACTATTTGCCCTGGAAATCCGTCTACACTAACAGTTTCGGGTGGGTTTTTAGCTCCTAATAACGATTACTTTTGGTATGAAAACGGATGTGGTTTAGGAACTAACATTGGAACAGGAAGTCAAATAACTGTATCTCCATCTTCTACAACTACATACTATGTAAGAGCAGAAGGTCCATGTGACTCTACAACCTGTGTTAATATAACCATTACAACCAATACAACATCTACAGACCCCGCCTCAATTATTGCTACTAGCAACTCAATATGTGCAGGTCAAAATTCTGTATTATCTGTAAGTGGTGGACTTTTAGGCTCTGGAGCTAATTGGGAATGGTATATTGGATCTTGTGCGGGAACATATGTTGGTTCAGGAAATTCAATCAGTGTCAGTCCTGCATCAACCACCACTTATTATGTTAGAGCCGAAGGAACTTGCAATTCAACAAATTGTGTTTCTACATCAATTTCTGTTGGTGCTGGTGTTTCTCCACCAACATCTGCTCAAAGCTCAAATAACAACATCTGCCCTGGAGAAAACACAGACATATCCGTAACAGGATCATCTCTTCCAAGTGGTTACACTTACGTATGGTATACGGGAGCATGTGGAGCTGTACCAATCGGAGTAGGAACAACACTTCAAGTCTCTCCTAATTCAACTGAAACATATTATGTGAGCGCTGTCGGAACATGTGGATCTACTAGCTGTGAACAAGTAACAATAACAGTTCAAAATGGAAGTATTGCTGCTACAGGAATATCTTCAAGCAATAATAATTTCTGTGTAGGTGAAAGTGCTTCATTAAATACCATAGGAGGCTCTATCTCTGCTGGTGCTGATTGGTATTGGTATGAAAATAGTTGTGGTGGTAATTTTATTGGAAATGGAAGCTCAATTACAGTAACCCCATCTACATCTACAAGTTATTATGTAAGAGCAGAGGGCGGTGTTTGTGGAAACACAATTTGCCAAAGCATCTTTGTAACAACTCAGCAAGTTGTTGTTCACATGAACCCTTTTGACACCATTTGTGGAACTGGTTTTCCATTTCAAATTCAAAATGGTGAACCTGTTGGGGGCAACTACTCAGGACCTGGAATTACAAATAACACTTTCTACCCATCTAATGCTGGGATTGGAGTTCACACTATAAATTATGAATACACTTCTTCAAACGGTTGTTCAGCTATTGCATCTAGAGATTTAGTAATTATTGAGAGCACACTAAACGGCAATCTTGAAATAGAACAACTTCCATGTGCTGAAGGAGGAGTATCATTATTTGCAAATATTTCTGGAGGAGAGGGCTTTTTATCATTTTATTGGAACGATGGTGTTGTTGAAAACCCAAGAAACTATGTTCAAGAAGGAACATATAGTGTTTTCATAAAAGACTCTAAAGAATGTATTTTAGAACTAGGTGACATTGAAGTAACTGAAGAAATGGATTGTTTTGAGATACCCAACACTTTCACTCCTAACGGAGACGGAACAAATGAAACCTGGAATTTAGATTTTTCTAATTACAATAATTTAAAAATAGAAATTTATTCTAGATGGGGAAGACTTGTTTGGGAATCCTCAGATCTTGTTATTCATTGGGATGGCATAGGCCTCAATGGTCAAACCCTACCTTCAAATACCTACTATTATATATTATCGTTAAACAATGGTGAAAAAACTCAAAATGGACCAGTAATTTTATTGAAGTGATAAAAAATATTTTACATATTGCTTTAGTCTTAATTTGTATTATTCCGATACATGGTCAGCAAATTGTGATGCACAGTAATTACATGGTTAATGGATTGCCTTTAAATCCTGCAGTTGCAGGAACAAAAACATTTGCACCCCTAGTTTTAGGTTTTCGAAGACAATGGACAGGTATTCGTGAAGCACCTGTTGCTCAACACTTGTCTTATCACAATTATGTTGCAGAACAAATAGGAGTTGGCATTTATGCATTTAACGATGTTGCTGGCCCAGCTAGAAGAACAGGAATGATGGGAGCTTTTAGTTTGCAAATAAAATCATCTTATAAAACAAGGTTGTCATTTGGTTTAGCCGGATCATTTTCTCAATTTATGCTAGATAGAGATAAGCTAATTACTGAAGACCCTGCTGATCAAGTTGTTTTAGAAAGGACAACAAATCAATTCGTTCCAGATTTAGCTGCTGGTCTTCATTGGTACGGTCATCAATTTCATTTTGGGGTTTCAATATTTAATGTCATACAAACCAAGACAGATTTATTTGACATAATGACTCCTGTAAGTTCCACACTTGACAGAACATTATATGCAAATGCTAGTTATCGATTTGGAGCCAAAAATGATAAAAGTTTATCATTTGAACCTGCAGCAATTTTGCGAATAATGAAAAATGCACCTTTACAATTTGATTTAAGTGGCAGAATATTTTATGATCAACAATACTACATTGGCTCTTCATATCGTTTCAAAGACGCTTTAGCCATTTTATTGGGTTTTAACGGCCCTAAAATAGGAATAGGTTATGCATATGATCTAGGCCTTTCAAGTTTAAACAGTTACCACTCTGGTAGTCATGAAATTGTCATTACATTTAAAACAAGAAACAATAATCAAAATTCAAACAATAGAAGCAATTTTAGTAATCGAATATACGATTGCCCTAGCTTTAAATAAAAAATGAAAAAATGAAAAAAATATCAATCTCTACACTTTTAGTAATAATTATAACTTCGCTGTCTTTTTCTATTAAAGACTCAATAAAATCAATTGAAATAGGAACAAAAGCTCCAATGAGTGAGCTAAAGTTAAAAGATGTTTCTGGAAATGAATACTCATTAGAAAATTTAAAAAATGAAAATGGTTTACTAGTTGTTTTTAGCTGTAATTCTTGCCCTTTTGTTATTGGGAATCAAAAAACAGAAGGATGGGAAGGACGATACAATGAAATTTACAAAATTGCCCTTTCAAATAATATTGGAATGACACTTATTAACAGCAACGAAGCAAAAAGAGATGGAGCCGATTCATTTGACAAAATGATAGAAAGGAGCAATAAGATGAGTTACAAAGCTTATTATTTAATGGATAAAAATAATGTTCTAGCGGATGCATTTGGAGCCAGTACAACTCCTCACATTTTCTTATTTAATAATGATTTAAAATTAGTATACAAAGGAGCAATAGATGACAATGTGGATTCTAAAGAACAAGTTAAATCTAAATGGTTATCTGATGCAATGATTAATCTTGGTTTAGGGAATACAATTAATCCTTCTGTTACTAGAAATTCAGGGTGTAGTATTAAAAGGAAAAACTAATTATTTCCCAGTCCCATCATTAATATCAATCATTAACTCAATAATTAAATCTTTTATATCGTTTGAGGATTTCATGGTTTTAATTTTAAATAAATTTATTAATCAATCACATTTAACTGTACTTACAATTTTCTAACGTATTTATTCTAATTCCTAACGTATACTTTTTCATTTCACATTTAAAGTAAATACATTTACGAGCTAAATTTTAAGAAATGCCTACAACAACTACAAAAGCACTTAATATGCCCTCCTCTCCAATTAGAAAATTGGTTCCTTTTGCTGAAAAAGCAAAAAAGGAAGGCAAAACAGTTTACCATTTAAATATTGGTCAACCAGATATAGAAACACCAGAAGTTGTATTAAACAAAATGAAAAACTTAGATTTAAAAGTTGTTGAGTATAGCCATAGTGCAGGTTTTCAATCTTACAGAGAGGGTTTAGCTAAATATTATGCCGATTTAGGAATTGTATTAGATTCTGAAAAAGAAATAATGATTACAACAGGTGGGTCAGAAGCATTAATTTTTGCTTTTCAATGTTGCTTTGAACCTGGTGATGAAATAATTATACCCGAACCTTTTTATGCAAATTATAATGGTTTTGCTGTTACCGGTGGACTTAAAGTTGTTCCTGTTACAGCTAAAATTGAAGACGGATTCTCACTACCCCCTATTGAAGAATTCAAAAAATGTATAACATCTAAAACTAAAGGAATTTTAATTTGTAATCCTGGAAACCCTACAGGATATTTATATTCAAAAGAAGAATTGCAATCTCTTAAAGAAATTGTTTTAGAAAATGATTTATTCTTATTTGCAGACGAAGTCTATAGAGAGTTTTGTTATGATGGAGCACAACATTTTTCTGCTCTCGAACTGGAAGGACTTTCAGAAAACGTAGTCTTAATTGATTCTGTTTCTAAAAGATATAGCATGTGTGGAGCAAGAGTTGGAGCGCTAATAAGTAAAAACCATGAGCTTATGAAAATGGCTTTAAAATTTGGACAAGCAAGATTAAGCCCACCAACTTTTGGTCAAATCGCTGGAGAAGAAGCTTTAAAGACACCAAAAAGTTATTTTGAAAACGTTTCTAATGAATATGTAGAGCGGAGAAATATTTTAGTTGATGGTCTGAACTCAATTGAGGGAGTTATTTGCCCAAAACCAAGTGGTGCATTTTATGCAATTGCAAAATTACCAATTGACAATTCGGATCGTTTTTGCCAATGGTTACTTGAAGATTTCAGCTTCAATAATGAAACTGTAATGCTAGCACCAGCTACTGGATTTTATTCTTCAAAAAATGCAGGCCAACAAGAAGTTAGAATTGCATATGTTTTAGAAAAAGAATCATTGAAAAATGCTGTAAAATGTATTGAAGAAGCATTAAATCAATATCCTGGGAAATGCTAATTCCCTAGCAAAAACAACATTATTCGATCATTTTTCTTGATTTTTAGTTAAAAAAGCCACTTTTTTATGATAAGTGGTAACTTATATTCATTTCCAAAATGTTATTTTTATAAAAACTTTATTCAAAAAACATGAAAAAAATATTTACTCTTTTACTTTTAGTTTCATTATATAACTTCAATTATAGCCAATGTGATGGACGATATGAAACTGAAATTTTCAGTACAGTTTCAGTTAACACGGTTAACTACTCAGATGTTTATACAGATGGTGAACACGAGATGGACATTTACATTCCAGATGGAGATACAGAAACTAATAGACCTGTAGTTGTATACATGCATGGAGGTTCATTTTACGCAGGAGATAAAGGTTCTGTTGATTGTGTAGACTTTTGCACTTCCATGGCTAAAAGAGGATATGTTGCTATTTCAGCAAACTATAGGCTTAATCAAAATCCAATAAGTTTTATATATAGTCAAGAAGAACAATTTAGAACTGTATTAAAAGCAGTTGCTGACATAAAATCTGTGGTAAGGTATTTAAGAAAAGATCACTCCACAGGAAACTCATTAGGGGTTAACCCAGCAGGAATTTACATTGGTGGATACTCAGCTGGAGCAGTTTTATCAATTCACATGGCTTACATTGATCAAATTAGTGACTTACCAACCTCACCAATTAATGTTCAGAATTTAGTAGCCAACATAGGTGGCACCTTAGAAGGAGATTCTGGAAATGATGGGTACTCTTCAGAAATAACTGCTGTTTTTAGTTTTGCAGGAGCTATTAACGATTTAAACTGGATAGATGCAAATGACGAACCTTTAGTAAGCGTACAAGGAGATGCAGATGGGACAGTTAGCTACAATTGTGCTCCTGGATTAGGATTAACGACTGTTCTTACACTTTGCGGGACTGGAGAGATGCATCCTCAAGCAACTTCTGTAGGTATTCTTAATGATTTTCTAACCTACCCAGGCATTGACCACGATTGGGGTGTAAATGGAAATGGAAACCCACTTTTCATTCAAGGGACTGAATTTGTTGTTGATTTCCTTTACCCTATATTACCTTGTAACGGTGGTGTAAATGGTGTTAATGAATTAAGCCTTAACATTGAAATTTTCCCAGTTCCTGCTTCAGAAATCATTAATTTAAAAGCAAACCAAAAAATAAAGTATCTAAACATTTATAACTCCTTAGGGAAATCAGTTTTAAATTCTTCTAATATACCTAGTAACTCAAGCTTAAATGTAGCAGATTTCAAATCTGGAATATATCTTTTAGAATTTGTTACAGAAAATGGTAATTCTTCTTGCAAGAAAATAATAATTCAATAGAAAGAATTAATCAAATTTTGGTGCCTCATTATTCTTAATACTTAATCTTGGATTAAGATAATATGTGGCACCTATATTTACTCCATACTTAGTATAACTTTTCTCCAACAAATAGTCATCATTCATGATGTTTTGATTATGATATTGAAAGTTAAATGCAGAATAAAAATCAAATGAAGGAGTTATTCTGATTCTAGAAATAACATTTCCAACATAATTCCAATTATGAATTTTTAATGCCTCTAAGTTATTTGAGTATGTCGTAGCCACCATATCATTATAATAGTAATAAGGTTTTTTACCAATTCCAACATCAACATAACCATTTTTATATGAAATACCTGAATACTTAACAAGCTTAGAAAACTCTACACCACCATTAAGCTCAACAGAAAATCTATTAAAAGAAAATTCGTAACCAACTGTTAATGGTATTTTCAAATAATTATATCTGTTACTAGATTCATTAATTTCTGAAAGAAGTTGAGTGTCATTTGGATCGACATATAAAATAACAGCAGTATCCTGACCAAATACTTGTAAACCTGTAACATACTCAACACTCAAAAGAGAAACCTCGCCTAAAGAAGACATAATGAAAACAGAATCTGTTTCAGTGTAATAATCATAAACCGGTTTACTGTCGAATATCTGACTGTGACTAAAACCTGTGTTTATTTTAAAGTTTCTTATGTTATAAGATAGATTCACACCCATTGACAAACCAGAATTTACCATGTCATACTCTTTGTAAAAATCCCACCAATATTGCTGAAAAGAAGGATCTAAAACATTGTCAACGTCTACTCTATTGTATGGTGAAAAATATGCATCTACAGTTAACCCTCTTTTAAACTTATTATTTGCATAATCATTTTGAGAGATTGTTGGAACAGAATTAATTTTAATAGTATCTGAACAAGTATGAAGAGCTACTATGTTTTTTGGATCAATTTTTAGAGAATCTAAATTTAAATTATTCATCATTATCCTAGAAGGAAATGATTCTTCTGTTTGAAATTTATTTTCAGATTCAACAACTAAATCTAGTTTAGATTTATAGTCTAATAAATGTGAATCATTAACATTTCGTGATGATTTAACATTTGATAAGTTCAATAAATCATTGCTTGAATTACTTCCAGTATTTTGTTCAAAAGCGTTGTTTTTATACTTCACTTTTGGCTCTTTAGTGATATTTTCATTGACTAAATCTTCACTTTCTTGAATAGTTAATGTTTTCTCTGGTTTAGGGTCGGTTAAATTATTTTCATGAATTTTCACTTCTGGTTCATTAATATCATTTAATGAAAATGGTGATACAGTTTCTTTTTTCAATTCATTTTTTGAAGAATTCACTATTAGATTTGGGAGATCTTTTTTGTCATCATCAATTTGATTACCATCTTGAAAAACAGATTCTTCAATAATTAAATCATTTTGACCTACAATTTCATTATTACTATCTCCATTAAAGAAATAAATAGAAGAAATTGAAACACCAGCAACTAGAAATAAAGAACCAAATAATTTTAACTTATGAAAAACCCATAAGTTTTGAAAGAAGATAATCCCAAAAACAGCTCTTTTAACCTCCTTCTTAGGAAGCTCAGAAAAATCAGAAAGGCTTTCTTTTATTAAATTGTCAAATCCTCTTGTATCCATTCTTTATGCTTTTTTTTTTGAGGTTCTTGAACCCCTAATAATGATCTTAAATATTTTCTTGCTTTTGACAGCTGAGATTTTGACGTATTCTCAGAAATATCTAAAATATCTGCAATTTCTTTGTGTGAATAACCCTCAACTGAATAAAGATTAAAAACGGTTCTATATCCATCAGGTAATTCGTGCATGGCATTCATCACTTTGTTTTTACGCTCTTCATTTGTATCTGCATCAGAAGAAATATCAAAAATTGGTTTAACACCTATTTGAATATCATCTACATCTTCAGTGTAATGGTGCTTTTTATTATTCCTATTGTGGCTAAGTGTTGTATTAATCACAATGGTCTTAATCCAAGCCGTTAAGGACCCTTCATTTCTACCTTCAAATTTAAGTATATACTTAAAAATTCTAACAAATGCTTCCTGTAAAACATCTTCAGCCTCAGATTTATTCCTACAATATCTAAGAGCTACTCCAAACATAGATCCACAATATTTATTGTAAAGTGCATGCTGAGCGCGACTCTTTCCATTTTTACATCCTTCTATAATTTCCTTTTCTGAAAGCATCTTATTAACGGCAAGAT
>Ga0315331_10001211_pt1 | contig 19173 bp, 16 predicted proteins | sample M160m34915metaG_FD_203456 | JGI IMG/M metagenome (GOLD analysis project Ga0315331, IMG submission 203456) | Ammonia-oxidizing marine archaeal communities from Monterey Bay, California, United States - M1 60m 34915 | ecosystem: Environmental > Aquatic > Marine > Intertidal zone | place: USA...
GAGAGCCGTTAACCGTCCAGGCTTTCAAGGATGTTTATTTCGGCCTGCTGAAAGATTACTTCGGACCCGACTTTACCCTCGATGACGACCTGGCGCTGGAGTGTTTTCGAATCCCTCACTTCTACCGTGCCTTTTACGTTTACAAGTATGCCACAGGCCTGTCGGCTGCGATCGCCTTGAGTCAGCGCGTCCTGCAGGGAGGCGCATCAGAAGTCGCCGACTACCTCGGATTCCTCCAGGGCGGTTGCTCGAAAGACCCGCTGGATCTACTCCGAAATGCGGGCGTGGACATGGAGCAACCCGATGCGGTGGATACCGCCCTGGGTCATTTTGAAAACCTGGTTGGCCAGCTGGATGAGCTGCTCTGATCCTGCTCAGGGTTTCTTGAAATTCGAGATCCAGATGAACGGGGTATTCACCTCATCAACGCGGACCTCGCAATACAGCCGGGCCTGGGATAGCACCTGGTCTAAAATTTTCTTGTAGTAGGTACGCCCGGAGGGGACGCTTACCTTGACCGCATCCAGGTCAATACGATCCCGGGCCAGCGCGTTATAGTCGATCACGAACGGAACCTTTAAACGCGGTGCGATAGCTCCCAGGGCCTCGGACAGCGCAACCTTATCGATTTCCACGCTCAGGCTCTTGAAAAGTGCGGGCATGAGAAGACCAGGATTTTTCTGGGGCGGCCATCCCACGGGCCAGGATTCCTTGACCTGGTCCGAGCCCATGATGACCAGTCGCACCTCCTGGCCACTTGGTTTCTGGGGAACCAGTACTAGGCCCTGGGGTCGTAACGTGATCGCCATCACGGTACCGGCACTCAATCCCTGCAACTCGTCCTGCAGGACCTCTCCCCCGGCGAGTGCCTGCCGAGCAGCTGGATCGACTGCCACGGAAACCTTCAGTCCCCTGGCAATCTGGTTGATCACCTCGACATTTTTCCTACCACGGGTTTGGAAATTAATCTTGCCGGTCATCGCTTCATGCAGCTGCAACAGCTGCTTCTTGGTCAAACCAAAAGGACCCTTTTCGGCCGTCAGGTTTTCCATCCCGTCCACCTTGAGCTTTTCCACCCACTTACTGATCGCCGCCTTTTCCCCGTAACGAAACTCGACACCTGGCAGGCGGAGCGTATTGCGAGCCGTCAAGGCGCCGGTCACGACATAGCTGGGGGATTCCTCGGTACCACGATTCCTGATTTCAATCTTGGTCCCCGGGCGCAGGCTGCGAAAGCGAATGTTCGAAAGCTGGCAATCCTTCAGCAGCATCAGCCACTTGCGTTCTCCACCGAGGGGGAAACCGGCCTCGGTCCCCAGTTCCAGGGAGACCAGTGGGGCAGCCCAACAGGCACCCGTGGCCAGCACCAGGACCCAGGTCGCCAGGGCCTGTAGCATTCGTGGCAGGTATTGCATGGTACGCATCCTTATTCCCAGGAAGGTTGATCGCTCCGAACCGCAGGTAGAACACTGCCGGAAGTATAACATGGCTCTTGAAATAACGAAGGTTTTGCCCAGCCGTCAAGGCCAACGTAACCCGAAGCGATCGACTGGAATCACGGCGACCGGTGCCCGGCAAGCTGCCCGGCGTCATTCGACGCGAGGAAATTCGACCGGGAGTTGCGGATTCGGTTCCAGAAGGACACAATAACAACTTCTTCAGACGGATCTGACGACTTGGTGCCCATGCTCAGGGATTGACCACTCGGTAAAGGGCAAACCCTAGTTCATACGTCCTGCAAATCGGTTAACACCGTGGATCGACTGACCCACGCAGGACTCGTTTTTTTGTGAAGTGAAGGAGACCATCATGGCGCGACCGGTCACATTATTTACCGGCCAATGGGCTGACTTGAAAATCGAAGACATGGCACGCATGACCAGGGAATTTGGTTATGACGGAATCGAACTGGCTTGCTGGGGCGACCATTTCGAAGTCGACAAGGCTCTGGCCGAGGATGACTATTGCTCGAAGCGGCGAGAACTGCTCGACAGCCATGATCTGCAATGTCATGCGATCAGCGCTCACCTGGTAGGCCAGGCCGTGCTGGATCCCATCGATCAACGTCACAAGGACATCATCCCACCCTATGTCTGGGGAGACGGGGACCCGGCCGGTGTGAATGAGCGAGCCTGCGAAGAACTCAAGAACACGGCACGGGCGGCCCAAAAATTTGGCGTGGAAGTCGTCAACGGATTCACCGGGTCAAGTATCTGGCATCTCAATTACTCGTTCCCACCCGTGTCACCGCAGATGATCGACGATGGATTTGCATTGCTGGCCGAGCGTTTCAATCCCATCCTGGATGTATTCGGTGAATGTGGTGTTCGATTTGCCCTGGAAGTTCATCCGACGGAAATTGCCTTTGATATTTACACGGCCCAGCGAGCACTCGAGGCGCTCGATCACCGGGAAGAATTTGGCTTCAACTTTGACCCCAGCCATCTTCACTGGCAGGGAGTCGACCCTGTCGAATTCATCCGTGCGTTCCCTGATCGGATCTACCACGTGCATATCAAGGATGCCATCACAACGCTCGATGGACGCACCGGCATCCTGGCCAGTCATCTCAATTTTGGTGATGCACGACGAGGCTGGGACTTCCGCAGCCCCGGTCGTGGAGCTGTGAATTTCGAGGAAATTATCCGAGCCCTGAATGACATTGACTACCAGGGTCCCCTCTCGATCGAGTGGGAAGATTCGGGAATGGACCGAGAATTCGGTGCACGCGAAGCATGTGAATTCACCCGCGGAGTTGATTTTGCTCCCAGCGGACTAGCCTTTGATGCTGCTTTTGGTGACGACTAGTCCATACAGTCATCGCCAGTAAAGCTTGCGCACCCGGTGTTTCCTCACAGAAACACCGGGTTTTTTCGTGATTCTCCCTGAAAAGCAAGCCCTGCCTCGGTCAACGGGCAATGATAGAATAGGACATATCTGCTGCCTGAGGTCTGCTGCCTGGCGGCCAGGCAGGCTCCCATCCATTTCAAATCTACCTGGAAACCGGCTCTTGATCGTTCCCTCAACAACTCGTTGGCAACCTTTCTCGCCATGCTGGCTGTGGCTGGTGAGCATGACCCTGGCATTGCCAGCGATCGCCCAGGCAGTCGATCAACCGTTGGCAGCCATGCGTGCCGAGGCAGACACCAACCTGCAGGCTTCCCTGGAAAAGCTGGCAGCCCGCTGTGACGAATTAAAACTACCCCGGCAGGCAGCACAAACCCGTGGCTGGCACGTGGCACGTCGCCCGGACCAGCAAGTTCTTTTTCTGCCTACCTCGCAGGATCTTCTCAAGCCGACTGCCAACGCCGAGCAAGTCGTCCTCTTCTGGTACGAGCAACTCAGCAAACATCGCCAGCAACATGCGCGGGACCTGTTTAAGTTAATCGAACCCTTGCTGGACTCGAATCGACCGGGCCAAGCTTACCAGTTGCTTTTTGAAATCCTGCGTGACGATCCGACCCATGCCCAGGCAGCCAGGATCCTTGGGATTTCCCGGGAGGCAACTCGTAAACCTCGGGCCAGCCTCGGGCGTACGCGTCACGCTCGCCTGGGCTGGGCACCGCGATCCTACTGGACCGTGCGCAGCCCCCATTACGAGATCCTTACCAATCACAGCGCCCAGGCAGGCCTGGAACTGGCCCGACACCTGGAACAATTGCAGGCTATCTGGCAACAGGTGTTCTTTCGCTATGAAGACCAGGCCGACATCCTGGAATCCCGTTTTGCAGGGAATTCACAACCATGGCTCAAGCATTCCGTACACCGTATCGTTCTCTTCCAGGATCGCCCTCAATACGTCAACTACTTCTCCAGGACGCAACCGCAGATCGGCATGACTACCGGCTACTACCAGCCTGGTGAAAAGACCGCTTACTTCTATGCCGCCAAGCCGGCATTGATGGCCACCTGGTACCACGAGGGGACACACCAACTTTTCCAGGAGCGCGGACAAAGTGTCGACAAACCGGGTGAGCAGCAAAACTTCTGGGCTCTCGAGGGCGTGGCGTTGTACATGGAATCCCTTCAATTCCATGAAGGTTACTGCACGCTTGGTGGTTTTGAATCCAGCCGCCTGCAATACGCACGCTACGACAAGTACATCAACCAGGCTTACCTTCCCCTGGAAAAACTACTACACCTCGGACAAGCAAAATTACAGGAACATTCGGAAATCAGATCGCTCTATCGACAGTCTGCAGGACTAGCGCACTTCCTGATGACGGGTGAACGGGGTCGTTATCGTACGGCCTTCATCGATTACCTGCGGGAGCTTTACCGGGGCAGTGACCAGGCCGCGACGTTGCCAGCTCGTGCTGGAAAAACACCTGCTGAAGTGGATCAACAGTACCATGAATTCCTGATGGTGCGTGACCAGGATCTGCTTGCCTTGAACAAACAGCTGCCGTTGCGCAAGCTGGTGCTGGGACATACCCAGGTCACCAACAAGGGTTTCCTCGAGTTGGGGAAACAGCCGCTTGTGACCTGGCTGGATCTAACAGCTACTCGCATCGATGCAAAAGGCATGGTAGAGTTGAGTGATTGGGTCGGCCTGGAGCGGATTTCCCTGGAAGGAACCCGGATTACCGGTCAACTGGTCACTCGACTTGCTCGGCTACCCAACTTGTCGGAACTGGATTTATCCGGAACGGCAATAACTGATGAAAGCCTGCAACCATTGGGCCGACTAACCAAGCTCCGGGTGCTCTGGTTAACCGGAACCCGGATTACCGATGCAGGATTACCCCACTTGGAAAAACTACAACAACTTGAAGTATTGAATCTTGATCAGACCCAGGTTAGCGATGCTGCCCGTCAACGATTGCAAGAGAAATTACCCAAGCTGAAAAGCACCCCCTGACCTTGAGACGAGTCTGACTAGGAGAAACCGATGCGACCTTGGATTTTGGGTGAAACCAATTATGCCGTGACCCAGGAGAACCCGTACAACGTTGCGGTTCTCCCACTGGGTGCCACGGAACCTCATAATTTCCATCTGCCCTATGCCACGGACACCCTCATCGGCAATGCCATCGGTGAGCGTATTTGCGAAGCTGCCCACAAGGGTGGTGGCCGGGTCGTCTTGCTGCCAACGATACCTTACGGCACCGAGACCAACATGCATGCCCTGCCACTGGCCATGAACGTGAATCCTTCCACGCTCTTCCAGGTGATCACGGACTTGCTGAAGTCTATCGTGGATAGTGGTATCAAGAAGGTCCTGCTGTTGAATTGTCACGGCGGCAATGCCTTGAAACCACTCCTACGTGAACTCTGTGACAAGTCACCTGCCCACCTCTTTCTCTGTAACTGGATCCAGATGGTCAACGACCTGACCGGGAAAATATTCGAGCACCAGGAAGACCACGCCGGTGAAATGGAAACTTCCCTGGGCATGGCCTACTTTCCAGACCTGGTCATTCATAACGAGGACGGTTCCCTGAGAGCCGATGCCGGGGAAACCCGGCCCTTCCGGTTCGAGGCACTGGAAAAAGAATGGGTTGATATCACACGTCCCTGGCACCTGCTCACCACCAATACCGGGGCGGGAAATCCCCACGAGTCCAGTGCCGAAAAAGGGCAACAACTCATGGACGTCCTGGTCGAACGCCTGGGAACATTCCTGGTGGAACTTTCCAACTCACCCCTGGACGAGTCATTTCCCTTCATCAACACGGACGCCGTTGACCAAGGGGACGCAGAAAACTAAACTGGATCCAGCAGGTCGAAAGGCCTGCCTGATTGATGGTGGGTGTAGCTCAGTTGGTTAGAGCACTAGATTGTGATTCTAGGGGTCGGGGGTTCGAGTCCCCTCATCCACCCTCTTTAAAAGAAGGGTTTCTGGTCTGCGGGCTGGAAACCCTTTTTTTATAACGAGGCATCGATTTCCAAAGAAATGATAACGGCAGCAGCCGGCAATCATTTCGACTGGGGATATAACTCGCTTTGATGGGACCACGCTGAAATGAAATGGCTGCTCGCAATTCTCTACGGACTGTTTGTAATCTGGACCGGCTTGCTACGTGGCATCGAAGCCCAGGCCTATAAACCAAACTCTCTCTGGTTCTGCCTGGCAATGGGTTTGCTTTGCATCGCCGCCGGCTACCTGTTTCGACTCAACAAGAATGCTGCGGCGACCATAACTTCCCTGGTTGCCGTTGCGTTCGTGCTTTCCTTTTATCTTTATTGCTTCATCTGCAAGCCGGAAGGGGATGCCACGGTGCGGGTTGGACTAGTGATCGTCGCATCCATCGGATTCCTGGCAATGCTTTTTCTTCCTGCTGAAGTCAAAGGGTGTCAGCAAGACACAACCTGATTGATGGTGAATGGAGCGCAGCGTGGTGAGAGCGCTCGATCCAGGTTCTATTGTCCTCACGGACGTAGAGATTCAAATCCTCTCATCCGCACTTTAAGAAAACAGGGGTTTCCGGTACTACGCTGGAAGCTCCTGTTTTTTTGTGTCTGCCCTGACGACCCATTGACTACCGTGGTCAAAACTTCTCAAACTGCGTTTGCACTGCTTCCACCACGTAACTTGTTATTTTATTAACGCGGTGCAGCAGGTCGGATCGGGACCTCACAGAAGGTCAACGCTGCGATGTTATTTGCGCCCCGGATGATCGCATCCTCCTGTCGCCACTTGCCACCCTTGATATAGGTCAAGGTGTTTGCCGTGGAGGGGCCAGCCAGTTTCAACGTGATACTTTTTCCCGTGCCGCCAACTGTGGTCAGCTCGCTGGAGGCGCCATCGAGGTAAAAACGCCCAGCGATTTCGTCATCCCATTTCACGTTTTGATCAAATGTCAGTTGGATTTCGTCTCTCCTGGCACTGGTGTAAAAGACGCTCTGCACATTCGGCGGAGTCACCGATATCTTCGATTCCAGTCCGTAGTTGTATTTATTCACCTGCGGGAACAACTGCCTTGCCATCACCGCATAGCCCTCTGGCAAGTAGTGACAACCGCCCCCTGGGCGAATACCGAGTGTCGACATGATGCTCATGTTGGAGAACTGCCGGGGCAATCGTCGCTGTCTCTCACGCAACCTGTCGTTCTCCACGGATCTGGCGCCACATGCTCCTGGCCAGATCTGGTGGATGTAAAAGTGTTTGATGTTCGGGTAGTCCTGCTTCCAGGCTGCCGTCATGCGGATGAAGTAATCCTGGTAATTCACCCAGCCAAAAGTGCCGGTCGGCCCCGCCGCTCCCTGGTCATTTTCTCCCTGGTGCCACAGCACGGCGCGAACTCCATGCGTTAGTTTTGCCTGCTGTAATCGCCACAACAGTCTGCCGTAGATGGTGCTCACATCTGTCGGGTCAGCCTCGTTGCGCTGGTGCTGGTCGACGCGAGTTCCGCCCTGTGCTCCGTTGATGATACAGATGGGAATCCTGTGCTTTTCGATGAGCAGCTTTCCCAGCTCGACGCCCCAATAGCCAATCTGGAAATGATGATGGTTCTCACCGCCGTTGAAAGACAAGGCGTTGCCCCAGACCGCATCGCGGGCCCTGTCCTTGTTGGTGGTTGGCGTACCAAAGCTGCGAAGCCATTGACTCCTGGATGGATGGACAACACGTTTGTCAGTCCAGGCTTCGGCATTGGACTGGCCCTGAATGACAAAGACGTCGCCGCAGACCAGGTCGCTGGCTTTATCCAGAACCGTTTCGCCGCTGCCGCGTTTGATACCAAACTCCGTGCGATAGACGATGAGGCCTGCCTTCATTTGTGTCGACAAAGCGTACTTGTTGTTGGCGCTCATCTTCTGACGTTGTGTGTCGATCAGCTTGTCGTCGGCATAGAGCCTGAGAAACACTGAATCAGCAGGTTCCTTGAGCGTGCCTCGATAGTGCATGGTTCCCTGGTTGTTATCGTCGCGAGCGTAGAACTGGTGGTCCACGGGCTTTTCGTCGACCGACGCAGTGCGCTCTACCCAGGGATCATGCTTCGGTTCAGCAACGTTGATCTTCGCGGAATGCGAACCAGCGGCACCACCATTGTCGAGGGAGAGGCCAACGGTCAGGACACCACTGTTCTGGGCCCGCTTCAATACCAGCATTTTCGCTTTGATTTTGCTGATCGTGGCCATACCCGAAACCGTCCATGAGTAATTCAGGCCGCCAACGCCCTTGGACTTCATCTCTGCAAGGTTGCTGATCGAGGCCGATATTTCCAACTCATCCCTGCCATTCCACGTTTGGGGAACGTTGAGCGTGAAAACAGGATTCGGAATGCTCTCCTGGATGGCAACTCGAATGGTTTTGGTTTTCATCCCGGATGCGAATAAGGCCTTGAATTGCAAAGAGACTGTCTTACTTTTATCCACCCGTCCAACGTCAAAACGGTAGGTGAAGCGGTCGACGGCCAGGACTTGCTCCGTGTCGCCATCCTTCAATACCCAGTAGACCTTCCTGGCTCCCCCGGCTTTTGCCGACAATTCCACCGAAGTCCCCTCCTGCATCGTCAAGCTGGACTGCGACACCGAGAACTCATCGCCGTCCTGCACCAGTGGTCCAACCAGCGATTGCAGTGGCTTCTGGTTCTCGAAACAGAGCTTCAGCCAGTTACTCGAGCGTGCCACGGACTCGAAACGCACCTCATCAAGAGCGCCATTGAAAGGTCCACGCCCGTTGCCATGATCACCAAGATCGACCGGCGTTGATTCAGGCGTCCTCAAGGTACCGAGCCGGCTCACCGCCCTACCGCTGTTATCGATCGTCTTGTCCAGAACACCATCAACATAAAATCGCACCATGTCTTGCGAAACGCTGAGGGCGATATGCCGCCAATCACCACGGGGCAGCGCGCTGGCGCAGCGGGGATCAAATCCGTAAAGATGAAAGCGGGGCTGACCGATTCCAGTCATCGTCATGTAAGACAGTCCCATGTTCGGCTTCTGACCACGCTCCGGTTCACCCCATCCACCGATGGTCGCGGACGCCCAGTTGAGTCCTTCGAAACTGGTGGGATTGACCCAGGCCGACATCGTCCGATCTGCGTTGCCCGCGGGCATACATGTCACACGTCGATCCGGCTTCGATCCAGGCGGCCGGATGACAAGAATCTTATTCGCGCCGAATTCCTGAGCGTCACCGATAATGCCAGTGGTATTGGTAGTTGGTTTATCGGGTTTGTTGAAGCCATCAAGATTAAAGGAAGTGGCGTCTTCCAGGTTGTCGCCCAGGTGCCAGACACCGGCAAACCCTTCCGTGACTCGGAACACTTTTTCACTATTGCTTTCGCTGGCGACCTTATCGTTGCCCCAATGCATCCTGATCGCCTGCTGATCATTGCCCTTGATTGTGGGGACTCGTACCCAGACATCAGCGTTGCCTCCCGCTGCATCCCAACGTTCGATCTGGTATGCCAGTGGTTTGCCGTCCGCGGAAAAGCGAATATCCTCGCCCCTGGACTTCGCTTGGCTGAAGTCGAAGAAGTCCCGGTTCAGCCGAATCAGCAATGGGAAGTCTTTTTCTAACGCGGTCGCAGACAAGTCTGCGCCCTCGGGGGTTGTGATGATGTACATCGATCCAGAGTGTTTCCAGTCGCCGTACTGGGCCGCAGCTTCTGGCAATGAGACGAGCATCGCGACCATGATTAATAGAAGTTTAAGATACACGTTGCGATTCCTCTAAGATGCGAGATGGTTGAAAGTGCCGGTGGAGATGAAAACTTTACGTCTTCGTAGTCAGACGCTACATGCTTCCAATTCACCCATGTTATACCCTGCAAAAGAGATCTAGAAAAACACGCTGAAAATGAGGGAAGATATGGTAAGAAGGTGGTGGTTCCAGCACGCCAAGGCAAAATTCTCATGCGAAGACCTCCTGCTTTGATTATGCAGACATAACGGATGAATACTATTGGAAGAGGCAAATATCCTGGAAAGGATTAGCTTATGGGAAATGCAATCCACTGGATCATCTTTTGGGGTCTGGCGATCAGTAGTATCGCACTCATCACCTACTCACTGGTCGGCAACTTTCGTTCTATCGTGATTGCCATACCGCTGGCCGGTATCCTGTTTTTCACCGTGTACGTGATCGTCATGACACAACAAATCCCAGGCCCTCGTCTCCTCACCGTTTTCTGGCTCGTTGGATCTCTTCTAGGATTGGTGCGACAATGTTTCAGCAATAATTCCAAGACACACCGTGAACGAACGGGCTAGCTAGAACCCTTACGGTTTAGGTTCCAATCCTGCTGATCAGCGCGCACCTTGAGAAAGGATGAAAACGGCCGCACTGGATTGTGATTATCGGAGTCGGAAAGTAAAGTTGCCTCAGCCATCCTCTTCAAACTTGTCCGCCAAATCAGATTTTACGTCGTCGTCGCCGGTAGCCCGAAATATTCCTGGATAAAATCCTTGCGATCCCCGCTGCATTTCACGTACTCGACCAGCGTGTAAAGTTTCTGCTGGTCCCGCAGTCGCTTCCGTTCCAGGTAAGACTCATCCAGTAAGCGAGCTGGAAGTTCATCGATCACGGCACACTCTTTCGACAACAGCGACCGATCGATCACGCCGTAACGTTCCAGCATCGACAGGACGGTTTCCAGCCGGTGATCGTGCTTTTGCTTGAAATGCAATTTCTCGTGTAACCACTCAATACCGAAAGCAACTATCTGCTCCCAGTCGTGTTTCAAGAGGTCATAAACCCGTTCATAAAACTCCCGGTCCGGATTACTCCACTGGACAAATTCCATCTGGGTTGCCAGGTCTCCCTGGTCGTAAAGCAAGATACACTCGGAAGGCAATCCGTCTCGACCGGCCCGGCCAATTTCCTGGTAGTACGATTCCATCGAACCAGGAACATCGGCATGAATCACGAAACGGATATCCTCTTTATCGATCCCCATACCAAAAGCATTGGTCGCCAACACCAGGTGCCCCGGTTCGTTCATGAATCGTTCCTGCAGGAACTTGCGTTGCCCACGTTCCAGCTGACCATGGTAAACCAGGTGAGGCACCTGCAACTCATCCAGCCGATCGCTGAACTCCATCAAGGTTTTTATCAACGTGAAATAGACAATCGCACTACCGGGTTGCGCCTTGCGCAACCGGACAATCTGAGCGAGCTTCTCGTCAGTGCCCCAGACTTCCTCGACACTTAGCTGCAGGTTCGGACGATCAATTCCCTCGTGGAACAGCTTGACTTGATCCGTTTCGAACCCCAGTTGCGTAACAATGTCCTGTTGCACTTCCAGCGTGGCGGTGGCCGTCGAGGCGATCACCGTGGGAGATCCCAGCAACTGCCGAAACTCATCAATCCGCGTGTAATCGGGTCGAAAATCGTGCCCCCACTCGCTGATGCAATGCGCCTCATCCACGGCCAGTAATTTCACATCACGTCGAGCGATGACTTCCAGGAACTCCGGCTTGCGAAATCGCTCCGGGGTCACGTACAGCAGCTGGTATTCCCCCGTCCCGATACTCGCGTAACGCGCCTCGCGTTGCTGGCGCGTTAACGATGAATTGATAAACGTACAGGACACACCTCGGGCTTGTAGTGCATCGACCTGGTCTTTCATCAAGGCGATCAGCGGGGATAGCACCAGGGCCAGCGGCCTGGGGTTCCCCATAGAAACAGGTTCCGCGGCCATCATCAGTGCAGGGACCTGGTAGCAAAGTGACTTGCCCATGCCAGTAGGCATAATGACCAGCGCATGCTTCCCCTCCATGACGTGTTCAATCACAGCACCCTGTTGTCCACGAAAGTTGGCATGACCGAAGACTTCCTGGAGAACTGTCTGTGCTTGCATGATAGTCAGTCTTTTACACGAACTCGCCTGGTACCGTGATCATGAGGGTTGCTTGGCCAGTGGAATTTTCCAGATACGTGCCGCATTCAGGCCAAGGATCTTGTCGCGGTCCTGGTCCGTAAAGAACGGTATATGCTGACGAATCAGTTCCAGTTCCTTCTTGACCGTAGGCCGCTGAAAATCAGCTCGCACGGCGCCGGGATAACCCGTACCCCACAGTAACCGATCCGGTCCAAAGGCATCGTAAACTCGCTTGACCCACGGGTAGGCATCGGGAAAAGGATACTTCCCCGACTTGGAAACCGAGGTCAGGTCGGAGATCTTGACGGCCACGTTGGGATAGCGTGCCAGCGCCAGCAGTTTCTTCAGGGCCGGCAAAGGATCATCCACGCCCAGGTCAATCTGGCTGATGTGGTCAATCACGATCGAAACCTGCGGGTAACGCTGTACCATTTTCTCCAGTTTCGGTAACTGGTTCGTATGAATAAAGTAGTTGAACACCGCTCCCAGCTCACCCGCCTTCTTCCAGGCCTGGTGATGCGCCTGGGAGGTCAACCAGGCATCCCCTCCATGGTTTCCATTCACGTAATAGATCGGACTGAATCGCATTCCGGAGAGATCGTGTTCCTTCACCCAGTACTCGAGTTTATCCGCCACGCGAGGATCGGTCGGATCGATCAACCCATGTGCCTTGAATCGTCCCGGGTATTTCTTCAGGCAATGAACCGTATAGGTATTGTCCCAACCGTGGAAAATCGTCTGCACCAGGATACAGTGAGTGACTCCGAAGCGATCCATCTCCTCGACCAGGATCTCACCCGTCGCCGCTGTTGTTTTCGATTTAAAATCCAGAGTATAGGGATGATCAAACGGCCAACGCTTGAGGTTCCCTGACCAGACATGCATATGGGTATCGATCACCGGCAGTGATTTCGTGGGCGCTGCCAGTGCCTGGCCAGTTGCCAGTACGAGTCCCCCTGCCGCACCTGCTGTGAATTGGCGCCGATTGATTTCCGGAAAACCTGCACCCGCACGAACATGTTTACTCGACAACCGTGTCATCCTGTTCTCCCGCTTAGCTGGACTTTTTTTTCGGAGGCATCGGAGGCAACTTGAGATCTGCGGCTTTGACTTCAACCGGTGCTCCGCTCAACGGAATCTCGACATGGGCTGTCCACAAGATTCCATTCACCATAAATCGGCGATGGGAGGGCAAAGCGAAATTATTATGAAAATGTCCCAGCGTGGTACCAAACGAGCGACCTTGTCGGGAATTCGGGCGATCAAACCCCCACGCCACGACCTGTTCCTTACCATCTACCTTGGCCTGGATCAGCGGCTTGGCTTTTTCATGAAAGACCAGGTCCAGGTAAAACTCGTCCCGCAAATCATAATCCTGCCAGCCGCGGGAAACCGGATGTTTCCGGTCAACCTGGACCAACCGGGACTGGTCAATTTTTACTCCACAGGGAGGACGGCGAAACCAGCCGCCAAGGATATCCCGGTAGGCATCACGAATCGCCGGGGTCTCGGCAAACTTGCTGTAGCCGATGCCGGTTGCCCAGTGGATAGCCACATAGCCGACACCCTGGGCCATCATTTTCTCAAACTGGATTCGACGCTGCGGATCCAGGACGATCTCTCCTGCCGGTCGTGAGTAGAAAACGATCGACTTGACACCTTCCAGGGCGCGCGGATCGGTCGGCCAATCCATGCTCACAGAGGCCTCGACGCCAGGCGTTTGATTTAAACAGGCAGCCAGTAATCGCGCATCAAACTGGTACATGTGCGAACCCCACGGATGATCGGTTTTGGTAGCGATCAGCAGAATTTTGACTGGGGCCTTCTCAGCCGCCTGGATCATGGGAATACACCCCAGGAATACTACGATGATCCACAGCGATCGGCTCAACATCTTCGGCATAGCTCGTGCCTCCCCGTTCTTTTTTATCCGCAGGTAACACCTAATGTAGCTGGTCACCGCTGGTCGCGATGTTGATCCAACTGTTCAATCGCCACGAAGGCCTGCGGCTTTCCATGGGTTGGGTCAGCCGGCTCACAACCGGTTGAACAGCTTCCACAACTCGATTTACCACTCACGATACTGCGCCACAGATACCAGGCAACGTAAACGCCAGCCAACACGGTAATTCCGATCGCCACGATGGTTTGCCAGGAATCCTGCATGCGTGTCCCATCAGGAAAAAAACAAGGTACCAAGCTGGTAAGTCAATAACGCACCCAGGTAGGCCAACCCGGTCATGTAGGTAAACGCAAACAACGGCCATCTCCAGCTGTTGGTTTCACGCCCTATCGTAACCAGGGTAGCTCCGCATTGCGCACAAAGTGCAAAGAAAACCATCAACGACAAGGCTACCGGGATCGTGTAAACGGGTTTCTCCGGTTGGTCATCCCAGCGAGCCTGACGGATTTTATCCCGCAATTGAGTCGACTCAGCATCCGTTTCATCCCCCAGGTTGTAGATCACACCAAGGGTACCGACCACCACTTCTCGAGCAGGAAACGAGGCGATCGCGGCACATCCGATGCGCCAATCCCAGCCGAGGGGTCGCACCAGCGGCTCCACGGCAGTTCCCATGTGTCCCAGGATACTCTCGTGAAGGTACGCCCCGGCAACTTTCTGCTCAATCTCGGTCTTCAGAGCTGCCAATTGATCGACCGCATCCTGCTTCTTTTCATCCGTCACACCCGGTTTCATTTCAAGGACCTGCAACTGGTTCGCATACTGGTCCCGCACCTGGTTTTCCGTTTCCACGTTGTGAGGAAAATAGCCCGCCGCCCAGATGACGATCGTGACGGCGAAAATCAAGGTGCCGGCACGGCGCACAAAAGCCCATCCTCGATCCAGCATCCTTCCCAGGACCAGTCGGCAGGACGGTACCTTGTAACCTGGTAATTCCATGACGAAGGGGGGGGTCTCTCCCTTGAGTAGTGTCTTCTTCAAGACAAGGGCGACTAACACGGCCACGATAATTCCCAGCATGTACATGCTGAACATGATCAGGCCCGCCAGGCTGACCCAGCCACCCAGGAATACCCGGGACGGGATCATGGCCGCGATCAGAAGAACGTAAACCGGCAAACGGGCACTGCAACTCATCAATGGAGCCACCAGGATCGTGGCAAATCGGTCCTGCCGATTCTCGATTACCCGAGTCGCCATGATGCCAGGGATAGCGCAGGCAAAGGAAGACAGGAGTGGAATAAATGATTTGCCACTCAACCCAACCCGCGACATCAGGCGGTCCATCAGGTAAGCGGCCCGGGCCATGTAACCACAGTCCTCAAGGATAGCCACGAAGAAGAACAGGATGAAAATCTGTGGCAGGAAGATCAAGACACCCCCGACCCCGGCAATCACACCATCAATCAACAACGACTTCAGTGCCCCGTCTGCCATCCAGCCGTCGGCCTGGCCTGCAACCCATCCCACGCCAGCATCAAAGTAATCCATCAGCGGAATCGCCCAGCTGAAAATAGCCTGGAAGACCAGCAACATCAGCACCACGAAAACCACGCTCCCCGCCAGGCGGTGGGTCAGGAACCGATCCAGCCTGTCGGAAAAAGTCTGCTGCCGCTGATCGGGATACTGGATCACGCCTTCCAGGACGCGACCCACCCAGCCATAGCGAGCGACCGCTTCCACGCCTGGTACCGGATGACCTGCTTCCGCCAGTCGACTCCGTGACTGGGCCAGGGCATTCTCCATTTCCGAGGTCATCTCCACGATCCCGGCTTCACCCAGGTAGTTGGTGGAATCAAGCAACAGGCGCGTGGCCATGTATCCAGGAATGGGAGTATCCGAATGTTCCTGGATCATCTTCAACAGCAATGCACGTTCCTGCTGAAAGGATTCAGGAAACAATTCTTCCGGCACTGCGGGAGGGTTTTGAAGCGCCTGCCCTACGGTATCGGCCAGGGTCTCAACACCCGTTTTGCGATTGGCCTGGATCGTTACTACCGGGACCTGGAGCCGTTGTTGTAATTGCTCCACGTCAATCTGGATCTGTTTCTGCTCGGCCACGTCGATCATGTTGAGAGCCACGACCGTGGGTAATCCCATTTCCAGCACCTGGCTAACCAGGTACAGGTTGCGCTGCAGGTTACTGGCATCGACAATACAGATGACGGCGTCGGGTCGGGCCGTATCTTCCTGCTGTCCGAGCAACACATCGACGGCCACCATTTCATCGGGAGAACGTGGGGCCAGGCTGTAGGTACCGGGCAGGTCAATCAACTGGCACGACTGGTCCCCCAGTTGCCACTGGCCGACCTTCTTTTCAACGGTCACGCCGGGATAGTTACCGACTCGCTGGGCAATGCCAGCCAGCGCGCTAAACAACGTCGATTTACCTGTATTGGGATTACCGATCAAGGCAATGGTGGGGGAGGTGGGGGCAGGACTGGTAGGCATCAGCAATCAATTCGTATCAATAGTAACGCGGGTAGCTTCGGTCTTACGCAAGCTTAAACGATAACCGCGGATTTCAAATTCCAGTGGATCTCCCAGCGGCGCGGTCCCGATGAGGGTCACCTGGGTTCCGGGTGTCAGCCCCATTTCCAGCAATCGCAGGGCAATTTCATCCTGGCCATCGATCTCGGCCACCGTGGCCTGATCGGTCACGTTCAAATCCGCCAACGTTTTCATGACGTCTCTCCCGGGCAAACCATGACATGGATTAATTCCGTCTCACGAAAACACAGTTTGACATCTCCGAGCCGAACAATACAGGGGCTGCCCGGTTGTACCATCTCGACTTCCGTCCCCTCTCGCAGCCCCATTTCTTCCAGTCGCTTCACGACCTCGTCGGCACCCGTCAGGTGATCAACACGAGCAGCCTGGCCGGGCTGCAGAAGCTGGAGTGGAATGGACATTGTCACGACAATTGTTTCGCTTCCTGGAACCCTGGTCCTGATCACCACTTACTTGTTCTTTTTTTTACCCCAGATTTCCTGGAGCAGCCGAAACATGTGCGGATCATGGTCCCTGAGTTCCGCTCGTACGAAGGGGTAAAAATCATTGGTACCCAGGAAAGCTTCCGTGCATTCCGCAAAATATTCCTTGTGGTTAGTCAACGCATAGTGCCGCACGCTTTGACCACCGATCCTCTGGACGCTCTCGTATTTCTTTTGCTTCACGGCATTCTCGTAGGCAGCGAGGACGCGTGGTTCTTCGAAACTGAGCACCCGGTCATGGTAGGCATGCGCCAGTTCATGCATCATAACCCATGGCTGGTCCCGGTAGCACCGCACGATATTGATCGCCCGGCTGATATCCACTGCCTTGGCCTTGTCCGGATTGTAGCCATTACCGACCAGCCATTTCCGTTCCGGGTGATAATGAATCGGACCGTCCTTGCGATCACAGATCCAGATCGGTACTTCCCTTAAACGTTTGAGTTGCTCTTCCGGAACCACCAGGGAGATCTGGTACAGCTGGATTTTTACCAGTCGCTCTGCCCGGGTAGCCAGGCCTGCCTGTTCCCGCTTCAAACGCTGGTCCACGTAGACCGTCCATCCCTCGATCTGGACCACATCATAATCACTCGTCGGTACGTAAACCGGTTTTTCTTTCTCGTCTGCCAGCAGTAACGGTGTTACCACCATCAGCATCAGAATCGAGACCAAGATCGCTCGTAGTGGATTCATTATTACCTCGACTCATCTTAAAAATCATGCCTAGTCAGCACTTCCAGTAAGAACTGCTGACCCATAAGAAGGCCTTCAATATGGCACCTGTCGAACAAACTGCAAGATCCCCCGAGACCTCCCACTACAGACGGTGGTGATTCCTGTCATAATCATGGAAGCTATAAAAAGTCGGGGCACCCCCTGTCCCTTTCAAGGTATCTCAAAACTCGGAGAAAACATGACCTGGTACAATCCTCATCGCATGGTTGCCTGGACCGGATTTCTACTAGTTTCCCTGCTGACCGACACTCTCCTCCTATCCGCGGAAAAGCCACCGGTTACGTTTGAAAAAAAAACCAACAAGCTGATCATCCGGATTGGAGACAAGCCCTTCGCAGAATACGTCTTCCAGGATCCCAACCTGGCACGACCCTATTTCTCTAATGTCTTTAGCCCGGCAGGTATCAAGGTCACTCGCAATCATCCGGCCAAGCCAGGAGATCAGCAGGATCATCCTCATCACACTGGGATTTTTTTCACCTTTGGTGACCTCAATGGGAAGGACTTCTGGCACGGCAAGGGGAAGACCCGGCACCTGAACTTCGTGGTTCACCCGAAAAGTCGTCCTGGTGCTGGTTTTTTTACCGTGCGGAATCTCTATTCCAGCCCGGATGGCAAGACACCCTATTGTGCAGGTACGTGTCATTACCTGATTGAAGTGGTTCCGCAGGGTTATCGACTGAGCATGGATACCCGAATTTCCTGGGATGAAGGAAACTTCAGTGTTGGCAGCAAGGAAGAAGGAGGACTGGCTGCTCGGGTGGCGACGGCCTTAAACGTGGATAAAGGGGGCACGATGATCGACAGCAGTGGGCGTTCCGGGGGGAAAGCGATCTGGGGCCAGCAAGCCGACTGGGTGGACTACAGTGGATCCCTGCAAGGTCAGCACGTAGGTATTACACTGATGGCCCATCCCGGCAACTTCAGTCGTTGCTGGTGGCATGCACGTGACTATGGCTTAATGGCAGGCAATCCATTTGGCCCGCTGAACCAGAAAGGACTGCGCAAAGTGATCAAGCCAGGTACCGTACTGCACCTGCGCTACGCGGCAGTCATCCACTCGCACCCAGCGGCTGCACAATACCAACCGGCCAAAGCCTTTCAGCAGTACCAAGATCAGCCGACCAGGTAACCTCTACTCACGAGGCCGGTAATTCCGAGGGATGCTGCACATATTGCTTGGCAATCTTGACTGCCACCGTACCAATATCGAAATAGCCAATCGACATGCTGGCTGCATGGGTAAGCAGATCGTAAGCTCTCCAGCGATTCCAGCCATATTCTTCTTCCATCCACAGGATCAACAGTGCCGATGCCTGGGCGATAGATCGTTCCATGGGCCGACCACTTACCACGGTCATGATTTCATCGGGCGATTCGATTCGCGGCCAGGAGATCTGCTTGTCCTTTAGCAACTGGACTGTGATCGTCGTGGTCGCTGGCATTTCCAGTCCGCTGGCGGACAGTTCGCCATGCCCCATTGCCGCATGGGCATCGCCCAGGTAGAGGTAAGCACCCTCCACGTAAACCGGCAGGTAGATGATGTTACCAGGGGCTGTCTCGATAATATCCATGTTTCCACCGTGCGGCCCGGCGGGCCCCGTCGTGGGCACTCCCGTGGCCGGCGCAGTTCCAATACAACCCAACATGGGTTGGTAGGGAATCCGCACGTCATCGCTCCAGTGAATCATGCCATCCTGGATCGGGC
>Ga0315331_10001214_pt1 | contig 19159 bp, 19 predicted proteins | sample M160m34915metaG_FD_203456 | JGI IMG/M metagenome (GOLD analysis project Ga0315331, IMG submission 203456) | Ammonia-oxidizing marine archaeal communities from Monterey Bay, California, United States - M1 60m 34915 | ecosystem: Environmental > Aquatic > Marine > Intertidal zone | place: USA...
AAGTAATCCATTAGGCCAGAAACTAAGCAAAGACATTCCCAACGTGAAGCTCTTTTATAAAAATGATGAATTAATTGTTAAGAAAAACACACTATTCCTCAATGACTCCACTCAGCTTGGTCCTTCAGATTTTAAGCTTCTTCACTATTTGGCTCAAAATGTGAAAGCTGGCAGGGTAGATATGGTTCCCATTGGAGCGATCGGAGACGATTACTCTATTTGGTACAAAGGGGAAGAGTTGGTTATGAAAAAAAGGAAACTCGCTAGAAAAAGTGGAAAGCCATTGACCAGCTATGAACTAAATGAAGCTGAAAGGTCTCGAGATAACGCCTCTTCTTTTTTATACCTACTGACCTACGCACATTTATTACATGTTTTGGTCGCTTTGATCTACTTATTGCGCATAGTTATTAAAACCTTTAAAAACACTTTTAATTCAGAAAACAACCTCTCTTTGCGATTAACTTCCATTTTTTGGCACTTTTTAGGGCTATTATGGGGCTATTTGATACTTTTTTTGATATTTATTCATTAAACTTGCAGAAAAATAACTTACATGGCTAGTCATTCAGCAAAATTAGATACGGAAACTCTATGGGGAGGAAAGGAATCTCCATTTCAAACGAGTTATGGTAAATTAATGATGTGGTTTTTCCTTGTTTCAGATGCTCTAACGTTTAGTGGTCTTCTCATTGCATATGGATTTACAAGACACGATACTCTAGAAGCTTGGCCTATTGGAGAAGAGACTTTTAATTCGTTACCGATTTTAGGTCACGGCTATCCTCTTATTTATGTTGCATTGATGACTTTTATTCTCATCGTTTCATCTGTAACGATGGTGTTAGCTGTTGAGGCCGGTCATCGTATGGATAAAAAAGGCGTTGTGAAATGGATGATAGCGACCATTATTGGTGGATTTTTCTTCTTAGGTTCACAAGCCTGGGAATGGAGTCACTTCATTCACGGATCTGAATTTGGGAAAGTAGAGCTTGCAGATGGCTCACAGGCCATTGTCAAAGGACATTTTGGAGAAATTGAAAGCTTCACAGTCATTGAAGCGGGTTCTCATCACAAAAAAGGAGATGTCGTCAAAGAAGATTTAATGCATACCTTCCAACATGCAGCGGAAAACGGTCACATCAATAATGGAATTATTGAATTGCATGATGGTTCAAAAGCCACCATCAAAAAACAAAAAGACGATCATCTGAAACTAATCATCAAAAAAGACGGAAGCTCTTATAAAGTTGGAAAAGAAATTGAAGGGAAAAAAGCAGGAGAATTATATTACAGTGCCATTTTCAGTGGTGAAAAAAACCGAGTTGTATATGGTGCTAACTTAAATAAAAACGAATATGGCCCTCAGCAGTATGGTCAATTTTTCTTTTTTATAACTGGGTTTCATGGATTTCATGTATTCTCAGGAGTACTCATTAATATTTTGATCCTGATTGGTGTCATGAGAGGGGTTTACCACAAAAGAGGCCATTATGAAATGGTAGAAAAAACAGGATTGTATTGGCACTTTGTAGATTTAGTTTGGGTATTTGTATTTACCTTCTTTTATCTCATTTAATTTAACGCTTTATGGAAAGAGACGACTTAATAGAATATTCACTGGACGCACATCATTCTGATGACGAAGGAAAACTTATCAGAAAAAAAATCTGGAAAGTAACGATCCTCTTAACGGCTATTACTATTTTGGAGGTTGCACTAGGGGCATACATCAAACAAAGTTCTGGTGCTTGGCCTTTTGTGAAGTGGTCATTTGTGGCACTTACGCTTTTGAAAGCAGGCTACATTGTTATGGTGTTCATGCACCTCGGAGATGAGAAGAAGTGGTTAAGAAATGTTGTTCTTATTCCATATGCTTTGTTTATCATGTATCTCATCTTTATCGCCTTGTGGGAGGCCTTAGCTGTGGGAGACGCATGGATGGGCGCTTAATTCCTCTCTTTGGCTAAAAAAAGATTCAATAATTTTTGGGGCTTTCTGCTGGTGTTTGGACCGGCGGTTATTTTTATAACCATGACCTTGTTCATGACTCGCTCATGTGAGCATAAGTTTGAAACACTCGAAAATTACGGCAAAATCACCACATTTAATTTTATTGATGTAAAAGAAAATAACAGGAGCTCTACAGACTTTGATGGTGATATTGTTTTGATCACTACAATTCAAGAATCTTGTCCTGACAGCTGTTCTGTTTTATTATGGCACATCAATCAAATGATTTATCAGCGCATCTGGAAAAATAGAACTAAAAAAAGAAAACAAGTTAAAATCATTTCATTTGTAACAGATGAGGATGGCAATCCAGTGGAAGACCTTTCAACTGTTGAGGGCATGTTAAAAAACATTGTGCCTAATTATGACCCTTCTATCTGGGTTTTAGCAAAAGGTGATGTAAAGTCGATCTACAACATTGAACACAATGGGGCATCATTACTACAAGATGGAAACAAGTTCTTGGAGCTCATGTTACTCATGGACAAAAAACATGCACTAAGAATGGTATTGTCTGGAAAAGAAGAAGGTCACATCAGGCGCATGGAACAAAGCATGGCGTTACTTCAGAAAGAATATGATAAGGCGAATTCAAAAGGTTAAATCAATGAAATTATTTTATTTCGTTTTTTTCCTGCTTTTAATAATAAGTTGTTCTGAGGAAAGCACAGAAATTCATAAAGAGTCCAACAAGCTGCCTTTTATTGGAAATTTCGATATTATTACAACTGAAGAAAATGGACAAAAAATCATAGATACGATTTTCGAAACCATCCCTTATTTTAGTTTTTTGAATCAAGATTCTTTAGAGGTAACTAAGTCTACTTATAAAGACAAAATACTTGTCACTGAGTTTTTCTTTGCCTCATGCCCGACAATATGCCCATTGATGAACACCCAAATGTCAGGGCTTTACAGCTGGCTTCAAAAAAACAATTATCTCGATCATTTTCAGCTCTTGTCTTTTTCGATAGACCCCATAAATGACACTCCATCAGCCTTAAAAAAATTCAAATCTGGGTACTGTGAAGCCTGTTCTCATTGGGATTTCTTGACTGGAGACGAGAAAGAAACCCATCGCTTGGGGATTGAAAACTTCAAAGTATTCGCAGGAAAAGATGAAGATGCTGCAGGAGGCTATGCACACTCAGGCGCCTTTTCCCTCGTGGACAAAGAGGAACGGGTTCGTGGGGTCTACAATATTACAGATGAAAATGGCGATGTGAACAAAAACGAATTTGAAAGGTTAAAAAAAGAAATTGAAAAACTGATGCGTTATGAGTACAACTTCAAATAATTCGAAAAAAATAAAGCAAGCGATAATCGCTTTGTCAGTTGTTATTCCTATAGCAGTTGCGGTATTATTTACCATAAAAATTGAGGGTGTTGATTTGAGCTTTCTGCCTCCCGTATATGCTTCTTTAAACGGGTTAACCGCCATTGGCTTAATCGTTGCCGTTACGGCAATAAAGAAAAAAAATAGAACACTACATCAGCGTGCTATTCAAGTTTGTTTGATTTTTTCAATTCTATTTCTGCTGCTCTACGTTTTGTATCACATGACCTCAGACAGCACTCCATATGGAGGAAGTGGGGCATTAAAATATGCTTATTTTATCCTTCTCATTTCCCACATATTACTGAGTTTAGTTGTAATCCCGATTGTTTTATTCTCTTATCTTTTTGCTTGGCAAGGAGACTTTGAAAGGCACAAGAAATGGACAAGATTTGCGTTTCCGCTTTGGTTTTATGTAGCAGCCTCCGGGGTATTGGTATACTTTATGATTTCCCCGTATTACTAAAAATCATTTGATTAATATCTCTACACGCCGATTGGCCTCTTTTTCCATTTCATTTTTTGGTTGATCATATACCGGTTTTGTAAATCCAAACCCCACAGAACTTAATCGGTCTGATGAAATTCCTGCTTCTATTAAATAATCTAAGACACTTTTTGCTCTTTTTTTAGATAACCTCTTGGACCTCATTGACTTTTTACCGTCTCCATTTACATGTCCTTGTACTTCAATATGTACAGTAGGATTTACTAGTAAAAAGTCTCTCAGTCGATTCAGTTTTGGTGCTGATTCTTCTAAAATAATTGATAAGCCTGCGGCAAAATAAATTTCATCTATTTTCGCAACAGTCCCCCTAACTAGCGGTTTTAAATAAATAGTGTCTTGGAATCCATTTTCACCCAAAAGAATTTCATAGTCTTCCTCGTCATATGATATAAAACCTTCTGCGTCTATTTTTAACTCACATTTCTTAACGGTTCGTTTGAGATTCATGATTAAGTCACTTGCCACATACGCACCATCTATTTCATTTGATCCATTAAATGATATTTTACCCTTTACCGGCATCTTATTCTGTGCGTTTCGTATGTAAAGTGAATATTTCTTTTCTCTTGAAGGTTTTGTAAGGTCAAACACCAATGAATCAATGATTTTATTCCCTTTTTTATCTTGAGGAGAAAAATTGATTTCTAATTCAAGTGAATCCTTGATTTTTTCTGCACCAATTAAAACAATAGCATATTTCAACCCTTCCTCAATAAATACACTCCTATTCATAAGCGCATCTTTATTTGGTTCGTTTAACAGAAGCTTTGCTTTGCCTTTCTTAAAATCATTACATATTCCGTCATTATTTTCAGCAAAAACAAATGTTCCAAAAGACAGGTCTTGATTTTTTATGTTTAGGTTAATTAAACCAGCAGATGGAGGCGAAAAAAACAACCAAATCTGATTTTTTGTTGTCGAACCCTCCTCGGCATAGCCACTGAGATTCGAACGGTCCATCCCTTTTCTACCCTGAAATGCAATGTGATAATAATTGTTGTGAGACAATGAAACTCCTTGCTCGCAATCATAATAGGAAGACCTTTGCCCAATGATTTCTAAAGGGAAAAAAATGGTCGCCAAGAAAAACAACGCGTAAATCTTCATTTAATCTAGTGTAACTTTTAAGTCTCCTGTAATGCTTGTTCGAATAGTTATAGAGTTGGAAGATAACAATAAGTTCATTATTCGCAAATCATTAATGCTTGTTTCTGCCATGACCCCATCATTAATTTTCCCATTCAGTTTTCCCATAAGTTGGGATTTTACTGCACTTAATTTTTGTGATAGATCAATAGATGACTTTGCTTTTATTTGATTAATTAGACTTTTACTCATCAGCCACTGCGCAGATTTAAGCAGAAAACTCTTTGTCTTGATTTCAAAATCGATGTCTTCAAAACTTAAGACCTGATTGACTTCATCTAAAACAGGTGTTCCGATAAGATAGAAAATGCCATTTCGATGACCGTCAAAAACGACCTTAAAAACAAGCTTGCCTTTAGAAACTCCAATTATACCGAGGTCTTTAATTATAAACGTTCTCCCTTTAATCAAGATTTCATAATTGTAAAACTCACCTTTTAATAGGGCCGATAAGGAGTCGTAACTTGCATTCAAATCAGCAGTGATGTCAAAACCGCTTACTTTCTGATGTTCAGGCATATCTCCCAAGTTACTGTTCATCACCTCCCGTTTTTGCGTTGAGATAAATGGTGAAAAGAATAAGTTCAATGTAAAGAGGGCGTCTTTATCTTGATACCGTAAATCACTTATCGTTATTCGATTTGGATTCATAAACAGGTAGCCATACGCCCCCAATTCAACTGGCTTTGTAAGGGTCCTCCAAATAGAATCTACTTTGCTTTTTACGTCAATAGATGAGATTTCTTTGTCAATTTTTGATTCCATTGCCTTTAGCTCATTTTCTACCTCAGCCTTCACCTTCTTTGTAACATCAATATTGACAAATGTGATTTCGCAGGGATCATTAATTTGGAAACGTTTTAAACGGGTTTTTGAGCTCAAACTATAGTCTTTGTTAAGTTTTACGGAGGTGCCGTATGTCATGCTATACCGCCTTCTTGGCTCCCCAATCCCACATGAGCCATAAATACGTGGAACCGTGCATGAGCTCTTACCCAGTAAGGAAACACACAACGGGCAGTAATTTAATTTGAGGGAAAAATCACCTTTAAGAGTATAATTTACCTCCTTTGACGAAGTAGTGAAAATTATTGGGTTTCTTCTAAAGTCATAATTATAGCTTACGCCTTCACATGCAGATTTTGCGCCTGTAAATGTTTTAGGCGTGCTTTTTTCAACGAGATCTAGAACAGGATTCATATTAATTTGCAATTCAATACTCATGATAGACTCTTTTGGCTTTAACTCTTCAGTCTCCAATACTTGTAATTCTGGAATAGACGCTTCTAATGTTCTGCAGCTAGAGCTCAGACATAAGAGTCCCATTAGATAAAAGAATATCGACTGTCGATTGTATATCATTTGTTGTATTTACTCGTCCTTCCGAAATTAATTTATTTTTTTGATTCTACACCTTCTCTTTTGTCTATACAAACACTCTTTATTCCAAAGTATAAAAATTTGAACCTGGATATCAACCATTAGCTCCGAAAGAATCGTTAAATTTGCTCTTCTTTATGCCCTAGTTATAAAACAAATAGATATGCAAAAACCAACAATTATATACACCAAGACTGACGAAGCTCCCGCTTTAGCAACATACTCTTTTCTTCCAATTGTTGAAGCATTTGCTTCAAGTGCAAATTTGAACATCGAAACACGTGACATTTCTCTTTCGGGAAGAATTCTTTCTCAATTTTCAGATTTTCTTTCTGAAGATCAAAGGGTGAATGACGCACTTAGTGAATTAGGGCAACTTGCAAAAACACCTCAAGCAAATATCATTAAGCTTCCTAATATCAGCGCCTCTGTTCCTCAGTTAAAAGCAACGATAAAAGAGCTTCAAGAGAAAGGATACGCTTTGCCGGATTATCCGGAGGAACCAAAAAACGAAAATGAAAAACAAATCAAGGCAACCTATGACAAGGTTAAGGGTAGTGCGGTTAATCCAGTCCTTAGGGAAGGGAACTCTGACCGAAGGGCTCCAAAAGCGGTAAAAAATTACGCCAAAAAAAACCCGCACAGAATGGGCGCATGGGCTTCAGATTCAAAAACTCATGTGGCAACAATGTCTCATGGTGATTTCAAATCAAACGAAGATTCTATTACAATCCAAAATGATGGGTCTTTAACTATATCGTTGATTAATAATTCAGGGCACACAACCATCCTAAAAGAAAGTGTTAAAGTGCTCAAGGGCGAAATTGTCGATGCCACACACATGTCTGTGAATGCGCTCATTGAATTTCTAGATAAAGAAATCATTGATGCTAAAGAGAAGGGCTTGTTGTTTTCATTGCATATGAAAGCTACTATGATGAAGGTTTCTGATCCTATTATATTTGGTCATGCAGTAAAAACTTTCTTTAAACCTCTTTTTAAAAAACACAGTGATTTGTTTTCAATGATTGGTGTAGATGTCAATAATGGATTTGGTGATCTTCTATCTAAATTAAATGGCTTAGAAGACGACCAAAAACAAGAAGTCTTGAACGATATTGAAGAGTGTTATAAAAGTAATCCGGCCATAGCTATGGTTGACTCTGATAATGGAATTACCAACCTACATGTTCCAAGTGACGTCATTATTGATGCATCGATGCCCGCAATGATTCGTACTTCTGGAAGAATGTGGAACGCTGAAGGAAAAACGCAAGATACCAAGGCCGTTATTCCAGATTCCTCTTATGCGCCAATATATCAAGCCACTATTGACTTCTGTAAAGAGCATGGGGCTTTCGATCCTACAACAATGGGAAGTGTTTCTAACGTGGGATTAATGGCTCAAAAGGCCGAGGAATATGGGTCTCATGACAAAACTTTTGAGCTTTCAGAGTCTGGAACCGTTCAAGTCACCGACGAAAACGGAGTGGTTTTGATGGAGCAAAAGGTTCAAGCCGGAGACATATGGAGAATGTGTCAAGTTAAAGATTTACCTATTCAAGACTGGGTGAAGTTGGCCGTTAATAGAGCTAAGGCTACTGGGAACCCAGCTGTTTTTTGGCTAGATAAAAACCGTGCACATGACGCTGAATTAATTTCAAAGGTTACCGAATACCTAAAGCAATATGATACCTCGGGTCTTGACATTACGATTCTATCACCATTTGATGCGACACTATTTTCTTTGGATCGAGTAAAAAAAGGAGAAGACACCATTTCCGTTACGGGAAATGTGCTTAGGGATTATCTAACAGATTTATTTCCTATTCTAGAGCTTGGCACATCCGCCAAAATGCTTTCTATTGTTCCGTTAATGAATGGCGGCGGCTTATTTGAAACAGGTGCAGGTGGTTCTGCCCCAAAACATGTTGATCAATTTGAAAAAGAAAATCATTTACGTTGGGACTCTCTTGGGGAATTTCTTGCCCTTGCTGTTTCTTTAGAACATCTGTCAGAAACAACAGATAATAAAAAAGCAAAAATTTTAGGCGAAACTCTTGATGCTGCGACGGGTTCATTCTTGTTAAATGACAAGTCTCCTTCACGAAAATGTGGAGAAAGGGATAACCGAGGAAGCCATTTTTACCTAGCACTATATTGGGCTCAGGAGCTGGCAAAACAAGATCAAGACTTGGAATTAAAATCCCACTTTTCAAAAATTGCGGAAGACTTAAGTTCAAATGAGGATAGGATTACATCAGAACTTATTGATACTCAAGGAAAGCCAATGAATATTGAGGGGTACTACTTTCCAAACGAAAAATTGGCGTCTGAGGCAATGCGACCAAGCCCTACCTTTAATGAAATTATTGACAAGTTGAGATAGTGTGATTTTGTCTATATTTTAATTAATTTTATTACATGCTAAAATCTCGAGACGCTCAAATCAATTATTTGAATATTGGACTCATGTTTATGAGTGCAATTTTAGCGTTTTTCATGCCTTTTGAAACCTTTCTGTTTGCTTATGCATTTTTAGGGCCTCTTCATTACTTGACCGAAATTAGCTGGCTGCATGATCGACAATATTTTTCGAAGGGGAAATATGATTTCACTTTTTTGCTGTTTATTGGCGTTGCTCTATCAATAGCTGCATTTGCCAATGACTTTGAATCCTTGAACTTTGATTTATATCCGCCATTAGTAGATGCTAAAATTGATTTTGTAAAATGGTATTACAGTATGAGTTTTGGAGATATCTTTATTATGCTTGCACTTTTTAGTGCCATACTCTTTGTATTGTTCAAAGATCTAAAAATCAAAATAGCCTCTATTTTGATTATGTACATTATTGTTTACTTTTCTTTCAATTTAGATCTAGACCTGTTGGGTTTATTTATACTCATTGGTCTCTTTAGTGTCGCACTCTTTGTGTTTGTAAAAAATCTATACATTAAAATTGCATGTATAGCTCTCCTATATATAGGAATCTATTTTAATTACAGCCCAGATTGGTTTGGACTGGATACAGAGTTGTTAAGTCAGGAAGAGATCCTCGAGGCAAATTCAGAGAAAAACTCATTTAAAAACAGCTCGACAGTTTTTGCATTAACCTCACTTGTGCCAACGCTAATTCACGTCTATTTATTTACGGGGTTATTTATGCTATTTGGAGCACTCAAATCCCGGAGTAAAACAGGCTTGCTTTCTATCGTGTTTTTTATTTCAATCCCTGTTGTACTGGTATTTTCATTGCCTGTAAAAAAAGACGGAAATTATCTCTCCTCATACGGAACAGAGGCTTATTATGCCGAAGGGACTGGATTCTTTAATACGAATGTGAGTATTCTAAGACAATTCGATTTGACACCCAATATGACGAATAAAGACTATATCAATAACTTCGTCAAAGATTCATCGGAAAAAGAACGGCTTTCAATAATGTGGAAAGATTCTTTAAACAAAGACTTTATTATTCAAAACCAAGAACATCCCTACTACATGAAATCCATTGCATTAGCTGATGCTAAAAATGGCAGCCAGAAAGACAATTGGTGGTCGCTAGTGTTCTTCTCGGAAATTGGAATTATGCTCATGCGCTTTATTGCCTTTGCATATCTATACCACTATCTGAATTGGTTCAGTAAAACGGAAGTGATTCGTTGGCACAAAGTGCCAAAGATACGATTCATTGGAGTGATTTCACTTTGGCTCATTTCATGTGGTCTTTATGCTTATGATTATGCCATTGGATTGAGCTTTTTGTTCTTTCTCAGCTTTACCCATGTGTTACTAGAGTTCCCTTTAAACGTTACATCCATAATTGGGATTGGTAAAGAAACCAGATCCATTATCAAAAATGGCTTTGCCAAAAAAGAATAAAAATTAAACTTTACTATGAAATATCTACTCTGCATAACCTTAAGTTGTCTTGCAATATTTTTGCGTGCACAAGAAGAATCGATTGTTGAAGTAAGGGGAGACGGGGCCTACACACTGTCTACAAATGGCGCATCTTATTTTGCGAATCTATCATTAGAATGTACGGGAAAAACCTCCCCGCATTTTATCGAAAGGATCTATAAAAAGCGATATGCAATTCAATATGTAGATACAATTTCAGGAGAAGATTATTGGCCCTCTCTTAGAGAATTTAATGAAGAGCCATCCTCAAAGGAATTATGGCCATCCTTTTACGGTTGTTTTGACTGGCACAGTAGCGTGCACAACCACTGGTGTCTTGTAAAGCTCTTAAAAACATACCCCAATATTCCTGAAGCCAAGCAAATCAGAGAAAGGCTTAACGAGAGCTTTAGTCCAGAAAAAATAAAAAGGGAAACGGAATTTTTAGCAGCAAATGAATTTGGGTTTTTCGAATTTCCATACGGACAATCCTGGTTACTTAAAGTTGCAGATGAATTGGCTAATTGGGATGATCCTGAGGCGAAAATATGGCTTGAAAACCTTTCTCCATTGGCTTCATACATTGTATCTGCCCATAAAATGTTTTGGCAAAATTATAGCCCCAATTATCTTATAAGCGGAAGCCATGATAGCCCATCAATGGGGCTTGCTTTTGCTCATGACTATGCGGTCACATTCGGTGATGAAGAGTTAAAAGAAATCGTCGAAAAAACAGCTATTGAATATTATTTAAAAACAGGTTATAAAGATTTGACAGAAGAGCCTATTGGCTACGATTTCATGTCGGGAGGACTTCTTGTTACGGATATTATGAGAAAAGTCCTTAGTCCAAGAAAACTAAAAAAATGGTTAAAAACCTTTGCCCCTGAATTGCTTGATAAAAAGCGTGTTAATGATGTTATGGCCATAAAAAAAACAGACAAGCACGATGAATATGAGGCACATTGGGATGGATATCACCTCAATAGAATCTGGTGTCTCAATGGCTTACTGATTTCTTTAGAACCCAAAGATATAGACAATGAATTGCGAAATGTTTGGGTGCAGAACATGAATGACATGTGGGATTATTCTCAAGAAAGCATTGGAAAGGGGAATTATGACATCGACCATTGGCTTTCATCCTTTTCCGTTTTTGCACTACTAGGCTACGAGAATTAGCTTTCAATAAAACATATCCCTCTACAATGGTTTTAGATCTTTCAGTTTTTTTTCGGTTTTGGAGGTGCTGGAATTCCTAGTTCCTTTAATTTTTTATCCGCTTTCTTACCTTCGTATTCAGAAATTTTGACTTTTCCATTTAATGTTTCTGTGACTTTCACTGTTTTTTTACCATTGATTTCTTTTACCTCAACATCGAGCGTATGGTCTTTATTGTCATTCGTGTTGTAGGTCTTTTGAACTTCTTTTAGCTTTGCGTCTGCTTCTTTGCCCTTAAAAATTTCTTCCTTCACCTTGCCGTTTTCAGTTGTCCTAATCACGGTTTTTGTATCGTTATTTTCTTTTATGACTTCGACCTCAACGGTCTTTTTGACTTCTTTGGTTTTTTGAGCACTAACTATTACTGGAAGACCAGCAAACATTAGGAATAAAATTTGATGTATTTTCATTTGATTGTAATTTTCTAGTCCCCATAAAGTTATGGTTTTTATTGTATCCGATTTAGCAAATATTGTTAATTTTCATGCTATGAAAAGATTTAAAACCTTTGAAGAATTTTATCCCTATTACCTAGATGAACACAGACTTCCTCGAACAAAATTATTTCACTTCTCTGGCACCTTGGGTTCAATTGTATTTATCATTTTGGCGATCCTCACCAAAACACCTTGGATTCTACTATTAGCGGCTTTGTCTGGTTATGGTGCAGCTTGGCTTAGTCATTTTTTCATTGAAAAAAACAAACCTGCCACATTTAAATACCCGCTTTATAGCTTGATGGGTGATTTTCGAATGTTTTTTGAAATTCTTCTTAGTAAGCATAAGATATTTTAAGCAACAAAAGAATTCAGCTAAGGCATCCTTGTTAAAATTTACTCCGCTTTTTTGAGCCCGTTCAAAATAATTTTTAGCTCAAATCCTAACAGAAGAATAACCGAATTTACCCATATGTAAAGCATCATTATCAGCAGTGCCCCAATTGATCCATAAAGCTCGTTATAGCTCGAAAAGGTATTGATATATACTCCGAACAGTAAGGTGCTCAAGATGAACATTCCTGACGTTACAAATACACTGGTCGAAAAGAAACGCTCCTTTCGGCCACCGGGAGTTCCAAAATAATAAAGGATTGCAGGGATTAAAACGGTCATCAAAACAAGTAAAATGTATTCTCCTGCATGCAACCAACCGTATTCATTTTTTATTAAACCCTTATCAGTCAAGGCATCTAATATGTTTATCTCAAAAAGGACATAGACGATAACCGAAGTTATTAGGAGTATTGAAATCAATAGCCCAATAAAAATTGCATAGATATATTTTCGAATAAATGGTCTGGTTACCGTTACATGGTGAGAGCCTTGAAATGCACTAAAAAGAGAATTAATGCCGTTCCCCATGAACAAAATAGACATTAAAAAGCTCGACGATAACAACCCGCTCCTCTGGTTTCCCTGAATATCTTGATAAATGGACATAAAAAACCCCTTTGAGGAATCCGGCATTAAAGATTCAATAAAAAGAGAAAACGTTTGATCTAAATTGGCCACAGGGATAAATGGAATCAAATTCAACATGAATAGGAGAAAAGGAAAAAAAGCCATAAAAAAACTAAAAGCCACGCTTCCCGCTCTTGCAGCCAAAGCCCCTTTAACCAATCCCGACACATATGTCTTTATGAGTGAATACAAACTTAAGTCGACATAACCGGGTATTTTAATCCCCTGCGCAAATGCCCTAGCTTTTTTTACGACGCCAAACTCTTTAAAACTATTCTGTTTTTTGTTTCCCATTTATTGAATCCTCCTACCGTGTAAAAATAGAAAACAATAGAGAAGAACCTCTTACTTATTAAGCATTTTTATCCCATTCAGTGGGAACATTTTGAACTCGAGCATAAGGAAAAGAATTTAAAAAACTCAAGTCATAATATGAATTCAAACCCGATATGCCCACAGAATCGGCAGCCGACAAATCAATATATCCATTGGGTTTAATGACCTTGTCTGGAACGACTAACTGCTCTATTTCACCAACAATCATTGTTGTGTTTGAACTTTTTATTGAAATGTGTTCACAATAGCTCAATCCTATTTTGATTGAAGATTCCCTCACAAACGGGGCATACTGATTTTCTAAATACTCCTCTGTCAAGCCACAAGAATCAAATTCAGAAACAACTTGTTCAAATTTGGCAGATGTAAAATGTGCCTTTTCAATAATATCCTTATGAATATGATTAATGGTAAAACATTTGGTTTCCATGATATTGTTAAACGTATCTCGCCTAAATTCACCATGAGGTCTGGTAATAAAACCAATGAGTGCCGGGTTACTCGAGAGGTGTACCACAGAACTCATTATTGCAACATTTGGGATGCCATCCATTGATTTTGTAGCAACCAAGTTTCCGGGCTTTATGCCGGTTATTGAATTGACAATGTTTAACCGCCTTACCTTTTCTAAATTTTGAATTTCTGATTTTTTTAGCACCATCTGGACCTGTTTTTCACTTCATACAAACCAATAAATCACTGAAAAGTTCAAGAATACAAACAATTATACCACTTCTTTTCATACGAAAAGTTCAATTTCATCGTTACCTTTGGCGTACCAAAAAACAAAAATGAAAAGCATCTTATTTATTCTGTTTCTTTTTTCTATTAGTTTCCATTCCTTCTCTCAAAAGTTCACAATTAGCGGGACCGTTAGAGACCAGGCATCCGGCGAACCGATTATAGGCGCTAAAGTATTCGACATTAAGTCTAAAAAAGGAACCTTGTCAAATGATTATGGATTCTTCAGCTTAACCCTGCCTAAGGACAGTGTATATTTAAGGGTTTCATACATGGGCTTTACGGCCATGGAATATCAAATAGACGGTTCTAAAAATACTGTTCTAGAAGTTGATCTAAATACGATTCAAGAGCTTGAAGAAGTTACAGTAAACGCACAAAAGAACATTGAAGAACAAACTCAAATGAGCTCCTTTGACGTTTCCATTGAAAAAATCAAAGCTTTACCTGTTTTTCTTGGTGAAAAAGACATTATTAAAACCATCCAGCTTTTCCCTGGAGTACAATCGGGAAGTGAAGGTTCTAGTGGTATTTATGTTAGAGGGGGAGGTCAGGACCAAAACTTGATGCTTTTGGACGGCGTACCTATTTATAACGCAACACACCTTTTTGGATTTTTCTCCATTTTTAATGCCGATGCCATAAATAAAGTAACTATGATTAAGGGGGGGTTCCCTGCCCGTTATGGTGGGAGATTGTCTTCCGTATTAGACATTAGAATGAAAGAAGGGAACATGAAAAAATTTCATGGCGAAGGGAGCATTGGTATCATATCCTCGAAGCTCTCTTTAGAGGGCCCCATTATAAAAGATAAAACATCTTTTATTGTTTCTGGTCGCCGCACCTATGTCGACTTGCTTGCCCGACCCTTTATCAATATGAGCAATCGAGGAGAGGGAAAAGATCCTGGCTCATCAAGCACACAAACAGGCGGTTATTATTTTTGGGATTTAAATGCAAAAATCAATCATAAATTTTCTGAAACTAGCCGGCTTTATTTAAGTGGATACTTTGGAAGAGATCGTTTTTATAATGATGGAACTAATGAATTTACTACTGATGTGGATAATTCAACTACTGTTGAAAACTCAAGTAACGGTCTTCGCTGGGGAAATGCAATTGCCGCAATTCGATGGAACAAAATCATTACCCCTAAATTATTCATGAATGTGACAGGAACATTTAGTCAGTATCAATTTCGTGTAGGGGGTGAAAACGAATCTACTACGACATACCCGAGCGCACCAAGTACAAGTCAAAACTTAATATTTAATTACGATTCAGGAATTCAAGATTGGGGGGGGAAGATTGACTTTGATTTCAGGCCTAATCCCAATCACACGATTAAATTCGGACTCGGTGATACCTATCACACCTTCACGCCAGGCGTAAATCAAATTCAGTTATCCAATTCTATATCAAATGGAATCGATACCACATTTGGTTCTGTTCAACAATATGGTCACGAGCATTGGGTTTATTTTGAAGACGACTGGGAAGTTTCAAACAGGCTGAAATTTAATGTAGGAATTCATTTCTCGGGTTTCAAAGCCAGTCAAGAATGGTACCCAAGTATTCAACCTCGGTTTTCAGCCAGATATATGCTGACAGAGAATTCATCAATTAAGGCTTCCTATTCAAGTATGACTCAGTTCCTACATTTGCTTACGAATCCCACTATTGGATTACCTACGGATTTGTGGGTCCCTGTAACAGATCGTGTTGCTCCTGAATACTCTAATCAATTTGCTCTCGGGTACGCTCAGACTCTTGAAAAAGGGATTCAATTTTCGGTTGAAGCCTACTATAAAGACATGCGAAACCTAATTGCCTACAAAGAAGGGGTTAGCTTTTTTGGGTCTGATGAAGACTGGCAAAATAAAATTACTGTTGGTAACGGAAACAGCTACGGTTTAGAGCTTTTGGTTGAGAAAAAAATGGGGAAAACGTCGGGATGGATTGGATACACCTTGAGTTGGTCTAACCGTCAATTTGATTCTCTTAATTTTGGAAATCCATACCCATATATTTACGATAGAAGACACGATATCGGATTGGCCATTACACACAAGTTCAATGAAAGAGTTGATATTGGTTTGGTTTGGGTGTTTGGGTCTGGTTATGCCACCACGTTGGCACAACAAACCTATCTCGGAGTCAATAGCTTAAGTATCGGGCCAAACACACCTTATGAGCCTATAGAACACATTGAAGCTAGAAATGACTACCGTATGCCAGCTTATCACAGGCTTGACATAGGGGTTAACCTTCACAAGAAAAAGGAAAAATGGGAAAGCACCTGGAGCTTTGGCTTATACAATGCTTACTCTCGTCAAAATGCTTTTTACCTGTTTTTTGAAGAAGGGGACAATGGCACCCGTACGTTAAATCAGCTCAGCTTATTTCCGATTCTTCCAAGTGTTTCTTATAGCTTTAAATTTTAAAACATGAAAAATTTACTTCCCGCATTTTTAATCCTCAGCGCACTTACGTTAAGCAATTGCACCAAAGAAATAGAATTCGATGAACAAGATATTGCCCCAAGAATTGTCGTAAATAGTTTGTTTACCAATGATTCTATTTGGTCTGCACATATAAGCCGTAGTGTTGGCGTTTTAGAGACAACTTCGTATACAACAATAGACAACGCTAGTGTCAATATTTTTGATGATAATGCCAATCTGGTTACTACGCTAACACATCAAGGAGATGGATTATACACTTCACCAACAGGGGTTAGCCCTCAACCAAACCAAAGCTACACCATAGAGGCAAGTGCTAGTGGATATGAAAGTGTCAATGCCACAAATTCCATTCCATCAGCAGTACCCATATATCAGCTCGATACGGTTACAAGTACCAATAGCGATGGCGAAACCATTCTCGAGGCTACAATTACTTTCCAGGACCCTCCAAACATTTCGAATTACTACATGTTGGAGGTTTACGTTACCGGTACGTGGATCAATGAGTGGGAACAGGATACGATAGAAATTAGAGAGCCTTTACAAATTTCCTGTGACGACATAAACGTAGAAACAGTGAATCGTTTCAATTTCGGAGGTTTTGAAAACACTTATTTATACCTCATGCTCAAGGATCAAAACTTTGATGGGGAAAACTACTCTCTAACTTTTAGTGTAATTAATTATGCCGAGCTTAAGGATTTGGATCTTTTTGGTGAGATACGATTGGTCAACACAAGTGAGGAGTATTTCAATTACCTCAAGTCATTCAATATGTATCAGCAAACGATTAACAACCCCTTTGCCACACCTGTTCAGGTATATTCAAATATAAATAACGGAATGGGAATATTTGCTGGTGGTACATTAACATCTTGGACCGTTCAATTTTAAAAAAAGAAAGAACTCCTATGATTAAAAAAATTAGCCTTGGATTACTGATGTTGTGTTTTGCGATGCAGCTCAATTCTTGTAAAAAAGGGTACGTGGATCGTTTTGGGCCTTTCTATGTGCTAAATGACACCACTGTAGTTGTCAATGGCGATATGGGAAGTAGTGTCGACAATCAATTCGAAAGGCTAATCGGTAAATATCCAAATATCAAACTTCTAATCATGGAGGAATGTCCGGGTTCAAGGAATGATGAGGAATTATTTAAGACGGCCGCTATGGTCAAAGAAAATTTAATCAATACACATTTGCCCCCGCATGCAGTTATTGAATCTGGAGCTGTTGATCTATTCTTAGCGGGAACAATCCGCACTATGGAAGAAGGTGCAAAGATCGGAGTTCATGCCTGGAGCGACGGGTCTGCATCCGCCACAGGATTTCCAGTAGGCCATGAGGAGCACCAAATCTACATTGACTATTACATTAGTGTAGGATATTCTCAAGAAGATGCAGAAGCCCTATATTACTTTATCATCAATGCCGCCTCGCCCGATGACATTCATTACCTGACAGAAGAAGAGATTTTTGAGCATGCTATTTTGACGCCGTAAAAAATGAACGTCTATTGCTCTTAATTGTACGCAATAAAAAAGCGTATGAAAAACCAAAATCTAAAAATTGAAAAACCATGTCGTGAAGACTGGAATAAAATGACCCCTAATCAATTGGGAAGGCACTGTCAACTCTGCGAAAAAACTGTCGTGGATTTTACCAAAATGTCTTCAGAAGAAATTAAAGAGTATCTCTCAAACAGGGGAAACGAAAGAATTTGTGGGCGTATACTTAAAGAACCGATAAAACGAATCCCATCTAAAAAAGAACAATGGTTCAACAATCAACGGTTGAGAATTAATCAGAAGATTGGTTTTATCCCAATGCAGACCTCACTGCTTTCAATACTCAGTATTCTCATGGTTCTTTTTGGGTGTAATCAAACCACAGCAGAAAGTAAACAGGATACAAAAGAAAACTCTCCAATCGCATCGGGTGATTCGATTGCAAATGATAGTACTCAACGAATAAATGAATTACATACAGTGGGAAATATTGCTCAACCCGAACCGCTAATGGGAGATATTGTTCACGAATTAGGCGAGGTTGATGAGCGGTTTGACGAAATCCCAGTAGTAGGAAAAATTGCCATCGAGAAAGATATTGACCGGCCTAAATAAGATAATCGTATATTGGGTATACCTTTAGAAGAAAAAAATGGCATTATATCACTTTTCCAAATTAAATTTCGTGCTCCTCTTACTAGTAGGGATGTCCTTGTCTTGTTCTACAGGTAAGGAGACAGAATTAAGTGCTTATGATACCCCAAGCCCTGTTGCCCAAACAATTATTACAGCTCCAATTGTAAAAAAGAATTTTGTAAACAAAGCGGGGAGAACGACTGATCATATTGAATACTATATTCGCCGGTCTATTCAGGATTATTATATCAAATTCTGTGAAAGTAATGTTTCCATAAAAGAGCTTAATAAGAGGCTAAAAAGCATTGACGGAGACATCAAGGCGCTCCAGCTAGAAGTTGAATTCAGAAATGGTGAGTGGGATATCTGCGATGAAAATCATGAAGTCCAAAGTCGAATTGGTGAATACGCCGTAATATTGAAAATTCTTAAATAAGTATTTACTACACTTCAACAAAATAAACGGCTAACTTTGCGCAAAATTTTACCGCATGAGTCACACA
>Ga0315331_10001215_pt1 | contig 19145 bp, 8 predicted proteins | sample M160m34915metaG_FD_203456 | JGI IMG/M metagenome (GOLD analysis project Ga0315331, IMG submission 203456) | Ammonia-oxidizing marine archaeal communities from Monterey Bay, California, United States - M1 60m 34915 | ecosystem: Environmental > Aquatic > Marine > Intertidal zone | place: USA...
CAGCATGCAGCGACGAACGCTGCGTAAACAAGATGGCGAGTCCCGGACTGAGTCCGGCAGCGCGCTGACCTGGATATCATGGTACTTCCATCAGCTGCACAGGATCGAGTCGGGTGCAGCCTGGTCCGGCACGCTACATTTTTTCGATACTGTTCATTGCAGATGTCTTAGTGATTTGCTGAAGTTGACGACGTTTGCGTTGTGGAATAACCCAATGGTGAAAATACGACCCGGAAACAACGGAAGTGAAAGTATTGCGTTGACTATCCCCAGTTCTTTGATTGCCGACAGCCTGAGTGATTTCCGGTCCGTCTGGAAGAAACTCACTCTGGTCGCCGTTGTCTATGAGATTCTCGCTTTCATCCTGCTGACACCGCTGGTCGGGTTACAGTTTCGGATCGGACTGGCAGCCTCGGGTAACGTGGTCCTGACTGATCAGGACATTTTGTTTTTCTTCCTTGGACCGGCCGGATGGATTTTCTTGATTACTGCCGGAGCATTGTGGCTGGGAATTGTGGCACTCAGGCATTCGGCAATCATGGCAATTCTTGCAGCAACGCCACACCAGCAAATGGGTCTGACAGATGCCCTGCAATTCGCCCGAAAAAATGCCTTGCGGGTAGTCCGCCTTACGGCCCGGGTTATTGGGTTGCTACTGCTGACGACCGCGCCATTCCTGATGGTGGCAGCCGCTGTGTATCAGGCTTTGCTTACCGAGTACGACATCAATTACTACCTGAAAGAGACGCCGCCTGTCTTTCTGCTCGCCGTTGGAATCGGTGGCCTGATCGCGGTAACTCTGGCTGCCATAATTCTTCGGCTGATCATCGATTGGTCGCTGGCGCTGCCATTGGTGTTGTTCGAACAGATCAGGCCACGTGACGTGCTGACGGCGAGTCGAATGAGAGTCGCTGGCCATCGACGTCAGATCCTGTTGTGGGCGCTGACCTGGATTCTGGGCACGACGGCACTTTCGACTGTGGCCACCACAGTTCTGGTCTGGCTGGGGCGTTTTGTCGTTCCCCGGGCAGTTGGTTCTCTGGAACTGCTTTCACTCGCGATCGGTGTGATCCTGCTGTTGTGGTTCACTGTGCTGCTTGCTGTCAGTCTGTTCAGTACCACGATATTGTCGGTCATCCTGTTCAACATCTACCGGCGACTGGGTGGCTTGAGTACTTCGGCGCCGCTCGCTGTTGCGGAAGACCTGCCGCAGAATTCCGGCATGAGGTTTTCACTGAAAACGTGGATTACGGCTGCCTTTCTGGGTTCGGTTGTGGCCGCGGGGACCGGTATTTTTGCTGTTCGAAGTGTTCGTCTGGAAGACGCAGTCGAAATCACTGCTCATCGCGGAGCCTCCGAAGCGGCCCCCGAGAATACAATTGCGGCGATAAAACAAGCGATCGAAGACGGGGCTGACCGCGTCGAAATCGATGTTCAGGAAACGGCCGACGGCACTGTTGTTGTCTTTCATGACAGCGACTTTATGAAATTGTCCGGCCTCGGTCTGAAAATATGGGATGCTACTCTGGATGATCTGCAGGACATTGACATCGGCAGTTGGTTTGCGCCGGAATTTCGCGATGAGCGCGTACCCACACTTGCGCAGGTCCTTGACGTCTGCAAAGGAAAGATCGGGGTCAACATTGAACTGAAGTACTACGGCCACGACGATCAGCTGGAACGGCGAGTTGCACAGATCGTCGAAGACCGGGAAATGACCGCCGACATTATTGTCATGTCGCTGAAGACCGACGCAGTTGAGAAGATGAAGCAGTTGCGTCCTGCATGGAAAGTCGGTCTGCTGCTGTCGGTCTACGCCGGCAATCTGAAGAAACTCAATGCTGATTTCGTGGCAGTTAACGCCGGTTTTGCCAGTCGAAGTTTTATTCGCGCAGCGCACGGCAGTGGCAAAGCAGTTCACGTTTGGACCGTCAACGATTCCGCTACAATGTCCACGCTGATCGGCCGCGGTGTGGATGGCCTCATCACCGATAAGCCCGTACTGGCCCGTACTGTGCTCGACTGGCGAAGTCAGATGAGTGTGCCGGAACGACTCATCATGGAGCTGGCAGGGATTCTTGGAGTCACTGCTGAAATCGGAGAACAGTGATCTGAGGCGGCGCGGTCACGACAACGACTGCGGCTGCGTTACTTCTTCTTCAGCCGGCCCGCCGCGCCATTCCGCAATTGACTGAAACACTACAAAGAACGACGGGACAAACAGCACAGAAAAACACGTGGCTGCCATCATGCCGCCGACAACCGCCAGGCCTACCGCCACTCGGCTGGCGGCACCGGCACCGGTGGCCACAATCAGTGGCAGAAATCCCAGAATCGACGAAAACGCCGTCATCAAAATGGCTCGAAAACGCTGTTCGGCTGCAGCTGTTCCAGAGTCGCGAATGCTTAGTCCGTTACGTCGTTGTTCGCTGGCAAATTCCACAATTAAAATCGCATTCTTGCTGGCCAGGGCCACCAGCAGTACCAGACCCACCTGCGAATAAACGTTGATGTCAGCCCCTGCAATAGCAACGGCTGAAACCACACCGATCGCGGACAATGGCACGACACTGATGACCGCCGCCGGACTGGTCCAGCTCTCGTATTGCGCCGACAGGACAAGGAATACCAGGACGACGGATAGAATCAGGACAAAAACCGGGTTGTCCTGAATCCGCGGCGACTCCTGAACCTGCTTCTCCTGAAATGACATGCCCGCCCATTCAAACGCCGCGTTTTTCTCGTTAGCCATCTGTTCCATCAGGGCCAGTGACTGTCCGGAACTGTACCCTGCCGCCGGTTGGCCATTGATCTGGGCTGAAGGATACAGATTAAAACGTTGTATGGTCTGGGGTCCGAATGTCTCCTGGACATCAACAAATGTACCGATAGGCACCATCTCTCCGGCTTCGTTGCGCACATCCAGATACTTAATGTCATCGGGGGCAACGCGAAACTCCTGGCCAGCCTGCACTCGCACCTGCCAGGTCCGGCCGAATTCGTTGAAGTCGTTCACGTAGGCCGATCCCAGATAGGCCTGCAGCGTCTGAAAGACATTGTTAAGTGGAATGCCGAGGGTCTTGACCTTGATACGGTCAATATCGACGAATAACTGTGGCACGTTGGCACGGAACGTGGTGTTCATCGCCGTCAATCCGGACTGTGCATTGCCGTCGTCCAGGATTTCGTCAGCCACCACCTGCAGCTGGCTGAGACCTAAATTGCCGGTGTCCTGCAGCTGCATCTGGAACCCGCTGGCGTTGCCCAGGCCGTCGATGGCCGGCGGTACGAAAGGAAACACGATACCTTTTTCTATGGCTGCGAATTCAGCACGCAGGTGCTTCTGAATTCCCTGCTGGACATCCTCGGGTGTCACTCTGTCTTCCCATGGCTCATAAATGGCCACGGCCAGACCCAGATTGGAACCGTTACTTCCGCTAAGGATTGAGAACCCGGAAATTGACAGCCAGTTCTGCACGCCCTTCGTGTTTGCCAGGATCTCATCCACCTCGGCCAGAACCTCAGCGGTGCGCTGTCGCGAGGCCGCATCAGGCAGCTGCACGTTGATAAAGCAATACCCCTGATCTTCAGTCGGCAGAAACCCCGTGGGCAACTGAGTAAAGCTCCAGCCGGTGATAGCCATCAGTCCGACAACAACCAGCATCACTACGGCAACCCGCCGAACCATGCCGCCAACGACGCGCTTATAGACAGAGGTTGTCGCGTCAAATGTTCTGTTGAACCAACGAAAGAAGAAAGACTTTTTTTCTGTGGAAGCACGCAGCAGGATGCCGCACAGTGCAGGACTAAGAGTCAGCGCGTTGATCGTGCTGATCAGCACGGCGGCGGAGATTGTCAGCGCAAACTGTTGAAACAACTGGCCGGAGATTCCGCCCATCATAGAGGCAGGCACAAACACGGCCAGCAGGACAAGAGTTGTAGCAATCACGGGCCCTGTGATTTCGCTCATCGCAGCGATGGCCGCGTCTTTCGAGGACAGTCCCGTGTCCAGGTGTTTGGTTGTATTTTCGACGACCACAATGGCATCGTCCACCACGATGCCGATCGCCAGAACGATGCCGAACAATGTCAGCATGTTGATCGAAAACCCCATGCCGCCCATGCAGGCGAATGTTCCGATCAAAGAAACGGGGATCGCAACACAAGGAACAATCGTGGCTCGCCAGTCCTGCAGAAAAATGAAGATGACGATCACGACCAGCAGGACAGCAACAAACAGTGTGTTGTAAACCTCTTTCACAGAGGCCCTGACGAAATCGGTGGTGTCCAATGCAATTTCGTACTGCAGTCCCGTTGGAAACCTTTCCGCCAGCCGATTCATTCGGTCTCTGACGTCGTCAGCAAGGTCCAGCGCATTGGCTCCGGGAAGCTGATAGATAAATACTGTTGTGGATGGGTCCCCGTTGTATGTTGATCCGCGGTTGTAATCCTTGCCACCACGTTGCACCCCGGTACGGACTTTCCCCGTGTTCTTATCGACGGTGTCGTCGATCACGACGTCCCGGACCCGCGTCATTCGCCCGCCCTCGGCGGTCTTCACGATAATATCCGCAAAGTCGTCGTCCGTTTTCAGTCGTCCCTGAGTGTTGATCACCAATTGGAACGCCGTGCCAACCGGTGCCGGTTCCTCACCGATGCGGCCGGCGGCGACCTGCACATTCTGCTCGCCGATCGCGTTCACGACATCCTGTGTTGTCAGCTGCCGAGCTTTCAGTTTGTGGGGGTCCAGCCAGACCCGCATACTGTAGTCAGCGGCCCCAAAAATCACGACATCGCCGACACCCTTGACCCGGCTCAGTTCGTCTTTGATATTAATGGTCGCGTAGTTGCTCAGAAACAACCCATCGTGGTTCGGATCGTCAGACGTCAACGAAATCATCTGTACGATCTGCGTTGACTTTTTCTTTGTTGTGACGCCTTGACGTCGGACATCCTCGGGCAGCTTCGGGTCAGCGATCGCGACACGGTTTTGCACCAGTACCGTGGCCATGTCAACATCGACACCGATTTCAAACGTTACGGTCAGCGTATACGAACCGTCATCCGCGCTGCTGGACGACATGTAGATCATGTCCTCGACGCCGTTCACCTCCTGTTCGATGGGTGCGGCAACAGTTTCGGCTACCACCTGCGCGTTGGCTCCCGGATAGAAAGCCCTGACTTCCACCGTTGGCGGCGTGATATCCGGAAACTTGGCGATGGGCAGCGATGTCAGCGACAGGGCTCCGGCAAGTATGATCACAATCGAAATGACTGTGGCAAAGATCGGACGGTTGATAAAAAATCGCGACATTGATGATGCTGTAATCCGGGTGACGGTACGATCTACGTTAGTTTTCGGAAGCGTCCGGCGAGGGGCTGGTGACGGCCGCGTCGTCGCTTTCCTGTGAAGACTCAGACACAGCCGGTTCGTCGTTCGTTTCTGTCGCGTTTACCTCGTCGGGACCTGCCTCCTCGCTGTCTGCTTCTTTGGGCAATACTTTCGTATCGTCCCCGCTGTGCCCGGAATCAGGCGGATCCAGCTGGATTTCCTTTGGAATCACTTTCGCTCCGGGTCGTGCCCTTTGAATTCCATCGATGACAACGGTCTCCTGGCCGTCCAGTCCATCAGTGATGACGACCATCTCACCGTATTTTTCTCCCAGCGTAATGTTGCGACGTTCAACGACGTTCTTATCATCCAGAATCCGAACAAAGCGACCTGTCTGATCGACCGCTACACAGCGTTCCGGCAGCAGAACAGCGTTTTCTGTCGTCCCGATCGGAACACGAATGCGAACAAACAGCCCCGGAATAAGCTCAAGTGACTTATTGGGAAACACGGCACGAATGGTGAATGTTCCGGTACTCTGATCGACTCCAAGATCGGCGTAGTCAAGATTACCTTCATAAGGAAACCCCTTGTCGACTGCTCGTCGCAGGTACGCCTTGATGCTGGTGAGGTCCGGCCTGCCCTTCGACTCGTCTTTTGCACCGCTTCTGGCACGCAGAAGTGACCGTTCGCTGATATTGAAATAGACGTGGATCGGATCGTAGGAGACCATCGTTGTCAGGTGGGTCGCTTCGTTGTCTCCCACCAGATTGCCCATCTTGACCAGCGTTCTCTCAACACGTCCGTCCATCGGAGCGGTGATCGTACAGTAGTCCAGATCCAGCTTAGCCTGTGTCTTTGCGGCCTTTGCTGCCGTCACTGCGGCCTTTGCTGCACCTACTTTAGCTTCGGCAGCCGCTACTGCGGCTTCCGCACCATCTCGTTCAGCCACGGCTGTCTGGACTTTCGATTCCGCAGTGGCGTTGTCTTTAAACAGATTCTGCTGACGCGTTACCTCAAGTTCTGCCCTCCGGAGCGAGACGTTCATCGCTCCGACTTCGGCCTTTGCGGCGTCGACGTCGGCACTCGCCGTAGCGAGGTCGGCTTCCGCAGCATCAAAGGTTGCCTGATACTCAGACGGCTGAATCAGATAAAGCGGGGCACCCTCTTCAACATCGTCACCATCCCGAAAACGAACTTCCTGCAGGAATCCACGTACGCGGGCTCGAACATCAACTCGTTCGACAGCTTCCGTTGTCCCGGTTTCATCCAGGTAGTTGGTGACTGTACTGATGACCGGACTGGCTGTGGTTACAGTTGGTGCCGGCGGCGCCTTATAGACATTCGGCTGCGAGCAGCCAACGGCGACGGCGATACTTGGCAGTGCAAGAAGTATGCGTTGCATGGGAAGCACTATTTTGAAATCCCCGAATGGCACTTCGCTGTGCCGAATAACTGAATTTGACAACAGCAACGCGAAAATTCATCGCGTGCGGTTATACTGCGAATCGCGATCGTATCCCCGTGTGCTCAGGAAGTAAATGAGCTGTCGCTGCGGAAATTCAAAACACTCCCCGAAAGCTCTGAGATCGTTGCACCTTGGACACGACGGTGTAGGCGGCACGTCTGATATTGTAACGACCGCAGAACGCAAAGAGTAGAAATGACAAACTCCGCTAAACTGCCAACTGTGTCAGGCAAGCAGCCACATTCGCCAGTCGAGGATCGCAATTTTCTGTCCGCTCTGCTGCTGTCGCTCGTATTCCTGCTGCTGGTGGTTCCATTTGCCGAAGCTCTGCCCTTTGCGGAATGGCTGCTTCGAGCCGGCATCACCGCGGTGCTGATTTCCGCAGCTGTCGCTACAATCCGGCGACGGGAACTGATGCTGGCCGGTCTGTTTGTTGCGGCCATCGCAATCCCATTGTCATGGGCCACACTGTTTGTGAATCAGCCATATGTGTTTCTGGGCAGCTGTATACTGGAAAGCCTGTTCTTTGTTGTGATGGCAGTGCTGATCGTGAACTCGGTGTTTCGTAAGCACCTGGCCACCATTCACTCGATCTCCGGAGCAATCAGCGCTTATCTGCTGCTGGGCCTGGCCTGGGCCGTTCTGTACTGGGGGCTGGTCAATATCGGTGAGCAGGCGCTGGTGGGTGATACGCTGGGGGCTGCAGGCAGTCGCACAGGTTCGTCTGACGAGATCATTCAGTTTTCAAAGTGTATTTACTTCAGCTTCGTGACAATGTCGACGCTCGGATACGGTGATATCACTCCGGCAACTCCTGTTGCTCAGACGCTCACATGGATGCAGTCGGTTGTGGGTCAGTTTTATATGGCCGTCCTGGTCGCGCTGATGGTCAGTGAAATTCCGCGCAGGCACACGGATCCTGAACACCCATCAGGTCCGCAACAGTCTGGTGCAGATTAAGCGTGCCGGCTTCAGTCGGTTATTCGTCGATTTTTGCGGGAGCTGGCAGGTCTTCTGTTTTGATTTCCGGCGATTCGTCTTTTTCGGCATCATCTGATACCTGAACTTCAGGTTGTGCCACGGCCGGTCGTTCCCGGACATCTGCGACATCTGCGACGTCTGCCGCAACGCCCTGTCCGAAGCGGATCTGCCAGCCACCACCAAGTGCCTTATATGTACGAATCAGACTAAGCGCAATTTCAGCTTCTGCTGAAGCCAGCTGGTCCTGCTGCTGTACAAGAATTGTCTGCAGGTACAAGACACGGAACAAATCCGCTTCACCTTCCCTGAACTGATCGTTACCGATTTCCACGGACCGTTTGGAGGCCTGCACACCCTCCTTCAATGATGTGAACTGTTTGTGAGCATTCAGGAAGCACGTAATTCCATCTTCCACTTCGGCGTTGGCGTTCAGGACGGTATCCTGGTATTGAATCGCCAGCTCCTGAAAGACAGCCTCTTCTGCCGCGATACCGTTACGAATACGCCCGTAATTCAGCAGATTCCAGTTGAAGGCCGGATTGATGAATCCTGCATTGGCGGCCGAACTGAACATGTCTGAAAGATCGTTAGCCTGCCAGTTGATTGAGCCGTTGATAGTGAATGCGGGAAACAGGTCAGCGGTTGCAACGCCAATTCGAGCACTCTGTTCCGCGACTCGCCTTTCTTCCCTTCGCACATCCGGTCGGCGACGGATCAATTCAGCGGGAATACCGACAACAAGTTGTGCCGGCGCCACGGGGATCGGGGCCTCGCCCATTTCCGGTGACAGGTCGCGAGGTGGAGCACCCAGCAGGACACACAGACGATTGTTTGCCAGTCTGAGACCTTTTTTCAGGACGGGAATCAATGCCTGAGTCTGAGCCAGGTTGGATTTGGCCTGCGTGACACCGAGTTCACTGTCGTCTCCGTTGCGAAATAATGATTCTGCGATCTTCAGACTGGCTTGCTGGATCGCCACGTTTTCAGATGCGTACTCCAGGCGCTTCTGAAACGCCCGCATTTCCACATAGGCTGCTGCTGTTTCTGCAATCAAACAGACAAGTACGTCGTCATGGTTCTCGATCGATGCGTCAAGATTTGCGTCGGCAGATTCCAGATTGCGACGGAACTTGCCCCACACATCCATTTCCCAGCCCACGTTGAACCCCGATGACCACAGATCGAATGTTCGAAAGGGAATGACGCCAATTCCTGCCGCGTTGCCCACGGTGCCCAGCTGGACATGATTGAAGCCGGCGAAGCCTTGCTGAGTCTGTGGGTACAACAGACCGGCTGCGATTGTTCGCTGAGCCTGAGCTTCCAGCACCCGCATGCCCGCTGCTCGCAGTGAAAGATTCTGCTGGTGAGCCTGGTTGACAAGGCGATTCAGAACCGGGTCGTTCAGCGATTCCCACCAGGCGGCATCATTTACCGAATGGTTTTCGCTGATGACTGCCGGATCATTGAAGTCGATCCACTCGCCCGCGACCGGTGCCGCCGGCCTGAAATAATCAGGTCCGACCTTGTAGCCGTTGTCTTTCCACTGCCTGAATTCTGCACATCCGGTGATGCACATTACGACCAGCATACAAACCACGTGGACTGAGCGCGTCCATGGGAAGATTCTCATAATGTCCCATCCTTGGGTATCGATTTGAATCGAGCGGTGCGGACGAGTTGCTGAGAAGCCTCTGCCCGGACCTATCCGTCCATATCCGTTCCATCGACACGACCGGAATATTTCGCTCCTTAAATGCTCTCGTAAGTCCCCACATGTGGACTGGATGTTACGAAATTGACGATTAGATAAAATAAAAGGAATTGGTTATGTCCCCGGTGGTCCTGCCGGATTCACTCCTGTACCGCCCGGTGTAGCTATCGTCATATTGGGCGTCAGGACAACGCTTCCCGTCACGCAAGGCGTGGGCAGCGGTCAGCCGGTATTAACGCTTCGTCGGTGTGGTAAACTGGAAGACCCCAACGGTGCCAGGCCGGCGTTAAACGCTGGCACCAAATCGGTCTGCAGGTGGACACATTGTGCTGATAAATCACTGCTGACTCCGCCCAGACGCTCCAGGCTGGATCGTCCATTGCGCGGATCAGGAGGCCGCGTGTCCTTTATCGATTCTCACCGCTTCCCACGGCATACATAAGCTTGAAATTCCCGACCGATAGGTTTGCGACTGAAAAAGCTTACTTACGCAACGTGCACATGAGTCGGCTGGAATGAAGAAGCAATCAGCACATCGAAAGATCGTGCTTTCCGGAAGATCCTCGATGCCGATCTGAGTAAATGTTGTGACGCCCGACGTACACGGGTGTGAGTAGCCCTCCAGGACCTGTACGACCCGCTCGTCCGTCCCCCCCCTTGCCGACGAGCATGACTGTTGCCAGTGGGTGAATGGACAATCCGCGTTGTCTGGCTTTTTCAACGTTCTTTCTGCCCAATCGCCCCGGGACTATTCGTGAGGTTGGCCAACGTGGACGTTGTAACTTTTGGCGCTGGCCCTGAAGAAAATCCACGGTGTTGTGTTCCGCGTATAGCTGACAACAGGAAACTACTGCCACATAACCAGCCGCGCTCCGGTGCTTCTTTTTGCAGGATATGTTTGCCACCCGTTACGCCGTCCCGTTCAGTTTCCCGCAGGACAATCAGAATTCAGCACCAGTGAGCGCTCCGCCGACGACTTGTGTTGCCTGAACGGCCTATACGTTATGCGAAGCCGGAGAAGTTCCGTTGCACAGAAATGCCGATAATCGTGGACGCGAAGACTAACTGGATGACGGATTCGACGACGTTTCACATTCGGGGAATAGCATGAAGACCGAACGACTTTCACGCCTCGCCTTTGGCATCGTGATCCTGGGCCTGCTGCTTCCTGCAGCAGGATATGCCGAGGGAGTGCTCGACTTCAGGGGCATGACCAGCGGGCTGATAATTCCGCTGGATGATCAGAGCATGTATGTGCGGAATCCTGAGGGACAGTTTGAAGTGCGTTTTCAGAGTCACACTGAAGTTGCGATCAAGCTGAGTTACGTTGATGTCAGAGAAATGAGCGACACGACGATTCGGTTTCAAAATCACAAAGTTCTGGATGGCCTGGAGATCGCTCTGCCGGCAAAGCAGGCTTATGCGCGGTTCTACGTTCGACGGCAGGAAGATGTTGCCCGGATTGCTGAAACCAGGGTGGCGACCGGACGGGAGAAATGCAATCTCCATATCTATTACGAACCGGTCGCCGACAATGTTCCGGACAGTCCCAATGAGGCCTTCGCGGGAAAATTCTTCTATTCCGATGATAAGAGAAAGCCCGCTCGGCTGATAATCAACGGAAAGACCTACAGCCTGATGCTGAACAAGTCGCGTGAGGTGCTGATTCACAACGTGTGGGGCGTCATAGACTGCCGACCGTTTGTGAATGACGCGTTCGTCTCAGGAAAACAAACGGATGGTGTTGTGCTGGCTGATGATATTTATGTAACGCCGCTTGGCGATTCAGCGAACACTGACGATCCAGACTTAGCGCGATACCTGTTCATAGGCGATTCAATTTCCGGAAACTATGACGCGTCGCTGCGAGCGGCGCTCAAGGGCAGGTTCAACCTGCATCACCCACCGACCAACTGCGGCCCTTCGATCAAGGGACGTGCGAATATCGTGAGCTGGCTGGGGGCCTACGGTGAGAAAGGCAGGCATTGGGATGTGATCTCCTTCAATCATGGGCACTGGGACTCAAGCAATACAAAGGCCGGCTATCAAAGCAATCTGGAAGCGATTATCACCGAACTCAAAAAGACCAAAGCGAAACTGGTCTGGGTGACAACCTGTCCCGTCCCCGGTGGAACAGATCCGGTCGGGGCACTCGGAGCGGACGGCAGGGCACCCGGGCGTAAAACCGGAGTCATGGAGAAGTACCTGAATCCGTGGGCGTTAGAAGTTATCAGGCGGCATCCGCAAATCTCCGTCTGCGATCAATGGCAACTGGTGAAAGACGGCGAGAACGGTGTCTTTAAGGAATGGTGGGACCGCGGGCACGACGTGCATTTTGGTGGCGAACAGGCGCAAGCGCTCGGTGAGTATCTGGCTCGTCACATTGAGAAAGTAATGAAACCCACGAAATGAGAGTCGGAATGCGACATCGGATTAGCATTTTGAGAATCGTAGCCTTTGATTTTGCGAAAGATGCGCGACGCGCTGCATTGGCCGAACGTAAGGCAACACTGACTGGTATTTTCGCATGTCTGCTGTGCGTTCAGCCAGCCATTGCAGAACTGGATCAAAGGACGTCGCGGCTTGTCACTCAAATCATGACGTTGAGCGATGAACAGGTGCGGGCATGTGTCCCGAAGTTGAATCCTCTGGTGGGATGCGCGAACCCTGAAACACTCGAGTACCCGCGACATTATCGCGAATGGGACTGGTCGCCGCTTGATCCGGAACATGTCGTCGATCCGAAAACGGGGATGAAGTTTCCGAACGCGAAATATCCCCTGAACCAGTCGTTTTCCGTCGTGAACACGCGTGGCGAGATCATCAGGATTCGCTACTATCAGGGAATGAAACCAAAGTCGCTGGTGGACTACGAAGGCCCGGGTTTCAAGCATCGCGTTCGACACGCAGACCGCTATTTCTTTTCGTATGCTGCCGCAAATATGCAGTACGACTGGATGCTCGCAACGATCGAGTTGCTGCAGACTGCGTTCGAAGAAACCGGCGATGATATTTATGCCCGTCGCCTCGCCCTGATTCTTTACGATTTCGGCAGGAAGCTGAAGCACTATCCCATCGTTGATGGAAACGGAGCACAGGGCGGGAAGTTCCCGATTTCTACGGGGCCAGCATTCACCAGGGACGGGAAAGTCGTGGGCAGGCCGGGTGTCGATCTGCCCTATCCCGGCAAGCTTCCGAGTTTTCTGTATCGCAAAGGATTCTGGGGAGAAGCGTATCCTGCAAAGACGTTTGCTCAAGCCTTGTTCGCGATCAAAGACAGCCCGGCGTTAACAAAGCTGTCTCGGGAACTGAAAGTCGACGTCGCGGAAGAAATCGAGAAAGAGCCCATTCGGTTTTTAGTCGACCATGTGATTTCGTATCCGTGGAAGCGGGCGCATCTTCGCGGCAACCTGCAGGGCTATGTCAGGCAGATCGGTGATATCGGCAAGCTGATCGGCGAGCCGGAGTATGTTCACTTTGTCTACAACTGGGCGACAAGGGCTCCATTCTATTACGACGTGACTCATGATGGCCTCACCGGCGGCGGAACAGCATACGGAACGGGGTCCAGCTTTCTCGAAAAGGGACTCTACCTGTCCGGTTACAGCGACCCGCCCGGTTACGTTTCCACGATGGATGGAGTGCATCTGCAGGACGTCGACATCGTCCGGGACCTGCCGTTTCTCGATCTGCTTGGCCGAGCGAAAGAACGGCTGCGCATGCCCAACGGTGATCTCGCGCCATTCCATGATCGCAACACACAGGAAGAGCATCCGGGCTGGCGAAACGGAGGCGGCACCAAACTGCTGCCGACACCGCTGGTCCGCAGCCGCAATTACGTGGCCGCCGGGTGGGGCCACGCGATTCTGGGAGACGGACACGGTGGTGCGGACCGCTGGAAATCTCAGAGCCAGGCTCATCTCCACTTTTCGCTGGCCGCCGAACACGCTCACAACGACTGCAATTCTATTTTGCTGTTCGCCCACGGCGAAGAAATGATATCAGACCTTGGCTACTTCCATCATCCGTTGCGCTGGTGGAGCGGAGGTAGTTTCAGTCACAACCTGGTGACAATCGATGAACAGGAACAGAACCGTGAACAGTCAAAAGGCACACTCGACCTGTGCATCACGGACTGGCCCGGCCTTGCTGTGGCCCGGTCCGAGGGCAGGAACGCCTATCGCGGTATCGCGAAGCAGTATCGAAGAACTCTGATTCACAACACCCGCGATCTGAAGACACCCTACGTCATCGATATCTTCGAAGTTCTCGGCGGAGATCAGCACGACTGGCTCCTTCACGGCTCTGCCTCACCCAGCAGGAAACAGGATGGAACATGCAGTCTGGATCTGAAACCGATGGCCGGGCCGCGACCTCTCTCAAACGGATCTCCCGGAGACGCAAAGTGGAAACGCGATGCCTTTGGCTACACGAAACTCGACCCGTTCGGAATGTGGTCGAAGGTTCGTGAAGGTGTAGCGGACCATTCATTTACCGTCGACTTTCGCTACCGCCACAATCCGGAACTCGGTAGCCGGACTCATTTTCCCGCCCACGAACAGACTCGTGTTTATCTCGGTGAAACGGTCTCTATGCGACTGTCGCTCGGTCGCACGTTGAAGTGGAAGGAAAACTACGAGCAGAAGATGCCGCACCTGATTCTGCGTCGCAACGCAGAGGGGACGAAGTCCGTCTTCGTCGCGGTGCATGAACTCTTCGCGAATGCCCCGGAAATCGTCGAGGTCAGACGACTGGAGTCGCCCGCTGACCAGATTCGACTGGAAGTCGAATTTCCGGACCATACTGACCGTCTGCTTTATTCGCTCACCGGATCGCAAGCCATGATTCTGGATGAATTCGCCACGGATGGAGAATTGGCCTTTCTGACTACAAAGGGCGATCGAACCGCTGCCTGGCTTTCCGGCGGCACGAAACTCACACGCGGCAACAGGACACTCCTGGTGGCTGAGGCGAAGAGCTGGAGCGGCACCCTGATAGAGACGAAGCGGAAGTTTGCCGGAGATTCAGCCACCGCATTTCTCACTGACGCGAAGCTGCCGCATGGAAAGCAACTGCACGGCGACTGGCTCCATCTCACGTTTTCTGAAGGATGGCAAATCACCGATCTCGGGCAGAAAGAAGAGATTGGCCTGTCCGGTGACGAACCCATCACAACGGCCTACCAGATCGACGATATTGAAGAACGCAAGGGACTGACCTGGATCCATCTGCTCGATCTTGACCCCGGTTTGATCCGAAACGAGGACGGAAAATTCGAGGAGCAATTTCTGGGCCGGAGGATTTATGAAGGCAGTGCCACGTTCAGGATATCCAGCAGTGTGACAACCGTACCGAGCCACGTTGACATTCAGCCGGGATTGAAACCCGCCGACGATTTCTCAGAAGTCGATTCCGTCCCGTTTGCAGGTTCTCAGCAGGTGACGATGACATCGAGCGCGGGGGCAAAGATCTATTACACCACCGATGGCAGCATGCCTTCAGTCAAGTCGACCGTGTACGAAGGCCCTCTCACCATCACAGCCGACACTGCTTTTCAGGCCGCGGCTGTCGTCCCCGGCATGTCGAATGCCCCGCGGGTCAAAGTCGTTCGCTACCGTGGTCCTCGCGCCGCTCGAAAAGTCAGTGGCCTCAAACCCGGACTCGCCGTCAAAACGTATCGCCCGATCAAAACGACAGCCGATCTGCCGAGGAGTGACTACGCTGAACATTGTCTCAAGATCGGCAGCGCGGACGATCTGCCGGTAACTTCTGCAGGAGTTGTGCTCGACACGCGTCTGTCCTCGGATCACTACGTATTGAATCGGCGAATGGGCTATCACGGCTACCTCAACGTTCCTGTCGACGCGGTTTACACGTTCCATATCCTCGCCAATCCAGGCCTGACGCTGGCGATCGACGGCGAGGTGATTCACAACAAACGGCGCATCGGATTACAGCGAATCTGGGAAGAATCGATTTCACTCCAGCGCGGATATCACGACATCCGGATGCTGTTATCAGACAACCGCATCAAAGAGGGATCAGCCATGATTAATTTAAGGATTGAATCCGAGTCATTTCAGGCACGACCGATCCCGCAGGACTGGTTGTTTCATGAATAATGGTTGACGGAGTCGGAAATTCCAAACTCTACCCTGCTGACAGACGGCGGAGTCGAGAATTACAACAGTGTTGTCGACAAGCTGCGTCGACGCAGGGACACCGGTACGTATTCTGACCCAGGCTGAGATCCGTGACTCCAGCTCTCTGATTGAATCGTGGTGGCGAGTCCTCAGGGACCAGTGGCTTTGTCTCAACACCGTCGCCAGTCTGAGATAACAGGTCACGTTCTACTGATCTTGAGCGACGGACCATGGTGTGACCAGTCCGTCGGATCCATACGCTCTGCTGAACTGCCACCGTGCCCACGCAGCATGTCGTTACCGTCACTGCCGCGTAGAACGTTTCAGTCTGCAGTCCCAGTCAGGCCTTCGTATCCAGCCTCCGGGCGTCTGTCACCCAGGAATCAGATCTCAGCACAACAAGACGACCCGGACCTGATTGGAAAACACGCCGACCCTTCCCAATGGCTGACGAATGTTTTTCGCAGGCAGTACAGAGATTGCCTGCTGCACAACACTACCAACATTATCACGGAACCATCTGTTGATCTGCTCGGAACGCAGGCGGATCACATCTACGGGGCAAAAAAACACCGGGATGTGTGTTCTCGTTAAAGCACCAGTGCCGGGAGAACTAAACAAAGTCACCTGTCCGGACGGTCGGTCTTACGCGGAATCCGAATGCGACAAAGTCTGTGGAAGGTTGTGAACTACCACACCAGCTCAGCGCGTCCGATCTTCCTGTTCATCGACGTTTACGCCCGACGGGGCGATCCTGGCCATCAAGCGAGAGGTGTCTAGACTCCTGAATCAGGAATGTAACGACAACCAGGCAGTTCAGGAGAGTGCGATGAAATATTTGGCGATTGTGCTGGTGGTTTTTGGCTGGCAAGTCAATTTCCGATGCGGCGCTGACGACTGGCCACAGTTTCGAGGGGCGCTGGGGAACTCTCATCTGCCGATCAATCAACACCCGGTGGAATGGGGTTCCACGAAGAACATCGCATGGAAAACCGAAATGCCGGGGGGTGGCTGGGCGTCACCGGTGGTTTCGGATGATCGGATTTACGTGACAACTGCTGTTGGAAAAGACCTTCAGCCCAGGGGTTTTTCGGATGGAGTTGCCTCGATGGGAAGGTTCTTCGGAAACTCCGGCAAGTCGATCGGAAAAATCAGCTACGAGGTTCACTGTCTGCGTCTGAGTAATGGAGAACGGCTCTGGAAGAAGCAGATCATTGAAGCGATTCCCCCTCACCGAGTTCATCCATCGAACACTTACGCAACGGAAACTCCTGTCGCTGCTGACAATCGTGTCTACGCTTACTTCGCGACGATCGGAATTGTTTTGTGCATCGATAAGGACGGAGCAGAACTGTGGAGGCGTGACGTAGGTGCGTACGCAACATCCAGTAGTTTCGGAACGGGGAGTTCGCTGGCTTTTGACGGCGGGAGGATCTTCTTACAGTGTGACAATCAGGAAAAGTCGTTCCTTCTGGCAATAAATGCGGAGGACGGAAAAGATATTTGGCGCGTGGAACGATCGGGTCGTACCTGCTGGAGTTCGCCGTTTGTCTGGAGGAACCATGTGCGAAATGAACTGGTCGTTTGTGGGTCCGGAGACGTGACTGGTTACGGTCTTGATTCAGGCGAACTTCTATGGCGGCTGACAGGGATAGACGGCTCCTTCAGCGCCTCTCCGGCATCTGACGATAATCGAGTTTATGTCGGTAACAGCGGACCGGGCCGCAGTGGCCCGCTTGTCGCTCTCAATGCCGGCGCCACAGGTCAATTTGAGGTGAGTAGCCCGAAGTCTGAGACAGGCATCGCATGGGTACAGCAAAACTCGGGCCCGGGTCTGGCATCCCCAGTGTCGGACGGCGAGCTCGTCTACGTGACTGGTCGCGGCATTCTTAATGTATATGAGGCAGCCTCGGGCGAACGTGTTTACCGAACCCGGCTGAAAGGCTCGAGCAGTGTGGCAGCCTCGCCGTGGATTGCCGGGAAAACTCTGTATGTGCTCGATGAATCAGGCCACACAAACAAAATTCAGACTGGTGCTGAATTCGAGCTTATGGGGACCAACATTGTGGATGGTCTGTTCTGGTCGACGCCGTCCGTCGCGGCCAACAGCCTTCTGCTTCGAAGTTCTGACTCGCTGTATTGTGTTCGTGAAGAAAGTTCTGGCAATTAGATTGCCTACCGTGGATCGTGACTTTGGGCGAGCAAGGGTAGACTCCCTTCCATGAGCAGCTCGAGAAAAATTGATCCATACAGCCAATGGGCGGGACTGATTGTTGGCATTATCTTCAGTGGTGTCTTCACCGGGTTGATCTGGTTCTTCTCATCGCGTCTGGATGCGTTTCCGCTGCGCGCAGACCGGGATGTCGCATTCTGGTATCCCTGGGTCAGCGCCTCCCCCACAATCTGGACACGAATCTCAGTCTGGGGGCTATACGCGGCTCACCAGTTCACGATCTGGTATTTGATCTGGAAAGCTCAAGCTGCGAAATCGGGATACTCGACCTCATTGAGCCGCTTGAACATTATGGCCCTCGTCGCAAATGCAGTGTTCATCACTTTGCATTTTGTGCAGACCCACGTGTTTTACGATGGGCTTGCGATAGATGTGCCTGAGCAGAGTTCTCAGTGGTCCGTGATTCTGTTGCTTGTGATTGTCCTGCTGATGGAGAATCAACGACGGGGACTATTTTTTGGCCGAAAAGTGAAGGGACACGTTTTCGCCGAGTCCTCGCGAGCACTTCGAAAATATCACGGCTACTACTTTGCATGGGCGACGATTTATACATTCTGGTATCACCCAATGGTGAGCACACCGGGGCACCTGCTCGGTTTTCTCTACATGTTTTTGATGCTGCTGCAGGGTGCCTTGTTTTTTACTCGAATTCACACGAACAAATGGTGGATGCTCACTCAGGAAGTCCTGGTACTGATTCACGGGACGATCGTTGCTCTAAGTAACGCCCCGAACTTCTGGCAGATGTTTTTTTTCGGCTTTGCGGGACTCTTCATTGTTACGCAAATGCATGGACTCGGACTGTCGATCGCTGCTCGCTGGGGCTTCTTAGTCGCTTACATAGTGGCTGTCGTGTGCATTTTTTCAAGGGTGGGCATTGCGCACGTTCATCAGGTTGCGTGGATACCGCTCACTGAATATTCACTGGTCTTTGGTATTGCAGGTGTCGTTTGGCTGGCGATGAGATGTTCCGGGAGCACTGCTGAGAAGACAGATCAGGAGCCCTGAGCCGGAGCTGCTATCCGGATAGCCTGAGCAGCGACACGCCTGGCAAATGCCGGCATGTGGCAGGTTCATTTGCCGGACGCTTACGTGTCGTCGGCAGAGGCGTGCGTTTATTCGTCTGCTGTAATTGGAAGACGGTCAGCCGATTATTGGTCAGTCCTCTCTTCGCTCGCAACCGCAACCGAGTAGGGTCCGCTGTGCGGACCACGTTTGGTTCTGCCACTTCACCAGGTGAGATCGCGACGCACTTTGGTGCTGGTCGATCTGCCGTG
>Ga0315331_10001217_pt1 | contig 19134 bp, 15 predicted proteins | sample M160m34915metaG_FD_203456 | JGI IMG/M metagenome (GOLD analysis project Ga0315331, IMG submission 203456) | Ammonia-oxidizing marine archaeal communities from Monterey Bay, California, United States - M1 60m 34915 | ecosystem: Environmental > Aquatic > Marine > Intertidal zone | place: USA...
GGCGGGCGAGTCGTTTCACATTCGCGACAAGCCGTGGAAGATCGACGTCGGTCGCGGACAGTTCGACTTCAAGTGGCTCGGACATGAGGTGACAGAATCCGGCGTGGTGCTCCGTTACAGGCTGACCGAGAAGCCGAAGGGCAAACCGGCGGACACAGCCAGACGCCGTGAGTGGAGAGTCGAGGAATCGATCGAGATTCCGTCACCCCTGAAGCAGCGTCTGCGGTTCAGGATCACTCATCCCGAACATTCGAACGAAGTGCTGACGTACTGGCTGCGTCAAACAAACTTCCGTAGCGTTGCCAGTAATGGTCAGCAGGCTCAACGGAATCAGCTTGAGTTTCTGAAACCCGGTCAATCGGAGTTCCTGCTCGAACTGACGCGGCGTAAAAGCGGGCGGACTGTCCCTCGCGGATACACCGTCAGCCGGCTATCCGGCCCGACGCCTCACAAGCCGCAGCTCTTCGAGCCAACCGGTTTCAGCTTCGCCGACGACGGAACGGCATACGTTTCGACACGAGCCGGCGGCATCTGGCGTTACAAAGCAGGACTCTGGAATCAGTTCGCTGACGGACTGCAGGAAGCTCAGGGCGTGCAGGTCGCTCCGAACGGTCGCGGTGTCTTCACCATGCAGAAGCCCGAATTGACCCTGCTGCAGGACACCAATGCAGACGGGCAGGCGGATGTGTACTCGTCGTTCGAGAATCGCTTCCGGTTTACCGGTCACTACCACGAGTTCGCGTTCGGTCCGGTCATGAATTCCGCGGGCGAGCTGTTCTTCTCGACCGGCCTGAGTGCTTCGGGGCATCACGAGGCGAAGAAGTCCGGCAGCGGCCAGATGTCATCGCCGCTCGGCTATCGGGGCTGGGTCATGAAGGTGGATGCGAAGGGCAACCTGAAACCGTTCGCCAGCGGCCTGCGTTCCCCCGCCGGCATTGGCATGAACGCAAAGGACGAACTGTTTATTACCGACAATCAGGGCGACTGGGTGGCGTCGTCCTATCTCGGGCATGTCGAGGAAGGCGATTTCCTCGGACACCCGGCGGCATTGTGGGACCGCGAAGAGTATGGCATTACACCGCGGGTGCTGGATTACAAAACCGTCGATGCTCGTGTCGGGAAAGTCCCGTCGCTCGACGAAACGAAGTTCACCGCCGAACGAAAGCGTCCGGCAGTCTGGCTGATCCACGGAGACCTGACGAACTCGCCGGGCAGCCCTTCGTTCTGTCCGCCACAGGGTTTCGGTCCGTTTGAGGGGCAGGCTTTCATCGCCGATATCTCTCACCGCGCCATCGTGCGCGTCGCACTGGAAAAGGTGAACGGCGTGTATCAGGGAGCCGTGTTCCCGTTCATCCGCCCACTGGGAAGTGCGTCCTATTCAACCTGCTTCGATCCGCAGGGGCGCTTGTGGATCGGCTCGGTCGGACGCGGTTGGACGACGGGCGATCCGATGATCGAAGTCATTTCCTGCGACGAATCGAATCCGCCGTTTGAGATGCACCGCATTGAACTGAAGCCCGACGGCTTCGATGTGCATTTCACTCTGCCACTGGCAGCAGCCGAGGTGCCGGCCGACCAGATCACCGTCCGGCAGTTTCACTATTTGTACTGGGCCGAGTACGGCTCAGACCGGCAGGACAATATCAAACTGCCTGTAAAACGGGTGACTATTTCGAGCGATCGCAGGACGCTGTCTATCCGCGTTCCGGTTGCCAGAAACAACGTCTACGAAATCGACCTCGGCGCACTGCGTTCCGCCGACGGGACCGAACTGCAAAACAACTTCGCGTTCTACACACTGAATGAGCTTGTGCAATGACCACGACTCTGATTTGGGCTGCCCTGCATAGTGTCATGTTGCGTGAACCGCGACGCGTAAGCGGCCGGGTGTTGCTGCATGCCGTGATAGCAATGCCCGGTGCTTTACGGCCCATGGCTCACATGCTCCTCTTCTGCATTGCCTCTGCATGTGTCATCGGCTCCGCTCACGCCGGCGAATTCGACATCGTGGTCAAAGACCGGGCCATCGTGCAGCGATGCGTCACGGACAAGGACGCTCGTAACATCGCCGTCGGCATGCCGGGCGGATTCAGTTACTCCTTCGACCCGGTCCGCTGCCGGATCGCCTATGTCTGGTTCGGCGACTTTCTCGACTTCCGCCCCGAAGCAACCGGACGCGGAGGCCAAACGGTCAACATCCTCGGCACGAAACGTCTTGTGGGAACGGCCGGCCTGCCCCTGCGCATCGGGGACTCAAAGCAGGAACCTCGGTCGATACGATTCACCGGCTATCGCAAGGAACCAGCCACAGGCATTCCCACATTCCTGTTCCGCATCGACGACGTGCCCATCGAGCAACGAGTCCTGTCCTTCGGTCCGGATCAGGTCACAATCGAACTGAACTTCCCCGAGGGCAACCGCTCAATCCGCTATTACCACATGAACCCTGCGGCGGTGGAATCTGTAGAACTCAGTGAGCGTCTGCAATTAAACGAAAGCGGCGTCATCGAAATCCCGCCGACTGAAACATGGGCCCAGATTCGCCTGAAGCTGAAGCCAACGAAAGAGAAATTCGTTCGCAAAGAACCCACAACAAACGGCCGCCTGCTCTACGCTCTGCACTGCATGTCGTGCCACACGCTCGATGGAAAGAAAAAGATCGGCCCAAGCTTCGCCGGCCTGTGGACTCGCAAGCGAACGGTCACACGCGACGGGCGTTCGGAAGAAGTCGCGACCAACGAGCAATACATCCGCGAATCCATCCTGCAGCCCCAGGCCGCGATCGTCCAAGGCTACGAGAAAGCCAACCGTATGGTCGACATCCGCAAAATCCTGAACGAAAAACAGATCGACGCACTGGTGCAGTTTCTCATCGACCTGAAACCGAAGGAATGACCATCAGCGCAGACGCCAGCACGGCGCTTTGCGTTATCTAGACTTCGCAACCCGTTTCACACGCAGCTAACACCTGATGGATATCAAGAAATGAATAGAAGAACGACAGTTGTATCCGCTTGCCTGATACTGGCACTTGCAGCTCAAGCAGCATCAACGGCGTGTGCCGATGACAAACCGAATATCCTGTTCATCTTCGCTGATGACTGGGGCTGGGGCGATCTGAGCTGTCACGGGCATCCTTACGTCAAGACTCCGAACATTGACCGGTTGGCGAAGGAAGGGACCGACTTTCACCGCTTCACCGTTGCCAGTGGAGTGTGCTCGCCGAGTCGGACTGCAGTGATCACCGGGCACTTTCCGGCTCGATACAACATCGACGCCCACTTTGCATGGGTGCCACAGAACCAGAAGCGCAACATGCCGGACTGGCTGAGTCCGAAAGCTCCCCTGCTGCCACGTTTTCTGCAACAGGCCGGATATGCGACGGCTCACTTCGGCAAGTGGCATCTGGCCAACGACATGATTCCCGACTCGCCACTGCCCGGCGAATACGGATACGACAAGTACGGCGCGTTCAACTGTGCCGGCGAGCAGATGCCCGTCCATGAGGATGCCGACAACGCCATCGCCTTCATCGAAAAAAGCCACCGAGAAAAGCAGCCGTTCTTCGTCGACCTATGGATTCACGAGCCTCACACACCTTTCCATACAGTGCCAAAGTACGAGTGGCGATTTCGGGATATGGAGAACCGCGCAGATGCGATCTACGCGTCCGTCCTGTCACACGCCGACGATCGTATTGGCGAGGTGCTGGATACTCTTGACCGTCTCAAGCTGACCGACAACACGCTGGTCATCTTCAGCTCTGATAACGGCCCCGCACGAGCGGCTGGACCGACAGACCTCACTCTGCACTACGACACAGCGACAGGTGCAGGCTGGGGGATCGGCGCTGCCAAAGGCATCACTGGCGGACGCAAAGGCTACAAGTCGGCGCTGTTTGAAGGCGGCATTGGCGTGCCCTTCATTGCTCGCTGGCCCGGGAAGATCACAGCCGGAAAAGTCGACAAGACGTCCTTGATCTCCGCAGTCGATCTGCTGCCGACATTCTGCGAACTCGGGGGAGCAAAACTGCCGGACAACTACCGCCCGGACGGCATCAGTCAGGTTGCCACACTGCTCGGCAAACCAACAACGAGACGAAGCACGCCTCTGTTCTGGAAAATGCAGTCGCCGTGGCCGATTCCAAAATCACGACCGCACCACTGGGTGTCGTACGCGATCGTCCATGAGAACTGGAAACTCCTCACCAACCGCGACGCCACCTACTCAGAACTCTATGACATCACCGCCGATCCGTACGAAAAGGCAGAACTCAGCACAGAGAAGCCCGAAGTTGTCACGCAGCTCATGCACGAGATCGACGACTGGAAGGCCACTCTTCCTGAATCACCATTTGGCGACGTCTTCTCCAGCGAGCGGTCACAGCCCGCCGCTGATTGATAGTGGCAAGAACTGTTCGATTATCATTCTGACCGTTTGAGTTTCTTCATTTCGTCTACAAGCGATTCAAGACGTGGGGGACGCGAGCCCGGCTGACCCCCAGAAATCGAGCCTATTCTGCTCGCGTCGCAAACGCACCCGAATCTATCAGCTACTGGTAATGATTGGCCAAAAACATCCAATCACGCTTCGGCTTTTAAGACTCCGATTCCGCCCGAATCTCGTCAGAAACGGAGTTCCACTTGAACAGAACAACCTGAGGTGATCGACGTAACCTCCCGGTACGAAAGGTACCTGGGTCGACGCCCCGCCGATTCGGATCGAGACCGCCTCGGGGAGCCAAAGGGGACTCGAACCATTTGGGACCTAGGTTAACTGTCACGCAACGTCGAGCATTGACTGCATAATCGCGGCTGGCCAGTCGTCGAATTCTGAGCCAAAAAGTTCTAACCGTGTCTTGTCGCCCCAACTTAAGGCCAGAGTCCTTTTCAGTAAGGATTCTGGCCTCTTTCGTTGGTTTAGCGTCATTTTCCAGGTCAGTCTGCCGGTCTGGATTTGATTCCGCAGGATTGCCTGCATGGACTGGAAATGACTCCGTTTGTACTCGGTTGTAGGTTTTTGGGGCCAACAGAGGGGCCAATTTTGAAGGACGGTCATCCGCAGTACCGGTCGCCCGTTGCTTCCCTGATCCGTGGTGTGTGACTCCGGTCGAAGTTAACGCCGGTGGTGACTCGACAGCTCCGTGGATATCCAACAGACGCGGGTCCGTGTAGATGTTCGCCGTGAGTACCGGAGACGAATGCCACAAGGCAGCCTGAGCCGTTCGCAGCGGGACACCAGCCATGCTCAGCTGCGTGCCAAAAGTGTGTCGCAACGCATGCACGTCGAATATCCGACCACGGTCATCGCGTTTCGGAATCCCTGCCGCTTTCAAGTCCCGGTCGAGAACTCGTAAAAGGCTGGACGGAACCTTGAACGGCAGTTCATCAGACGCCGGCTTGTATTCGGTCGACCTGGCTTCGTCCAGGCGAGCGGCCTGCGTCTCAATGGATAGATTCTCCGGAACACTGAAAGCTCTCTGGTGCAATGCAGCGCGGTCTGACAGACGCTCTTAGTAGTTCGCCGGCAAGGTCAGCACGTAGCGGAATAGAATTACCTGCCCGATTTTTTCATTGGCGGCATCGACCACACAGTTCTCTGGGCAACCTGGCCCCCAGAGAATACGCTGAGTCCAGCCAGGCAATTCCGGACAGATAACGACCACCGATTTTCTCACCAAAGCGATTTTCTCACCAAAGATAGTTCAGAAAATGGAGGCAGGTCATCAGTTACGTCGCGCAAAACAATTATTCCAGATTCCGTGTCGGTTCTTCGAGTGTCTTCTCATGTGTGGGTAGCACATCAATTCCTACTCGTTCGAGGACATCACGATGCTCAAGTCAACTATCAGGCGGTTGTTTGGAATTCCTGGCCTACGTCAAGTTCAGTCCGCCGTTAGTCAGCTGAAAACGCTTGCTTCGACACGCCGGTCAATTCGACGGCAACAGCCGTTATCCGGAGGGATTGCCGTAAGACTTACTCTGATCACATTACTGCTTGCTGGTGTTGTTGGATGTGATTCCGCGGCGGATCGGTTTCACAAGGCCGCTGAGCAGGGAGATGCCACAGCGCAGTACAGACTGGGCCATATGTACGCATACGGTGATGGCGTACCGAAAGACGAAGTGGAAGCCGTTAAGTGGACTCGCAAGTCCGCTGCGCAGGGATGTGGCGACGCTCAGGTCCTACTTGGCAACATGTACGGCAACGGCAAAGGCGTTCCCAAAGACGAGGCCGAGGGCTACGTATGGATAAGTATCGGTGTCACTAATCCGAATACAACGAGCTTGCTCAGGAAAACATTATCGAAGCACGTCCTTCCACGGCTAAAGTGCAGACTGTCCACGGAACGGTTAGCCGACGCCGAAAAACGTGTTGAAGAACTGACAGAACAGATCAATGTCACGCTAGCTAACTCGATAACGACCAACCTAATTGAAAGCGAAGCTACCCCCCCCCACCATGCCCTTCGACAATCTCGAAGTCATTTGTGCCGAGTCTATGCTCGATGAACCAACGGCGTTTTTCTGATCGGCTGATTATACAGGTGATCCTGATGAGCCGTATCCGCTGAATCTTATTCAACCTGAAAGGAATAATCATGACCGAATCATGGCTTCGGTTCCTCGCGCCGGTCCTGCATTTGCTGGGCATCGCAGTCGGACCGGTAATCTCGATCGTGGCTCTGATATGTCTGCTGCGGTACAGGCGGTTGGCTCCCCAATGCTCACTAATGCTCAGTGGTCTGGCAGTTCATGCTCTGACAAGTGTTTGCAGGCATGCATTGTTTGTGGCAGATTGGTATGGGAAGCGGCCAGGGCTCGCCAGGGACGGCAAGGAATGGCGTGTACTCGAGGAGTTCCAAACCGTTTTGTGGGTAAGCGGATGGGTGTCAACCGCTGGATGGATTTGCTTTTGGTTCGGGCTCATACTGGTTCTGCAACACGTCAAATCGCGTCTTGAGGCCGAGTCAAGCAACGGCGAGTCCCGTTGGGATGATGGCAGCCTGGAAGAGTAGCATTCGGAGGGCGTGATCATCGAATACAGGAAGCGTTTTCATCGTAGTCCTCGACCTCGCTGTTCCAAATGTTTCAGACGGTGTATCAGCGGAAATGATTCACAAGATTACGAGATATTGTCAGAAGTCGTGTTCTGTGGGTTGGAAGAAAGGTACCGTATCCTGCTGAGGGATGATTTCTTCAGCCGCCCACAATGGGCCAAAAAGATACACCGCAAGCAAAGCTACGCGAGTTGTTGATTCGATGCCAGCCGAGGTGACGGCCGTTGAAGTTCCTGACTCTGAAGTCCTCGACTTCCGGGCGAACTTCGAGGACCGCAGTCCACTGGATGAATTTATCCGTGAAGGGGCACGACGCATGCTACAGTCAACGATTGAAGTCGAGGTCGATGACTTCATCGCGGGTCATGCGCAGCGCACCGATGAGCACGGACGTCGTCGGGTTGTGCGTAACGGATCGCTGCCGGAGCGTGAGATTCTCATGGGAGCGGGCAAGCTGGCAGAATCCGCCTCAAAGAAATGGCGAAGGCTACGAGCAGATCACTCTGGTCATCCAGGAACGATAATTCATTGATGGAACCCTGCAGGAAAACGCCGCCTGAAACTCGCTCAGGACACAACGAGTGACAATTGCTCGCTCGAACGCTCGCAAAGACACTCCCACTTCACTTTGGCGATAAACAGCGGACACCAGCCACTTCCTATCGCTTTCCGTGAGCCTTCACGACGTGTCCGACTTCGAGATGTACCCGGTTATTGCCCGGCAACTCCGGGACGAATTCACTTCTGTGACACCGACCACGTTCGTCCATGTGGATAACTAACTCCGTCGGGACCGGATCCGGTTCGGCGTCGAGAAGGCCGAAGCGGTTCACTCGATTACTCGCGTGACGTGCAGTGATTTAGACGTCCGACCTGAAATGAGTTTAACCGCCCCCGGCTCTAAAGCACCGCGTCCCCTGACGCGGTCCTCGGCCATTGTCTTGATGCTGTGACAACGCCGACACAGCGACTGATTACTGGATTCGTTCCAGAACAACGGGTTGTCTGCCGACTTCACTGGCGCGATGTGATCCAGTTCTTTCAGCCGTCTTACCAGATCCGTACGAACCCCGCTGTACTCCTTCCGCCAGCGATAGTTACGTCTGATCGGTTATCCCGATCTTCCAACACGACTCAGAAATTGTGTTTCCTTGAGAAAGATGAACCTCAGTCTCACGCAGCTTTTGAATAATCTCTCCCTTAAAAAAGCGTTTCTGTGCCATCATAAGTTTCCTCGTCGGGGACCACATCATGAGTCAGACCCAACCCAACAACTGGTCGTGATGAAAGGCGGCAGGTCCGGATCATGAATTGATTCGTTGGCTGCTTCGCTGAGCCCGTTACGTCACGCAAAATAATTATTCCAGATTCCGTGTCGGTTCTTCGAGTGTCCTCTCATGTGTGGGTAGCACATCAATTCCTACTCGTTCGAGGACACCACCATGCTCAAGTCAACCATCAGGCAGTTGTTTGGAATTCCAGGCCTACGTCAAGTTCAGTCCGCCGTTAGTCAGCTGAAACCGTTTGCTTCGACACGCCGGTCAACTCGGCGGCGGCAGCTGCAAACTGATGTCAGCGGAGTCTGCAGTCCCGCCGAGTCGCTGGAGAATCGGCAGTTGTTGACGGCTGTCCTGGCCGACTTCAACAACGCCAGCTACATGGACCTGGCCGTCGGCTCTCCCGGAGAAGACCCGCTTGCCGATAACAACTCAATTGCAAAATACAATGACACATCGTCCATGTTAGCCAGGACCCCCATCGATACGACGCAATTTGAAACAGACAGAAAAGATCAGGCGACGAACCCGCGAGCGCAATCCTGGTTTGAAGGGTTAAGTCCGGTGGTTCGCAGCACCGTGGAAAACGGACGCGACCTGAGCCAGTTCTCTAAATCGGAACTGACCAGGGCGACTTCGTGGGCCGTCATTACCGACAATAGCTCCCACACCAAGGGCCTGGTTTCAGACCTTACCAGAAATGCACTCGTACAAGACCGCACGGACCTGTTTGGCGGGACCTTGCCAGCCAGCGTGTACGAAGTACAACTCAAGAACCCTCGCGATTACAAACAGTTGGCAGCACTCGTTGGCAAGACCGGCGTTCTGGATGTTATCCCGCTGTTCACGCAGCGTTACGAAGCAAACGGTACGCTCGACCCCGCCACGGTCGTTGATCCCAATTTCGCGGATCAGTGGCACCTGGATGCCACGGCGAGTGAAACGCAATGGGGAATCGATGCGGAAGGAGCGTGGGCAAACAGCACGGGTCAAGGCGTGACGATTGCGATCGTCGATTCCCGACAAGAAATCGCTCATCCAGACCTCGTCGGCAACAATAACGCCGCGATTAATTACGACGACGCTGCTGCTGGAAACAACCCGAACGTCACATTGGCTCCGGGAGACCCCAGGTTACCGGGTGTGCTGGATACGGATACCAACTTTGACGGAATTCCGGACCGGGACAACATACGCCGGGAGTCTCACGGCACAGCGGTCGCGGGTATCGCATTGGGCGACGACGATGGCACTGGGATCGTCGGTGTCGCTCCCGACGCGACGTACGCCGCATTCAACTTTCTGGATGGTGGCCCCTTCTCGATCCCCAACACGTTTTCCGCGGCAAATGTCAATAACGTAGACGTCTTCAACAGTAGTTGGGGAAACCCCAACACACGGGAACTACGCGGCGGCAACTTTCTGGATTTGCAAGCCATTGAAAATGCTGCTACCTCCTCCATCTTCGTGAAGAGTGCTGGAAACAACCGGACGGTTAATTTTCCCTTCCAAGGTTGGGACCGGGCCAACTACGACGCAAACCACATCCGTCAATCGATCGTGGTCGCTGCGGCACAGCAGAACGGTGATATAGAAACGTACAGCAACCCCGGTTCCAATGTGCTGATCTCGGCACCTGTAAATCGAACGGGCGTGGGCGACACCACAACTTCGGACGTTCAAGACGTCCCTGCCGGACGACTTGGCTACGTCAACGGCAGCATTAACACGGGATTCAACGGCACGTCAGCGGCCGCACCGATGATCAGCGGAACTGTCGCACTCATGCTGGAAGCCAACCCCGATCTGGACTGGCGGGACATCCAGCACATCCTGGTCGATACGGCTCAGAAGAACGGACTGATCGACTCTGACGCGGATGGCATGTTCAATGGCGGCGACGGGGATAGTGACGGCGCGATCGACAACATCAACGTCCGCTCCACGTTTGTCACGAATTTTGACTTCGACCGCGACGGGGCGAACGAAATGTTCGATACCGACGGTAATCTCGCGGCCGATCCGTATCACACTGGTTGGTTCAAGAACGCCGCGGGTAATTGGGTCAGTGACAACTTCGGTTTCGGGATGGTTGACGCGAACGCGGCAGTTCAAGCCGCCGCGGCCTGGAATTCCATCGATCCCGAATTGCACCAGAACAGCCTCAAACGGACGATCAACGCCCCCGTCAATGAAGGAAACCTGGGGGGATTGAACAGCGTCTTGAATGTCGCCTCGTACACGACCGATTCGCATCTCCAGGTGGAATGGGTCGAAGTCACGGTGAATGCCACCGTTCCCGACACGGATGAATTGATGCTTGTGCTTCAGTCACCGGGCGGAACGCAATCGGTGCTGATGGCTCCGGGTGGTACAACGGCGAACGCCAACATCTCGAACTTCACGTTCAGCACGAACCAGTTCTGGGACGAATCGGCTGAGGGAACCTGGCGGCTTCAGGCACTCGACACGGGCGTTCGCGATGGGCAACGGATGACGATCAACGATTGGCAAATCAGCATTCATGGCACAAGCAGCGGGCCCAGTCCGCTGCAGGTGGTCAGTCTCGACGATCCTACTCTGTCGCCTGATGCCTTTAGCATGTTGGCGATGGCAGGCGGTGGCATGTTACCGGATCAGTACGAACTGATTAAGGTACGGCAAGTCGGCGATTCACTGTCAATGGGCGTCTTTACAAACGGATCCGACTCCGGGTTGCCGATGAACTCGGGCCTCCTGTTCACGTCCGGTAAAGTAGTTGATGCCATTGGTCCAAACGACCGCCCCGACACCTCGACCGACTGGAACAACCCCGGTCATGAACTGCTGGACGATTTGACTGGCATGGCGACGAACGATGCCTCCGGGTTGGAGATCATCTTCAGTCCCAAAGAAAACGTTTGGCTTTCCTTTGATCATTTGTTCGGTTCCGAGGAATTTGATGAGTATGTGGGGAGCGAATACAACGACGGCGCGGGGATTTTCCTGGCCACAATGAAGTTGCCCAGCAAGGACCCGAGTTTCGACGAATTCATTCCCGACGCCCAGAATATTGCCGAGATCCTCGGTGGTATCATCCCAACGGTGAACACCCTTGCCGGAGTGGATGCGAACGGCAACGTGTCAGGCAAGGCCTACGATCCAAACCATATCGATGGCGACATGAACTGGGAGTACGATGGCTCCAGCGTACTGACGACCTCCGGCGTCCAACTTCAGTCCGGCAGGATCTATTACGTTGGAATGATGGTCGCGGACGCGTCCGACGGCATTTTCGACAGTGCCCTGGCAGTCAGCCTGGATCCGTTTCTAAACATGCCTGTGGCCGAGAATGGGGAAATCGGCATCGATATTCAGTCTTCCACCCACGACTTTCCATTTGGAGATATTGTCGATACCGCGATGAGCGGCCAGGGACTGGTCTACGACGCAGCCAAGGAATCGCCTGTGATGACTTCAAGTAAACACGTCTTCGAGATTGCAGACTTCGATAGTGTTGCCATGAAGGTGCATGGTTCCAAATTGAAGGCGAATGTCACACCGCGGCAGACATTCCGATCTGACAAGACCTGGGTAAATGACGGCTACTTCACGAAAGAATTGCTACAACCCCCAACTAAATGGCCGATCACGACAACACCGGCGTTGACGTTGCCTGATCGCGCCGGATCGATCGGCGGCATTTCGGTGACCAGCATCAACTCCACGAAGGATGCCCCGAAATCCAAGGATGCGACACCAGTCGGAACGGCATTCTCCAGGATTGATTCGATCTTTGCGAAGTTCGATCCACTCGCAAACGAGCTTTGATTCGGTTGGCGGTATTGGCTGGGTGGAACTGCCCGGGTAAGTGAATTTGAGTACAGGAAATAGGAGTGCTGTTCTTTTTCTCGAATCAGGTTTCGATTTGACGACACAGACACGATCGGCGAACAGGATTCCCAGATGCTCAATGCGATAGATGATCATTCACAGGAATCACGCAGACGGTTCAATGAGGTCAAAGCCCGCGTGACCCGGATTCTACTGGCTGTCTGGACAGTCACGGCTGTCGCCGGCTGGCTGGTGATGATTTTCACGGATGGCGGCCTGTACAACCTGCAGTGGGTGATTGGACCGCCAGCCGTCATCACGATCATGGGTTATTGTGTCTGGGCGCGCTGGAAGGAAATCGTTGAGCAACGGGAGGCGTTTGCCGACCTGGGATTTCGTCTGGCCGAACCGGAAGAGAACCGGGACATCGCTGCCGAAATTGCGGCCATGTTCGATGCCCGCGCAAATGTGACAGTCCTGGGAACCAGAGCGATCCTGCCGGATGTGCAGTGCTGGATCGCTGAAGTGAGGGAGACTCTTGACCGGGATGCAGAGGACAGCAGAACCTCCACCGTCTGCCTGTTTGAGAACACCGGGGAGCAGCCGGACTTCGCACATCCATTTCAACTCGAACCCCACAACAGCGTCGCGAGGATGCTGTTCCGAAGCCTGTCCACCTGGTTCAACCGATCGGAAACGTCCGGTTTTCATCTCTGGTATGACGCGGTCTCAGACGAGGAATCCGGTCTGCCTGAGTTTCTGACCCCGGACATGCGCGAGTGGCTGGGGCGGCATTCACGCTGGTCAAAGATGCGACCATGGACGGTGTTTGACTTCGGAAAACGCACCCTGATTTTTCGTGCCGGAACTGCTTATGAAATAGAAAAGTATGGACCGTTTGTTTCCGAGATGCAGGTGTTTGCCGGACTCCGGGCCGAGGCCGGGATGACCATCAACGGTCCGCATGTGAAAGACTCTGAAAGGCCACCCTCAGACGCAGACTGGTTCCCGCAGGGAGGGCACGTTGCCAGGACAGAACGGAATCAACTGCTCGACCAGGTTCCCATCCGCGACCTGACTCCGTACTGGCGGAACAAGACGCGTGTTGAGCCGTTTCTGCTGGTGGTGGTGTTGGTGGTGGGTTCGATTGTGGTTTTCTCCAGCGACGAGCTTGTCAAGTTTATTCAGAAGGCCACCGGGGTGGTACTCGATCAGAACTGGGGAATCGTGATTGCTGCCGGACTGGCGGGTGTGATCGTGTTCATCGCCTGCAGGCACCACTGGTGGCTCCATCGCAGGAATCGCAGGCTGTTGAAAATCGGTGAAGTGGCATCCGGAACCGTGGATCATTTCACAGAACGGGACGACAACCGATCTCAGGATGCCAGACTGTATCGGGTGCAGGTTACTTACAGCGCTCTGGGAGCGACTCACACGGCAAAATGGAGCCTGTTTGTCAGTGATGCTCGGGCCGGTGCACTCACACGGTCTGCCGCGGTGGATCGGCAGGTCGTTGTTCTGTTTGATCCGGCGAACCCGGAAAAGATTGTCCTGCCCGAACTGCTCGCATTCTGTAACTGATTTCCGATGGCGGGACAGAATACCAGTCCGTCTGTGCCCTGTTTTACTCCGCCCGCTTCGAGGATGTGGCAGCGGTGAGTCAGGCGATCCAGAGTAGCTCGGGTCAGACGTTCGCTGCCCAGCATTTCGGTCTAGTTTTCGAAGGGCAGGTTCGTGATAACAATGACGCTGTGGCGTTCGTACGCGGTGCTGATCACGTCAAACAGAAGTTCGGAGCCAACCTTGCTGGCTGGCACGTAACCCAGTTCGTCGAGCACAAGCAGGTCCAGCTTTGCAAACTGAGCCTTGCGGCCAATCGCGTGGGCCTTCACCGCAAGCAGCCGACGCTGATCGTCATCCAGCAGAAGTCGCTTCTGGCCGAACTTCTGCAGGAGCGTCTCGATCTGAGCGTTCTGGAACTCGATCTGTCGTTGTCTTTAGTTCACCATGCCGCAAAGCGCAGTGACCAGGATGTGCCAGAGTTGGAGCAGGAAAGGCATGTTCGGTGCCGAAATTGATCAGTGTCTGGTTCCCACAGGTGAAATCAAGCGGCTGAGACGCGAGACTCTGGTGAACCATAGGTCCCGTGTTTCACGGCGTTTTGAGTACGGCGAAGTTTTTTGACCCTGCGAGTTTGAAATGTCGAGACAGTTGGTTGAATGATTGTCACGACTCGTCACCCGTTACTTTCCAGTTCAATCCCAGTTCGCTCAGCTTTGCCTGAATGGCTTCCAGGTCCCATAAGTGAATCATGGTGGTCTCGTTCGAAACAGCCAGCATTGTGTTGTCCTTGCTGAACACGATTCTGTTGACGCGAAATTGGCTTTCCACTGAGAGATCAACCTGGGGTGTGAAAGACCTTGCGTCGTAGATTCGCACCAAGGAACGCGAGTGTGCGACAGCAAAGAGTCGTCCATCAGAAGAATGGGCAATCGAGCCGAACGTGCCGAGGCCTTCTCTCGGCAACAGCTTTTCCTGCTTCCAGTTCGAGGTCGACCACAGTCGGTAGCAAGCTCGTTCACCGCTGACCAGCCATTGACCGTCCGGGCTGAATGCCAGGCTCAAATACCGCCCAACTGACTTCATCAGATTGTGTCGCTCGCCAGTTTCCAGGTCCACGACTACCAGGCCTCTGGTTGAGCCATACGTAGCAACCCACTTGCCACTCGGGCTCACATCGATCTTTTCCACTCCCCGCATGTCATCCAACACTCGATAGTCCTTGAGTGCCTTGTCCCAAACGAGAACGTGATGGTCCCCGCTCATTGCGGCGGTCGTTTGCGCGTCATCAGAGATGGCAAGAACCGGGACGGCTGCGGCGACAGCACCGGGTAACGCACCGGCTGGTTTGGCAACCACGTGACCATCCACCAACCTGGCCGACAATCGCTCGACACCATTCTCTGTTGCCGCGATGAATTGCTGCAATACAGGGTCAAACACGATCCCATTCGCTGACGTCCGGCTGAGACGCGTCGTACTTCCGGTTGCCACATTCCAAAACCGTAAGCCGTCAATGTGGGACGACGCCAGGATGTCGCCATTACCAGAAAGTGCCATCGAAGACGTAAGAAAAGGTTGGCCTGCGTCTTGCAAAACGCGATGCTCGGGCGCATCCGAAAACTGCGATACCACCAGGTTGTACGTGCCTTCGTGCGATTCTACAGACGCCACCCGACTGCCATCGGTACTCAAATGAATGTCACCGCCACTGGTGTGCAGCAGCAGGTTCGTACTGGCGGTGTCCCAAACTCGCATGTTGCCGTCCCAGCCGGAACTGAAGAGTTGACTTGCGTCAGGACTGAATCGCGTCTCGAAGATCGTATGGCGGTGTCCGGACAGATTGACAGTCTGACGGTTGTTGAATGTGTCCCAGATGAACAAGCCACCCGCCGAGGTACCAGCTGACAAGAAACGGCCATCGTCGCTCCATGCAACGGAATAAACTCGTGAATGGTGCGTCTGATGTGCGAACTCATCCAGTAACTTCGGCTGCTGCTTCAACTCAGATTCGTCGATGTCTTCTTGCGGCTTACTCATCCAGGCCGGCATGGCATAGATGCGAATCCTGGATGTGGAACCGATCACGGAGAAACGATTGGCCAAGGGCGACACCGAAACCCTCGGGCGTTTTAGTGTTGTCTTCCATGTTGCCACCAGCCGCCCGGTGGTCAGGTCGTGGACTTGCAGCGAGTTCTCGTCACCGATCCCGTTTTGGATTATCCATCGACTGTCGGGTGTCATGACGACATTGCCTCCACATTGCCACGTGGCAACCGGAGGCACAGGTTGTTCCGGATCCTGATTTTGGAGGTTGAGCTTCCACACGTGGCCAACCTGAAATCGCTTAGAACCAGCCAGGAAGAGGTACTCGCCATCGCGACTGAATTCCGGGGTAAAACTTCCCGTCGAGATTGGTGGCAGATCGGCGGTTTGCAGAGTTTGCAGCAGCCGACCATTGGCCACGCTTCGCAATTGGACATTGACCGGTTGTGACTTGCCAAATTCTTCTTCATCGGTAGTCACGGATGGTTGTTCACAAAACGCGAAGAGTTCAAATTCCCGGTCTAAGGCAACGTGGATCGAATCCACCTCAAAGCGGTGTCGTTCCTTCAAGTCGGGAAGTGTCATACACGACACCGCCAAATTGCGTGCGCGACGAAGTTCTACTTCAGCCGGTATGAGAGTGGCTGCCAGTTTTCCGGCCGCTTGAAGCGAATCGAGCCCTTGAAAACGCTGACCAACTCGACGGCTGAACTGGACAGCTTCCGCTTCGTCCAGATAGGAATTGAACAGTGTTTGCCGCATCGAATGTTCGTTGCTGCGAGCCATTCGTTCGGCAGAGATGGCGCGGTCTCGTTCTTCTCGCAACAGCATGGCGGCAATTGGCGAACCGACAAGGATCACGCACAGCAACATGGCCACCGTACCAACAGCCGCTGCCAGAGCTGGACGTCGACGGCACCATCGAATCGTTCGCTCCCAACGGGACGTCCGCCGAGCCGAGATCGGTTCACGATTGATGAACCGCAGCAGATCGTCGGCCAACTCGCCAGCTGATCCATATCGCGACAGCTGTTCCTTCCGCAGGCACTTCTGGCAAATCGTCTCCAGATCAACAGGCACCAGTGAATTAATCAGCCCGAGTGGCGGCGGCTCTTGATTCAGAATCAGCTCGACGCGTTCCAAGTTGTTGGCTGCGACAAACGGCGGCCGTCCGGTCAGCATTTCAAACAACGTCGCTCCCAACGAGTACACATCGCTTTGCGGTAACGTATAACCGAATCGACGGCTGATTTGCTCAGGAGGCATGTAGCTGGGCGTACCAAGTGCCTGTTCGGTCATGGTCAGCCCCGAGTCGTCTTCTGCTCGGCGAGCCAAACCGAAGTCGGTAATGTGAGGCTGGCCAGCAGAGTCGATCAGGATGTTGGACGGCTTGAGGTCTCTGTGCAGGACTCCGTTTGCATGTGCGTGGTCCACAGCCAAGGCCACCTCTCGCATGAGTTTGGCAGCTTCGTCTGGAGAGACCGGTCCGTGCTGTAGTCGGTCCGCCAGGTTATGCCCGTCGATCAAGTCCATCGAAAAATACTGCAGGCCATGGATCTCGCCGACATCATGCACTGCCACGATACCGGGATGTCGCAACCCTCCCGCCGCATTGGCTTCACGACGAAACCGTTCGACCTCCGTATCCGAAGCAAGGCAACCCGATCGAATCATCTTCAAGGCGACTAACCTGTTCAGGCTGACTTGTCTAGCCGCGTACACAACGCCCATCCCGCCACGAGCAACCTCGCGTTCCAACTGGTAATCACCGAAAGATCGAAGCGATGCTGGGATTTCGGAACCATCAACCGGCATGCCAGCAGTCGAGTCAGCCGATTCCCGTGCCGGCTCCCTCCATCGCGTAGTGCGGTCATGGGCGAACCTTGCGCCGGCGCTAGTGTGTCGGACCAGTTCGGCGAGGTCAGATGACTGAAACGCACGGTTCTTGTCGACCGTCGTATCTTCCGCCGTGGCATCCGGTTGTTCCGCGGTGGCATCAAATTCAGAAGGCGGCGAGTCTGTCTTCAACTTCGCCAAGCGTGCGGAAAGCTCCTTCGTCAGATCCGGGAACCTGGCAATCAGTTCTTCCTCGTTCCCAAAGCGACGGCTCGGCGGAGTCAACGAGTACGCATGAGCAACAAGGTCGGCAAACAGCGTCTTGTTAGCACGTAGGTCCGGGAAGTCGGACATCCAGTGGTCAAACGGAATGTCTTTATTGGAACGCACGCGGTATTCGACATCCACATGTAACAGTTCTGTGAGGAGTGCCTGCCGTTCCGTACCGTGGCGTTTCAGAAAGTCGGCTACTTTGGGGCATTCGCCCGATTGCCATTGATCTTCGAAGTCCTCAACGATGCGTTCTAATCGTTCCCAAACCGCGGGTTCAAATTGATCGAGTTGAGTGTTCTCAGACATTACTTACCTTCGGTCAACACGTTTTCCAGGCGGATGCGGACTTGCTTGAGGACTCGCTGGACGGTTCGCTCGGTTCTGCCCACTTGGGATGCAATTTCATTTGTCGGCATCTGCTGCAGATTCAGCGTCATGATCTCCATCTGCTGTTCCGTCAGGCCGTTAATGACGGTGGAAAGCGTTTCCTGTAAGCAAACCTCGACATGTGGTGCTAACCCGCCGGGCAGCGCCGCGATGAAGTCTTCGCCGGAGTCGCTGTTCGGAGCCGGGACCTCACGAGTGATGTCCCGTTTGGCGGCCATGTTGTACTCGATCCGACGAATGCACTTACGGAGGGTGATACGCGCGAGCAAACCGGCCGTGCTGTCCCAATCTTCCAACTGGAATTGTTGGCTGCGTAACCCTGTGAAGAAGCTGCGAAATGCGGATTGGACGGCGTCTTCCGAATCATTCTTTAATTTAGCGAACAGCCGCTTCTGAGCGAGCCGATTCAGATGGGGAGCCAATCGCCGCCACAATTCCGTGGCGGCGTCTTGATCGTCTGAGTTCAATCGTTCCAGGAACTCATCAAAAGAATCAGTCACCATTAAGCGCTTTTCGGCTCATCGTTTATGTTGATGCCACTGTTCTGTAACAAGACTCTACCAGTGTGAAGAACCGGGTACCAGACGATCACTCGCCAAGAGCGAGAAGGTATTGGGCTTGCAGGAACCAGGCCAGTTCAAGAAACGGAATTGATTGACGATTGCTGAGGCATAGGTGTCGCGTTGACTGGTTTGGGAGCAGGAGGTCGCACGTTCAAATCGTGTCGCCTCGACTTTTCTAAACCTCTATTGAGTCACAACTTGTGACTACCTGCCGGCACTGGCAGTCCAGAATGTCAGCCTGAACTACACACTTTCAGGAGAAACCTGCCATGTCCAGACGCTCAAAACTGCCGCAGATGCGATTCCACAAGACCAATCG
>Ga0315331_10001218_pt1 | contig 19114 bp, 19 predicted proteins | sample M160m34915metaG_FD_203456 | JGI IMG/M metagenome (GOLD analysis project Ga0315331, IMG submission 203456) | Ammonia-oxidizing marine archaeal communities from Monterey Bay, California, United States - M1 60m 34915 | ecosystem: Environmental > Aquatic > Marine > Intertidal zone | place: USA...
GGCTTCGATCCGGCGGCGATGCAGAACGGGTTCTGTGTAACCGCTCGGTTGCTCCAGCCCCTTGAAGACAAGCTCGCAGGCCGCCTGGAATGCGACGCTGTCCTCAAAATTGGGCGCCATATTACGATAAGCGGGATCTCCGGCATTCTGACCGTCAACAACGGCGGCCATGCGCTCCATGGTTTCGCGGACCTGTTCTTCGGTACAGATGCCGTGATGCAGCCAGTTGGCGATATGCTGGCTGGAAATCCGCAACGTGGCGCGGTCTTCCATCAGACCGACATTGTTGATATCGGGTACTTTCGAACACCCGATGCCCTGCTCCACCCAGCGCACGACATAACCAAGGATCCCCTGGGCATTGTTGTCGAGTTCCTGGCGGATATCGTCGGGCGACCAGTTGGGCCGATCGGCAACCGGAATGGTCAGGATATCGTCCAGGCTCGCCCGGCCGCGGGATTTCAGCTCGTCCTGACGCGCGAACACATCGACCTTGTGATAGTGCATCGCATGGAGCGTCGCCGCCGTCGGCGACGGCACCCAAGCGGTATTTGCACCCGCCATGGGGTGGCCGATCTTTTGCTCAAGCATATCCGCCATCATATCCGGCATCGCCCACATGCCCTTGCCGATCTGCGCGCGCCGCTGCAAACCGCATTCGAGTCCGATATTGACGTTCCAGTCTTCGTACGCCTTGATCCAGGGCGATGCCTTCATTTCGCCCTTCCGGATCATCGGGCCGGCCTCCATGGAGGTATGCATCTCATCACCTGTGCGATCGAGGAATCCGGTATTGATGAATACAACGCGTTCCTTCGCCGCCCGGATGCATTCCTTGAGGTTTACCGTGGTCCGGCGCTCCTCATCCATAATCCCCATCTTGATGGTATTGCGGGCGATCCCCAGCATATCTTCGACACGGCCGGAGATTTCGGAGGCAAAAGCGACTTCTTCGGGCCCGTGCATTTTGGGTTTGACGATATAGATCGAGCCTTCGCGGGAATTGCGCAGTTGCCCGTTCCCCAGCAGGTCGTGCTTGGCGATCAGGGACGTAAAGACGACATCGAGAATGCCTTCGGGCATTTCATTGCCGTCCTGGTCGAGAATGGCATCGATCGTCATCAGATGACCGACATTACGGATCAGCATCAGACTGCGGCCCGCTACCTTGTGCTCACCCTTGCCGTCGGAGCTCGTATAGACACGGTCCAGGTTCAATCTTCGGTGCACCGTTTCGCCGCCCTTTTCGAAGCTTTCCGTCAGATCCCCGCGCATCAAGCCAAGCCAGTTGCGGTAGACGACGACTTTGTCTTCGGCGTCTATGGCCGCGATCGAATCCTCGCAGTCCATGATCGTCGTGATCGCCGATTCCATGACAACGTCGGCGACACCCGCCGGATCGTCCTTGCCGATGGGGTGATCGCGGTCGATACAGATTTCGAAATGAATACCGTTATTTACTAAGGCGATGGTTGTCGGCGCCGCAGGGTCGCCGAGATAGCCGGCGAGATGCGCATCGTTCGCCAGCGCAGCATTTTCGCCACCCGACATGGCCACCGACAGTTTGCCGCCTTCTATGGCGTAGCCGGTGGCATCCGCATGACTGCCAGAACCAAGCGGCGCCGCATCGTCCAAGAACTGCCGTGCAAAGGCGATCACCTTCGCACCACGGGCCGGATTATACCCGCCGCCACGTGTCGCACCGCCGTCTTCGGATATCGCGTCCGTCCCATAGAGCGCGTCATAAAGGCTGCCCCAACGCGCGTTGGCGGCATTGAGGGCGTATCGGGCATTCATGACCGGGACGACAAGCTGAGGCCCGGCAATCGTCGAAATTTCGGCATCGACATTTGCGGTATCGACCGAAAAGCTGTCGCCTTCCGGCACCAAGTAGCCAATTTCGGTCAAAAAGGCCTTGTAGGCAGCGGCGTCGAAGTCCTGTCCCTTGCGGTCGCGATGCCAGCTATCGATCTGTGTTTGGATCGCGTCCCGCTTCGCGAGCAGGTCACGATTACGCGGCGCAAGGTCTGCGAGCAGATCATTCAGCGCCGCCCAAAAGGCGGTCTCGTCCACTTCCGTGCCCGGAAGCGCTTCGCTGTTTATAAACTCATAGAGTGACTTAGCGACCTGGAGATTGCCCACTGTAAGACGTTCGGTCATTTTATTTCCCCCTGCTGCCCCCCCCTAAAATATGCCGATGGGCAGATCGGAAGCGCCGCCTCGTTTACGGCGCAGTTTAATTCATGTCCGGTTGAATTAAGTATTCAATATGTGATCCGATTTTTTCACGCGCGTGTCAAACGTCGAACAAAAAAATCCCCGGGACGAAATCGGGGATTTATCGTCGACCGCGTGATCCTGCCAGAAATCTCTCCGGCCTCAGATCACCCGAAGGCTGAAGGGCGCTTCTCGGAACTTCAGGGAATCGGTTTTGGTATAGGCACGGTTCGCATCGGTCAGGCCCGCCTCCGCCGGCGCGCCGGATACCGCGTGGAAGACCTTCTGTGTCGTAATACCGGCATCGATCACGCCCTGATCGCCCCACAACATCGGACGCCTCCCGGTTGTCGCAGGAACCGCACTGGCGTTTGCCGGCGCGCTGTCCGTCGAACGCGCTGCAGCCGGTTTTCCGCAGAATCCGGTGCACGTACCAGCTGTACCGGGGCCGCCGCAACAGGGGGGGCGAAACGCAGTTCGAATGCGAATACCGGCTGAATTTGCCTGGCGAGGGCGAATCCTGGGTACACGACCGGGCAAGCGCTCAATTCGATGAGACTGGTTGCGCCGTCCGTCTGATAGGCATTCTGCGATTTATGGATCCGGACCTGTCCCGCGCCGGGCGCCGGGAACATCTGGCAAATTTCGATCCCTTGACGGGACACTTTAACAGAGCCCGTCTGCGCGAAGCGCTTGATCACGCCCTTAACTTCACCAAACGCTATGAGCTGAACAGCGCCTACCATCAGTTGGGTATCGACAAGCTGACAATGGTCAACCAGGCGCTCGGACATGAGCCGCAGACAGCGTATTGCTCGCCGTCGGCGATCGGCTCGACCGCTGCCTGCGGGCCAGTGACGTGATCGGACGCGTCGGAGGTGACAAGTTCGGCGCGATTCTGAGCAACGTTCCCGAAGCGGATCTCGAAGCCGCCACAGAAAAGATACTCGACGCAGTGCGTAACGTGCCGATCGACACGCCCGAAGGACCCGTCTACGTAACCATCTCTATCGGCGCCGTCCCGTTCCCGGGTGCGATCAACACAGCGCTTGACGTAATGATGCGGGCAGATGCCGCGTTGCAGAAATCCAAGCAGAACGGCCATCAATGTCTCGGGCCTGTCGACAACTGACCGCTCATGGATGCGAAGCGCAGTCGCAATGTTGCGTGGCCGACCCGATATTGCCGAGCGCATGGTGGTTGAGATCACGGAAACGGCCGGGCTTGAAGACCTCGAAGCGTGCTGTCGGTTTATCTCGACACTGCGCGATCTCGGGTGCGAAATTGCGCTGAACGATTTCGGCGCGGGGTACACCTCGTTCCGCCATCTCAAACAGCTAGCGTTAAACAAGGTCAAGATCGACGGGTCGTTCGTGCGCAAGATCGGCGAAAACCCGGAAAACCCAGTGTTTATCCGAACGCTAATCGACCTCGCCCGTACTTTCGGCCTCAGAACCGTAGCCGAGTGCGTGGAAACCTAAAAGGAAGCCCAGATGCTCGTGAACGGAGGCGTTCACTACATGCAGGGTCACGTATTCGGAAAACCTAATCTGGTGGTTCCCCGGCAGGCGATCGTTACAGACCGGTAGATGTTGGGTTTTGGTATCATCGAAAACAAGAAGCAAGACGAAGAATCGGGCCTCATCGGCACTCCGGTGCCCGCCATCGGCTAGAGGCCGTCGTCACCGCCCCTATTTTTAGACGACAGCGAATTCAATTGTTCCTGCATCGCTTCGAGCTGCGCCTTTAGCGCATCGATGGCGTCGTCCGATTCCTGGGGCGGCGCGGTGTTGCCCGCCGCCGGCTCTTCCGGCTTCTGGTCACCGCCTTGCTGAAAGGGCGTCATCATGCTCATCGCCTGTTCGAAAATCGCCATGTTTTTGCGGCCCATCTCTTCGAACGAAGAAAACGGGTAAATGCCCCCAATGGTGTTTTCGAGATAGCTGTGCATCTGTTCATGATTTTTCGAAAACGACTGCATGGTCATGTCGAGATATTGCGGCACCAGCCCCTGCAGATTATCGCCGTAATAGCTGATCAACTGGCGCAGGAACCCCGTCGGCAACAGATTGTTCCCCTTGGCTTCCTGTTCGACGATGATCTGGGTCAGCACGGCACGTGTAATGTCTTCGCCGGTCTTGGCGTCATGTACGGTAAATTCGTCGCCCTTCTGGACCATTGTCGCCAAATCATCCAGCGTCACATAGCTGCTCTCCGCGGTATTATAGAGCCTACGGTTCGCATATTTCTTTATCGTGATGCTGCCGGATGCGTCCTTATCAGCCTTGTTTGCCTTACGGGCCATGACGCCAATCTCCTGAATAAAAGATCACTAATCGAACGACAGAGTCTCGCATTTTTGTTGCAATGCATCAATCCTTTGATGCAGTGCCAGATATTCTGTAAAATCCGCAAGAATATGGCGTTAACACCGCCTTTCGCCTATAGTCGGATATGGCTGATACTCCGGACCCTCAGGAACTCGCCCGCCGGTATCTAGATTTATGGCAACAGCATCTGACACAGGCGGCAACCGATCCCGATCTTGCGGCCGGAATGGCAAATCTGGCCCAGAACCTGCCAAACGGGCTGCCGGCACTCTGGCCGGGCTGGCCTCCTGCGGGCAACGACAAGGCAACAGGCAATGACGCACCCCCGCAAAGGCCCGCGGCCGATGCCGCTGCACCTGATGACGGCCGGGATGGTGTCGACCAGTTCGTCCGCCGCCTGGAGTCTCTTGAAAAACGGCTGGACGCCCTGGAGCAAAAGCCTGCTCCCCGCCGGAAACGCGCTTCAAAAGGATCTGGAAAACGTAAATCCTGAAGCGTTCTCGGCGGCGTTTCTCGACGAACTGAACCGGCGACACGCAGCGTTTCTCGACGGGCTCGAAAAATACCGGACGCATAAATATCGCCGGACGCTGGAGACGCCGCCCGTGCTGTGGGACTCCGAATCCACCCGGTTGCTCGACTATGGCGCAACAGCGCCCGCGGCAAAATCAGGCGGGCCGGTACTGGTGGTCCCGTCACTGGTCAATCGCAGTTATATTATGGATCTCACGGCGGACCGAAGCTTCCTGCGGTACCTGGCCGCGCGCGGATTTAGGCCCCTGGTCGTCGATTGGGGATCGCCGGGGCATGCCGACCTACGAAAATCTCTCGATGACTATATCGCTGATGATCTTGTCTCGGCCCTTGGGATCGCCGCCGGCATTGCAAATGGACGTCCCGTTCCGGTGATCGGGTATTGCATGGGCGGCACCCTCGCAGCCGCACTCTCCGTGCTTCAGCCCGATCAGGTATCCGCCCTGGTTTTGATGGCCGCGCCCTGGGATTTTCACGCCGATACCGATGGTCCGCCCCCTGCCCTCGCGACGGCGCTGCCGGCGATCGAAAATCAGATCGCCGCTCTGGGACACCTTCCCGTCGACACAGTACAGGCCATGTTTTTTGCTCTCGATCCGATGCAGAGCTGGACGAAGTTTCAGGCTTTTTCGGCGATGAAACCGAGCGCCGCGGCGGTGGAAAATTTTGTCGCGCTCGAAGACTGGCTGAACGACGGTGTACCGCTGGCTGGCGCAGTTGCACGGTCATGCCTGTTCGGATGGTATGGCGACAACGAACCGGCCTGCGGAGCCTGGAAAATCGCGGGCCGCACGATTGATCCTGCACAGATCTCCTGCCCGACCCTGGGCGTGTTGCCCTCCGAAGACCGTATCGTGCCCAGCGTATCGGCGCAGGCACTAGTTGACGAAATTCCGAACACCGATTTGCTTTCGCCGCGGGCCGGACATATCGGTATGATGATCGGCAGTAAAGCGACGACAGAACTATGGTCTCCACTGAGCAAATGGTTGAGCAAGCACTAGTTTTCTGCGACGCGTAGTCAAATAACGCAATATACTCAACTCACTAAAACACGAAATGTTGCAGTGCAGCACTTTTTGTTGAAGAGCCGTGTCGACCGCACTATATTTCGGACTACGGTTACGGGTCGGTGCCTCGGTCACCGCGAAGACCCCTGCCACCTAATTTTATGGAGAAAGTCCCCATGACAGACGTTGTTATCGCCAGTGCGGCCCGCACGCCCGTAGGATCCTTTAATGGCGCGCTCAGCTCGCTTTCCGCCTCCGATCTCGGCAAGGTCGCGATCGAGGCCGCGCTAGAACGCGCGGGCGTGGCACCCGGCGATGTCTCGGAAGTCATCATGGGCCAGATTCTGACTGCGGCACAGGGCCAGAACCCCGCCCGCCAGGCCTCCATCTCCGCCGGTCTCCCGGTGGAAGTACCCGCCTACGGCGTCAACCAGCTTTGCGGATCGGGCCTGAAATCGGTGGCCATGGGGCTGCAGGCGATTTTGAACGGTGATTCCGGAATCGTCGTGGCCGGCGGACAGGAATCCATGAGTATGGCGCCGCATGCTTCGAATCTTCGCAACGGTACCAAGATGGGCAACACTGAATTCATCGACACGATGATCAAGGACGGCCTGTGGGACGCTTTCAACGGTTATCACATGGGCAACACGGCAGAGAACGTCGCCGAGAAATGGCAGATTACCCGCGATGAGCAGGATAATTTCGCGCTCAATTCGCAGGCAAAAGCCGAAGCCGCCCAAAAGGCCGGCAAGTTCAAGGATGAGATCGCTCCTGTGACCTACACCACCCGCAAGGGGGATGTGACGGTCGAAGACGACGAATACCCGAAGCACGGAACCACCATCGAGACGCTGACAAAGCTGCGCCCCGCCTTCGATCGCGAAGGCACGGTTACCGCCGGCAACGCATCGGGCATCAATGACGGTGCAGCCGCGCTTGTCCTGATGTCCGCCGACGAAGCCGCCGGCCGGGATATCAAGCCGCTTGGACGCATCGTTTCGTGGGCGCAGGTCGGTGTCGATCCCGCCATCATGGGCTCCGGCCCGATCCCGGCGAGCCGCAAGGCGCTGGAAAAAGCCGACTGGTCTGCCGACGATCTGGACCTCGTCGAGGCGAATGAAGCTTTTGCGGCCCAAGCCTGCGCGGTCAATAAAGACCTCGGCTGGGACTCGGACAAGGTCAATGTCAACGGCGGCGCGATCGCGATCGGCCATCCCATCGGTGCCTCGGGGGCCCGCGTGCTCGTAACGCTGCTCTATGAAATGCAGAAGCGCGACGCCAAGAAAGGCCTCGCCACGCTGTGTATCGGCGGCGGCATGGGCATCGCAATGTGCATCGAGCGCGACTGAACTGTTTGAACTTCACGCCGGCAGGCCGTCATCGATACCAACCTCGGTTCGTGCTTCAACATGTGCCGATCTGTTATCGACGGCATGCGGGAACGAAAGTTCGGCCGGATCGTGAATATCGGATCGATCAACGGCGGGCGGCGCGTTTTTCCTTTGGGATTGGGGCCTGAAACGCGGCAACGTGCGCGCCCTGGGCGGCATCGCCTATACGGCCCCTTTATCCTCGACGGCGCTCCAAATCATATTCGGGTCGACCAATTTGACCGCCTCTATCGCCATTGCCACCTGCCTTATGATCGGCGTTGCTCTCCTCGCCGCGGGTGACATACTTCGTCGGTCACCCGGCTCGTCCCGAGGAAAAACAACGGCCAACGCGGATTCCAGGTTCTCTCACGGTCGTCATCCGGCATATCATGAGAAAACAGAATAACGCGCCGCGGCAAAAAAGATGCGGCGCCACAAAATAGGGTGCGAAATGGATACCATCGGGAACACGCTCGCCGGCGCCGTTGAAAACTGGCTGCGCGACTTCGAGGCCGCGCTGACCGGCAGCGACAAGGACGCGCTGGAAGCATTGTTTAGAGACGACAGCCATTGGCGCGACCTGCTGGCCTTTACGTGGAATATAGAGACCGTCAGCGGAGCGGCGACAATCGCAGACGCCCTCTGTGACCGGGCCGCGCAAATGGCCCCGACATCATTCCGCATAAACCATGACGCGGCCCCGCCGCGGATGACCATGCGCGGCGGCGAAGCAGATGTACTAGAGACCGTGATCCGTTTCATGACCAAAATCGGGCCCTGTGAAGGCGTCGTGCGCTTTCTTGCGGCAACTATAGATACCGGGTCGCTTCGCGCTTGGACGATCATGACATCTCTGTCAGAAATTACCGGCTTCGAAGAGCGCATCGGCGCGGCAAGACCGACCGGCGAAGCCTATTCCCGCGACTTTGCCGGCCCAAACTGGCTTGATCGTCGGAACATCGCCATAGCCTATGAAGACCGTGAACCGGAAGTCCTTGTTGTCGGCGGCGGCCAGGCAGGCTTGTCAATTGCGGCGCGGCTGACACAGCTCGGCGTGGACACACTGGTCGTCGATCAGAAGGAACGTGTCGGCGATAACTGGCGCAAACGATACCATGCCCTTGTTTTGCATAATCAGGTCCATGTGAACCACCTGCCCTATATGCCCTTCCCGCCAAACTGGCCGACCTATATTCCGAAAGACAAACTGGCCGGCTGGTTTGAATATTATGCCGAGGCGATGGAAATCAATTTCTGGACGGAAACACGGTTTGCCGGCGGTCGATATGACAAAACCGACGGACGCTGGACTGTCGATCTTCAGCAGCCCGGCGGCGTGCGGAATCTGCGGCCCCGCCATATCATCATGGCGACCAGCGTCACAGGGATCCCCAATCTGCCCGACATCCCCACATTGGACCGGTTTGACGGCGAGGTAATCCATTCAGGCGCCTATACCGGCGCTGTGGAAAGCAAAGACAGCAAAGTACTGATCATCGGCACCGGAACGAGCGCCCATGATATGGCGCAGGACCTACAATCGAACGGTGCGACGGTCTCCCTTATACAGCGGGGTGCGACCAGCATCATCAACGTCGAGCCGAGCGCCCAGCTTCCCTACACGCTCTATGACGAAGACATTACGCTCACGACGAAAGACCTGATCGCAACCGCGACACCGTTCGAACCGTTGAAGGCGGCCCATCAGAGCATGGCGAAGGAATCGACCCGACTCGACAAAGCGCTGCTGGAGTCGCTTGAAAACGTCGGGTTCAAAATCGACCACGAAGACACCGATGGTTGGCAGTTCAAGTTTATGCGTCGCGGCGGCGGATATTATTTCAACGTCGGATGTTCTGACCTGATCGTGGACGGCAAAGTCGGGCTAATCCAATGGGACGATATCGAAACGTTCGTCAGCGACGGCGTGCAATTGCGCAACGGCGATGTCATCGCGGCGGACACCGTTATCCTCGCCACTGGATTTAAGGGCCCGGACGCGCAGGTCCGCCAGCTTCTGGGAAACGACGTGGCGGACCGTGTCGGCCCGATATGGGGATTTGGCGACGGTCAGGAACTTCGCAATCTTTGGGTGCGCACGGGCCAGCCCGGCCTATGGTTTACCGCGGGCAGCTTTGCGCAGTGCCGGATATTCTCAAAATACCTCGCGCTTCAGATCAAGGCCTGTCAGGAGGGGATGATCGATCCTGTCAAACCGGCGGATTGACGTCCCGTTGATCAGTGCTGTTATTCGAACGAGGGGGCATCGACCAGAACGGTTTCGGTCATCGACGGACGTTTGTCGAAGGCATCGAACCAGGCGGCGAGTGTCGGGTTGTCGGCACGCCAGTCGTCTTCGCGGAAGGTCTGGTCGGCGAACGACAGCGCGACCGCAATTGAAATCGTTCCCACATCCACTGTATCACCGAACGTCCCGGCTTCCTGTTCGAGCGCGGCGACACCCTTGAATACGATCCCCTTGTTGTGCGCCATGATACCCCCCGACTGGCGTTCGGGTTTTTTCAGACTTTCGACAAAACACGTCACCATGCTGGTGATCATGCCATCCGCTGTCGCCTGTCGCCGCAGCGTCGTCCAGCGCGCGTCACCCTGCTTGGGTAGCATCTCCGGACCCTCGCAGATCGTATCCAGATATTCCATGATGACCGGGGAATCGAATACTGACTGACCGGCATCGGTCACCAGGCAGGGAATTTGACCCAGTGGGCTCGGCGTCGCCGCGCGGTCTTCGTGGCTCAGCGGATTGGATTTTTCCTTTTCGATCTGATCCTCAATGCCTTTCTCCTTCATCAAGACAACGACCTTGCGGACAAATGGCGACGTGGGCGACCAGCGGAGTTTCATAACGGAGTCCTAAAAATTGTCTTTCTGGCCGCGCACTTCGGCAAACACTTCCACCGGCGACGCGCCTTCCATGCCAAGGACTTTCGCGAAGCCCGCGTCGTCCGACCGCAGGAACGGATTGGTCCGGCGTTCGACCCCCATCAAAGACGGCACTGTAGACACGCCCGCAGCGCGACGCGCTTCGATCTGTCTGACATAGGCTTGCAGGGCCGCGTTGTCAGGATCGACATGCAGGGCAAATTTGGCATTCGCAGATGTGTATTCATGGGCACAGTAAACCCAAGTTTCGTCCGGCACTTCACTGAACTTCGAAATCGAATTGTACATCTGTTCATGCGTACCCTCAAATACGCGCCCGCAGCCCAGGGCGAACAGTGTATCGCCACAGAACAAGGCCTGACTTTCGGCGAACCAGTAGGCGATGTGTCCGGCGGTGTGCCCCGGCACATCCCAGACCTTGGCTGCCGCACCATAGAGTTCGAACGTGTCGCCATCGGCGACTTCCACATCGATATTGGGGATCCGGTCGCGATCCGCCTTTGGGCCGACGACCGTGCACCCGGTCGCTTCCTTGATCTCCGCCACACCGCCGACGTGATCGTTGTGATGATGGGTCGCCAGAATATGCGTCAGGTTCCAGCCGAACATGTCGAGCGTTTCAAGTACCGGGGCAGCATCCGACGGATCGACAACGGCAGCATTGCCGGTCGAACTTTCCCGCAACAGATAGACATAATTGTCCGAACGGGTGGGAATCTGGTAAATTTCGAGTGTGGACATGGGTCTGAGCCTCCGGGCGGCGGAATTTTATTCTGGATCGAAACCTACCAAACCCGATGACCAGCGCCAACCTTACGGCCGTTAAATTCTTCCTCTTTTGGCCGACCGGGGCCATATTGCACCCATGTATAATGATGTTGTCGACCTTCGCGACTTCTACAATTCGCCAATGGGCCATGCGGCTCAACGGATCATCCGCCGGTATATCCGCGCGACTTGGCCGAATGTCAGCGGATTGAGCGTTGCCGGCATCGGCTACGCCACCCCTTACCTGCGTCCGCTCAAGGATGAAGCGGAACGCGTGATCGCCTTGATGCCGGCGCAACAGGGTGTCATTCGCTGGCCAAGCGAAGGCGAAAACCTGGTGTCGCTCGCGCCGGAGGACGATTTACCGCTGCCAGACGTATCGACGGACCGGATTCTGCTAGTCCATGCGGTTGAATGCTCGGAACAACTCCGCAAGATGCTGCGTGAAGTGTGGCGGGTTCTCGCGGAAGGCGGCAGGTTGCTGATGGTCGTGCCGAACCGGCGCGGCATCTGGGCCCGGCTCGACCACACCCCGTTCGGTCACGGCCATCCCTATACCTCCGGCCAGGTATCGCGGCTGTTGCGCGATAATCTCTTCCAGCCCGAACAATCCGTCGCCGGACTGTTCGTCCCGCCGACCAGATCTCGGATGGCACTAAGATCCGCCCCGGCCTTTGAGAAAGTCGGGGCGCGCTGGTTCCAGACATTCGGCGGATTGCTGTTTATCGAAGCCCAGAAACAGATTTATGCGGGCTCGTTCGCCGTCGCGGAACCTTCGGCGCGGAAACGCGCTTATGTCCGGGTCGTTGGCGGCACCGAACGGGGTTCCGTCGACGACAGGAACTGAACGCTATTCCCGCGTCAGCAGGAATATGGCTTCTTCACCACGGATATTCGCGACTGCGCCGGCGGAATTCAGTTCCCGGGCCGCGCCATGGCGCGACAATGACAATGCGCGCTGAACCTTTAGCCCCAGATCGTCGCACAACATCGAAAAATCGCGGATCGTGCAGAGATGAATATTCGGCGTATCGTGCCATGTATGCCCGTCATCGCCGACGACCGGCATCCGCCCCTGCGTCAGAAGATTCAGCCGGACGCGCCAGTGACCGAAATTCGTGAACGACACCACTGCATGACGGCCGATGCGCACCAGATGAGATACGACATCACGCGGGTTCCGCGTCGCCTGAAGCGTGCGCGTCAGCACGACATAGTCGAACGCATCGTCCGGATAATATGCAAGATCGGTATCCGCATCGCCCTGGATCACGGACAAACCATGGGCCACACATGAATTCACGCCGGTCTGGCTCAATTCGATTCCGCGGCCGTCCACTTTTTTTCGATGAACGAGATAGTCGAGTAGCGCGCCGTCGCCGCAACCGATATCCAGCGCGCGGCTGCCTTCATCGATCATCCCCGCAATAATCTGAAGGTCGCGCCGTTCCAGGTCATGGCTTGCCGCCCGCTGGGGCGCGCCGGCTCCATCTGCGCTCATGTGCCGCTCAGACCGCGATGCTCGGCTGCCCCTTCGATAAATCCGGAAACCGTGCGATAGAATTCCGGTTCGTCGAGCAGGAACGCGTCATGTCCCTTATCCGTCTCGATTTCGACAAAACTTACATTGGCGGCAACGGCATTTAGCGCGCGCACGACCTCACGGCTTTCCTGTGTCGGGAACAGCCAGTCGCTGGTGAACGATATGATACAGAACCGCACGTCTGTTCCTTCGAACGCGCCTGCGAGCACCCCGTCATGTTCTCCCGCGAGGTCGAAATAATCCATCGCGCGGGTGATATAGAGATAGGAATTCGCATCGAAGCGTTCGACGAACGTGCTGCCCTGGTGGCGCAGGTAACTTTCGACCTGAAAATCGGCATCGAATCCAAAGCTGAGCGCATCGCGCGCTTGCAGCCGCCGGCCGAACTTCCGGTGCAGCGCCGTTTCCGACAGATAGGTGATATGTGCCGCCATGCGGGCGACCGACAGGCCGCCTTTTGGAATCGCCCCCTCGCGCAGATAGTTGCCTTTCCGCCAGTCTGGATCCGCCATGATCGCCTGGCGGCCGACTTCGTGAAACGCGATATTCTGGGCGGAGTGTCGCGCCGCGCCGGCGATCGGAACGACGGAGAACACCCGGTCCGGATACCGCGCCGCCCACTCCAGCACCTGCATCGCCCCCATCGACCCGCCGACGGCGCAAAACAATTTATCGATCCCGAGATGGTCCAGCAGCAATGCCTGTGCCCGGACCATGTCGCCGATCGTAATAACCGGAAAATCCAGCCCCCAGGGCTCTCCGGTTTCGGGGTTGATGTCGCGCGGCCCGGTCGAGCCCATACATCCGCCAAGTACGTTCACGCACAGGATGAAATAGCGGTCGGTGTCGAGCGGCTTGCCGGGACCGACCATCAGGTCCCACCAGCCCGGTTTTTCGGTCAGCGGGTGCGTTTCCAGAACGTACTGATCGCCCGTCAGGGCATGACAGACCAGAATGGCGTTCGATTTATCGGCGTTCAGTTCGCCGCAGGTCGTATAGGCTGTCGTAAACGGCCCGATCGTTTCGCCGGAATCGAGGCGCATAGGCACATCGAGCGCAAGCTCGACCTGAAATCCGGGAAGCTTGGTCGCACCGGCATGGTCAACCGAAGGAATATCGCGGGTAGCCATTGTCTTATCTGACCGTATTCCGCCCTGGAAAATGGCTTGCATAGCTAGGGTCGCCCCTCCGCTATGTCAATGTTTTCTTTGCATTTGCCCGTCCCGCCGACTACAAATTGGCGCCTTTTCGCAGGCAGGTTCCCAAGCAGGGAACCGCTCGCGTTACGCACTAATACTTAATCTCCAAATTGGCCGGTTCATGTCTGAAGGCAATACACCCCTCGCCGCGTTGCGGGAAGAAATCAACGGGATCGACGATCAGATCCATGAATTGCTGATGCGCCGTGCCGCTATCGCCGCCCATGTACGCGATTCCAAGCAGGGCGCCCCGGTGTGGCGTCCGGCGCGCGAAGCCCAGATTCTTCGCCGCCTGATGGCACGGCACGAGGGACCGTTCCCGCGGAAAACCGTCGTCCAGATCTGGCGTGAGATCGTCTCCGCGATGGTCCGCCTGCAGGGTGAATTTGCGGTAGCGGTTTATGCCACGGAGAATAACCGTCTGTGCCGCGATATGGCACGCGACCATTTTGGTGCCGAAACACCGCTGGCACTTTATTCGTCGGCACGTGCGGTGCTCACCGCGGTTCAAGACGGCTCGGCCACTGTCGGCGTATTGCCGATCCCCGAAGAAAGCGAAGATGCGCCCTGGTGGCCGCTTCTCGCCGGGATGTCCGGGACCGGTACCGCTGTGTGCGCCCGCCTGCCATTCGCGCCAAGCGCGCCGGGCAATGGCGATTCGGCTCTCTGTATCGCCTCGATACCGCCGGATGAGAGCGGGATCGACCGCAGCCTTTTCGTTCTGCGCACCAGCCCCGAAGTCAGCCGCGCCCGGCTCAACGATGCGATTGCCGCGGCCGGTATTAAACCTTTGCGCCTAATCGGTCGCGGCACGCCGCCGGACGACACGTCGGTATTCCTGGCCGAGCTCGAAGGATTTGCCGGCCCGGACGACCCCCGGATGGCCCGGTTGACCGATCAAGATACCGGCCTCGTCGAAGCTGCCAATTTTATCGGCGTTTATGGCGTACCGTTCGGTTCGGACGAGATCGCGGATCGGGGGGATACCTGATGTCCGCGCTGACGCCGCGCCCAGGAATCGGCGATATCGCGCCTTACGTTCCCGGGTCGTCCACCGTCGAGGGTGTCGACCGTATTATCAAGCTATCGTCGAATGAGGGCGCGCTGGGGCCAAGCCCAAAGGCGGTCGCGGCCTACGAGAAATTGGCAGGCAAACTACACCGCTATCCCGACGGCGGCTCGGTCGAACTCCGCATCGCGATCGGCGCGCGCCACGGGCTCGACCCGGACCGTATCGTCTGCGGTGCCGGATCGGACGAAGTGCTGGGCCTCCTCGCCCGCGCCTATGCCGGGCCGGGGGACGAGGTTCTATTCGGCGAACACGCATTCACTATGTACCCGCTCTTCGCGCTCGGTGTCGGGGCGACGCCGGTAAAGGCGATCGAAACGGATTTTACCGTTTCCGTGGACGCACTGCTCGACAAGGTCACGGACCGGACGCGGATTCTCTACATCGCCAACCCGAACAATCCGACCGGTACTATGATCACAAAGGACGAGATGACGCGTCTGCGCCATGGTCTGCGTGATGATATCCTGCTGGTCATCGATGCCGCCTATGCCGAATACGTCACCCGCAACGATTATTCTGCCGGTGTCGAACTGGTCGATGCCGGCGAAAACGTGGTCATGACGCGTACGTTCTCTAAGATATACGCCCTTGGGGGAGTCCGCCTCGGCTGGGCCTATTGCCCCGAGGCCGTCGCCGATGTGCTAAACCGAATCCGCCCGCCTTTCAATGTGACAAGCTCGGCCCAGGGTGCCGGCATCGCCGCGGTAAATGACGTGGAATTTCTGACCAGGTCGCGCGATCACAATACCGCCTGGCTGACCTGGTTGTCCAACCGGCTTGCCGAGGCCGGGCTCGACGTCGTGCCCAGCATCGGGAATTTCGTGCTTGTCCGGTTCCCGGAAGACGGCGTGCACGATGCGGCATCGGCGATGAAATTTCTCGCATCCCGCGGTATCATTCCCCGGAGTACGGCAAGTGCGGGAATCCCCGACGGCATCCGCATCACCGTTGGCATCGAAGACGAAATGCGTCTGACGATGGCCGCAATTACCGATTTTTTGACCCAGTCATGACCGCACCGCTTTTCGACAAAGTGGCCTTTATCGGCTTCGGACTGATCGGATCGTCGATCGCGCGCGTCATGCAGCGCGACGGCCTTGCCGGAACCATCGTCGCGAGCGCGCGGACCGATGCGACACTGAAAACGGTCATGTCGCTCGGCCTTGCCGACAGCGTCACGAAAGACCCTGCCGAGGCCGTGCGCGATGCGGATCTCGTGATGATCTGCACACCGGTATCAACCTATGGCGCAATCGCCGCCGCAATCGCCCCGGCGCTGAAACAGGATACAATCGTTACCGATGTAGGGTCGGTCAAAGCATCCGCCATCAAGGCGGTCATGCCGCATTTGCCCGCCGGCGTACATTTTGTGCCCGGGCATCCGATCGCCGGCACTGAGAATTCCGGGCCGGAATCCGGATTCGATACGCTGTTCGAGGGCCGTTGGTTTCTCATCACGCCGCCGCTTGGCACGGACCAGGGTGCAATCGACAAGGTCGCCGAATTATGGTCCCGCGCGGGGAGCAATATCGACTACCTGGAACCCGAACATCACGACCAGGTGCTGGCAATCACGTCTCATCTGCCGCATCTGATCGCCTACACGATCGTGGGCACGGCGACCGATCTGGAAGATCATATCAAATCGGAAGTCGTCAAATATTCTGCGTCCGGATTTCGGGATTTCACGCGTATAGCGGCGTCCGATCCGGTGATGTGGCGCGATATCTTTATTGAAAACCGCGATGCGGTTCTCGAAATGCTGGGGCGGTTATCGGAAGACCTCGCGGGACTGCAGCGGGCCATCCGGGTAGGCGACGGCAATACGCTTGAATCGCTTTTCCGCCGCACGCGCGAAATCCGCCGCGGCGTCGTGGAGGCCGGCCAGCATATTCCGCCCTCGCCCGACGACGAGAAACCCTAATCCCAGCGCACCCGTTTTAGCCGCAGGAGCGGTACGGGCCCCATATACAATCTTTGGTTCTGAATGCTGAGCGGCAGTTTTGCTGACCCGCCGCGGAACGACAGAGCGCGGTTGACAACCTTCGCCGCAAAGGCCGTCCTCGCATCGATGACCCCGGCGGCAATGAGCTGATCCGTTGTCCGGTCGATTCCGCGAATATCCGCCATCATCGCGCCTTCCGGCTGTAATCCTTCATCCAGCGCGAACGTGCCCTCGGCCCGAAGCGCCAGCGCCTGCCAGTCAACGGCAAGTGCCTTTACCTCGATCACCCCGCCGCCGTCGCGCCATCGTGCGAGCGTGTCGGCGACGGTCTTTCCACGTTCGATCCGCCCGGTCAGCACCGTATCCAGCGACAGCCGCGCCATTTTCCTGCCCAACGCGGGGTTCCAGCGTGCCGGCAGCATTAAATTGCGGGCATCGACGGTAATCCCCCAGCCAAGTTCAGGCGGCCGTACGGCAGCATCTATTGCAACACCGTACTGTATCCTGGCGATGACGGTTTCAGCGTGTACGCGTGCCCCGTCCGGCGGCCGGATATCGACGGAGGAGAACCGGATTATGGCGCGGTCGAGCCCCGACGACACAATTGCGAGCTGCGCCTCCGCGGTGTCGAATTCCGCCCAGAAATCGCCCTTCCGAGTGGTATAGACATGAATACCGGGGGCGAAAACCGACACCTTGCCGAGAGACCACGGGGCGGCAAACGCCCGCACGTTTGGCGCCGTCCAGCGCCATTGTCCCTTTGGGCCCTCCAACCGCGGCGTCTGCAGGAAGATTTCGATACGCGATGGAAATCCGGTGATATCCGGAACGCCAAGATCGACCTGCCAACCGGCTGCGCGGCGTTCATCCGACCATCGCGAAATCCCATCCCGGAGCTCTTCCGCCGCTGAATACCAATACGCTGTGTATCCCACGACGGCGATACCCGCCGCTGCGAGAAACAGCAGAACAACTCGGTGTGGCCGTAAGGTCATACGAATGATATAGCGGGCGAGCGCTCTAAAATCGATCCACTGGCATCGCGGCCCCAAAATGGTCACAGTGCCGCCCAATCCTACTCCTTGGAACACGCGATCACGACCTTGCCCCGGACAACATCTCTATTGCCGCAATGAACGCCCCGTCAAATGCACCGCCAACGATGAGCAACGGCATGTTCGCCTTTATGGGCGCGCTGTTCATTTTTTTCTGGGCGAGCGGGTTTGTCGCTGCAAAATACGGCTTGCCCTATGCCGAGCCGTTCACCCTGATGACCGCACGTTTCGTTGTTGCGTCGGCGATCATGGTGCCCGCCTGCTTTTTCCTGAAAACAGCCTGGCCGGGCACGTCGACCGCCATGCATATCCTGATCGCCGGGTTCGGCATTCAGGTCGTCTACCTGTCCGGCGTCTATTACGGCATTTCGCTCGGCGTATCGACCGGCGTCACCGCACTGGTCGTGGGGCTTCAACCACTTCTGACCGGTGTTCTTGCCGGCTTTGTCTTGAATGAAAAGATTACCCGGCGCAACTGGATCGGGTTGGTTCTAGGTTTCGTCGGGCTGGCCCTGATCGTGTGGGACCGCGTTGCCTCGCCCACCGATACATTGTGGGGTCTCGGCGCGCTGATCGCTGGTTTGATTGGGATTACGGCGGGGACGCTGTATCAGAAAAAGTACTGCGGCCCGTTCGACATACGCACCGGAGTGGCGCTCCAGACCGTCCTTTCCTGCATCGTGATGATCGCAATCGCAGCCGGTTTGGAGACCATGCAGATCGACTGGACGGCGGATTTTGTCTTTGCCGTCCTGTGGTCGGCGATCGGCCTGTCGGTCATCGCGAGCTGCCTGTATTACTGGCTGATACAGCGCGGCGCAGCGGCCCGGGTAACCAGCCTGATCTATCTCAGCCCGCCGACGACGGCGCTTATGGGGTGGGCGATGTTCGGTGAGATTATGTCATGGATCGCGCTCGGCGGCATGGCCGTGGCAATGGCCGGCGTCGCAATGGCGGTGAAAACCAAATGACGGCCGATAAATCCATGCTGATCCGCGCGATGCCATTTCTGTTCATCCTGAGCTGGGCATCCGGGTTTCCCATTACGCGGCTCGGCCTCGAATTCACCGAACCTTTTACGCTGCTGTGGGTGCGCTCCGCCCTTGTCCTTGCGGTCGTCGTGCCCTTTGCCCTAATCGTGCGCGCGCCATGGCCGCACTG
>Ga0315331_10001219_pt1 | contig 19112 bp, 14 predicted proteins | sample M160m34915metaG_FD_203456 | JGI IMG/M metagenome (GOLD analysis project Ga0315331, IMG submission 203456) | Ammonia-oxidizing marine archaeal communities from Monterey Bay, California, United States - M1 60m 34915 | ecosystem: Environmental > Aquatic > Marine > Intertidal zone | place: USA...
TACAACATATTTGGGATGAACTGAAAACACCTTTTATATTTGCTCCTCACTATTGCACCCCAAGGGGCGGTACCAATCCGAAAGCTATGGGACTTTGGAGAAGACTTACGAATAAGTACCCTTCCTCTGGTTCCTGTGTATTAATCTCTAGTAAACCTTGAGGTATGCGATTATGAAAAATAAGTCTTTAACCCAAATGGTGTCTCAACGCTATTTAGAATCAGCGAAGCGAGATGATTCTAACCTCAAGAATACTGGTAAAGGTGGTCTTGGAACATGGTTCGCTGGTCATGGTGGGGGAGATCCAGATGACCGAGCAACTTGGGGTGACTGGATCGCCATAACTCCAGTTAAACATACGATAACCAAAGAAGATGGAGAGAAGAAGACCTATGAACCAGGAGACATTGTTGGCCCATGTGCCATCTCTAGTGAAAAAGAGTGGGCAGATGTCACAAGTGGGGGAAAGAAACCACTTAAATGTATGCCACGAGAAAAAGCATGGAAGATGCCCAAACAAGAGCGAGCTGACCTCGCCAAGAAGAAAAGGCGAGAAGAAGCGAAGCATCGTGGGAAGAAGCCTGTCAATACTCCGACTTTTAGTGAAGAGGCGAAAGAGATTACAAAGAAGAAGAAGAAAACTTCTGGCTTAATCAGACCCCCTCAACACCTATTAGATAAAGTAGCAGAAATAGGTAAAGGCTTACTCGCCCAATACTGGATTAAAAGGGAAAAAGAGGATAGCTCCAAAGGTGGACTAGACCTAGAGTCTGTTGAGGGTCTTGAGTGGATACTTGAGGAGCTTGATTATCTGCCACTTGGGGTCAAAAGAGGTGAGCATGATGAGGAAGAAGTGATCTTCCAAGTCAACAATGTACAGAGAGCTTTTTCCGAGATAGGTGAACAGATGGAATCTGCAAACCTCAAATACTCAGACTTCCATAAAATCAAGGCAAAGATAGATCAGCTCGATGCACAGAGCATCTTTAATGACCCAAGAGGAAATAAGGCTCACATCGGGTCTATCTCGGATAGGGCATCTGATTTACTTCGTGAGTTTAAAAAATGGTCAACAGGGAGTAAACAATACATCCCCACCTTAATGCGTGATGACTACCTTGAAGCTGTCGAACGACTGTCAAAGTACAAGGTCAAGGACAGTGGTAGATACTATGTTGAAGATGATGAGCTAGGCTTAGTGGCAGTACATCTTCAAGAGTCCTCACATGGTGCGGCTCAATACTATTGGGATGGTATTCACCACATCATATTTAATGTTCTCAAGAATATGACTGAACTCCCTCTCAAGTATTTAACAGATCGAGAAACGATAGCAGGACATGAGCTAGTTCATGCAATGCAACAACATTACGCTAATAAAGCGAACATAGAGGAAGCAGGATTACCAAGTCAGAAAAGAGATGAACAGTTTCGTTTTGACATGAAGGAGAAACAGAAAGAGCTGAGAGTCCAATATGCTAGAGAGGGGATGGATTTTGAGCTGATCTCTATCCATGCGTTAGATGACATAGAGTTTTACTCTCGCCTACTCGATGAGGTTACTGAGTTCAAAAGACGCAATAAGGGTCTTAATGATGAAATACATAAATGGGTAAAAAAACGACCTTTTTTTGTAAGTCTTAAGAGATTTAAGCGTAAAAATTGGAAAAAAGCAGTAGGTATCTTTGTTGGTGCTGTGAAACCTAACGCTAAGTCTAAAAGTTATAAGAAGAAAACTTCTGGCTTAATCAGACCCCCTCAACACCTCGTTGATCAAGTTTCTGATCTTGCACAGGGGATTTTAGCTAGATATGTCATGCGTGAACCACCTACACTTATTGATATAGAGGAAGCAGATTTCCTTGAAAATTTCCTTGATTACCTCAACGACCCAAGATCTTTTGATGACGCAGGAGAACTACATGATGATGTCGATGACTTTCGCATGGAGTATTGGGAGTTAAAGAACATAATAGTAAAAGACTTTGAGATCCCCAAGTCTATGATAGATTCCGCTGAAAAACTTGAAGAATGTCTTAAGTTTGTAACCGCTTGGAGCGAGGTAGATAAGTCGTTTGAATGGAGAAGAAACTCGATCTTACATAAGGATAAGAGAAGCGTTGTAGAGAACGAGATCAAGCAATACCTTAGATCTCTTATCGACTACATACGAATGGCTCAAAACAGAACTCCCCACCAAGATGATAGAGAATTTAAGTTAGCGTTATCTAAGTTAGATGAAAGTTCCCTAACCAAAGAAAACAGCTTCTATCATGTGGAAGCGATGATTGAAGACGATAACTTATCACTCCCTATTCACTTGGTTATCTTATTCGAGGAAAAGCGTAAGATTTTAGGATCTCATCAGTTGTTTAAAGGGAAGAAGCACCTTATTAAGATCTATGTTCCTAGTCAAAGAGGTCTAAGTAAAAAGGATCTCATCGAAACTCACAATACCGTAAGGCATGAGTTAGTCCACTTAGTCCAAGACGAAATAGCACTTAAAAATAACCTACCTACTTTGAGTACTGGTATTCCTTTTTCAAAGAGAGATAAAAAGTATACACAATGGAACAGACGAGATGAACAGAGGTTAAAGAGGGAATACAGATCGAAAGGTTTAGATCCGAACCTAGTCAACTTTCACGCATTAGATGATGTAGAATTCTACACACTACTCCTAGACGAAGTAGAGGAGTTTAAAAGTGATTACACATCACCCACCAACGCGGACATTAAGAAGCACATTCGTAAAAAGACTTTTTTCAAAAGCCTTAGAGAATTTAAAAAGGAGAGTTGGGGTAAAGCAGTAGGATTATTTGTTAAGTCTGTTAAAACCGCAGCCTCACAACCAGCACAAGATTTAGGTGGTGTTAAGACTTGGGTCGATAAAACTCGGCAAGATCAGATCAATAACGATACCAACCCCGAAGAGTCAAGATCAGATTTTGCAGATGGTAAACCACAAAGAGATCGAGTTCTACCTTTACCTAGTGGACACCCCGAAGGTCGAGATGAACAAAGAATGGGTCCAGGTGTTATAAACTCACCCCCCGACTCTAGTGGTCAAGGTGGAGCGAACCGTCCAAAGAAAGACCCAAGTGCATTAAACGACCACCCCAATGGGAAAGCCCTCCATGAGCGTCCTAGATCAAGTGGTATCCCTGGCGATGAGTATGGACACCCTTACCTAGATCAGTCCCAATCTACAGGACTATCTCGTAGGGTAATGGCTTCTATAGAGAAGATCTCTTATGTAGACGAAGATGACTTTTATGCCGAAGAAGATGACTTCTATTGGGATATTGAAGATGATATGATGGTAAAAAATGCCCTCTTCAGATACAATTACCGACCCCCAAGAGGGAATAAGAGACAGCGTTCTCAAAAGGGTCAAGCGAAACGCAAATCTCTAAAGAATAAACGCCAAAACAGAGTTAAGTATCGTAGAAACCTCATTAAGCAAAAGAGGTTATATAAGCGTAAGAAGCACAACCCTACTTACAAAAAGTACAAGAAGAACTACGCCAAGAGTCCAGAGAAGTACAAGCGTAGACCTGGTGGTGTTTCCACTGTAAAACAAAAGAACCAAAGAGCAGAAAAAAGGAGAAAGTAGATATGAGTGAGTTATTTGCAGAGGAGTTATTTGCAGAGGAGTTATCTGCCGAAGAGTTATTAGCAGGTAAGGCCAAACGAAAGACCAAGTATAAAATCAAACGCAGAAGGCGTATGAAAACTAGAACTAAGTCTTTACGCAAGAGAAACACTAATATGTCTCAAAAGCGTCAAAACAGAAAGAAGTATAAAAAGCGTATGAAGACGGATTATAACTATATGAAAAACCGTAAAGACTATCGTAAGCAATACTACAAGAAGAACAAGAAGAGTTCTATCGGGTATGGTTTGCCTTTTGGATTAGAGTTCTTATATCAAGGAATACCTTCTTACCTTATGTCTCTTTCAGAGATGTTTGATGCAGTCAATATCTATGTTGAGGGTGAAACCGCAATCTTAGTTGACCTTAACCATTTCTTAGAGAACACCGAATGGTATGAAGAAGACGATGCAAATCTATTCATTGATTTGATAGATGAATCCTATGCTGTTTTAGAGGAAGACCCAGAAGACGCTTGGTCTGAATATACCCTTGATGAGCGAGACCCACCTGCCAAGTCTAATATAGACAAGTCATCTTCGATTTGTGATCGGACAGATAACCTTGCACTTCTTCAGATGCTCTTAGCAGTTCTTCGTGGTGCTCATTTCGCTCACTGGACTAGCCATTGGCAAGTAAAAGGGTCAACCTTTTATGGCGACCACGAGTTGATGGAGAGAATTTACACTTCTCTCATTGAAGAAATCGACACACTAGCCGAGAAGATAGTCGGCACATACGGGGTAGGAGCTGTTAATGCTGTTGAACAAGCACAGCTTATGGCTAATCACCTATTACCTCTAGCTGAAGCTCATAGTATGAATGACCCTATCCGTAGAGCTTTGTTGATTGAGGAGGGTCTACAGGTCATCTTTAAGAATACTTACGATATGCTTAAGGATCAAGGGGGTCTTACATTAGGCATGGACGACTTTATTATGTCTATGGCTAACGCACACGAGACTAGCCTTTACCTTTTAAGGCAGAGATGCGAGACTCGACCAAAGATCAAGTAATGTTTTCAGAGCCTTAGTTGGTTTGAGTGAGTTATTTTAAAAAAATTTGGGCAACATCTTGTGTAGATCGTATAAGAGTAGGTGAGCAACAGAGCCAATCACTTCGGATGACTCGCTGATGCTCTTAACTACACTTGCCGACAGGCAATATACACAGGAGAATGCCCTATGGGTTTTGCAGACTTCACACTCGGTTCTACTTCGCCAATCCTTTCAGGTGGTAAGGTTCGTTGGAAACCACAAAAGGGAAAGTTTCGAGTGACTTTCGTGGCTCTTCCAGGTCTTGAGAACAATGCTGTTCAGTTCGAGAACGCAAATGGAGAGCCGACCAACCCCTCTTTTAAGGGTGGTCGTAGGCTTTACCACAAGGATGTCGGATACTTTTTGGATCATGGACCTGAGTATCAGAAGATCGCAGGTAATCCCTCAAAGACTTCAATCGCTACGACACTGATCTTTTGGCCTACCGATGCTAATGGTACGCTTGACAAGGCTCGCTTCGCTAACGGTGAGTTTGAGATCAAAACTTGGGTGTTCTCACTCGATAAGTATCGTCAGCTTGAGTCCATAAATAATGAGTTCCCTCTCTCACAGCACGACATCTCAATCACTGTGACCGATCCTCAGTTCCACAAGATGACTTTCGCTCCTTGTAAAGAGTCTTTGTTCAAGACCTTAAATGACAAGGGGTCTGATATGTACAAGACTTGTATGGAAGCGGCCAAGCCCATTCACGCAAATCTTCAAAATGATATCGCACAGGATCTAACTCTCGATCAGATTCGTGAAAAGATGAGTGGTTCAGTCGGATCGCCTACTGGTAATAAAGGTGGTGGTAGTTTCAACTCTAGCTTTGACGCAGATGAGATCCTTGACGGTATGCTTTAAGATTTGACCCATGACTTCGGTCATGGTTGAGTACGATCAATAGCCTGTAAAGGCACGATGCCTCTTAAACCCCTCACCAATCTACAGAGGGTGTTTAAGGGGCATTACTTTTTGTAGTTCTTTTATATCCTCTCATAGGTGATCTCTTTAACCTTAACAAAATGGAGTAAAACCATGAGAAGATCAGCATCAGAAATTATCAGAGAACTTGAGGGTCGTATTGCCCGACTTGAGGGTCGAATCGCATCAACAACAATCAAGGGTGGTGAGCCTGACAAATTGGGCGGTGTCGATCATAAAGCAGTGAAAACCTCTTGGAGTTCAGTAAAGGATCTACTCTCTGATGTACAGGAAATTTACAATGAGGAGTATTACAGTCGCAGGGACGAAACATACAAGAGACCAGAAGATACAGGCTTTGACTTTGAAGATCGTTGGGATGAACTTGGTATCGACAATGCTATCTTCTTTTATACTCTTTCTGAAAATGGTGAGAACGCAGGAATGGAGCCTTATCTTATCGCAGACAGAGATGACCTTGTGAAAGCACTTTTGGAAACTGACAAAGGGTTTAAGTCAGCTTATGAGAAGCTAATTCGCAAATACCTTGAGAGCAAACTACGCTAATCTTCGACTTGTTCAAGGTAAGAGATAGCCATTTCCTTAGCTCCATTTGAACCCATAGTCTGCATGACTCTCTCTTTAAGCGTCAGTTCAGACCAACCCGATGTAGCTACAGCTTTCATCTTGTCTACTATATCCTCCATGCGTTGCTTATCTTCCTTTTCACGCACAGTTTCCTCGATCTTGAATACCTCATTGGCATCTCGTACAGGAACATCGTGTCGAACGAAGTTAAGCGACTCTTTGGTGGCTTGAACCTCGACCACTTGAGTTTATTGACGACATCATCTGTCCAATTTCCTGTGCGTCTTCGTGGTGTTTTATCACCCATGTGGACATCGGTTCTCCATAGTAACTTTATCATACCTTTAATCCTTATAGTTTGTTTATCACTATACTTATATGATCTCTTGAATCTTAACAAAATGGAGAAATATTATGAGAAGATCAGCAAGTGAAGTAATCAGAAATCTTGAGATGAGAGTTGCAAATCTTGAGAAACAGGCAACTCGTTATGACGGTGATCTTTACTGTCCCGATTGCTACCACACACCACTTGAAGTTTTAGGAAGAGGTTATTATTTTTGTGACAAATGTGGTCATCAGCCCCACATTAGTGAACTTGATGCCTCTGGGAAAAAAGCGTCAAGCTCCAAATCAAACCTTGCAATCGAAACCTCATCTCAGCGTGAGATAGAAAGAGCCTGGCCAAATCTTTCTTATCAAGGCAAAGGTCATTTCCAAAAGACTTACATCAGTTGGATTAATCGGATTGAGAGTAATGATCTCTCTGAGGGTCAGGATGCAGAAGGCATTCGGGATTATTTTGACAACGCTCTTGAGTATTGGACTACCCAAGAATGCTATCTTGGGTATGTTCAGAGCAAAGATTACTTTGTTATGGGATTTGACCTAACTCTTTATGCTCCTGAAAGTGTCTCGGCATGGAGCGACCACCAAGACGCTATGGAGGAGTATCGTGGTGCTCTGCAAAAATGGGAAGAAGCTGACGATGATGCAGATGAGCCTATTGAGGATGATTTCAGAGGTTATGATTATGACTATGAGGGTGAAAGCGATCCATCAGAGGGTGTCGTAGGTTGGGCTTCAGTTGTATTCAGAGTCGAGAATGGAAGGATTAATGTTGTAGATATTCATGTTGATGGTGGTGGCGATAACTTCTTTACAGATGGACATAGACATACTAAAAAACAACACAGAGACATCATTGATATTCGCTTAGACTAAGAACTACGAGATCTAACAGCCCATCGGTTGTGAGGTTGATGAGTCGATGTCCACCACCTGTTTTGATGATCTTAACATAGCACCCATCAAGTTGGTTGTCCTCAGAGATACGCTCGCTGTCCTTAAAGGGAACAATGTCGTCTGTGGGGTCATGGATGATGACCACTCGGTTTCCTTTGGGGATTAGGGTTGGTAGTCCATACTTAACTCCGGCAGGTGCGAGTAGGACTGCCTTACCCTTATGAACATTGTTCTGCATAAGAGCCATAGTTATCCCTCCCCCAAAGCTCGATCCTATGATGAGGTCGGGCTTGTGAGATAGAACAGCTTCTTTAGCTATCTGATAACAGTTCTTGACGCATTCTTTACGACTCCTCATAAGAGACTCTATGGTCGCTGGCATTTGTGGGGCTACCGCACCATATTGAGTCTGACAGTATGACCCCTTTACACCATTTGAGTTTCCTTCTAGTCCATGCAGATACATCACATTTGTCATTGTTATTCCTCCTTTGAAGTAGGTTTTATGGGTGGTTTACACTCTCTAGTATAAGGTTCAGTATCTCTTGAACCCTCGTGAAAAAGGCTTGGTGCGACAGACCCTACTTGACCTCTGTACTTGAGTAGTTTAGACCAAGCGAACTTGAGTAAATCTTGCTGATCGAGGTCATGGAGTAGACCCGATGAGTTGATGTTCTTCATCACAAAGCTATCGGGCTTGTTGAACCCTAGTCCATCCTCACCCAACGCACCATCACACACTTGGTCAAGAGACTCACTTGCAGTGATGATTTGAGCTTGTAGATTAGCGTCTACAGAGCGATTGAGGATCTTTGAGGGGATTGCACTAGCCCATACAGGAAGTTGGGTTTGGACAGCGTTTTGAGCGTTTGTCTTGATTGCTTTAGCGATGCGAGCATCACGCTCTAAACGAGTCTCTTGATTGATTGAAATACCCCCATTCGTAGTAGCAGTAGAGGTTAACGCCCCACACTCTTTCTCGATTGATGCCTCGATAAGAGCCTTCTTCTTGTCTATGAGTTTGAGGACATGAAGATCCATCGCACAGTCGCTTACGAGTCGGATGTACTGTAGGTTTGAAGCTGTTTGACCGATGCGACAGATACGATCCTCTGCCTGTAGGTTAAGAGCGGGATTCCATTCTTGATCAGCAAAGATCATCTTGCTTGCTTTTGTTAAAGTGATCCCGACTCCACCTGCCTTGATGGTACAGGCGATGCCCTTGAGCATACCTGCTTGGAACGCTTGCACAGCGTCTTCACGATCTGATTGGTGTGTGTCTCCCATGATGACAGCCCACCCATCACGCTTCGCCATAGCTTCGATAGGAGCACGATGTGCAGAGAACACAATCACAGGCTCGTTAGCTTCTTCAAAGCTCTCTACTATCTCTTCAAGAGCAGAGATACGAGACTTTGCAAGCTCGGCTCGGATTCGACTAAACTCGCTAAAGTCGGGGAGTGAACTTGACCCATGCTCTTTCATTGCTTCAAACATCTCATCACTCATTTTTAGGAGTCTCTTTGATCCTACCTCAACAAGAACCTCTTGGTAAGTCTTAGGTGGTAAGTTGGTCAACACCTCATTTTTGAGCCTACGAAGCATCACTCTGCGTAGCTTCTCTGGTACACAAGGGTTAGGTTTGCCAAACTCATATCCACCATGACGATTCTTATAACCATTCATGTCTCGTATGAATCCTTTAAACCCACCAAACACTGTACGACCCATGCCGAATGTACTTACTACACCCCATAGATCAAAACCTTTGGAGAGCAAAGGTGTGCCTGTCATTGCCCAACTTTTCTTACAAAGATTTGAGAGAACCTTTGTACGCTTGCTTCTCATAGCCTTGTGAGACTTGCAGAGGTGAGCTTCATCAGCGATGAGGGTAGTCTGTGCAAGCACATCTCGCCACGCTTGAGGTACATTCTCAGAGTCCTCACCCCATTTGTCTGTCGGGGTCATCTCGGTAGGTAATATGTCATAGTTGATTATGACCACCTCATTAGCTTGAGGGAGTTTGAACCCCTTGCGACCTTTACAGACGATAGGTGTAAGATCGGATCTCCACTTTTGAACCTCGTTAGCCCAATTTAGTTTGAGGGTTGCTGGACATATGACAATCGCTCTTCCTCCCTCCTCAATCGCCATTAACGACTGTAGGGTCTTGCCGAGTCCCATGTCATCAGCGAGGAGGCAGTTCTCATGGCTTGAGAGGAACTTGACCCCATCAAGCTGATAGGTGTAAGCACCACCGTCCTTAGCTCGGCTAATAGCGTCCCTCACGCTTGAGTCATGCTGAACACCATCAAAGCCTACAGGGAAGCTAAGATTGAGTCTGCGAACACCCTCCATAACTCGCTCACGATCCTTTGGTGCTGTAGAGACTGTCCAACACTTGAGATCTCCATTCCATCTTGCACCTGGCATTCCACGCAAGATCGGGAGAGCTTCTGCCTCATAAGGCATGGTGATTTGCCCTTGTGCGTTGATCTCACGCACAGAGGGTGCTGAGAGGAGTGCTTTCACCTGTGTAGGACTTGCGTCCACACACTGAGATGAGTTGCAGATGGTGGTATAAGCACCACCGTTCGGCTGATAAGTGAAGCCTTGCCCCTCACCGACAGGGGTAGAGCAGACTTGGCATTTTTTAGCGAACTTGTTTTTGAAAACTCTCATCATCATCTCCATTGGGGAGTACGGGTTTGGGGTCGGTCTACTTACCTCTCCCACGCTTCTCTATAAATAAGGGGTTACAGACATATTTGTAGATTGTTTATATGAAGCTATTTATGCGTTTAACCAAAACTTAAAAGGAGTTTAACATGAACTACAATCGCATGATCCGAAGAGTCGCTTCTGCACACATGAGGAAGCTCGCCCAAGATAAACCTGCAAGCGTCATGTTTGCCGAAGCTGTTATTGATAAGAGAGATCTTCTTAACTGGTTCCAAGATCAATCAGGTCTTGATCCCGAAGCAATGGGGTGGAAAATTGCCTCTCACCACATGACCATAGAGTTCTTTGATAAGAAGGAAAAGAAAGCTCTCAAGAGAGAGGGTCGTGCTGAGTCTAACATCCTTGAGCCTTATGCTGATCTTATCGGTAAGAATGTTGTTCTTAATATCGTGGGCTACGCACATGACGATAAGGGTATGGCTGTTCTTGTTGAGCCTCAAGGTCCTTTAGCTCGACTTGTTAAGAATGATGATCCACATATCACCATAGCAACTAATGGTGTCGGAGCTAAATACAGCAACGAGCTTCTAGCTAAGGGAGAAATCATTCCTGCTCGTGGTTCGATCCAAGCACGAGTTGGTTGGAAAGATGCTCGTTCGAGTCAAGATATGTACGAGCTTCCTTGGGACTTTGGTCAGTAAAAAAATAAACCAAAGAAAATTTGTCCGAAAAGTGTTCTAGGAAGCGTTAGTAGTTTAGTGGTAACCCCTTACCTATAGCCCCTTAGAACAGGAGGACAATATGAATGAGATCCATGATGACGAGAAGTTCATCTTCGCAGACTTTTTAGAGTCTGAAACTGCACTTAAAGGTGTTGAAGATACCTTTAAGACTTACGGGTTGATGTTTGAATGTGGTATCGAGGAGAACGCACGACAGAACCTTATCGAACTCCCTATGACCGAGAAGCGTAATGGTGTTCGTGGTGTCTCAGACGAGGTGCTTGAAAACCAAAACACCTTTTACGCTATCGGAGCGTTCCTTAAGCTCTTGCATGAACTTGGTTTTAGAGTCGAGGAAACAGTCGAGGAAGAGTGCGATTTTTGTGGTGTTATGCTTCTTGATGAAGATCGCTTACAGATCGACATAGAGTTCAGCTACGGTGGAGAGATGATCGAGTATTCGATCAACTTTAGAGATGAACGAGAACATACTGGACATACCTCAACACGAGAGTTTTTACTAGGCATCTTTAACGGTGGGTGGAACTTACCCAAGCTCACAGGTGTACTCAACCCATCTAGCCTCTACGATGATCTTGAGGGTTTCATGTTAACCTTTAGGAGATCATGGTCAGAGTATAAGAAGGTTCTCAAAGAGAAGGTAGGCTGATTTGTAGTTTTTATATTCTCTCGTTGTAGGGTGGTATTAACAACATTCAACCTTACAAAGAGAGAATAAGAACATGGCAGGACTACTTGAGTTCAGTACAGCATTTAAGCCATTTCAGTATCCCTGGGCGATGAACATCGCAGAGGAACACGAGAAAATTCATTGGGGTACTTGGGAAGCAAAACTCCAGGAAGATGTAAATCAATGGAAGGGCAGTCAGATCTCTGACTCAGAGAAACTACACATCACACAAATCTTACGCATTTTCACACAGAGTGATGTGGCAGTCGGGGGGAACTATTGCGACATCTTTATCAAAGAGTTTAAGAACAACGAAATCAGAAATATGCTCTTGAGTTTCGCCAATCGTGAAGGAACTCACCAAAGAGCATACGCTTTACTCAATGATACACTAGGACTACCTGTTAAAGAATACTCCTCTTTTCTTGAGTTCGATGAGATGCGTGAGAAAATCGAGTTTATGACTCAAGCACCAGAAGGTCTCGGACGAATCACACATCTAGCCTTTGAACTTGCACGATCAGTTTGCAATGAAGGTATGAGCCTCTTCTCTGCTTTCGTCATGCTCCTCAACTTCCAACGCTTTGGGAAGATGAAAGGTATGTGTGAAATCGTAGAGTGGTCAATCAGAGATGAGACTACTCATGTAGACGGTATGACAAAGTTATTTCGTACCTACTGTGAAGAACACCCAAGAGTCGTTACTGATAAACTCAAAAGCTATATCTACACAAACTATGAGAAAGCTGTAGAACTAGAAGATAAACTCATTGACCTCGTTTATGACCATAATGGGGCAATCAATGATCTCACTTCAGATGACCTCAAAACCTATGTCCGATACCTCGCTGATCGTAGACTCCTACAACTCGGACTTAAACCAGTCTTCAACCAAAAGAAAAATCCACTCCCCTGGCTCGATTGGGTCGTAAGTGGTGATGACCACACCAATTTTTTTGAAGGTGTCGTAACCCAGTACAGTGCCGATGGTATGGACGGTGAGTGGGATTGGTCAGAAATCGCCTAAAAACAGGCATTTATGACCTTTAGTTCTTGACTAACATTGTCGTTTTGGTACGCTTTTCAATAACTTCTTTGAAAGGCATTTATTACCTTTGTAATGCTCTAGTTATTTCATTTTCAAATCTTTCTATTGCCTCTCTAAATTGATCTTCGGACATGATTTGACCTCTCGCAGAGCCTGCAATCTGATCATGTCCTCCAGCCCTGTCTCCCCACCATTCTTGAACGAGTCGTCTACAAGATAGGTTTGGAAGGGGGTCGGCAGTAGAAATCCTAATCTTCTTATATTTTTCATCGTAAGTGATGATTGCATTTTCTCCACGATAGAGATGATTTACTTTTTCACCTCTTGTTCGTCTAACGATCAGACCACATGGTTTCATCTCTACAAAGGAGGACTCATCGAGTTTTTCTTGGAGGTAGATGTGAGCATTACCCATTCGAGTAGCAAGCTGACCGTCATTAAGCATTTCTTTGATGAAGTCGAATGCTTTGTAGCAGAAATCAGTCACATCGTTGTTTCTCTTTGTGTCTATCTCTGGATGGTTTTCATTGATCCATGCGTTAAGTCCATTATATAGAACCCAACAGGGGTGATCTTGTCTTGCCTTGTGAATACCGTTGGTGTCGATATGTTCAGCATAATACCAAAAGACAGGATTATCCTCGAACTGATCTGTAGCTCGCATAAGACCACCGAGAGTGTCTATGTCGATATGAGAGATGAGAGCAACCTCATCATCATTGAGTTTTGGTATGTTAGAGTCATTACAAGGGGAAGGTCTACCAAAGGGGGTAACATGGCGACCGACATAAGGTGATCCGAGTGGTTGGTGATGAGCGGCAGTGTATTTTGTTCCCTCAAGGACGAACCCCCCATATTCTGCTTCTACCGATAGTGCAGGAGGATTTGACAGCCTAAGAGTGTCAGTAGCTAACTGTGATGTAGGGGAAAGTATAATTAACATTTGTAGATCCTTTATTATGAGATACTCCTGTATATTACCTTTGAGGAGAACAGACATGAGGAATGTTATTGCGAGAGTGGCAACAAAGTATATGAAAACAAGCTCAGAAAATCTGGAGCTTCATATCTTTGACTTTGATAATACATTGTTTCGTAGCCCCGAACCACCAGAGTGGTGGTCGAACAAAAAAATGGGTTATTGGTTCAACGAGGCCATTAGTTTGAGTGAACCTTTTATCCCTCAAAAGCCTAGTGGGGATTATTGGTTTGGGAGCGTAGTTTCTGAGGCTAAACGCTCTATCTCTGACATGGACACTCTTGCGATCATGTGTACAGGTCGCCTTAATGACAACGGTGCTATGCGTTATCGTGTAGCCGAGCTATTAAAGGGTAAAGGGTTGGACTTTGATGAGGTTCACCTAAAACCAGGCACAGGTTCTACATCTCGCTATAAGGCTAAACTAACCTTTGATCTCCTCAAGAAATACCCTAACATTCAGAGCGTGTCTGTTTGGGAAGATACTCAGAAGAACCTTGATGCCATTGAGACAGTGTGTGACCACTTCGGTGTTGAGTTCAACGCCCATCTAATTCAACCCAACCCATATCCTGTTTCTATCTCTAAAGAAGAGTATGACCTGCTAAAATAAGGAGTTAATCATGGCAACGCCAGATACAAGAATTTATGCTGACTTGATGAAGTTGAGTCTAGCGATGAAAGCCTATGAAGAGCTTGGGGGAGATCCCAAAGGCTTAAAGAAGGCTGAGACTATCCTTAGAAGATACAAGGGCGAGTTTGACTCTATGGTTGACACCATGATCGAACCCCTTCTTGAAGAAGGACTACCAGGTCTCGCATCAGGTCCTATTCAGACTAAACTCACTCAATCTCGTAGAGGTACTTTGAATGCAGAAGAAGCGATTGGTGTAGCTTCAGCTCTCCAAGAGGTCATGGGATGGTTTAACAGTCGTCTTCAAAAGTTGAGGGTGGCTTATCCAGATCAGAAGACTAGAGAAGCATTGTGTGCGATTTCTAGTGCTTGTCATGATGATTTTATAGACTTAAATGCACTTCTTCAAGCACCGAGAGCGAGCCGAGCTACTACAATCGGTAAATGGATCGCAATGGCTTGCGAGGAGTTAGATCAAGCTAACGAGGTTGAGTTAGCGATTGCAGATCTTCAAGAGACAAACCTTCTTGCTGAAGAAATCAAGAGCATTGATACTCGGATTCGTGGGGGTAATCTTTCTGAGGATGACCGTCTGACGCTCCTTCAAGATCGTGAGACTAAGTTTGATCATCTTTTGGACATGAGTCAAAACTCTCCTAACCGACAAGCAGTTTTAAGTGCCGCTAGTAGTATCATCAACACTAATACATCGTTCCAAACTCGCACAGGTGAGAAGCAAGGTCTTACACCAGAGCAAGAAGAAGCGATGATGGTTCGTGGTAAGTCAATCATCGCCGCAGGTGCAGGTTCGGGTAAAACTCGTGTTCTCGCATCCAAGATCGCATATACAATCCAAGAGCTTGGAGTCAGCCCCGACAACATCATTGCAACGACTTTCAGTAAAGAAGCCGCAGGAGAGCTTCAAAAGAGAGCGTTAAAATACTCTGGTGGAGCGGCAAAGGGTAGATATGTTGGTTCTACAACCCACTCTATCTCTTATAACATTTGCAATAAAGCCAATGTTTTTAGAAATATGGAGTTACTTCAAGACTCACAGGTGGACTCTTTCCTTAAAGCGGCTATTGCTCAAGTATCTCTTCTACCAACTACTCAAATTGGTGATGTTGAGCCAACACCTTTTATTGATACAAGCAAGGCAACTGCTCAAGCACCTCTTATTCAAGAAAACTTGAGCGAAGAAGATGCTTTTCAACAGGAACTTAAAGATCTTTTGATCCGTACTACGCAAAGGATTGCAGACAAAGCACTTTGGGGTTGGAATGAGAAAAGAGCAGGGTGGGCAGATGCGGATCTTAAGGCTTTAGGGAATGTGATTGTCTCAACAAATGGTAATAAAGCTACTATTTTAGGTGATGATCACCCTGTGTGGGAAAATCCTCGTTATCGAGCTATGATTAACGATATGATTAAAGGAAATCGTGGTACAAAGTCTTTGCAAGATGCCGACCCATTTCCTGGTTTTGCGGGTAAGTTTGCTTCTACATATGCAAACAAGCAAGACAGTGAAGTTCCATTGAACCAATGGTTCAATCTTGGCATTGACGATATTGATTTGATTAACAAAGATCTTAATGAAAAGGATTATTCTAAGTTCATCGGGATAGAAAAGGCAAAACTAAAATCACCGACTGAGCTTTGGTTTGAGGCTTCGGCAGATGAGAAACAGTTTGTAGCGGTCTATGGTGCTTACGAGTATCTTAAAGCGAAGAAAAAAGCGTATGACTTTGATGATATGCTTCTTAATGCTAATAAGGTTCTTGTAGAAAGCCCACAAGTGTTGAGGAGGCTTCAATCTACTTACAAACACATTTTTGTAGATGAAGCACAAGACTTAAATCAGAGTCAGCATATCTTGTTCGGTTTGATTGCAGGTCACATTAATCCAGAGACATTAAAACCACATGGTGACGGTCGAATGACAGCGGATACTTATTGTTTCATTGGAGATGATAAGCAAGCTATTTATGAGTTTAGAGGTGCAGAACCTGAAGAGTTCATCGGTATTTCAGACACACAAGGAGGGGAGTTTAAAACTTCTATCTTGCGTACTAACTTTAGGTCTGGTCGAAACATCGTTCAAGCCGCTAATAAGTTGATTGCACACAATGATAAGCAGATCCCAATGACTTGTAATCCTAATGCTTCTAAGGAAGAGGGTCGTATCTCTTTTGAAGATCATCTAAGGACAGCGACTCCAATGTCTCCAGGTGCAGAGAAGATCGCACTAGAGATGAAGCAAGTTGTAGATCTTGAGGGGTGGGATCACGAGGGTGGAGAACAGCATAAGTTTGGCGTTGGTTGTCGTACCAATAAAGAGCTTAAAGGATATGCTTTTGAACTACTCATTCAAGGGCTTCCTTATTACTCTAAACGAGACTTGCTCGACTCTGTTACGATGCTTGCACCTATTGAGTTGATGGCTGTCAAGTCATCAGACTCTAAGTTGAGGGCTAAGGCATTGTTCAATGGACACAAAAGACTTCTTTTCTATATTGATAAATACTTCAATGAGACAGTAGAGCAGAAAGCACAAGCGTCAAATCAGCACCCTCTCGATTGGTATCTGAGCGGGGGATACAGTCAGATTTATTCTCGAACTTCTCGTAATAAAAATGCAAACGCTAAAGCGTATGCAGATATGCTTCAGTCAATCATTGATTTTGAGGGCACAACACAAGAGATTTTAGAGTTTGTGAGTTATTCTGTGCGTGGGGTTGATGGTAAAAACTTGATGGAGCGTCTTGGTAGAAACCTTTCTTCTTCGGAGTTGAATGACTTAGCAGAAGAAACGGAGTCGGGCGAGATTTCTCAAGAGACTATGGAACAGTACGCAGACTCTGGGTCAGACATTGTTCGCAGGGTTATGGAGAATCGTACTCTCGAAGAAGGTCTTGAGTTCTTTATGAGTCTTAAAGAGCAGTCGAAAGCTATGCAAGGCAATCAAGGTAAAAAGAACTGTGTGTTCTTAGGTACTATGCACTCTTGGAAAGGCTTAGAGTGTCGTGATATGTATCTCCCTATGACAGAGGGGGAGTTTCCCGATGAGCGATCCTCTATCGAGTCAGAGCGTAGGCTTGCCTATGTTGCTATTACTCGTGGTCAAGATCGTGTTAAGGTTCTTTATGGGCCAGGAAAGAACCCCGAAAATGAGCGTACAGGTGGACCTTCTCGGTTCATCTCAGAGGCTTGTATCCCATCTGAGGAGTCTTTGAACCTTCGCAATGCGAGCTTCAAGGGTGCGAGCATGGAAGACCTAGACCTCATGTACGCTATGGAGCAGTATCTCGATAGCTAAGAAATCTTAGTCGAGTGAGGGTTAAGCGAGACTTTCCCTCGCTCGGCTAGTTTCTCATAAGAGTTAAATCATATAACATGAAGAAAATGATCTCTAGTTGAGAAAGGTTTTCTTTGTGTTTTATGTTGCAAAAGTGTTGGGGCAGATTTTTGCCAATCCCCCATATTATATTTTACGGTGTATCGTAGCTTCCGAAGCAGATACGAAGCCTATCGTAGTCAAAGGTAAGATCGCAGGTCCTGTATCAAGAGGTCAAGTCTTTACCTTTCAAGGTAAAGAGACTATTGATAAAAGGAATGGGAAGAAGAACCTTGATATAGTTCGTAATCCCATTAACCCTAAGTATCTTAAAGGGTCGGCACTTTACAGTTGGGCTGATTGGTCAGACCCTATTATGCAAGAGTCGATTGAGGTCATTTCAAGCCTGTCTGAAGCAGGTGTGCCTTTGAACATTATTAACTCTATTTGGAATGATGTTCAAATGTCTCCTGAATCTATTTCTAAGAACCCTTGGGCTTTGGTCTACAAAGGAGTTTCCTTTCAAGGTGCTGATGAGATCGCTAAGACGCTCCTCAAAAAAGACTTTGATCCCGAAAATGAGGGTCGAGTAGAGGCATCTATCTTTTGGTCTATGCTTCAAGGTGTGTATCAAGGACATTGCCATTTAGACACTAATACAGTGTTCAAAGATACTGCTGTTCTCACAGGCTTGACGAACCCGAAAGAGATAGGTCAAGTCGTCAAGTCGATGAAAGAAGCAAAGCCACCTCGCATCGTGGTCGATAAGATCCAACAGGACACCTCTATTGCCCTTTATTTACCTTCTTATTACAAAATGGAGGTAGAGGTTGCAGAAGAGATAAAATCTCCTCTTAGAGAGAATACGATGCTTCAATCAATAAGTATTGATGACATTAAATCATATTCACGCTACCCATTAACCAATACACAGCTCAAGGCAATCCAACAGGGTCTTATAGAGCCATTCTCAATAGTGACAGGATTACCAGGTACAGGTAAAACAACCATCCTTAATACGCTATGTAAGATATTACTTGATCGTAAAGAGAGTATCTTGCTCATAGCCCCCACAGGAATAGCCGCTAAACGAGCTAGTGCCTTAACCAATATGGACGCTTTCACTGTCCATAGAGCGTTCGGTGCAGGATTGCCCTCAGACGATAAAACGGATAAATCTGATTACGAGGGTGTGAAAAAAGATGAAGATAGTGGAGTGAAAGGTATTGGCAATAGTAATGACCCAAGCCGAGAACTTTGGAGGCATAATCCTCAAAACCCAAGAGCAGAGTCGGTTGTCATTATAGATGAGTCCTCTATGATTGACTTACACCTCATGTGGCGAGTGATGAAAGGTATTTCACCTAAGTGCCGAGTCATCATGGTAGGTGATATAGCACAGCTCCCCCCTGTGGGTGCAGGCTTTGTTTTATCCGAGCTGATCGAGTCAAATGCTGTACCGAGAGAACACCTTACAGAAATATTTAGGCAAGGTGAGGGGAGTGGCGTTACGATTGCCGCCCATAAGATCCATGCAGGTGAAGTCCCTCAACACAACATGGACTATCAG